>Ga0190270_10001279_pt1 | contig 11631 bp, 22 predicted proteins | sample Popmic320T_FD_133748 | JGI IMG/M metagenome (GOLD analysis project Ga0190270, IMG submission 133748) | Populus adjacent soil microbial communities from riparian zone of Weber River, Utah, USA - 320 T | ecosystem: Environmental > Terrestrial > Soil > Riparian zone | place: USA: Utah | collected... | reverse complement strand
GCAACGCGCTGATCATGCAGCTGATCCAGTTCGTCACCGAGACCCCGCTGACCGATGGGCTCCCCGAGCCGACCGCGGCCACCCCGAGCCGACCTGGATTCCCGCCGTGGCGGAGGTAAGCATGCGCGTCCTGATCACCGGCAGTGCCGGGTTCCTCGGCCGGGCGTTCACCCGCCGGCTGTTGCGCGCCGGGCACGCGCTGACCACCATCGACCTCGATGGCAGCGGGTCGAGCATCTACCCCGACGCGCTGGAGCTGTTCCGCGGCGGAGGTACTTACGACCTGGTGATTCACGCGGCGGCGCACGTCGGCGGCCGGTCGGACATCGAGAGCCGGCCGGCGTACCTGGCCGCGCGCAACGCCGAGCTCGACGCGGCGTGCTTCGCCTGGGCGCTGAGGACGAGACCGGGCTGCCTGGTCTACCTGTCGAGCTCGGCGGCGTACCCGATCGCCCTGCAGGGCCCGACGCTGGAGTCCTTTTCGCAGGTCCCGGGCCAGCCGCCGGTCACCCACGTCGGCGCCCGGCCGCTGCGCGAGTCCGACATCGACCTGGACCACATCCGGCCGCCGGACCAGTCCTATGGCTTCGTCAAGCTCCTCGGCGAGCGGATGTCCCGCGACGCCGCCGCCGAGGGGGTCCCCCGCGTCCTGGTGGTCCGCCCGTTCAGCGGCTACGGCACCGACCAGGCCACCAGCTACCCGTTCCCGGCGATGATCGAGCGGGCGCGCAAGCGGGCGGACCCGTTCGAGGTGTGGGGCGACGGCACCCAGGTCCGGGACTTCGTGCACGTCGACGACATCGTGGGCGCGGTGCTCGCCGCCGTCGGGCAGGGTGTCGCTGGCCCGGTCAACATCTGCACCGGGCACGGCCTGACGATGGGCGAGCTGGCCCGGCGGATCATCGACATGGTCCCCGAGACCGACGACTACCAGCCGGAGATCCGGTTCCTGCCCGATCAGCCCAGCGGCGTCGCGTACCGGGTCGGGCATCCCGGGCAGATGGCTCGGTTCTACCGGCCGCAGGTCACCCTGTCTCAGGGCATCCTGCGCGCTCTGGACGGTCAGCTGTGAGCGGCGGCTGGGCCGGGCACCGCGGCGGCTACGACGACCCCGCGTGGCACGCCCGGCGGCGCCGGGTGCTGAACCGGGACGGGCGGCTGTGCCAATGGCCCACCGCCGGGATCCGCTGCTTCGCCGAGGCCCGCCACGTGGATCACATCGTGAACCGGGCCAACGGCGGCACCGACGACGAGTCGAACCTGTGGTCGCTGTGTATCCGCCACCACCTGGTCAAGACCTCGCGGGAGGGGAATGCGGCCCGGCATCGGCTGCGGGAGGCTCGGCCCCCGGAGCGGCACCCTGGGTTGCTCTAGTCGCGAGCTGATGCAGGGTGCACGGCCACGTGTTGCGCAGCGAGGAGTTCCCGCCGGCCGCGCAGAGGCGACAGCGCCCGAGCCGGTCCGGCTGATGGGTGTCGATCATGTGCTGGAGGCGTTCGGGCGTGCCGAGCAGCCCGACCAACATGACCATGTCCTCGGTGATGCGCTTCACTGAGTCGTCCCCCTGGGCGGTGCCTCTAGTCCTGGCGGCGCCTGGTGCGGTAGAGCAGTACGCGGTGCCGGCGCGAGCAGGTCACCGTCCGGTAGTCGCGGTCGCTGATGTCGACGTTACAGCCGGGCGCGGCGCAGATACGCGGGCCCGCCTGGGCACGGAGAGCCTCGGCCCGCTCCGCGCGGGCGGCGGCCCGCTTGGTGTACCGCTGCTGGTGCGCGGAGCTCACCCGGGAGCGGCACGTCACGCTGCACGTGCGCCGGCGATGCTCCTGCGCGTCCGGCGGCAGGAGCGTGCCGCACGCCGCGCAGTACTGCACCTGGGGCGCGGCGGTGGTGTCCACGTCGGACTCCTCTCTCGATCACCCGCCAGCGTAACAGAGTGCGGACCACGGCGACTAGCTACGGTCCGACCACTTCGGCGAGCTGTACCTGGAGCGCCGAGCGCACCAGCTCGACCTCCCCGACGTCGAACGGGTCAGCCTCCGGGCCGTCTGGGTGCGGCCGGTACTCGGTGAGGCCGAGCACGAGCAGGTAGAGGCCGATCGCCTCGATGAACGTCATCTGGATGATGACGTCATCGGAGGTGGCCGTTGCCGGATAGGTGATCTCCACAGCGTCACCAGCCTCCGGCGCCGATCATCGGCGGCACGGGCATGCCGAGGTGGGTGTAGGCCGGGGCGAGCGCGATCCGGCCCTTCGCCACCCGCAGCAGGAAGCCCATCCTGATCAAGAACGGCTCGATGCTCTCGCGCACGGTGAACAGATCCACCCCGGCGCTGACGGCGAGGTTGTCCAGCCGCACCGGCCCGCCGGCGTGCACGTCGCACAGCGCCATCAGCACCATCTGGTCGCCCATGGTCAGCCCGCGGGCGTCGATGTCCTCGATGAGCATCGCGTGGTGCACGACGTCCAGCGTCAGCCGGCCGTCACCCATCACCTGCGCGTAGTCCCGGGCCTTGCCCAGCAGGTTCAGCGCGATCCGCGGCGTTCCGCGGGCGCGCCGGCCGAGGTCGTCACATGCCTCGGGGTCCGGGTCCAGGCCCATGCCCTGCGCGGCCCCCAGGACGATCCTGCCGAGCTCGACGTCGCTGTAGTAGGTCAGGTGCAGCGTGGTGGCGAACCGGTCCTGGAACGGCCGGCTCAGCTTGCCGGCCGTGGTGGTCGCCCCGACCAGGGTGAACGGCGGCAGGTCGACCTCCAGCACGCTGGAGTTGTTCCCCCGGCCGACCGGGATCTCGATGCGCCGGTCCTCCATGGCCGAGTACAGCATCTCCTCGGTACCCAGGCGCAGCCCGTGGATCTCGTCGATGAACAGCACCCCACCCTTCTCCAGCTTGATCAACGCCTGGCCCATCTTCTGCGGCGTGTTCAACGCCGACGAGATCACCTGGGTCAGCTCGCCGCCGGTCTCGTGCGCGACGAGCCGGGCCAGGCTGGTCTTGCCCAGCCCGGGCGGGCCCTGCAGCAGCATGTGCCCGACCTGCTCACCTCGCCCGACGGCGGCCCGCACGGCCAGCAGCAGCCGGGTCCGCGCGTCGTCCTGCCCGATCATGTCGACGGTCGAGGGCGGCCGGCGCGTCACCGGCGCCGGCGTAGCGGCATCCACTACCGGCGGGGCCGGCTGCGGGCTGCGGGTGATCCCGAGCCGGTCCGCGGTGTCGTTCATGGCGCTCATGCCGACACCTCGGCAACCTGCCGGGCGATGCCCATGGCCAGTCGATCGGCGAGCAGCTCGCCGGTGACCCCGACTCGCACGCGGTTCGCGGTGGCGACCAGGTCGGCCACCTTGACCTGCCCGTCCTCCCAGAACACGCGGGCCGAGAGCAGCGCCGTAGTCCGGGTGTTGCTGATGTTGTCGGTGCCCTCCAGCGTGGCGCCGCGGACGTTGCCCGTGCCGTAGAACTCGACGTCCAGCCCGATCAGCGGCGCCCAGACGTCGGCGTTGAGGTAGACCCGGTCGTGCCCGGCCTTGGTCCAGCGGCGCCCGCCGATCTTCTCGATCTGCTCGGCGGTGTAGGTGTTGGTCATCATCGCGCTCTCCTTCGGGTGGGTGGGTGTCATTCGCCGTACACCTCGTCGACGTGGTCGGCGATCTCGGCCCAGTTGGTGGCGGCCAGGGTCAGCCGGTCACGGTCGGACCGCTCGGACTGTGCTCGCGTGTCGAACAGGTCTTGGTCGATCTCGCGGTCGATGTGCTCGTTGAGCAGCGCGACCAGCACGTCGGGCGGGAGCGCGTCCAGTTCCCAGGACTCGGTGCCGTAGAGGTCCACGTAGCCGTTGGCTCGGCTGTCGGACATCTTCGCGGGGTTGGGCGGCGGGTCGTACTCCTCGACCTGGTCCATGTTCAGCGCGATCCGGCGGAACTCCATGCGCGCGGCGGCCCGGTACCCGTGGTCGTGGGAGATCATCATCCGCAGCCGGTCCCAGTTGTCGCGGGTCATGTCGATCCCCGACGGGTCGTGGTCGCCCAGGTGCAGCACCACGACGTCCTGCCCGCCGGCCAAGATCCAACCCAGCCGGCGTGCGGCGCGCCACATCGCGGACGAGGACATGTATCCGCGGCACGCCATGTAGGTGCAGTCCCGCGCGTTCGCGACCTGCCCGATGATGCCGGCCAGGGCTTCCTTCTCGACCCACAGCTCGACCCGACGCGGCTGGTCGGTCCACTTGTCCACGGCGTAGCCCGCGGCGGCCGACTCGATGATGTCCGCCGGGCTCGTCCAGTGCGCGGGCGCGGCGGCAGCGCGGGTGCGGTCGGTGATGTGCAACCAGTCGATCAGCCCGCACATCCGGGCCTTGTCCACGATCGACCCGAGCCGCTTGTAGGACCGCTCGGTGTTCGCCCCGGTCGCCCAGTCGGACGTGATCCCGAGCGCGACGAACTGATAGTAGAGCTGGCGCAGGGTCAGGTCGTAGCCGTCCGCGTTGTACTGCTCGGCGATCTCCGCGGCACGCTGGGCGATGGCCAGGCCCGCGGGTTGCAGCGTGTTCGGCTCGTATGCGATCTTCATGGTCATCATCTTCCCTGGGTGGGTGTCCGCCGTGTCGCGGCGCCCGCATCGGGTAGCAGCATCCACTACCCGACACGAGCGTCGTCACACGGTGCTCAGCTGTAGCCGCCCATGCCGCCGATCATCGACATCAGCTCCATGTACTTCATGCCGACGTAGAACGAGCCGATGATGAAGATCACGGAGGCGATGGACAGCAGGGTGTAGACGCACATCTGCAACGGGTGCAGCTGCACGGCCGGGCGGGCAGCCACGGCCACCGGCGCAGGTGCCGGCGCGGAGTGCTGCCACAGCGGCGGGGCCGTCCACGGCGCGGGCTGCGGCTGTCCCGTCCAGGGCTGAGGCGGAGATGGCGGGGTCCAGGTCTGGTCGGTGTTGGTGTTCTGGTCGGCGGTCATGTGGCGCTCCTCTTGCGATGGGTGGGTGTCCGCCGTGCGGCGGTGCCGAGCCCTGGTACGTGACCAGGGCCAGCGTCGTCACACGGATCGTGATCTCGGGTGGGCGCCGGGCAGGGCATCGACCACGGTCAGTTGCTCCTGCACTGTGGCGATGACCTGCGCGCCGGCCTCTCGGTCCAGCAGTTCGGTGGCCCCCTCCTGCATGTAGTCCTCGCTGAACAGCGCGGCGAACTCGACGGCCTGGTCTTCCTCGGCGAACAGGTACATCGCGTCGAAGTTCTCGATCTGCACCATGTAGATCATCATGCCGGCACCCCGGGCAGGTAGCCCAGCTCGCACGCGGCCAGCTCCGCGATCTCGGCCGCGTCGGCGGCCAGCTCGGCCTGCTCGATGTCGTGCTGCTCGGCGCCCGCCTCGATGGCGTAGGCCAGGGCCTCGGTGCCGGCCTCGGCCGCCCAGTCGCGGCCGATGTGCCCCCAGCACGAGTCGACGTGCTCCCAGTCGCCGATCACGTCACCATCGGGGCTCACGGCCTGCCGCTCGACGACGAACCCGTAGACCTCGCCGGTCGCCCACTTGGTGTGCTCGTCCAGCTCGATCCGGATGGATCCCTCCACGGCCGCGGTGGTGACGTCCTCGCCCAGCTCCGCGCGCGTCTGCGGGGTGTCGAACGCGATGCCGTCGTAGCTTCCGGCGGGGAGCGGGTAGCGGGTCTGGTCGAGCACGGTCAGCGCGGTGCCGTCGTGGTCGTTCGACGCGTGCAACGGCAGCACGATCGTGGCGCCGCGCGCGATCCGCAGCCAACGGGCCACCACGGGGAACGAGTGCTCGTCGAGCACGCCCTTGTCGATCTCCTCGTCCTCCCAGGGCAGGGCGGCCATGCGGTTGTCCCGGGACACGGCGCAGACCACGGCCACGTTGCCGTCGTAGCCGCGCGGGCCGTCCTCGTCGCGGGCCAGCTCGTCGTAGGCCAGCCGCACCCGGTAGATCCCGTGCGTGGTCTCGACCTCGTCATCGACTCGGTACTCGCTCATGATCACTCGCCTGCCTTCGGGGTCGGGTTGGGGCGCCAGGTCGGGTGGCGGTAGCCCTGCGGCGTGTCGAACTTCCGCAGTTCCCGGTACTGACCGGGCGTGATGGTGATTTCGCCGGTCACCGGCAGCCATCCGTAGGGCTTGCGCACGGCCGGCAGGCCCCGGTACGCGTGATCGACGAACGCGACCAGCCAACCGTCCGTGTCGTAGATCGCCCAGCCGCGCCGCGGGTTGCCGTTCGTGTCGTTCGTGGTCCCGACCGCCATGGCCAGCACGGGAATGCTGTCCGGGTCCGGAGTGTGGGTCTCGCGTGCCATGTCCTTGCTCCTGCCTGGGTGGGTACTACCAGAGTAACACACTACGGACCACACTGAGCGGCGCGTAGTGGGATCCACTACGTGACCGTGGTCACCCTTCCCAACTGAACGACTCGCCGATCAGCGCGTCGGCCCGCTCGGGGTCGGACGTGGCGACGATCCGCACGTCATAGATCGCGTGCTCGTACGCGCCGCACGGGTGACCGTCACCGGTCAGGTCGTGCACCTCATCGGCGAACCAGTCGAGGAGATCCGTGTCGGACGGCGGGGCGGGCACCTCCACCTCGGCGGTGGATTGCCGGCCGCACGCATAGAGGTTCTCGATCTTGACCGTGACCGTGCTCATCGCTTGGTCTCCGCGTGGCCGTAGGGCTGCGACCAGCCGCCCTCGTTGATCTTGACCATGATGCCGTTGTGCAGGGTGACGCGCACGCGGTAGACCTCGGCGCCCGCGTACTCGGCGCCCAGCTCCCGCAGCAGTGCGTAGGCCTGCTCGCCCTCGGCGATGTAGATCGGCCGGGCCAGCGCGGCGAGCGCGGCGGTGACCAGGTCAGCCGTGGCCCGTGCCACCTCCACGGCGGCATCGTCGCGTGCGTAATACGTGTCGTTCGGGACCATGCCACCGCCCTCGTTCTCTCGGTCGTGCGCGGCACTGAGCGCGTCTTCGGCCGCGTCGAACTCGGCGAGCAACGGCCGTAGCGCGTCCAGCGCTGCGACCAGCGTGCGGGTGTCGGTCATGGTCGTGCCTCTCGGGTGGGTGGGTGTCCGCCGTATCGCGGTGCCGGGGTCCGTAGCAGCATCCACTACGGGCGCCAGCATCGTCACACGGAGATCAGTCGCGGTGTGCGGGGTGCTCGCACAACATGTCGCCGCACGTGCAGTCCTCGGCGGTTTCATTGATCAGGTAGAACCCGTCATCGAACGTGAACCAGAACCCCTCCGGGGCGATGTGCTCGTTCAGCCAGTCCTGCGCCGCGTCGGCCCCTTCCGACAGGGCTTGCGAGCCTTCCCCGCCATCGTCTGCCCAGTACACGCCCATCGGCGCATCCTGCGCGTAGAGCGCTTCGGCATCCTGCCGCGCTCCGCCGTGGTCGGACCATCCCTCATCACACGCCAGGAGGATCACGGCCGCGGAGAGGTCGTCCGCGCTGCGGTTCGAACTGCCGGCAAAGACGCAACCCTCGCGGCTGGCATCCCAGCGGGCGCCCATCACGCGCTCACCAGGGCAGGCAGCCAGTCTGCCAGCGGCCAGGCAGGCAGCACGCGGGTCACGATGGCGCGCTGCTCCTCGTCGCTGAACCCGTGCAGGTGATAGGTGATCTCCTCGGTCTCGCCCGAGTAGGGGCGCACGTAGGCCTCATCCGAGTACCACGCGCCAGGCTGCCACGGGTACGCGGACGCTTCGGTCACGTACTGGAGCACCTTCACCGCAAGATCGACAGCGGTGAGGCCTTCCTCCTGGTCAATCTCGTCCGGATCGCACGGGAACGTGTCGCTGGACTCGTCGGTGCGTTCGGGCTCATCCTGCCCTTCCTCCCACGGCGCGAAGATCGACGTGTAAGAGGTGATCGTGTGAGGCATGGTGTCCGCCTTCCGCGGGAAATGGGTGGGTCGGTCCCTCAATGGTAGCACACATGGACCACAGTGCACCGCCGAATGTGGGTCAGGATGCGGTCATTTTCTGCGCTGCCTTGACGATCCGTGCAGCCTTCCGCTCGCACTGGGCGGTGACTTTCTCCCCGAGTGCGCGCCGGACGCTGTCGGATGGCTTCCAGCCCCAGACGGCCAGCATGTAAACCGTGACGTCCGCTAGCGCGCCTTTCTTGGTGCGGCACATGCCCAGTCGACCGGCGGGCACGTCGTGGCCGTCCGCGCGCATGGCGGGGAGGTCGAGCCGTTCGCTGAGCGCATTGGCTCGGACCATGGTCGATCCGCGCGAGTGGCGCATGCCCGTGTTCACCTCTAGGGCGAGTGCGGCGACGAGTGCAGCCTCATTCCGTAGGTGGATGTGCGCGCCGGTGAATACGGTGCCGCCGGGTGTCTGTTCGATGGCCATGTCGGGCCTGTCCTCTCGTTGGGTGGGTCCGCCGTGTCGCGGTGCCGGGGTCCGTAGCGGCATCCACTACGGGCGCCCAGCATCGTCACACGGTGGCCAAGTCACCGACGTCTGGAACGAGCTCGCCGAGACGCTGCGACGGCCCGTGCGGGCACGTCAGGAAGCGCCAGTCACCATCGACGGTCACGCGGCACGCGCCGCACGTGGTCCGGTCGGTCTCAAGATCGTAGTGAAGGGTCCGGCGGTAGCTGGGCTGTTCGGTCATCGTGATCTTCCTAGGGTGGGTGGGTGATCGTGTGTCGGTGCCGGGCGCCCGTAGCGGCATCCACTACGGGCGCCCAGCATCGTCACGCGATGTACCCGCGTGCCCGCGCTGCCAGGCGCGCGGCGGACAGGGCGCACGCGTTCTCACCGGTGCCCCAGCCGTACTCCTGCGTGGTCACGGTCGATCCCTCTCGCATGGCATCGGCCAGCGTGTAGCTGGTCATCACCTCAAGATCCATTCCGCGGAGCTGGTCGAGGATGTCCGCCTCGGTGATCGGCGCGTCCGTGGTCGTGGTCGTGATCTTCATTGTGATCTTCCTTTCGGGTGGGTGTTTGATCTAGCGGATGTGTGAAGGGATGTCATCGGGCACCGGGAACGAGAGGTCGAGGCCTAGCGTGTCCAGCCAATCGGCCACCTGTTCGCGCGTCCACCGTGCGTGATCGTTTAGGTAGATGATGACGGACGACAGCGGGCCGTCTGACCCGTCCGGCGCAGGGTTGACCACGTGTTCGTCCATCGCGGGCAGCGCTTCGGCCAGGCGCCGGCCCGAGTCGCTGTAGCTGGGCGCTGCGGGTGTCGGCACGTAGGTGGGCGCCACGTAGGACGCTGACGCGCCATTCCAGCCGCCCGACTTGTATGCCGTGGCGTAGCTGGGCGGTGACGGGTCAGGGTGCGCGACCGGGCCGATCGGCTGACCGTGCGCGTCGATCCGCAACGGGTCGCCATCCCACGAGTAGTGGATCGGGTTCGACCCGTAGTCGCGGCGGCCGTCACCATCGCACCGGGAGCACACGTCATCGGGCAACTTGTGCCGGACCGTCTCGCCGTGCGAGCAGGTACCGACACGGTGCCGGGATGCCTGACCGTGCTCACAGTCGCCCAGCGTGTGTGCCACGGCCATGCCGTGCGCGCACGCGTCCGGGAGGTGAGAGTCGGTCTCGCCGTGCGGGCAGTCCTGCCAGGCAGGGAAGCAGTAGCGCGGTCCGTCACACGTCGGCCCGCCCGAGCAACGCTGCCACGGTCCGTAGCACTCGGCCGGAACCTCACCGGTGCCGTGACACGTCCGGCATTTTTGGATCTTCGGCGCCGTGAGCGCAGGATCGGACACGCGCACCGTGAGGTTGTCGTTCGTGGTCCAGACGTGCGCCGCGGAGTGATCGGAGAGGAATCGGCGCGTCGTGACCGTGTTCCAGCCGCCCGTGTAGATCACTTCGGAGTTGTCCGGGTAGATCGTGATCACGTCCGTGTCGTGCAGTCGCAGCACGATTCGGTCGTCGATCTTGAAAGCGCGCTTGGACCGTGATCCGCCCATGGGCCGATTGATCTTGTTTCGGCCTCCTGCGATGTGCGCCGACCAGTACGCGTAGCGGTCGAACATGTGGATCTTCCTCTCGGATGGGTGGGTGTCCGTGTAGCTGCGCCGCGCCACGGTGCGAGACCGTGACCAGCGTCAGTCACGCGGGCGAGTCAGCAGGTCAGGGCCCATGGACCCTCGACCACGCGCCGATGCTGTAGGCGAACGTCGGCCGCCGGATCCGACTCCCGTAGCTCGTTCGCGAACGCAACGGCCTCGCCGTGGTCGTGGAACACGAGCGGGACGCTGCCGCTGGCATCGACGGAAACGATCTTGTCATTGATCGAAATGCCGTATTCGGTCCGGTGATTGCTGAGCTGGGCGACCATGGTCAGGCTCCGATCGTGGCGAAACGCTCAAGGGTGCGGAAAATGCCGTTAAAGATCGCCGCGAAAACGATCTCCGCGCGCTGGCCAGCGTGCGACGACATGCCGCACGCTGGGCACGCGGCACGGTGCCTGCCAGGGGTGGATGCGGACATGTGGATCACGCGCCTGTCCACGCGCGCCAGGCGACGGGGTCCAGCGTGCCGCCCTCGTTTAGGTAGTCCGCGCGCGACTGGGCGACCTCCGCCGTGGTCCACTGCGAGTCAAACGCGCCGTGCGCGCTTGGCTGCACGACGTAGCCCGGGTGCCAGTCGCCGACGTGCCACGGTCCGGGCGCAGGGGTGGCGTACGGGGGCGCAGGGGTGACGTCCAGAGTGTTGCGGCCGAACATCGGGAACGTGCCGGAAGCAAGATCGACACGGTCCACGTCGGCCGGATATTGAATGGCCACCTGTCCGCGGTTGGGCAGGGACAGGCGACGCTCGGTAGCGGCCAGGTAGCTCGCCCGATCCTGCGCCACCTCCCAAGCGCGCTCTTCCGTCAACTCGTGAGCGACAGGGACGCCATCGACCAAGATCGCGAAGTACGCGGAGCGGTCGATCACGGGTGCGAGTAGATCGTTTTCCCACTCGTGCACGGGCGCAGGGACGGACTCGGGCATGGCGACGGCCTCTCTGTCGGTGTGGATCACTGGGCGGGGCATAGCCCTAGCCTAGTCTTCGAACTGTCCGCTGTCGACAGTTTGTGGTCTGTTGACATTCGTCTATTTGAGTGCATGACGCTATGTGACACACACCCTGGCCCACACATGTATACCGCCATTCGTGTACCAATAAGTACCCCTATATGGCCCCCTATATACACCCCCATATGACCCCTATGTATAGGCCAAATGCCCAGGGTAGTGGGCCTGTAGTGGATTCCACTACACTGGTACCACCATATGGGTGAATACCCTACCCTGATACACACCTCACCCCACACCCATACCACCATATGGGTGATGACTATGCGTAGGTACACACATGGCCCACACCATGGGTACCACCATATGGGTGATGGGTATGTACCCACATACACACCCATACCATGGTGTATGTACTCCAAATGGGTGATGATGATGATGTTGAGGTGTCAAGGGGCCAAATGGGTGACCTCACCCTAGGTCAACAGTGTCAATCCTCCAAATGGGTGACCCCAGCTGCCACCTATCCTCATGGTCAACAGCGCCTGGCACATGATCCACCTCGTGGGTACCGCCAAACGGGTGACCCGGGGGGAGGGGGGGTCACCCGAATGCGCATGATCAGCCCCGT
>Ga0190270_10001278_pt1 | contig 11631 bp, 4 predicted proteins | sample Popmic320T_FD_133748 | JGI IMG/M metagenome (GOLD analysis project Ga0190270, IMG submission 133748) | Populus adjacent soil microbial communities from riparian zone of Weber River, Utah, USA - 320 T | ecosystem: Environmental > Terrestrial > Soil > Riparian zone | place: USA: Utah | collected... | reverse complement strand
GATGACGACCAATAGGGCCCACAATAAATGAAAGCATCCAAGGCATATTCCAACAATCAACGCTGCCTTGTGTCTGCGATTTTTGACCGAATGGTTGCCTTTCATTTTCGCTTTTCTGGATTCGGGAGGTGCGGTCGCTTAAGTTGCCGAAGAGTTGGTGTTTGGAATTGATATTAGTCAAAGGGAGTTGCCACGGGCGAATTCTGGCCGAACGCAGTGGTATACTGATTGCCTGACGGCGGCTTGGCCGCCATAGCGGCGCACCGCCTAGTTTGTCAGGGTGTTCTCCTGAATGTCTATCTGACTTTTGCGATCATGCTCTACCTGCTGCCGCCTAAAGTGAATTGAACTAAAGATCTCGGCCATGCTGGATCAATTGGTGGTATGTGCGCAGTTACTGTTTGTAACATCACGATCCATGCGCTGGTGATGACACTGGTTGTCCACGTCGCCCGGGCGGCGGACAAAAAACGCACAACGCGACCATCATTGCGGTTGGCCGGGCCGCGGCGACGCCGGCAACGACACGCTGGCTGGCGAGGGTGGCGCCAACCTGCTGATCGGCGAGCTGCTGATCGGCGAGCTGGGCGCGATGATCGGCGGCACCGGCCCCGACTTATACCGCTACAACGCCCCCAACGAGGGCGGCGATACGATCGTCGCCTTCGCACCCGGCGCCGACAAGTTCAGCATCGTCAAGGCGGGCTTCGGAATCCCGGTCAACATCGGCCGCTCAGCTTCACCAACGAGTTCTTCGTCAGCAGCGCCTCGCCGGCTGCCAACAAGGCGCACGGCCAGTTCCTGTACGACGCCGACACGGGCGGCTTGTTCTGGGAACGGCAGCGCGGCGGGCGGACTGAAGCTGATCGCAACGCTTAACACGGCGTTGGTGGCCACAGATTTCGAATTGCGGTGAATTTCAATGTTCGCTACGGGAGAGAATCGTCTTGCTTGTCCCGCATCGCGCGCATTCGAAGGTGCGGACATCCTGACCGGGCTGCGCTTGCTTGATTTCCAGCAGCCACATGTCGAGTTCGCACTCCTGACATTTCGGCCGCTCTAAAACGGGCTGGGTCTTGAAGCTGAATCGGAACTCGGACAACGGACTCTCCGGAAATTTCACAGCAACTCAACGGGCCATCATTGTCCGCGGAGTAAGAATTTTGTCGGGGGAAGAGGAGAATACGTCGATGCAGGCGTACTATTTTGCCGCGCCTTGGCATGGGGAAGCAAGAAAAAAGCCCGGCCGGGCCGCCTCGGTTGTGAAGCGCCGATCATCCCGTCGCTCTACGCAGTTCTGAAGCGTCAGTCGTCGATTGCGCAAACATTCCCCGAAGCGCGTCACGCTTTATGGGCTTCTGCAGAACACGGACGTTGGCGTAGCGGCGATCGATGCTCTCGCTGCCATAGCCGGTCACGAACGCGAATGGCACTTTGTCCGCCATCAACCTGTCCGCAAGCGGATAGACCAGTTCGCCTGCCAGATTGATGTCAAGCAATGCCGCGCTCACCGAATTGTCCTTGAGCGCGGCTATCGCCTGTCCCAGGTTGCCGAACGGGCCGATCACGGTCATACCCAGTTCGGCCACCAGCTCGCTCATTGCCATCGCCACCAGAGGTTCGTCTTCAACGATCATCACCCTGTTGCCCGGCATCGTGACGCCGGCCTCGGGCGGCGCGTCGCGCTGAGGGCGATTGTGATGGCCGGACTCGGCGGAGTCGGGATGCGCGAGCTTGTCGCTCAGCGGAACCGACAGAATGCATTTGAGCCCCTCGGGGTGCCAATCAAACAGCGCCTTGCCGCCCAACTGTCCCTCGACGCTGGCGAGGATCAGGCGTGTCCCGAAGCCCTGCGACACCGGCTCGCTGGCCGCAGGTCCGCCGGCTTCGCTCCAGGAGATCACCAGCGTGCCGGCATCGACCTCCCATGTCAGCTTGACCGTTCCGGTTCCCTGGGACAGTGCGCCGTATTTCGCCGCGTTGGTGGCAAGCTCGTGGAGCGCAAGCGCGAGCGTCTGCGCCGGCGTCGGCTGCAGCAGAACGCGCGGGCCTTGAAGAGATATCCGGTTGGTTTCGCCGGTGCGGAACGGCGCCACCTCCTCCTCCACCAGCCCGCCAAGGTCTGCCCCTTGCCAGCGCGACTGCGCCAGTACCGTATGAGCGCGCGACAGCGCCTGGATGCGTCCCTCAACCGCCGCCGTGTAGGCTGAGACACTGCCGGCCCGCGTCAGCCGGATGATCGACTGGACAAGCGCTAATGCATTCTTGGCCCTGTGATCTACCTCACGTGACAGTAGCGCCTGCCGCTCCTCCGCTTCTTTGCGATCGGTGATGTCGACCGTTACGCCGCTGACTCGCACCACATTGCCGGTGTCATCGACGGTTGGCGCTGCGGAGCCGAAGCACCAGCGCACCTCACCATTTGGACGTCGTACGCGGAACTCGCCCTGATAGGCCTGACGACTTTCCAGGAGCTTGGTGACGGCGGCTTGCAGATGATCCCATTCCTCAGGGTGCAGTAAAGCGCGCACGTTTTCCGGCGTGACGGCAAAGGAATCATGCTCTACGCCGAAAATACGGCACTGGCCGTCATCCCAAAGGCAATCGCCGTTGACGCGATCCCAGTCCCAGGCGCCCATGTTGCCCGCAGCGAGGGCGAGGGTGCGGCGCTGCTCGCTTTGCAGCAAACGGCCGGTCGAAGCCTCGAGTTCCGCGGTCCGCGCCGCAACGCGCTGCTCCAGCTCCGCGTTGAGCTTCTCCAACTCCCGGGTTTTCCGGTAGAGCTCGGCGAACACCTTAACCTTCGCGCGCAGCACTTCTGGAATAACGGGCACCGGAACGTAGTCTACCGCGCCCATCTCGTAGCCGCGCAGCCGGTCCATGTCCGACAGATGGATCGCGGAGATGAAGATCATCGCGGTTTTCTTGAACCGCGGATGCTCTCGGATCATTGCCGCAAGTTGGAACCCGTCGAGGTCCGGCATGCAGACGTCGACCAAAACGACGGCGATCTCGGTCTTGAGCAGATATTCCAGCGCCTCGCGACCTGACGAGGCCTTGATCAGGTTCTCGCCGAGCTGACGGAGGATCACCTCATAGCTGAGAAGCTTTCCGGCCTGGTCATCGACCAGCAGAATGTTGATCTTGTCGTCTGCGGACATCGTTCGTGCCTCAACTCTAGCGGTGCAGCCACATGCGCAACGCTGTCAGCAGTTGTTCGGTATTCACCGGCTTTGCCAGATAGTCGGAGGCGCCGGCCTCCAGGCACTTCTCGCGGTCGCCTTTCATCGCTTTTGCGGTCAGCGCGATGATCGGGAGACGACGGAATGCCGGCTTCTGGCGTATCAGCTCCATCGTCTGGTAGCCGTCCATTTCCGGCATCATGATGTCCATCAGGACAATCGCGAGGTCAGGAGTCGATTCGACCAGCGTGATCGCTTCGCTGCCGGTTGTCGCCGTGAGCACATGCATGCCGCGGCGCTCCAGCACGCTGGAGAGCGCAAAGATGTTGCGTGCGTCATCGTCGACCAGCAGCGCGGTGCGGCCCACCAGATCCTCGTCGGAGCTGTTGAGGCGTTCCAGCATGCGCTGTTTCTCGGCCGGCAGGTCGGTCACCACGCGATGCAGGAACAGCGCGGTCTCGTCGAGCAAACGCTCCGGAGATTCCACGCCCTTGACCACGATGCTGCGCGCCATGGTGTGAAGTTGCGCGTCTTCTTCCGCCGACAGCTCGCGTCCGGTGAACACGATCACCGGGACTTCCGACAGTGAGACGTCTTCGCGGATTTTTTCCAGAACCTCGAAGCCGGTCATGTCGGGCAGCCGGAGATCCAGCACCACGCAGTCGCACGTCGTGTTGCGGAGCGTTGATAGTGCGTCGCCGCCGGTCCCGACGGTGACAATCTCGATATCGTCGTGGCCGAGCAACTCGGTGATGCTCATCTGCTCGGCGGCGTTGTCTTCCACCACAAGGAGACGCTTGCGGCGCGGCTGCGCATATTCCTTGATGCGCGACAGCGCAGCATCGACGCCTTCCGTAGTGGTCGGTTTGGTGACGAACGAGAAGGCGCCGCTGGCCAAAGCGTGCTGCCTGTCCTCGTCGAGCGTGATGATCTGGACCGGGATGTGCCGGGTCAGAGGGTTCTGCTTGAGCTGGCTCAGCACTGACCAGCCGAGCATGTCGGGCAGGAATACGTCGAGCGAAACCGCCGAAGGCTGGAACTGCTTGGCGAGGTCGAGCGCGTCGGCGCCCCGCGTCGAAACCAGAACCTTGAAGCCCTTCTCGCGGGCGAGATCCATGATCACCCGCGCGTAGTGCGGGTCGTCCTCAACGATCAGCAAGATGGTGTCGCCGGCTTCGATCTCCAGCCTGTCGTCCGGGATTTGTTCGATGACGCGCTCCGGCACGCTCGCCACGAGCGCGGGAACTGTCGGTGACCGGTGCTGGGACGGCTCGTTTTGTGCACGCTGCGACGCGGTGGAGCCGACATACTTGAGCGGCAGATACATCGTGAAGGTGCTGCCCGAGCCGGGGGTGCTGTGTAGCTGGATTTCGCCGCCGAGCAGTTGCGACAGCTCGCGGCTGATCGCGAGGCCTAGGCCGGTGCCGCCGTATTTGCGGCTCGTGCTGGCGTCGGCCTGCTGGAACGCTTCGAAGATGATTTTCTGCTTCTCTAGCGGAATGCCGATGCCTGAGTCTGACACCTGGAAAGCAACGACCGCCGGCGACTGGCTGAGCACCGGATGCTCGGCGCTCCAGCCGCTGACCACGGCCGACACTTTGAGGCGGACGCCGCCTTGCTCTGTGAACTTGAAGGCGTTGGACAGCAGGTTCTTGAGGATCTGCTGCAAACGCTTGGTGTCCGTGTGGATGCTGCGGCCGAGATGCGGATCAATCTCGACGTCGAACGCGAGCTGGCGGTTGTCCGCCTCGTGGCGGAACGGACGCGCGATCGCTTCGACCAGATTGGTGACGTACACCTCCTGGACGTCGACCGTGACGGTGCCGGACTCGATCTTCGACAGGTCGAGAATGTCGCTGATCAGGTTGAGCAGGTCGGTGCCGGCGCCGTGGATGGTGCGGGCGAATTCCACCTGCTTGGCCGACAGGTTGCCGTCCGGATTTTCGGTAAGCTGTTGACCTAGAATGAGAATCGAGTTGAGTGGGGTGCGCAGCTCGTGCGACATATTGGCCAGGAATTCGGACTTGTACTTCGATGTTAGCGCCAATTCCGAGGCTTTCTCCTCGACCGCTCGGCGTGCCTGCTCGATTTCCTGGTTCTTCCTTTCGACTTCAACGTTGCGTTCGGCGAGCTGTTGCGCCTTCTGCTCGACTTGCTCGTTGGTCTGCTGCAGCTCTTTTTGCTGAGTCTGAAGCTCGCCGGCGAGCTGCTGAGATTGCTTCAGCAGGCCTTCGGTCTGCATCGTGGCCTCGATGCTGTTGAGCACGATGCCGATGCTGTCGGTGAGTTGCTCCAGGAACATTGTTTGCAGCGTGGTAAAAGCGGATACCGAGGCGAGCTCGATGACGGCCTTAACCTCGCCCTCGAACAACACCGGCAGCACGATAATGTTGCGTGGAACCACCTTGAACAGGGCCGAACCGATTGGCACCGCGTTGGTCGGCATGTCCGTGATCAGGAGATGTCGCTTGTCGACCGCGCATTGTCCGATCAAGCCTTCGCCGAATTGGAGCCGCTGCGGATGGCCGGTCACGCCGTCGTCCGCATAACCAGATAACAACCGCAGGCTGTCGGTGCCTTCCACCTGGTAGATGACGCCGAGCTGCGCGTTGACGAGGGGGGTCAGTTCGTGCAGCAGCAGCCGGCCGACGGTCCCCATGTCGCGTTGGCCTTGGAGCATGTTGGTGAACTTGGCGAGGTTCGTCTTCAGCCAGTCCTGCTCGGTGTTGCGGTCGGTGGTGAGCCGCAGGTTATCGATCATCGTGTTGATGTTGTCTTTGAGCTCGGCCACCTCGCCGCGCGCCTCGGCCTGAATTGATCGCGTCAGGTCACCCTTGGTGACGGCGGTCGCCACCTCGGCGATGGCGCGCACCTGCGTGGTCAGGTTCGTCGCCAGCAGGTTCACGTTACCGGTCAAGTCCTTCCAGGTGCCGGCCGCGCCGGGCACGTTGGCCTGGCCGCCGAGCCGGCCTTCCACGCCGACTTCGCGCGCCACCGACGTTACCTGATCGGCGAAGGTCGCCAGCGTGTCGGTCATGTTGTTGATGGTCTCGGCGAGCGCGGCCACTTCGCCCTTCGACTTCACGGTGAGGTTCTGCTTGAGGTCGCCGTTTGCGACCGCAGTCACGACCTTCACGATGCCGCGCACCTGTTCGGTGAGGTTGGCGGCCATGACGTTCACGGTGTCGGTCAAGTCTTTCCAGGTGCCGGCGACGCCGGGCACTGCGGCTTGGCCGCCCAGCAGGCCTTCGGTGCCGACCTCGCGCGCCACGCGGGTCACTTCGCCGGCGAAGGCGTTGAGCTGGTCCACCATCGTGTTGATGGTGTTCTTGAGCTCCAGGATTTCACCCTTCACGTCCACCGAGATCTTGCGCGACAGGTCGCCGCGCGCTACGGCAGTGGTGACTTCGGCGATGTTGCGGACCTGCGTGGTGAGGTTCGCGGCCAGGAGGTTGACGTTGTCGGTGAGATCCTTCCACGTGCCGGCCGCGCCGGGCACGACCGCCTGACCGCCGAGCCGGCCTTCGGTGCCGACCTCGCGCGCGACGCGTGTCACTTCGGCGGCGAACGAGCGGAGCTGCTCCGTCGTGGTGTTGAGCGTGTCCTTGAGCAGCAGCAGTTCGCCGCGCACGTCGACGGTGATTTTCTTGGAGAGGTCGCCGCCGGCGATGGCGGTCGCCACCTCGGCGATGTTGCGGACCTGCGCCGTGAGGTTCGACGCCATGAAGTTGACGTTGTCGGTGAGGTCCTTCCAGGTGCCTGCAACCTCAGGCACCTGCGCCTGGCCGCCGAGCTTACCTTCGGTGCCGACCTCGCGCGCCACGCGCGTCACTTCGGAGGCGAATGAATTGAGCTGGTCCACCATCGTGTTGATGGTGTTCTTGAGCTCCAGGATTTCGCCCTTCACGTCCACCGTGATCTTGCGCGAAAGGTCGCCGCGCGCGACGGCGGTGGTCACTTCGGCGATGTTGCGGACCTGGGCGGTCAGGTTGCCGGCCATCGAGTTCACCGAGTCGGTCAAATCCTTCCAGGTGCCGGCCACGCCGGGCACGTTGGCTTGGCCGCCAAGACGCCCTTCCGTGCCGACCTCGCGCGCCACGCGCGTCACTTCGCCGGCGAACCGGTTGAGCTGGTCCACCATCGTGTTCAGCGTTTCCTTGAGCTGAAGGATTTCGCCGCGCACGTCGACGGTGATCTTGCGCGAAAGGTCACCGCCGGCGATGGCGGTCGCCACTTCGGCGATGTTGCGGACTTGCCCCGTCAGATTGCCCGCCATCGAGTTCACGCTGTCGGTCAAATCCTTCCAGGTGCCGGCGACGCCAGGCACCGCGGCCTGGCCGCCGAGCCGGCCTTCGGTGCCGACCTCGCGCGCCACGCGGGTCACCTCGCCGGCGAAACCGTTGAGCTGGTCCACCATTGTGTTCAGCGTTTCCTTGAGCTGAAGGATTTCGCCCGACACGTTCACGGTGATCTTCTTCGAAAGGTCGCCCAGCGCCACGGCGGTCGCCACCTCGGCGATGTTGCGGACCTGGCCGGTGAGGTTCGAGGCCATCGAGTTCACGGAGTCGGTCAAATCCTTCCAGGTGCCGGCCACGCCGCGCACCAACGCCTGGCCGCCGAGCTTGCCCTCGGTGCCGACCTCGCGCGCGACGCGCGTCACTTCGCCGGCGAAGGCGTTGAGCTGGTCCACCATGGTGTTGATGGTGTCCTTGAGCTCGGCGATTTCGCCGCGCACGTCGACCGTGATCTTTTTCGACAAGTCGCCGCCGGCGACGGCGGTTGTCACCTCCGCGATGTTTCGGACCTGAGCGGTCAGGTTCGAGGCCATCGAGTTCACCGAATCGGTCAAATCCTTCCAGGTGCCGGCCACGCCGAGCACGTTCGCCTGGCCGCCGAGCCTGCCTTCGGTGCCGACCTCGCGCGCGACGCGCGTCACTTCGCCGGCGAAGGCGTTGAGCTGGTCCACCATCGTGTTGACGGTTTCCTTGAGCTGCAGGATTTCGCCGCTGGCGGTCACGGTAATCTTCTTCGACAAATCGCCGCCGGCGATGGCAGTCGCCACGTCCGCGATGTTGCGGACTTGAGACGTCAAGTTGCCGGCCATGAAGTTCACGCTGTCAGTCAAGTCCTTCCAGGTGCCGGCGACGCCCGGCACCGCGGCCTGGCCGCCGAGCTTGCCTTCGGTGCCCACCTCGCGCGCCACGCGCGTGACTTCCGAGGCGAAGCCGTTGAGCTGGTCCACCATCGTGTTGATGGTGTCCTTCAATTCCAGAACTTCACCTTTCACGTCCACGGTGATCTTGCGCGACAGGTCGCCGCGCGCGACAGCGGTTGTCACCTGCGCGATATTGCGGACCTGCGTGGTCAGATTGCCCGCCAGCAGATTGACGTTGTCGGTCAAATCCTTCCAGGTTCCGGCGACGCCGGGCACGATCGCCTGACCGCCGAGCTTGCCGTCGGTGCCGACCTCGCGCGCGACGCGCGTCACTTCCGAAGCGAACGAACGGAGCTGGTCCACCATGGTGTTGATGGCTTCCTTGAGCTGAAGAATCTCTCCACGCACGTCCACGGTGATCTTCTTCGACAAATCGCCGTTTGCCACCGCGATCGTCACCTCGGCGAGATTGCGCACCTGACCGGTCAGGTTGGACGCCATCGAGTTCACGCTCTCGGTCAGATCTTTCCAGACGCCGGTCACCTCCGGCACCTGCGCCTGCCCGCCGAGCTTGCCTTCGGTGCCCACTTCGCGCGCGACGCGCGTCACTTCGGACGTGAACACGCTGAGTTGCCGGATCATGGTGTTGACGATGGTGGCCGATTGCAGGAACTCGCCCTGCAGCGGACGGCCGTCGACGTCGAGCCGCACGGTTTGGATGAGGTCGCCCTGCGCCACCGCGGCAACCGCGCGGGTCACTTCTCGGGTCGGCCAGAGCAGGTCTTCGATCAGGGTGTTGACCGAACCTTCCATCTCGCCCCACGCACCTTGCGACAGGCTGAACTTGACGCGGTCCTTCGCTTTGCCTTCGCGGCCGACGCGCTGCCCGACGCGTTCCAGCTGCTGCGCCATCCTTTGATTGGCCGCGACGATTTCGTTGAACGTGTCGGCGATCTTGCCTTCGATGCCGAGCCGGTTACCCGCCATCCGGACCGAGAAGTCGCCGGTGCGCATCGCCTGCAGCGAGGCAAGAAGCTCGTGAAGATTGAAGTCTGCTTCGCCGTTGATTTGCGCCTTGGCCGGCGCCGCAACTCGAGCGCCACGGGGGCCCTTGGGTCTGAGTTCCTCAGCACTAGACATGGCGTTCTCCAATCCGCGCCCGGGGCGCGGAGTGCTCTCTTGAGCAAGCGGATGTATGGCATAGAGGTGGCGGAACGGCGCAAGCAAATGCGCGCGAATAGCGCGCAATGCCGCATGCCGAGAGGCCTTCCAGCATTCTGATTCCCCCGAGCTGTGCGGCCGGCTCGACGACGGTCCGCACCACAACCCAACCATACAATTCATGCGAGTGGTTCCGGTTCCCGGCCGCAGCGGAAAATTGGGCAATCCTGTGTCAATTGACACAATCTTGTATTTTGCGCTGCACAAAATTCTGGCGCGCTGCCCGATTGCAGGCACAGGCGGCGCAGAGCACGGCAAAACGACATAGCTGTTAGTTCGTTGTTTTTATTGATAAATCAGCTTCGGCCGAGCCATGGCACGCTGCTTGATGATTGATCAGCTGTTCATGGATCCGACCTTTAAAATTGTCATCGTCGACGAGAACCCGGTGCGGGCGGCGATCCTGGAGGAGGGGTTGCGCGAGGCTGGTCATGTTCATGTCGTTCGCATCGACGAGATGTCGCATCTGCTGACCCGCATCTACGCCATCGACCCTGACGTCATCCTGATCGACCTGGAGAACCCGAGCCGCGACGTGCTCGAGCAGATGTTCCAGGTCAGCCGCGCGGTGAAGCGCCCGGTCGCGATGTTCGTCGACCAGAGCGACACCGCGTCGATCCAAGCGTCGGTCGATGCCGGCGTGTCGGCCTATATCGTCGGCAACCTGCAGAAAGAGCGCATCAAGACCATCCTCGATCTGTGCATCTCACGCTTCAACGCGTTTTCCCGCCTCCAGAACGAGCTCGATCGCACCCGCTCCGCGCTGGAAGAGCGCAAGGTGATCGATCGCGCCAAGGGCATCCTCATGAAAGCAAAGAACCTGTCCGAGGACACCGCATATGCGCTGTTACGCAAGACCGCGATGAACGAGAACAAGAAGATCGCCGAGGTCGCGCAGTCGGTCGTCACCGCCGCGGAGCTGTTCAAATGAACCCCAAGCGCCTGCGCATTGGCTTCATCCCGCTGTGCGACGCGACCGCGCTGATCGTCGCGGTCGACAAGGGTTTCGCTGCGGCCGAAGGGCTCGACGTCGAGCTGGTGCGCGAAGTGTCGTGGTCGAACGTGCGCGACAAGCTCAATATCGGCCTGTTCGACGTGGCGCACCTGATCGCGCCGGTGGCGATCGCCTCCAGCCTCGGGCTTGGTCACGTCAAGGTTCCGATCTTGGCGCCGTTCGGTCTCGGCGTGAACGGCAATGCCATCACCGTATCGCCGGAACTCTATGCCGCGCTTGCCGCAACGGCCGACGGCAACATCGCCGATCCTGTCGTGTCAGGCCGCGCGCTCGCCCGGGTGGTGGCGAGCCGCAAGGCGAAGGCACAGGACCCGCTCACGTTCGGCATGACGTTCCCGTTCTCGACGCACAACTATCACCTGCGGTTCTGGATGGCAGCCGGCGGCGTCGATCCGGACGAAGACGTGCGCATGATCGTGCTGCCGCCGCCCTACATGGTCGAAAGCCTAGCGAACAAGCACGTCGACGGGTTCTGCGTCGGCGCGCCTTGGAATTCGGTCGCAGTGGATCTCGGCATCGGCTACATCCTGCATTTCGTCTCCGAGATTCTCTCCCGAGCCGCGGAGAAGGTGCTCGCGGTGCGCGCAAGCTGGTCGGCCGAAAATCCCGACATGCTGCGGCGGCTGATCCGCGCGCTGGGCCGTGCCGCGGCCTTTGTCGAGAATCCGGCGAACCGCGACGAAGCGTCTGCGATCCTCGCGGCTCCGAACCGCATCGGCGCGTCCGCCGAAGTCATCCGCCGGACGCTCGACGGCCGCTTGAAGGTCACGCCCGACGGCACCATTCGCACCAGCGACCGCTATCTGCTGGTTGGCCGCAAGGCGGCAGGACGGCCCGACCCGGTCCAGGCAGCGTGGCTCTACGCGCAGATGGTGCGCTGGGGTCAGGCGCCGTATTCGGACGAGATGCTTGCCGCGGCGAAAGCAGTGTTCCGTCCCGACCTTTACGACGCGGCGTTGCCTAGCGAAGCTCCGGATACGGCAGGCGAGCCGGTGGATGGCATCGGCGCATTCACTGGCCCGCCGTTCGACGCCAATGACATCGAGCGCCATCTCGCG
>Ga0190270_10001277_pt1 | contig 11638 bp, 11 predicted proteins | sample Popmic320T_FD_133748 | JGI IMG/M metagenome (GOLD analysis project Ga0190270, IMG submission 133748) | Populus adjacent soil microbial communities from riparian zone of Weber River, Utah, USA - 320 T | ecosystem: Environmental > Terrestrial > Soil > Riparian zone | place: USA: Utah | collected... | reverse complement strand
ACGCGCACGATGTTGTTGTGCGGCTGCTGAGCGGCGAGCGTCACGCCGCCGGTCTGGGTGTGGAAGCGCATCTTCAGCGACCGGTCGTCCTTGGCCCCGAAGCGCTCGCGCATGATGCGCGCCCACATCCGGCGCGCGGCGCGGAACTTCGCCACCTCCTGGAAGACGTTGTTGTGGCCGTTGAAGAAGAAGGCGAGCCGCGGCCCGAACTCGTCCACCTGGAGGCCGGCGTCGATGGCCGCCTGCACGTAGGCGATCGCGTTGGCGAGCGTGAAGCCCACCTCCTGCACTGCCGAGCAGCCCTTCTCGCGCATGTGGTAGCCGGAGATCGAGATCGTGTTCCACTTCGGGATGCGCTCCCGGCAGTAGGCGAACAGGTCGGTCGTGAGCCGCATCGCCGGGCCGGGCGGGTAGATGAAGTTGCCGCGCGCGATGTACTCCTTCAGCACGTCGTTCTGGGTCGTGCCGGTGAGCTTGTCCGCGTCCACGCCCTGCTCCTCGCCGACGAGCTCGTAGAGGAGCAGCAGCACGGCAGCGGGCGCGTTGATCGTCATGGACGTGGACACGTCCGCCAGCGGGATGCCGTCGAACACGCGCCGCATGTCGTCGATCGTGTCGATGGCAACTCCGGTGCGGCCGACCTCGCCCATGCAGAGCGGGTCGTCGGAGTCGCGCCCGAGCTGGGTGGGGAGGTCGAACGCCATCGACAGGCCCGTGGAGCCGTGGTCGATCAGGTAGTGGAAGCGCTCGTTCGTCTCCTTGGCGCTCGCGTAGCCCGCGTACTGGCGCATCGTCCACTTCCGGCCGCGGTACATGTCCGGGTGGATGCCGCGCGTGAAGGGGTAGTCGCCGGGCTCGCCGAGCCGCTCCTCCAGGCCGGGCTCGACGTCGTCGGCGTCGTAGCGGGGCTTGATCTCGATCCCGGAGTCGGTGATGCGGCGCTCGTCGTCGGGGCCGACGATCGGCGCGATGCTCGGCTTCTGGTCGGGCTTCGTGGCCATGTCGGCCCAAGGATACGGTCAGGCGGGCGTAGCATCAGCCGCATGGAGGTCACCGTTCGCCTGTTCGCGATGCTGCGCGAGCGCGCCGGCGCCCAGGAGCTGATGCTCGAGCTGCCGGAGGGCGCGAGCGTGAGCGACGCGCTCGCGAGCGACGCCCTGGCGGGCCTGGCCGACGGCATCCCGCTCGTCATGGCCGTGAACCGCGAGTACGCGGACGGCGAGCAGGTCCTGGACCCCGGCGACGAGCTCGCCCTGATCCCCCCGGTGAGCGGCGGCTCGACCGCGGCCGCCCCCTGGGTGAGGGTCAGCGCCGAGCCGCTGTCGCTCGACGCGCTCGCCGAGCGGGTGCGCGATCCGCGCGCCGGCGCCGTCGTGACCTTCTCGGGCGTCACGCGCGAGGTGGAGCGGCTCGAGTACGAGGCCTATGCCGAGATGGCCGAGGAGCGCATGCGCGCGATCGCGGGCGAGGCGCTCGAGAAGCACGGGCTCTGCGCGGCCGCGGTGGAGCACCGCGTGGGCGAGGTGCCCCTGTCGGAGCCGAGCGTGATCGTGGCCGCGTCCGCCCCGCACCGCGGCGAGGCCTTCGCCGGCGCGCGCGAGATCATCGACCGCGTAAAGGCCGAGGCCCCGATCTGGAAGAAGGAGATCGAGGGCGGCGAGGAGCGCTGGGCGGAGGGAACGCCGCTCGCATGATGGCTTGCAGGGGGAAGGTGCGACGGCGCGCGGCTCGAAACCGCGCATCATGCGTCGTCCCTCACCTGTTGCCGCGATCCTGATCCTGACCACGATCGCGCTGTCGCTTCCGTTCACGCTCGCCGTCGCCACCTCGGCGTTCGCGGGGGAGCCCGAGCCGCCCACAGGCGAGCCGCAGCCGCCCGGCGAGGAGCCGGCTCCTCCGGGCGAGGAGCCCGCTCCGACGACACCGGGAGGCGAGACCGGCGGAGGCGGCACGCTGCCGCGCACCGGCTGGGACGCGCTCCTCTACTTCGGCCTCGGCGTGGCGCTGCTCCTGGCCGGCCGCCGCCTGCACGTGGTCACGCGGATCAAGGAAGTCGTGCAGCGGGTGCGCCGCCGCAACACCGAGGTGGCGCTCCGCGAGGCGCTCGAGCCGATACGTGCCGCCCGCCTCTCACCACCGACGCCGGACCCGGACCCCGAGCCGCTCCACGTGGAGCCGAGCACGCCGACCGCCCGCCGCTCCGTGGGCCTGCACTGACGGCATCCCCCGCTGTCAGGCGAGCTCGAGCGGGGCGTGGCGGGCGATCGCGTCGAAGTCGCGATCGGCGTGCAGTAGGCCGATGCGGCTGCGGATGGCGACGCTCGCGATGAGGCAATCCGTCAGCGCCCGCACGGTGTCGCCGCCGCGCCGGCAGGCGCGGTAGAGCTCGGCGGCGTCCTCGTAGTCGCGAGGGCCCTCGGTCGGAACGAACTCGCAGCGGCGGAGCAGGCCGCGCAGGCGGTCGCGGTGATCGTCGTCCGCGGCGCCTGCGAGCAGCTCCATCAGCACGACGTCGGTCGTGGCGAGCTCGTCGCGGTCGAGCAGGTCGCGCAGCCGCACGTTGATGTCGCTGCCGGTGCCGCGGAGGAACTCGACCCAGGCGGAGGTGTCCGCGAGGATCACGGCTGGGGGACGTGCTCGGCGTCGCGCATCTGGTCGAGGTCACCGCCCCAGCCGCTGCCCTCCATCGCGCGCGCCTCGTCGAGGCTCAGAGCCTCTCCGACGAGCCGCCGGAGGGCCAGGTCCACGGCCTCCCGCTTTGACTTGAGCCGGTAGACGCGCATCGCCCTCTCGATGAGCCCGTCGTCGATTTCGATGTTCGTGCGACCCATTACACCATCATACACCTCATGGTGTAGCGACCTAGGGAGCGAACTCACCGCCGCTGCCGCCTCCGCCGGGGTCGGCTGCTCCGGGGACGACCGCCGCCTCGGCCGGTCTGGTCGCCGAGTGAGCGCCCGGCGACGCCGGTGCCGGTTGCGGAGCGGCGGCGGGGTCGAACTCGTTGGCTCCGTCGGGTGGCGGTTGCGGCGGAGGCGCCGCCTGCTGGATGTCCGCGGCCGGCGCGGGTCGCGGGGTCGGTTCCTCCGCCGGCGCCGAGGGCGGCGGTGCCGGGGCGGGCTGCTCCGGTGGCGCGGCGCGCGGGTCGGGTGCCTCAGCCGCCGGCTCGGGCCGCACGTGGTGGTTGGCGAACTCGTCGACCGCGGTGCCGCCGCCCGCGAGCGCGGCGGCCGACGCGGCCACCGCGGCCAGCTTCTGGCCGGTCGCGAGCTCGGCCGCGGCGTGCAGGCGGTCGCCGACGGCCGCCGCCTTGTGCTGCGCCGCGCCGAGCGCCGATTCCAGCAGGCTCCGTATCGGGCTGGTGTCAGCCGCAAGCAGCGCGGGCGGCATCGCGCTCGCGACGCGCCGCGGCGCCGCGCGGAACTCGCGCAGCGCCGCGCGGCAGCTCAGGCAGGTGCGCATGTGGGGGCGGAGCCGGGCGAGCTCCTCGGGGCTCGCCTCGCCGTCGGCGAGCGCGGACAGGAGCGGCTCGAGGCGCTTGCACTCGGCGCCGCGCTGGATCCCCGACACGCGCCGGAGGAACGCCCGCCGGCCCTCCGTGAGCAGCCGGTTGACCTTCGTGTACGACCAGCCGGTGATCGCGCAGATCTCGCGGTACGAGAAGCCCTCCGCCTTCAGGAGCAGCGCGCGGATCTCGTGCGGTTTCAGCTGCCCCAGCGCCTCCGCGCCCTGGCGCAGCCGTTCGAGCCGCTCGGCCTGCTCGTGCGTGACGGCCGCCGGAGCGGGGCGGTCGCGCAGCTCGCCGTCGTCGGTGACCGGCGAGTGGCGCTCGCGCTGACGCCGCAGCGCGAACGCCTCGTGCTTCACGACCGTCTTGAGCCACGGGATCAGCTCCTGCTCGCGCGTGCTCGGGGCCTTCGTGAGCAGGATCTCGACGCCGCGCTGATAGGCGTCCTCGGCATCCTCGGGCGTGGCGGCGTAGCGGCGCGCGGTGGCGAGGATCTGCGCGCCGTGCCGCGACAGCAGCCGGAGTGCCACGGCGTCGATCTCAGCCCGCGCGGGCCCTGTGCTCCGAGTGCTCATCTGCACGACGTTCAGGGACAATCCTGCGCCCTCTAGCCCCGTGCGCACAGCTTCAAGTTCGCAAAGTGCGAGAGATTTCCAACGCGTCGCCGGGCACGGTTACGCTCCCGCCTCGCCCCCACACCGGTACATTCGCCTGTTGCAACTGTTTCACTACTGCCGACGCGGAACACAGTGGCCAACGGACTTCTCAAAGAGCTACAAGAGGTAGAGCCCGTCACGTTGCCCGAGCGCGACGTCCGAGCGGGCACGCCGCTGCTCGGCGGGCTGCTGAAGTTCGACCTCGCCCGCGCCATTGCGCGCGTGACCATCCTCGGGGTGCTCGACCTCGCCGGGCTCTTCCTCGCGATCTACACCGCTCTGATCGTGAAGGCGGCGATCCGCCATCCGGGTCAGATGGGCGAGATGTGGGACCAGGCGTGGGAGTACCTCCCGCTCGGCGGCCTCGTGATGCTGCTGCTGTTCGCGCGCTCGGGCCTGTACCGCGAGCGGGCCCAGCGCCCGGGGTTGCCGCGCGTAATCGCCTCGCTGTTCCAGACAACCCTGGTCGTCCTGGCCTACGCGCTGCTCGAGGGCGAGCAGTTCCAGTCCTACTACATCTTCTACGCCACGCTCTTCTTCGGGCTCATCTACGTGTCGGCGTTCAGATGGGCCTTCGAGAAGCTCACCGGCGCGATCCTGCGCGCGGCGGGCTACCGCCGGCGCGCCGTGTTGGTCGGATCCGGCGCGAACATCTCGGCGGTCTCGCACGCGCTGAGCGACAGCCGCGAGATCGAGCCCTACGGGTTCGTGGCGCGTACGCCGGTCGCTCTGCTCGACGGCCTGCGTGACTTCCGCTCGCTCGAGCAGCTCGAGCGTCACTTCGACTCGATCGACGAGGTCCTGATCACGGACGCGGACTTCCCGGAGGAGGAGGCGGTCGAGCTCGTGGACCGCTGTCACAAGCAGGGCGTCCGGGTGCGGGTGGCACCGTCGACGATGGAGATCCTGATGGACCGCGTGGAGTACGTGCCCGGCCAGGCGCTGCCGCTCTTCGAGCTGAAGCCGCCGGTGTTCGAGGGCGTCGACTTCGCGCTCAAGCGGACCTTCGACCTCGTCGGCGCGCTGCTGCTTCTCCTCGTGCTCTCGCCGGTGATGATCCTCGCGGCGCTCGCGATCAAGATCACCTCGCGCGGGCCGGTCTTCTACCGCTCGCCGCGTCCGGGGATCGGCGGCAAGAGCTTCCCCTGCCTCAAGTTCCGGACGATGGTCACCGGGGCCGAGAAGCTCCAGGACCGGCTCGAGGAGCACAACGAGATGGGCGGCGCGCTCTTCAAGATGCGCGACGACCCGCGCGTGACCGCCGCCGGCCGCTTCCTGCGGCGCTGGTCGCTCGACGAGCTGCCGCAGCTCTTCAACGTGCTCCGCGGAGAGATGTCGCTCGTCGGCCCGCGGCCGCTGCCGCAGCGCGATTACGAGCGGCTCGACGACTGGCACCGCAAGCGCTACCTCGTCCTGCCGGGCATGACCGGCCTCTGGCAGGTCTCGGGCCGCTCCGAGCTCGACTTCGACGAGCTTGTGCGGCTCGACTTCCTCTATCTGGAGCGCTGGTCGGTCTTCCTCGACCTGACGATCCTGCTCAAGACGATCCCGGCCGTCTTCCGCGCCCGCGGCGCTTGGTGAGCAGCCGCTACGACGACGAACTCTGGGAGCTCGTCGGCGAGCACCACGACCATCCGCCGCAGGCACACCTCCAGGACTTCGTGCGCTCGCTGGGCCGTGTCGAGCGCGCCCTCGACCTCGGCTGCGGCGACGGCCGGCTCACCGCGCTGATCGAGGCCGGCGACCTCACCGCCGCCGACGTGTCGGCCGTGGCGCTGGGGCGGGCACGCGAGCGGCTGCCGGAAGCGCGCTTCGCGCAGCTCGAGCCTGACGCACCGCTGCCGTTCGCCGACGGCGCCTTCGAGCTTGTGGTCTGCGTGGAGACGCTCGAGCATGTGCGTGACGTGCAGCTCTTCCTGTCCGAGATCCGCAGGGTCCTGGAGCCGGGGGGGCGGCTCGCGCTCACGACGCCCGCCCACGTGCCGTTCCTGCGCGTGCCCGACCCGCTCTCGCCGCATATCCGCTTCTTCACGCGGCGCTCGCTGGAGCGCCTGCTCGGGGAGCTCGGCTTCGACGTGCGCTCGCTCGAGCGCCGCGCCGGGACGCTACTTCTCTGCGCCGGCCGCTGACTCCGGGTCGGCGACGCCGGTCTTCTCGCGCAGCCGCGTGCGGGCGTTCAGGAACAGCTCGCCCGCGGGCCGCGAGTGCGGGTCGATGTAGAGCGCCCCGCGGATCGTCTTGAGCGCCCGCTCGGGCGCGTCGAGCGTGCCGAGCTCGAACGCGGCGAGCCGGTACCAGGTCTGCGGATCGCCGGGGAACTCGATCACGGCCGTCGTGAGGCTCCGCTCGGCATCCGTGAGCCGGTTCGCCTGCGTGTCGATCGAGGCGCGGACGAGCAACGGGTCCGGCGTGAGCGGGTTGAGGTCCTGGGCGTCCTTCGTCCGGGCGATCGCGTCGTCGAACTTGCGCTCGTCAGCGAGCGCCAGCGCGTCGTTGGTAGCCCGGTCCGAGGCCTCGGGCTGCCAGATCGCCCAGGCCACCAGCAGCGCGGTGGCCATCGTCGCCAGGGCGGCCGCGATCCGGCGCGGGCTCGGCCGCCAGCGGACGGGCTCCGCCGGGGGCGGTTCGGTGCCGTAGGGCCCGAGGCCGGCCACGAAGCCCGCGGCCAGCAAGGCCATGACGGCGGGCGCCGGAATGAACCACGTCCAGTCCAGTAGCGACTGGACGCCGAACGCGAGCGGGACGAGCAGCAGCGTCACCAGCGCGATGCGCCCGGCGTCCCAGTCGCGCCGCGGAGGCGGCTCGTCGGGACTCGGCCGCACCAATCTGCGCGGCAGCAGCCCGGTGGCGCTAAGAGCGGCCATCGACCAGGCGAGGAACAGCAGCGTCGTCACCGCCAGCCCGACCACGCCGAGGTCGGCCATCGTCTGCGCGATCCAGCCGTGCGCGTGGCGGGTGACCGAGGCGTCGGTGCGGTGGCGCAGTCGCCCGACCGCGAAGGCGCCGGCGCCGACGCCCGCGAACGGGCGCGCGTCGAAGACCCGGACGGCCTCGCGCCAGTACTTCCCTCGCGAGGACGAGGCGGCGAACACACGGTCGCCGGACTCTCCCGGCGAGACCTTCGTCTCGCTGGTGAGCTCGTCGATCCGGTCGCCGATGCCGCGCTCGCTGAAGGCGACCGAGGTGATTCCCGCGAGCGGGACGAGGCAGACCGCGGCGACGACGGCGACGCCCACCCGGCGCCGGACGCGCGCGGACGGCACCCGGCGAGCGGAGCCGGTCTCGACCGCCGCGCCCACGAGCAGCAGCAGCACGAGCATCAGCAGCACCAGGCCGCCGAAGTCGCCCGCGACGCTCTGCTTGGCCGACAGCGGCTGGAGCGTCTTCGTGAACGGGTCCTTCGACAGCGCCCAGACGCCGACCGCGACCGCGCCGGCGAGCGGCGCGAGCAGCACCGGCAGGCTGCGCAAGCGGAGCGGCACGAGGAGCAACCAGGCGGCCGCGCCGACCGCGGCGGCGGCGGCCGCGCCGCGCGACTGGGTCAGGATGATCGCGAGGATGAACGCGCCCATGATCGGATAGGCGATCACGCGGGCGGTCGAGCCGCCGCTGCGGCGCGAGCCGAGCCAGAGCGCGATCGGCACCGCCATGGCGGCCACGCAGCCGACGGCATTCCAGTAGTCGAATGGCTGGCCGAGCCGGTTGGAGACCTCGTTCTCGGCGAGCGCGCCGGGCCAGACGCGCGACGCGAGCGAGTAGACGACGGCAACCGTGGCCGCGATCACGAGGCCCTCGAGCAGCTGCGGCGCCGCGCGCGGCGCGAGCCGCGCGCCGGCGACGGCGCCCGCGAAGACGATCAGCCAGGCGAAGGTGCGCCCCGCCTCTACGTACGTGAGCTCGGGCGCGATCGACCAGAGGACCGAGATCGCCGTGAGCAGGGCGAAGAGCGTGAACAGGAGCAGCGTCGTCGTCCCGTGGACCGCGCCGGGGCGCGACCAGAGGAACGTGGCGGCTATGACCGCCCCGGCCACAAGCACCAGCACGATCTCCGTGATCGTGGTGCGCGTGAGCTCCGTCCCGCCCTGGGCCCCGAACGCGACGCCGATCAGGGCGCCGCCGACTATCAGCGGGAGCGCTCTAGCTGCGACGGCCGAAGAACGGGACACGCAGGCTCTGGATCTTTGACGGGACGGTGATGCGAGCAAGGGCCGGCACTCGCTCCCGAAGCGAGGCGATGCCGCTTGCAAGCGCGAGCGCGCAGAGCAGGAGCAGGGCGACGAGCAGCGGCACCGGCACCTCGTTCGCCGCGCCGTTCAGGTTGAAGAAGCCGCTGCTGTCCGGCTCGATGTTCGCGCCGCCGACGCCCAGCTCCGGGGAATCGCTGCCGCCGGTGATCGCGTTCAGGTCGGCGGCGTCGTTTGCCTTGGCGGAGGCCTCGCCGGCGGGGTCGGTGGCGCCGATCCCGGGGCTGCCGGCGCCGGTGCCGCGATTGGAGCCGCCCTTGATGGCGCTCGCGATCACGTCGCGGCAGTCGGAGTACTCATCGAGGTCCGACGGCATGTTGTCGCGGGCGCCCCGCAGCTCGGCGTTCGAGTAGTTGCGGTCGAGGTCGCCGTCCTGCGCGCAGTCGCGGATCGCCTGGTCAGCGCTCGCGTAGGCGGGCATGGGCAGCGCCAGCACGCAGAGCGCACCGAGGATCAGCAGGTGTCGGGCTTTTCGACTCACAACGAGGTGGGGGTCCCTCTGGAAGCGGCGTCGGCAATAGGCCGTCCAGCGACGCTAGCAATTGGTGTTGTGCCTGTTTACCGGATGGCTAAACGTTTGTGACCCTTCGCATAAGGCAAAGTTGCGGTGTGCCGCCACGCGTAGCGATCCTCTCGCCGGTCCCGGTTCCCTACCGCGAGCCGCTGTTCAGGGCGCTCGCGGAGCGCGGCCGCGTCGGTCCGCACGTGATCTACCTGTCCGCTAGCCAGGGCGGCTGGGACCAGGCGGCATCCTGGTTCCCCGAGCCGAGCGGCTATCCGAGCGAGGTCCTGCGCTCGTGGCAGCGCCGGCGCCCGGGGCGGAGCCCGGTGACCGTCGCGCGCGGCATCGGCCGGGCGCTGGGGAGAGTCCGTCCCGACGTGGTGGTGAGCACGGAGTACGGGCCCGCCACCATGCGGGCGCTCGCCTGGGCGCTGCCGCGCCGGGTACCGGTCGTCGTCGTGAGCGAGCTGACGCCCTGGAGCGACGCTGCGCTGAGCGGCGCCCGGCGGCGCCTGCACGCGCGGCTCGCACGGCTGGCCTCCGGGTTCATCGTGACCTCCTCGCAGGGCGTGGAACGGTTGCGCGCGCTGGGCGTCGACCCCGCCCGGGTGGAGGTGGCGCTCCAGCACGCCGACCTCGAGCCGATCGAGGCCGCGGCCGGCGCGGCCGACGGGGACCGGAACGGGCCGGTGCGCGTGCTCGCGGTGGGCCGGCTCGTGCCGGACAAGTCGCTCGACACGCTGATCGACGCGCTCGCCGCGGCGGAGCTCGCCGACGGCGAGGTCGAGCTCGAGCTGCGCGGCAGCGGGCCGCTCGAGGGCGAGCTGCGCGCCCGCGCCGACCGGCTGGGCGTCCCGGTTCGCTTCGCGGGGCACACCCCGCCGGCCGAGCTCGGGTCCGCGTACGCCGCGGCCGACGTGCTCGCTCTCGTCAGCAGCTACGAGCCGTTCGGCGTCGCTCTCCGCGAGGGCGCGGCCGCCGGGCTGCCGCTGATCGCCTCGCGCGCGGCGGGGGCTGTCGGCGACGTGGCGGTCCATGACGAGAACGCGCTGGTGGTCGAGCCGGGGGATCGGGATCAGCTCGCCGACGCGCTGCGGCGCCTGGTCCGCGAGCCGGAGCTCCGCAGCCGCCTCGCGGCCGGCAGCAGGGCGGTCACCGAGCGCCACCCGCCGCTGGCGGACGTGGAGGCGTGGGAGCGAGCAGTGCTGGCAGCAGCTCGTTCGTGACCGTCTCCTGGACCGCCTCGGAGCGGAACGGGCGCACGAGCTCGGCCGCCCGCTCCCGGTAGGCGCGTATCCGCTCGTCCGGTAGCCCGAAGGCGGCGCGGATCGCGACCGCGAGCGCAGCGCCCTCGATGCGGTCGGCGACGAGCGACTGGTCGAGCTGCCGGGCGAGCCGCAATCCCTCGTACGGACCGCCCGACGGCACCGTGGCGAGCAGCGCGCCGTCCGCCAGCGCCTCGAGCGGTGCCTGGCCCCAGTCCTCCCAGCGCGCGCCGGCCACGTAGGCCAGCGCATGCCGCAACCGCTCGCGGAACTCGCCGGCGCCGACCGTACCGCGCAGCTCGACGGTCTCAGGCAAAGCCACGCCGGTGCGGTCGAGGTGGCCGCGGGCGACATCGGGGTCGATCCCGTAGACCTCGAGGCGCGCGTCCGGCAGCGCCGCCGCGGCCCACCCGGCGACCACCACGTCGAGTCCCTTCGCCTTGGCGTCGGGCGTGTAGGCGACGGCGAGGCGCTCGCGCGCATTCGGCTCCGCCGGCATCCCGGAGGGGTCGATTGGAGGCGAGACCACGATCGGCGCCGCCGCGCCGTCCGGCAGCGCCTCACCGCCGGCGGGGCTGAACGGGATCGTCAGGCGGGCGCGGCTCATGGCGCGGCGCTCGAGCGCGCGGAGCAGGGCGTTGCGCGCACCGGGCCGGTTGAGGCGCGCGGGCGCGTCGAAGCGGACCGCGTACGGCACCGGCAGCGCCGGGAGCAGCATGGATGCGGTGGTCGAGGAGACGATCAGCGCGCGCGGCTCGTGGCGCTCGACCGCGGTGCGCACGGCGCGCCGCGCGGCGTGCATCTCGACGAGGTCGTTGAGCGGGTAGCCGCGGCGGAGCCGGTCGGCCGCGCCGCGCGCGACGGCGACCGCCTCGGCGGACGCGCCCGCGCGCTCGAGCTGGGCGAGCAGCATCGCGTCGGCCACGCGCCAGCCGAGCGTCGTGCCGAGCGAGACGAGCAGGACGTCAGGTCTGGCCACGCCCGATCGCCTCCTCGAACGCACGCTGGTAGCCGTCGACCATCCGCTCGCCGGTGAAGTGCTCGCGCTGGCGCCGGCGTCCCGCCTCGCCCATCCTTCTGGCCGCCTCGCGGTCGGTGGCGAGTCGCAGCAGTGCTCGCCGCACGGCCTGACCGTCCCCCGGCGGGACGAGCTGGCCGGTCTCGCCGTCGAGCACCAGGTCGCGGGTCCCGCCGACGTCGGTGGCCACGACGGGACGCGCGAGCGCCATCGCCTCGAGGATGCTCATCGGGAGCGCCTCCGCTTCGCTGGGGAGACAGACGGCATCGGCGGCCGCGACCAGGCCGAGCACGTCGCGGCGCGCGCCGAGCAGGGCGACGCCGCTCTCGGCGGCGGGGCCCGGCAGGCGGTCGTGCTCGGGCCCCTCGCCCGCGACGAAGCCGCGGATGGCCGGCTGCTCGGCCCGGGCGGCGGCGATCGCCTCGATGAACAGGTCGACCCGCTT
>Ga0190270_10001276_pt1 | contig 11640 bp, 9 predicted proteins | sample Popmic320T_FD_133748 | JGI IMG/M metagenome (GOLD analysis project Ga0190270, IMG submission 133748) | Populus adjacent soil microbial communities from riparian zone of Weber River, Utah, USA - 320 T | ecosystem: Environmental > Terrestrial > Soil > Riparian zone | place: USA: Utah | collected... | reverse complement strand
TCCAAGTGCATTCTGTGCTGGCGCTGCGTTCAAGTCTGCGCCGAGGACGCGCAGTTCACCTACGCGATCAACTTCACCGGACGCGGCTTTGACACCAGCATCGGCACCTTTTTTGACAAACCCATGCCAGATACAACCTGCGTATTTTGCGGCCAGTGCGTTGGCGTCTGCCCTACCGGCGCGCTCAAGTCCAAGCGCGAGTCGCTGCTGGAGCAAGGATTCTCGTTGGATGAAATCCTACAGGCAACGAGAGGCGGACAAAAGCGCCGGAGGAAATCACCATGATCACCTCCGATCGCACGGTACCGACTACTTGCCCTTACTGCGGCGTGGGATGCGGTCTCGAGCTGCACATAAAGGACGACTACATTTTCAAAGTGACCTCGTCCTTTGACTCGGTGGTGAACCACGGCAACCTCTGCGTCAAGGGACGATTTGGCTACGACTTCGTCTACAACAAAGACCGTGTAACAACGCCGCTGATTCGCAAGACCGCGCAAACGCCGGGCGCGCGCACTCAGGCCTTCGACCGCGCCCAGTGGCGCGAAGTCTCGTGGGACGAGGCACTCGACTATACCAACAACCGGCTGTGCGAAATTTACAGCCGCGATGGCGCGGACGCCATGGCGGTTTACTGCTGCGCCAAGGCGACCAACGAAGACAACTACCTCCTGCAGAAGCTGTACCGCACCCTGTTCCGCAGCAATAACGTCGACCACTGTACTCGTTTGTGTCATGCCGGCTCGGTGGTCGCGCTGCAAATGGCGCTCGGCTCCTCGGCGATGAGCAACACCGCTGCTGAAGTGATTCACAGCGATGTTTTTCTGGTGACCGGGTCGAATACCGCGGAAACCCATCCGATCATCGCTCTGCAAATGAAAGCCGCAGTGGAAAAGCACGATGCCAAGCTCATCGTCGTCGATCCGCGCCGGGTGGATATGGTCAACTGGGCAACGCTCTGGTTGCCCGAGAAGCCGGGCACCGACGTGCCGCTCTTTTCCGCCATGGCGCATGTGATCATCAAAGAGCGCCTCTATAATCAGGATTTTATCGAGCGGCGCACCGAAGGCTTCGACGATTTCGTGAAGTCCATGGAGAAATTTACGCCCGAATACGCCGAAGCGATTTCCGGCGTCGAACGTAATTTGATCATCCAGGCGGCGCGGATGTATGCCACGGCGAAGAATGCGGCGATTTATTGGGCGCTAGGGATTCCCGAGCACTCCCACGGCACCGACAATGCCATGACGCTCATCCATCTTGCATTGCTAACCGGCCACATCGGCCGCAAAGGCACGGGTTTGAATCCGCTGCGGGGGCAAAACAACGTCCAGGGCGCGTCGGACGCCGGCGCCATGCCATGGCATTATCCCGGTTATCAGCGCGTTGATGACGAAACGTCCGCGCGCAAGTTCGAGCAGGCGTGGAATATCGAGCTCGGCGCGCTCAATCGCAAGCTCGGGCTGACGACAACTGAAATCATGAGCGCGGTCGGGCCGGGCGGCGTGCGCGCACTGCACATCATGGGCGAAAATCCGATGATGTCCGAGCCCAACTTAAATCATACGCGGCATATGATGGAACAGTTGGAGTTTCTGGTGGCGCAAGACTTGTTCGTCAACGAATCCGGCGCCTACGCCGATGTGTTTTTGCCCGCCGCCTCCTGGGCGGAGAAGGAAGGCACGTTTACGAATACCGACCGCCGCGTCCAGCGCGTGCGCAAGGCGCTGGAACCGCGCGGCCAGGCGCGAGCCGATTGGCAGATCATCTGCGACCTCGCCTCGCGTATCGAAAAAAAGCTCGACCGCCGGCAGACCGCCATTTGGGCATATCAACACCCGTCAGAAGTGCTCGAAGAGATGGGGAGCGTTGTGCCGGAATATGCCGGCGTGAAATATCCGCGCATCGAACAGCAGGGCTTACAGACACCGGTGTGGGACGACAATCATCCCGGCACGCCCTATCTTTTCGCCGAAAGCTTCCCGCGCGGCAAAGGCAAATTTTATGACTGCGATTACATCCCATCCGTGGAGATGCCCGACGAAGAATATCCGTTCATCCTGACCACAGGACGGCTGCTCGAACACTGGCATGGCGGCACGCTCACGCGCCATTCAAAATTGGATCAATTGAATCCCGAGGCGCGCATTGAAATCAATCCCGCCGACGCCGCCCGTCTCAAGCTCAAAGACGAGCAGGCCGTGCGCGTCTCATCGCGGCGCGGCTCCATCGTCCTGCGCGCTTGGGTAACTCAGCGAACGACGGTGGGAGTAGTTTTTATTCCCATGCATTTTGCCGAAGCCGCCGCCAATCTGCTGACGATCGATGCGTTGGATCCTCTGGCCAAGATTCCCGAGTACAAAGCCTGCGCGGTGCGCATTGTGGCGGCGGCGAAAAAAGAGCTTGAACGACCCGAGGCAAAAGTGGGAAGGGGTCGTTATTGAATTAACGGCAGGGGCAATTCATGAATCGCCCCTGCAACGAATTCATGAACGATCATCGGACGATGGCTGACGCGACCGCGGTTATTTTAACCGGCGGCAAAAGTTCGCGCATGGGCCGACCCAAAGCGCTGCTGTCGTTCGATGGCGAGCCGCTCATCGCGCATGTTGTTCGAAGTCTCAAGAAATTGTTTACCGACGCGGTCGTCGTCGCTGCTCCCGAGCAGGAGCTGCCGATTTTGCCCGTCGTGCTGGTGCGCGACGAGGTGGCTTATCAAGGCCCGGTGAGTGGAATTTACCACGGCCTGAAAGCGTCCAGCCAGGAAATTTGTTTCGTGACCTCCTGCGATGCGCCCTTTCTTAATCTTCAGTTGATCGCCCATCTCATGGCGCAAATCCCAGACTGTGACGTCGTCGTGCCCTATTGGCAAGAACGCTTTCAACCATTGCACGCGGTTTATCGGCGTAGCATCGCGCCGCTTCTGCGCGAACAGCTCGACCGCGGCGAGCTGCGTCCGATCTCGCTGTATCCAAAAGTTCGGACGCGCGAAATTCACCAAGATGAAATCCGCCGTCTTGATCCCGAGGGTTTGAGTTTTCTCAACATGAACAGCCCCGAGGACTACGAGGACGCGCTACAGATGTGGGAGAAGAAAAAAAGAATTGGGATAGAGACCGTCCCGCCCCACTCCGTCTCTAACTCTGTCCCCGTTACAGTCGAGCTTTTCGGTGTCGCGCGCATAGTTGCGAAATCTAAGACGGTGTCGCTATCGCTGCCGCAAGGAGCGACTCTCGCGCATGTGTTTTCAGCCCTCGCTGAAAAGTTACCGGTTCTAGTTGGCCGGGTTATCAACTCCGAAGGTCTGATTAGCGGTTACGCTTGCAACATTAATGGCCTGGACTTCGTTCGCGCGCCGAGCGCCAAAGTCAATTCGGGCGACAAAATTTTGATCCTATCCGCGGACGCGGGAGGCTGAAAGATGAACGGATTTTACGGCCGCCTCCTCCACATCGATCTGAGTACCGGACACAGCTCCTGGGTGGATATCGAGGAAACGCGCTTACGGGCATTTCTCGGCGGCATCGGTCTCGGCGTCAGTCTACTCTACGAATATGCGCCGGCAGGAGTCGATCCATTCTCCCCTGCCAATCCATTGATCTTCACGAGCGCGCCGCTTGTCGGCACGGGCCTGACAACGACCGCCAAGTATGCCGTCGTCACCAAATCGCCGCTCACCGGATTTATCGCCGACTCGCTCTCTTCCAGTCACTTCGCTCTCGAACTCAAGCGGCTCGGGGTCGATGCGCTCGTCATCACCGGACGAGCCGACGTCATGGCTTACATTTTCATCCGCAATGGCAAAGTGGAGATCCTCGCCGCCGAGCATCTGCGCGGCAAGAGTCCCCTGGCGACTGAAGCCGCGATCCGCTCCGAGCTCGCCACGCCGACGGCGCGGGTTGCCGCGATCGGCAAGGCCGGCGAAAACAAAGTGCGCTTCGCGACCATCAGCAACGAAGGACGCCACGCCGGCCGCGGCGGCGTCGGTGCGGTCATGGGAGCGAAAAATCTCAAGGCCATCGCGCTGTGCGGCGATCATGCCACCACGGTGGCCGATCCTTTGGGCGTCGACCGCATCGCTGACGCTCTGCGCGCGCGCAGTTTGAGTTCGCTCACCGACAAGTACCGCCAGATCGGCACGGTTGCCAACCTGGCGGTTTTCGATCGACTCGGCGCTTTGCCGACGCGCAATTTTCAGCAATCGACCTTTGACCGCGCTGAGGCGCTGAGCGGGGAAACGCTCACCGAAAATAATTTCAGCCGCAGGCACGGATGCGCATCCTGCACAATCCAATGTGAGCGGCTGTTCAAAGCTCTCAACGGAGAGGAGCAGCGGCTGGAATACGAGACCTTATTCGCGCTCGGGCCGCTCTGTGGCATCAAAGATCCCGAGGTGGTCTTGCAAGCCGCGCAGCTCTGCGATCTCTATGGCCTCGACACAATCAGTACCGGAGGAACTTTGTCGTGGGCGATGGAGTGCAGCGAGAAAGGATTGCTGCCGCAAGCAAGGGATCTGCGCTTCGACGAGCCAAACGCTCTTCTCGCCGCCATTCCTATGATTGCCGAGCGCCAAGGATTGGGCGAGCTGTTAGCCGAAGGCTCAAGGCGGGCGGCGCTTGAGCTTGGCAATGACAGTTCGTATTGGGCGATGCACGTCAAAGGATTGGAGCTTCCCGGCTATGAACCGCGCAGCCTGAAGACGATGGCGCTCGGACTGGCGGTGAGCCCGCGTGGAGCCTGCCACAATCGCTCCGGCGCCTACGAGGCCGACTTTTCCGGTGAAGTCGATCGTCTACACTCCGACCCCGGCAGAGGCGCCATCGTCGCCGCTTCCGAGGACTTCGCAGCGGTGCTCGATTCGCTGATTGTATGCAAATTCTTGCGCAAGTGTTTTAGCGATTTTTATCGCGAGGGCGCCGAGTTGCTCAGCAAAGTCACCGGCTGGGACTGCTCAAGCGATGAACTGAAGCGCATCGGTGAGCGCATCCACAACATGAAAAAACTTTTCAATATGCGCGAGGGATGGCGTGCCGAAGACGACTGGTTGCCAGAGCGCCTGTTGAAAGAAACCCTTCCCACCGGCATTGCCCAGGGAGTTGGCTTGAGCGCCAGGGATCTTCGCGAGATGATCGCCAGCTACTATCAAGCAAGAGGATGGAATGAGGACGGAGTAGTTCCAGAAAAAAAAATAGCGGAACTTAGTCTTTCCGGGGTTCGGGCTCGCGCGTCTGGAGTCTCGGATTAATGCGAAATTCGAGTACCAGAACGCAACACGACACCGCCTGCCCGAAAATTTCCGCTGGCACGTCGGGCCAAGTGGAAATTCGACTTTCAAGCCGGGCAAGGATCGATCCGGTTGCGCTCGGCAAACGCCGGCTTGATTTCTACAACAGAACGCTCGGGTGACTCGGCGGCAGCCTCGAATGCAACCAAGACAGTGGTGGTGCCGAATTCGTTATGAAACTACCAGCGCTCCAGTCAATTTAGTTGGCCGTGCATGAGTGACAATCGAATTCGACCGATCATTTTTTTGATTCTTCTCTTGTTTCTTCCCGCGAGACTTCTTGCTGAAAACATCGTGATCGGCATGTCCGCGGCATTTACCGGTCCCTCTAAAGGCCTCGGCATCGAGCTTTACCGAGGTTCGACCGCCTACCTCGAGCATGTCAATCGAACGGGAGGAATTTACGGCCAGAAGATCGTCATCAAGGCCTACGATGACGGATATAACCCCATCCCTGCTATTCGAAACACCATAAAACTTATTGAGCAAGACAACGCTTTTCTACTTTTCAATTATGTCGGGACCCCGACAGTGACGCGGATCCTGCCCCTATTAAAGAGCTACAAAGAAAAGTTCGTCTATCTCTTTTCTCCGTTTACCGGAGCCGAGCCCCTCAGGCAGCCTCCTTACGGCGAATATGTTTTTAATTTGCGGGCCTCGTACAGCGATGAAACCGAGGGGTTGGTCGACAACTTTGTGTCTGCCGGCAGAAGCAGGATCGCGGTTTTCTATCAAGCCGATGCCTATGGAAGAAGCGGATGGGACGGAGTCAAGAAAGCTCTGGCGAAGTTCGGTTTAAAAATGGTCGGCGAGGCGACCTATCGGAGAGGAGCCGAACACTCTCAGAATTTCAAAGCGCAAGTCGATCTCATCAGGAAATCGTCCGCCGATGCTGTTATATCCATCGGGTCTTACGCCGTCTGCGCTGCGTTTATCAGAGACGCGCGGGACGCGGGGCTCAATATACCTATCGCCAATCTCTCCTTTGTCGGCAGTGAGAGCATGGCTGAGCTATTGCTTCAAAGCAGTCGGACCGCGGGCAAGGACTATAAGAAAGATCTCATCAATTCGCAGGTGGTGCCCAGCTATCAGGATACCGCTTTACCAGCGGTGCAGGAATATCGGCAACTGATGCGAAAATACCAACCACTCCCGCCTCGAGATCTTACGGAAGCGGGCTATACGCCGCTGCCATATAGCTATGTCAGTTTCGAGGGTTTTCTAAACGCAAAACTTCTCGTTGAGGTCCTAAAACGAATGGGACCAGGTCCAACAAAAAGCCGCATTAAAGGAATCGTCGAAAGCATGAATAGTGCCGATTTGGGAATCGATGCGCCGGTCACTTTCGGACCGCATCTGCATCAGGGGTTGGACAAGGTCTATTACACCACAATGAAAGGTGACCGGTTTGTTCCGCTGTCGGATTGGCAGGGGTGGGAGAAATGACCCGGGCGAGCCTCTTTACCAAGACCCTTGTGCTCATTGTTGTTTTGTTCGGCATCATTGCCTCCGGCACCTCGATTCTCTCGGGCTGGAACCTTTACCGTAATCTTACCCAAGAGTATCAAAGCAAAGGCGTGGCGATTGCCAAGAGCATCGCCGATTCGAGCGTGGAACTGTTATTGAATGCGGATGTGTCGACGATCCAGTCCGTGGTAGATCAGTTCACTGAGATCGAGGGAGTCTCTTATGTGATCGTCTTCGACGGCCAAGGCGAGGCCGTAACTCATACCTTTGTTCCCACCGTGCCCGGTGATGTTCTGGAACTTCAGAGGCGAACTCGAACTCAAGCCGTTAGCGGCGCCGCCGCAATCAACGACCTCAGCATTGAAGGAACGGGAGACTTTCTTGATGTTGCCCTTCCGATACTGGCGGGTGTCGCGGGATACGTGCATGTGGGCATGGACCGGTCATTGATCCGTTCGCGCATTTGGTCTGCTGTGGCGACCCAGCAGGAGCTCATGTTTGTCATTTTCTTATTGAGCGTACTGGCCGCGTATACGTTGGTGAACCGAATCTCTCAACCACTCAAACAGCTCGCGGGCCACGCTGGAAAACTCGCGACCCAGGACTTTTCGGAACCGGCAACCGGGCCATCCGACATCGACCACTTGCCCCAAAAATCCCATGATGAGGTCGGCAAACTGGCGGAGTCTTTCATCACGATGGAGATCGCCCTAAGGCAGTCCGTCAGAGAACTGAAGGAGACGACGGCAGCCAAAGAGCGCATTGAAAGCGAACTGAAAATTGCCCGCGACATCCAGATGAGTATGGTGCCGAAGACATTTCCCCCGTTCCCGAACAGGCCCGAGTTCGACCTTTACGCGACTTTGATTCCGGCGCGGGAAGTGGGCGGAGACTTTTATGATTTCTTTTTCATCGATGACAACCACCTCTGTTTCGCTATCGGCGATGTTTCCGGTAAAGGCATCCCCGCAGCTTTGTTTATGGCCGTCACCAGGACCCTTTTTAGGACCACCGCAAGCAAAGTGAGCAGGCCAGATAGCATTTTGTCTCTGTTGAATCTCGAGATGTGCCAGAACAATGATACATGCATGTTCGTCACCGTTTTTTGTGCTGTTTTGGATATTCGCACGGGTGAGGTCGAATACAGCAACGGCGGCCACAATCTTCCTTACCTGATCAGCCATGGTGAAACTGCGCCTTTGAAAAATACCGGAGGGATGGCCCTTGGTTTTACCGAGAGTGTGACCTATCGGACGGAGAAAATCGTGCTTCGGACGGGGGATGGACTTTTTCTTTACACCGACGGCGTGACCGAAGCGATGGATGAGGAAGGAAATCAATTTTCCGAGCCTTGTTTGGCGGAGTTTTTACACCAAGCTAACGGCTCCTCGGCAACGGAGATCATTCGCGGCGCCGTGGATCAGGTAAAGAACCATTCTGGCGGCGCTCCTCAATCCGACGACATCACCGCCTTGACTTTGAAATACTTGCTGACCGCAGGGGAAACGACGAGCGAAACCATCGTCGTCGAGCTCAAAAACAACCTTTCGGAAATTGAGCGACTCGCCCGCATCGCTGATGATTTTGGGCGGCGCCACCGGTTAAACGCGGAAACCTCACACAACGTGAAGGTTGCGTTGGACGAGATTCTGACCAATATTATCTCTTACGCCTACGACGACGCCGAAGAGCATATTATTGTCGTTCGTCCCTCACTGGACCAAGGAAAATTGACCGTTGAAGTGGAGGATGACGGGAGGCCGTTCAATCCGTTAAACGTCCCTGAGCCGGACACGAAGCAATTGCTGGAAGTGCGTCCGATAGGCGGTTTGGGAATTCATGTCGTGCGCAAGTTGATCGATGAATTGGAATATCGCAGGCAGAACGACAAAAACATTCTGACTATGAAATTGAAAGTGAAAGAGGCGTGACCATGGACATCCACGAAGAGAGGAAAGACGGTTTTCTTGTTCTCGGTCTCGAAGGACGGCTCGACGCCGTCAGCTCGAAGATGTTTGAGGAAAAAGTCCTTGCGGTGATTGATGGAGGAGAGACACAGTTCGTTATCGACCTTTCCCGGTTGGACTATGTCAGCAGCGCGGGGCTCAGGGTTTTTCTCGTCGCGTCCAAGCGATTAACTCCAGCCGGGGGTAAAGTTGTCCTTTGCTCCTTACAGGAACCGGTCAAGCAGGTCTTTGACATCGTGGGGTTCTTTTCCATTTTTTCTATCCTTGGTTCCAAAGATGAGGCATTGAAAAGCTTGGGCTAGTTCCGCTCCTTGTTTAAAAACTAACCAGGATTGCGCGATTGAATCGATCATTTCAACCCCTATCGGAATTCAAACTCTTCGGTGATGATCCGGTCGCGCGGTACACCGAGCGCCCGGAACTGTCGGGCGATGTCCCATATGAAACTTTGCTGACCACACAACATCACTGCATAGTCGTCCAAGGGCGCAATGTCCGCTGCAACCTGGGCTGCGGTGATCCGCCCACGGTGCGCTGTTAGCCATAGCTCATATTCAATATACGACTCCGCCTCCAAATAACTCTCGCGGATTTCCGAGTCATAGACCGCGTCCTGCTCGTCGCGGGCGATGTAATAGAGCCAGATTCGCCGGAAATCGTGATTGCTGAGCTCAAAAGCGAGCATACCGAGGAACGGCGTGATGCCAATGCCCGCGCCGATACAGACAATTCGGCGAAAATGAGCGAAACGGTGGGAAGTAAAGCCGCCGAACGGGCCGTAGACGTCTAGCTGCGTCCCGAGATCGAGCGAGGATAATCGGCGCGTGAAACCCCCGACTGTCCGGATAGACAAGCGCAGACGCCGCTCCACCGGCGACGAGGAGATCGAAAAAGGATGAAGTTCTTTTTGCTGCCCTTCCATATCGGGGACGCGCAGAAAAACAAATGTGCCGGGCTCGTAAATCATACGCCGGTCGACTGGGCGCATCACAAGATCGATGATATTGACGCCGCGTGGAACGACCGTCTCGAGCCAGTAGCGATAGCGCGGTCCAAGCCGGCTGAACAGCACGACTCGATAGAGCCACGCAGCTCCACCGGCCAAGACTAAAATCACGATCCATGTTCTCAGCGGCTCGAAGTCGGCGATGGTTCCGGGTTCCATGGCTGCGTGCGCCGCGCCGCCGAGAAAAACCAGGCCGGTCAGCCGATGAACCGACAGCCAGCGCTCGTAGCTCATGCGGCGGTCATAGGCAAGGCCGCCAAGCAGCAAAAGCAAATAGAAGATGATGACATCCGTCGAACGCGCCGACTCCGACCAGAACGGGATGAACACGTTGCCGATAGAAGTGCCGCCTTCAAGTTGTACCAGAGCCAGGAAAATGACGTGTGCGATCAAGAGCAGGATGGCCGATGGCCCGAGGATTCTATGGAAGCGCACCGCGCGATCGAGACCGCCAAAAACGGGCTCCAGCGCGTGAGCGCGAACGACCGCGAGCATGGCAATTGCCATCAGAGTAACCGACCATAAGACGGTGAGCTGAGCGAGCCCGCGCCACGGCCAGAAGCCAGGCAGAATCCCCCCCGGGAATCGGCCGGCGATCCAGAGAACAGTCGTGATGATCAGAGAGCCGGTGGTCAGAATCCAACCCGGTCGGCATGCCTCGAGGCTGGGCAACCACCTGCCAATAGAATTTCTGAGCATCACGCCTTTTTGCGCGCTCTCTGGGTGTCGGCCCATTCCTTAGGTGAAAGTTGTTGAGGCGGCGGATCGGATCTGAATTGTAAAGCACTCATGTTTACGCTTGAAGTGCCTCGATTGCATCGTCGTGGGAGCCGTAAGAGGGAAAAATCAACGAAAACCCGGATGTGTCGAACACTTCTCTGACTGGATCCGGGATACGGTTCAGGGTGTTGTAGGGAATCGTTTTCTTAAAACCGCACAACACTAGCTTGCCGTTCGCACTATTGAGACGCTTGCCCGCAAGGGCGAATACGCGCAGGCCCGCGCTGCTGATATAATGGAGCTCCGAAACATCGATGATGAAGCGGCGGTCGCCCGAATCTATTCGGGTCAGAATTTTCTCCTCAAACGATTTCGCTGTCGTCCCGTCCAGTTTTCCGGATAGGCTTAGAGTAACAATGTCCGCGGTGTTGCGCTCGCAAATTTCCATAAGAAGTCTCCCCGTCCTCTTTATCATCCAAATGAGATTTTTCCAGCCCTGGTACGATATTCCGATCGATGTCTGGCGTCTCCATTAGGTCTATTGCTGAATTTTGAGAACCCGAGTGAAGGTGTTTGCCCCATCATCCGGGTGAGGCAGGGTCTGCGACGGTGAGCGAAGGTGGCAGCGGTGGTGTCTTGGGCAGCGGTGGTGTCAGAGAAGACTTGCCTAAGTCTACTAAATCTTTTGCAGCGCGCGGCTGACGTTGGATGGATGGCAATGGAGAAAATTGGCGACCTGCGAAGCGAGACAACCCTGCTGCAACAGGGCTTCGCGGATGAATTGATCGCGGGCATTTACTACGGGCTTTTAGATCCTGCTACCTGCTAAATTCCGATGGTAGACCCTAACTGCTCTACTAGCCTCAAGCCAAGTTTGATCCCTGCCCACTCAAGCCGATCAAGGTTGTATAAGACCAGCTTTCCCGATACGAGGTGTCGGTACCGATTATCGTCGGCGCCGGCGATTTGAAGTACTTTCATTCGACAGGAGACAGGCCATGAGCAGCAAACCCAAGGTTCTGATGATCGTGACGCTCGACACCAAGGCGCTGGAAGCGCAATTCATCCGGCAGACCCTGGAGGCCGAAGGGGTGGACGTGGTTCACCTCGACGCCAGCATCCGAGAGTCGACCGATAAGAACGTCGAGATCGCGCCGGAGGCCATCGCCGCAGCGGCCGGCAAGACGATCCAGGAG
>Ga0190270_10001275_pt1 | contig 11642 bp, 10 predicted proteins | sample Popmic320T_FD_133748 | JGI IMG/M metagenome (GOLD analysis project Ga0190270, IMG submission 133748) | Populus adjacent soil microbial communities from riparian zone of Weber River, Utah, USA - 320 T | ecosystem: Environmental > Terrestrial > Soil > Riparian zone | place: USA: Utah | collected... | reverse complement strand
GCAGCCTAACCATGTGCGCTTCAGGAGTAGAGCGGGCTTTGCTCACCTAGGATCGATGAATAATCGCAGGCGCTCGAGTAAAACTTCGACGGCCGCGCTTGAACCCGGTCAACGGTTGCGCGAGTTCTGCCACGGCGGACAGACGGTCGTGGCAATCCAGCACAATCACGTCGGCAGGATTGCCAACTTCAATGCCATAGTCGGTGAGATTCATAAGCTTCGCCGGTAAGGTCGTAATCATATCCAGGCATTGAGTGATATCGTTCGGACGACCAAGCCGTGCGACGTTGGCGTAGAGATTAGCCATCCGGATCAGCGAACAGTCACCGAACGGCGTGAAAGGATTGAGCACGTTGTTGGTAGCAAGCGAGCATGTCACACCGTGCGCCAACAACCGGTGAGCGGGCGCCACGCCGCGCGGGACCGAATGCTCGTGGCCACGCCCCATCAGGAACAAGTCGGTCGACGGCAATACCGTGATGGCGACGCCAGCATCGACGAGGCGGCATGAAATGACGTCGAGTATCTTGCCATCCACCGCCGACAGCTTGGTGACGTGACCGATCGCGACCCGCCCGCCCCATTTCAGGTTGTCGGTTTTCCGGCATACCTCGTCGAGATGCATCCAGTTCGGGTCGAGATCGAAGTCGAGATGGAAATCGATGTCGAGGTCAAAACGCTCGGCAATCGCAAAGATGCGCGCTATCTGCTCGTGGGGGTTCGTGTCCGTGTAAGGGCATCCCCCAATCACGTCGGCACCAGATTCGCAGGCTTCGACCAGAAGTTCTTCAGTGCCAGGATCGTTGGTCAATCCTTCCTGCGGAAAGACGCAGAGCTCGAGATCGAGCGCCCAGGCATAATCCTTTTTCAGCCGGAGCAATGCGTTGAAGCTGCGCAGCCCGATCCGCGGATCGACCTCGACATGTGTCCGCATCCGCGTCGTGCCCTGCACGATTGCCTTCTCAAGTGTTCGGCGGCCGCGCGCATAAACGTCGTCCTCGGTGAAATCGCGCTTCGCGGCGGCAACTTTTGCGATTGCCTCTTCGAGGGTCCCCTGTTCCAGCTTGCAGCGATCCAGAATGCACGACTTGTCGAGATGGATGTGGGTTTCGACGAAGCCACCGACGACGAGACGGCCATCGAGCTGCTCCTGCCGAACATCAGCTCCGATCCGCGGCTCGATTACTACGATGCGGCCTCCCGAGATGCCGATGTCGCAGAGTGCGTCACCCTTCCCGGCGATGCGCGCCTGGCGCAGCACAAGATCAAGTGGCGGCGGCATCTTATTGGGCGGCCTCGGCCCGGCCCAGATACGCGGCTTCGAGCTCCGGATCCTGCGCGAGCGAGGACGCCGCACCGGAGCGCATAACTCGTCCGGATTCGAGCACGTAGCCCCGATCGGCAAGCGCGAGAGCGAGCGAGGCCACCTGGTCCACCAGGAGAATCGTGGTGCCTTCGTCGCGCAGTTCGGCAAGGATTGAAAACAACTCGTTGATCATCGCCGGAGCCAGACCCAGTGACGGCTCATCGAGCAGCAGGATGCGCGGCTTGGCCATCAGTCCGCGCGCAATCGAAAGCATCTGCTGCTCGCCGCCCGAAAGCAATCCCGCGCGTCCATGGAGGCGGTCGCGTAGCCGTGGAAATCGCTTGAGCAGCGCCTCGATTTCCTCCTCGTAGTCGGCATCGGCGCGTGAGTGTGCGCCAAGCGCAAGATTGTCGTAAACGGTAAGCTCAGGAAATACCTGGCGGCCTTCCGGCACCAGCGCAAGGCCGCTTGCCGCGATGCGATGCGCTTCGAGCCGCGCCACGTTTTTGTTGTCGAGGAATATGTCGCCGCTTACCGGCCGCAGCAGCCCCGATACCGCCCGCATCATGGTCGACTTTCCGGCGCCGTTGGCGCCGATCATTGCGACCGTCTCGCCTGGCAGAACCTCCAGTACCACATCTTCCAGAACAGGAGCAGCGCCATAGCCCGCGGTCAGCTTTTGCGCCACCAGAACGGGATCGCGGCTGCCCGACCACGGCACAGTCCTGTCGCGCACGCTGACACCCCCGCCGAGGTAGGCCTTGATCACCTTCGGATCGCGGCGCACCGCAGCCGGTGGACCGCTTGCAATCGGCGCTCCCGCGTCGAGCACCACGACGTGGTCGGAAATGCCCATCACGAGCTTCATGTCATGCTCGACCAGGATGACCGCGACTCCGAGATCCGCTATCCGGCGCAGCAGCATGCTCAGCGCATCTTTGTCCGCTCGCATCAGCCCGGCGGCCGGTTCGTCGAGCAGCAACACGCTTGGCCGCATCGCCAGCGCCCGGGCGATCTCGATCAGGCGGCAATCGACGTGCGGCAAGTCGCCTGCCGGCGTCGCTAGCGCGCCGTGATAGCCGACGAATGCAAGCAACCCCTCCGCCGCACGCCGCCCTTCCTCCGTGGCAGCGTCGGCCAGCATGCCGCCAAGACGGCCACGCCGAAGCGCGATCTGCACATTGTCGAGCACGCTCATCGAGGGAAAGAGCTTTGTGGTCTGATAGGTACGCGCGATGCCGGCACGCGCCACATCGTAGGCGGGCGCGCCGGCCAGTTCTGTTTCGCCCAGGCGGATGCTGCCGGTATCCGGCCGGTAGAAACCACTGACCATGTTGAGAACCGTCGTCTTTCCCGCGCCGTTCGGCCCGATGATGCTGGTGACCTTTCCAGGCACAGCAACAAAACTCACACCAGTTGCCGCCTTGATGCCACCGAATGCGATGCCGATGTCAGAGACATCGAGGTTGGTCGTCGGCTCGCTAGGTTGCAAAAACGCCGCCACGTCGAAACCGGCACCGTCCGCGCATGCCGGGTCGGTGCGCCGCATGAATCGCGTCAGCGTGCCGAGCACGCCTTCGGGCGCGAGCCACAGCACGACCAGTAGAAGACCGCCGAAGAACAGCAACCGATACTCGGCCAGGCTCGACAACAACTCCGGCCCAATGACGCTGATTGCAGCGCCGACCACAGGTCCGAATACCCACCCAGCCCCTCCAACGATCACCGCCAGCAGGAAAAGGATTGATTGAGAGAACGGGAACGAATCCGGCGCAACGAACATGAACAGCGGCGCAAAGATCGCTCCGGCAAGACCCGCGAACACCGCGGATAACGCGAATGCAACCGTTTTCACGATCACTGGATTGAGACCAATCGAGCATGCCGCCACCTCGGCATCGCGTACAGCAACCATGCCACGGCCCCAGACGCTGTTCGCCAGCCGATAGAAGAAAAACAACGAGCACCCAGCAAGCAGCACGGTCAGCACCGCCATTTCGCGCTCGGCGAATACCCGGCCGAACAACACCGGCGCCTTGAGGTTCATCAGCCCATTGGCGCCGCCAGTGAGATCGCGCCATTCGGTCGCGCCGTGCTGAATGATGAAAGCGAACGCGATGGTCACCATCGCCAGATATGGCCCGCTGACCCGCAACGCGGGCAGCGCGAGCGCAAAGCCGATCACTCCCGCTGCAACACCCGCCAACGGAAACGCGATCCAGAAGTCGATACCTTTCATTGTAAGGATTGCGGCGGTGTAGGCCCCGATTGCATAGAAACCGACGTGGCCAAGTGAAATCTGGCCAGCCAAGCCGACGAGAACGTTGAGGCCGACTCCAACCACGGTGGTCAACGCAACCAGCGCCAGCACGAAGGGCGCGTAACCATCCGCCATCGTCGCATAGAGCGCGGCCATCGCGGTCAACGCGAGGATCGTCGATGGCATGCCATGCCGGGTGAGAAACGCGGGCGTCATACCTTGTTCACCGCGGCGCGGCCGAAGAACCCATTCGGCATGACAGCGAGCGCCAGGATCACGACCGAGAATGTGACGATCTGCGTGTAGACCGATCCGGCAAACGCAGTGACCAGCGACTCGACCAGGCCATAGATCAATCCGGCCAGCATCACCCCCCAGGCCGAAGTAATCCCGCCGAGGATGGCCACGGCAAACGCCTTGATCCCGAACAGCGTCCCCATGTCGGAGTTAACGTTGAACAGCGGCGCGATCAGCAGTCCCGCAAGCCCGGCCAGCGCCGTCGAGATCATGAACGAAGCCGCGATGGCGAAACGCACGTTGATACCCATTAGGCGCGCTGCATCGGAGTTCTGCACCACAGCCAGCAAGGCCTTGCCGCGCCGCGTGTGATGAAAAACCAGGTGAAGCCCGAGCGCGATGCCGAGCCCAACGACAGGGATGACGAGTTGCAGCGGATAGACGCCAGCGCCAAATATCTCCACAGGCTTTGCCGCGAGCACCGAAGGAAAGCTGCGCGGCTCCTTGCCGAAGGTGAAGAGCACGGCGTTGTCGAGGACGATGCCGCCGGCAACAGTCGCCATCAGCCAGGCGTTCGAGCCGCGCTCCGCGAACGGACGCACGAGCGCTCGCTCGACCACCAGCCCGAACAACGCGCAGATCGTCAATGACAGCGCCACCGCCAGAAGCACGGGCCAGCCGAGCGTAACCGCGAAGGTGTAGCCCAGCACCGCGCCCAGCATCATCGCGGAGCCCTGGGAGAAGTTGACCGTGTTGGAGACCACGTAGGTGACGTGAAAGCCAAGCGCGATCAGCCCGTACATGCTGCCGAGGCCGAGGCCGGAGATGATCGCCGATGTGATCAGCATGCCGGCCCGGACCCCGTCGAGATGCAACGGGACGCGGCCTCGGCCGCGCCCCGTGCCGTTTCAAACAATGCTAGTTCGTCAGCGGAAGGATTTCGCCTTCCTTGAAGAACGTGAAGATATAGTCGTTCGGCCCGAGCGCATCGTGATTTTCGGGGGTGAACGGCTTCGCGTAGGTCTTGATCAAGCCGTCGTACTTGTCGATGCCATAGAACGCCTGCCGGATCGCCGGGCCTTCAGTCGAATTGGCCTTGACGATCGCAAGCGCGGTCAGGTGCATCGCGTCGTAGGCGTTGGCAATGCCAACCGCCGGCGTGACGTCGGCGAGCGACTTGATCTCAGGATACTTCTTCTTCAGGCCGTCGAGTACGGACTGGCCCTTCGGCGACAGCTTGCCCGAGAAGCTGTAGGTCTGGATGAAGTGGACTTTCGCGCCACTCGGGCCCGCAAGCTCCGAGAAACGGCCGCCGGCCGGGCCCCAGTGCGACACGATCGGTACGTCCCAGCTCATGCGGTCGAGCGACTTTACCACCTGGGCGGACGGCGCGACGTTGGCGACCATGAAGAGTACGTCGGAGCCAGCCTGCTTGAGTCTCGTCAATTGCGGCACCACGTCGACGTCATTGGTCTCGAATTTCTCGACCCCCGCGTAGGGAATGTTCTTGGCTTCGAGCGCGGCTTTGAGACCCTTCTCGTTCGACTCGCCCCACGGATTGTTGATCAGGATCATACCGGGCTTCTTGGCTCCATATTTTTTCACCGCGTAGTCGACCAACGCAAAATCGACAATCTCGTCGACGGCGGACACGCGGAATACGTAGTTCTCCGCGGCGCCGTTGCGGGTGATCGGCGTGCCTGCCGCCCAGACGCCCATGAACGGCACCTTGGCGCCGTTGACGAACGGCACGATCGCGATCGATACCGGCGTGTCGAGACCGCCGAACAGCGCAACGACCTTATCGCGCTGCACCAGTTCGCGGGCGGCAATGACGCCCTTGGCCGGGTTGCTTTCGTCATCGCGGACCAAAAGCTCGATCTTCTTGCCGAGTACGCCGCCCTTGGCGTTGATCTCATCGACGGCGAGCGACAGGCCGCGAACGATGGCCTCGCCGGATTTTGCGGACTGGCCGGACATGGCCGCCACCAATCCCAGCTTCACGGTCTGCTGGGCGTGGCTCGGAGCAACCGCAAGCAGCGCCAAGGCGCCGGCAAGCAGCAGGGACTTGAACAGTCTGGGAAGAAGCATTCGCATGGCGGCACCTCTCGCTACGATGAACCGGCCTTCAATGACGCAAGGGACGTGCCAGACGTATTCAGAGGAATCCGCGAAAATCGGCGTATTTCCTCAAGTTGGCGCGCCTACAAGCTAGGCAAATCCGCTGAGTTCGCCTAATTTGTATTCAAACGTGTATACAATCTTGACGGCTCATGCATGCTTTTTATGGCCCGCGATGTGCATGGGTCGTAGAGACCGTTTCCCAGGAGGACCCCATGGCCCAACTCAAAGCCCCCGTCGCCACCGACGAAACCGCAGTCGCCGCTGACATTGTCATGCGGTTTCTGGTCGCCTCCATGGTGCCAGATCCGCAGACCGCGGCGCTCTACATTTCGGACGAGCTGAAAATCACCTTTACTGGCGGCCGCAAATACAGCCATCCGCGCGAGACCGCGGCTTTCAACGGCAAGCGCTACAAGCTGGTGAAGAAGAAGATGGAACGCACCGACGTCGTTCCCGGCAACGGCGAAACCATCGTCTACAATCTCGGCACGCTTTATGGCGAATGGCCGGACGGTACGCCGTTCGAAGGCAATCGCTACGTCGACCGCTTCGTGGTCCGCGGCGGCAAGATCGTGCAGATGGACGTCTGGAACGACAGCGCCGAGCGGCTGCTGACCAGGAACGGCATCGAGGCCTGATCGGCTATTTCTTGGCTCGCTTCAGCCGTGCGCCATTGGCTTCGTCGCCGGCATAGCGGCCGAGGATGTTCTTGATGTCGCGGTCCTTGGGCGCCCGCGACACGATCAACGCGCGCCCCGCGACCGCGTCCAGATGATCATGCATCACGCCCTTGGCACGGGCCGCATCGCCCTTGGCTAGCGCCGCGATGATAGCGCGATGTTCGCTCACTGCGCATTCCGACGAATGCGGGCGGCTATAGAGCGCGAGCGTCAGCCCGCAACGCGAGGCATTCTCGCTGACGTAGCGGGTCAGCACCGGACTTCCGGTCATCTCCGCCAGCAGGATGTGAAACTCAGTGGCGAGACGGATCGACAGCGCCTCGTCATTGCCGCGAGCGCGCTCTTCTTCTTCCACATGAGAATTGAGCCGGTTGATCTGCTCCGGCGTAAGGCGCCCGGCCAGCCGCGACACGACCAGTGCTTCGAGACCAAACCTGACATCGAAGATGTCCCGCGCCTCGTCCCAGCTCGGCGTCGCGACGGTCGCGCCATGGTTGCGGCGCAGTTCCACCAGGCCTTCGGCCGCAAGCTGACCCAACGCGTGCCGCACGATGGTACGGCTCGCGCCAAAGCGCTCGCCGATCGCGTCCTCAGGCAGCTTCGCACCAGGCTCGAGCGCCTGCTCGATGATCGCATGGCGCAGCGCGCGATAGATCGCGCCCGCGCGATCGGTCCCCTCTTTTGGATTGCGTTTCGCAGCTTTGGCCAAGGCCGTTCGACCGTTTTGACGCTCGTTTGGTGACCGTTGTAGCATCAGACGCCTGCTGGTTTGCAAGTCAGTGCGGTTGCGCGCATTGCTCGCACCAGCGCTGCACGCGATAGGGCTCTCGCGCCAAGCCCACGCAATAATCTAGCACCACCGGCTCGAACATCTGAATGAACTCGCGCGCCCCCGCGTTGACCTTGTTCAGGTGTTCGACCGCGGCATGGGCCTCCATTGCTAGCTTCGGCATGTCCGCGCCCAGCACCTTGCCGCCCTCGACCAGCATTCGCCCGCCGACCATCACGCGGTCAACGCCGGTACCATCCTCGACGAACACGACGTGGTAGAGCGGCTCGTTCAGCGGCACGTAGTTGATGTGGTTGAGATCGAGGAACACGACATCGGCCTTGAAGCCCGGCGCGAGCCGCCCGATCGAATTCTGCATGCCGAGCGCGCGAGCGCCGCCCTTAGTCGCAGCCTCGAATGCTTCGGCGGCGCTGAGCCATTGCCGCGGATCGGGCCCCTGCACGCGGGAGATGTAGGCTGCAAGGCGCATCGCCTCGAACATGTTCTGGTTGTCGGAGGAAAGGCAACCGTCGGTGCCGAGACCGAATGCAATGCCCTTCTGAGTCATCTTTCGCGCTGCACCCATCCCCGACCCAAGCTTGAGATTGGAACCAGGATTGTGCGCGACCGTCGCGCCAGCATCCGCCAGCAAGGCCATATCGTCATCGTCGAGCCAGACCGCATGCGCGGCGGTGAAGTTCGGCGCCAGAAGACCGAGCTTGTGCAAATGGCCGACCAGCGTGGTGCCGTATTTTCGCGGACCGACCACCGCTTGCACTTTTGATTCGGCCACGTGCATCTGCATGCCGATGCCGTGCGTCTTGGCGAGGTCGCGGCACGCGATGATAAAGGCGTCACTGCAATGGTGCGGAATGGTCGGTCCCAGCGCCGGCCGAAGCTGATCGCGATTCCACGACCAGTTCTCAATCAGTTCGCGGCAGGTGGCGAGGCTGACGTCGTAAGGCGTGGCCTTGAGAGCCTCGGCTTTTTCGCGCATCCCCGCAGGCATCGCTTCAATCAGGCCCGGGATTGCGCGGAAGAATGTCGTATCAGCCATCATCGGCGCAATGACCGCCCGCATGCCGACGTCGGAATAGGCCCGCGCTACCGCATTGACGCCATCAACTGAAGGCGCGGGAATTTCGGCGGCGAGGTCGTAGCACGCGGTGCAGCCCTTCTGCAGCATCTCCAGCGCGCCAATCCGGGCGGAAAGATATTTGGTCTCCTCCGTGCGCCCTCCAGCCGTCCAGGGGTAGGCGTTTAGCAACAGTTCCAGCGACCATCGGTCGGCCATTGCCTTGCCGAGAGCGACAGTGGCGTGGGTATGTGAATTGATCAGCCCCGGAATCAGCAGGCGGTTGGTTGCGTCGATCCGTTTGGCATCGCTGCTGACGCTCTCGCCGGGCGGCAGCACGGCGGCGATCGTATCGCCGTCAACCAGTAGATCAGCATGGCCGCCATCGAGCCGGCCCGCCGTCAGCACGCGGCCGCCGTGGATGAGTTGTTTCACGATGGCGTCTCCACAAATTCGACCGCGGCCTGTTCGATCCGCAGGAACGAGGCCACGCCGGCGTCGATGCGGAAGCCATAATCGAGCCGCCCCACCACTCGAACCGGATGTTCGCTGCCTTCGCTCAGTATTGGCGAGGCGCAACAAAGCGTGATGACCGCCGGCGGCACTGCAGCGCAATCGGGGCAGACACCGGGCTGGTCGACCAGAAGCATGGACGGGCGCGGCCCGTGCGCATGGGAGAGAAATCCCTCGATCGCCACGTCGCGGCCGGACAAATCCTTCGTCGTCGCGCTGTAACGCACCTCGTCGGTGCCCAGATGATCGAACAGATCGGCAAATCCAAGCACCAACGGCATGGCGTCAGGCCGCGCTCGCGACCGCCAACCCCTCGTCCTCGGCGTGGGCGCGCGTCACCTCGCGCTCCAGCGTTTCCGTGAGGCGGGCGCGGTAGTCGTTGAAGCCGGGGTCGGTCATGCGCCGCGGCCGCGGCAGATCGATGCGAACCTCGTCGATGATGCGGCCGGGGCCCGCGCTCATTACCACCACGCGGTCTGCGAGCAGCACGGCCTCGTCGATGTGATGTGTGACGAAGATGATGGTCGGCCGGAACTCGAGCCAAACCTCCAGCAGGAACTTCTGCATCAAAACGCGGGTCTGAAAGTCGAGCGCGGCGAACGGTTCGTCCATCATGATGAAATCCGGGCTCTCGACCAGCGCTCGGCCGATCGCGACGCGCTGCTTCATGCCGCCGGAAAGCTGATGCGGCCTATGGTTGGCGAATTTCGATAGCCGCACGCGGTCCAGCAATTCATTGACGCGAGCCTCACGCTGCGGCTTCGGCACCTTCTTCATGGCGAGCCCGAAACCGACGTTGTCCTGCACCGTCAACCAGGGAAACAGCGAGTGATCCTGGAACACCATCACAACGCCCGGTGCCGGCCCTGCGACCGGCTTACCGTCGAGCGTGATCCGGCCGCTCGACAGCGGCTCAAGGCCGGCGATCAGTTCCAACAGTGTGCTCTTGCCGCACCCGCTCGGGCCCAGGATCGCGACGAACTCGCCATTCTCGACGGTCATGTCGATGTCGCACAACGCAGCGACCGAAGTGCCGCCCGCTCCCGGCCAAACCTTGCCCACGCGCTGACAGGTCAACGTGGTCATGACTGCTGCCACCAAAGGATTTTGCGCTGGATCTGTACCAGTAGCACGTCGACCGCGTAGCCGGTCGCGCCAACGATACACATGCCGAGCAGGATCAGCTTGGTGTTGAACATCTCGCGTCCGAGAATGATCATCATGCCCAGCCCGTTCTTTACGCCGACCATCTCGGCCGCCAGCACCGCCATCCACGCGGCGAAGAAATTGATTCGCAGCATCGTGAACACCTGCGGCAGCACGGCCGGGAAGATCACGCGCGTCCATACCTGCCCCTTGGAAGCGCCGAAGCTGCGTGCGGTCTTGATCAGCCGTTGATCGACCGCCTTGACTGCCGCCACCGTCGAGATCGTCAGAATGAAATAAACGCCCATGAACACGACGAACACGGCGGTCGGGTTTCCGATTCCGAACAGCACGATGCCGAGCGGTATCCAAGCGATCGGCGCGATCGGCGCAAGCCCGCGCACCAGCGGCAAGATCATGTCGGAAAACGAGCCGGACGCCGAAATCAGGATGCCGGTGGCGAGAGCTGCGGCAAAGCCGATGGCGAGCCCGGCGAGCACGCGCAACGCGCTCACCAGAATGGCGATCGGGATCGGCATGGCGTCGCCGCCGAAACCGACGCGGAAATCGCTCTCGATGGCATAACTGAGGAACGCCGAGGGCGGCGGGAACAGAACCGAGCCGCTCCAACCGCTGGCCGCCGCAAGTTCCCAGATCGTGATGACAACCGCCCAAGGCACAAGTCCCTTGAAAAGGACCCATGCCCAGGACGGCACCACGCGTTTCGCCGGCGCTTCCGCAACGGGAGCGCCGGCGCCATCCAGCGCTTCAGTACGATCGCTCACCCAAGCACTTCCTTCAGCAGCTTGGTGTCGATAATCGGCGGTAGCGACTTGAGGTAACCGAGTTGCACCATGTCGGCGACCGCGATCTCCATGCCCTTGTCCCCGCCCTTGGTGATGTCGACCTGCGGCATCTGCCGCGGCAGCGCGGATGTCAGGACCTGCTTGTTGACACGGTAGAACTTCGCAGCGTCGAGGACGTCGATCGCCTTTGGGATATCGGCCTTGATCGTCGCGTCGGCGCGCAGGAGAGCCTTGAGATACTTCTTAATCGTCGCCGGCTTGGCTTCGAGGTACTTCGCCGTGGTGTTGGTCACGCAATCCGGGCCGTGCGGCCCCCAAGCGTCGAGGCTGCTGTAGATCGGAACGCCGCCGAGCTGGTCGATCAACCGGGTGGCAAAAGGCTCGACGTGGGTGGCGAGGTCGAGGTTCTTGGACTCGAACGCTGCCGCCAGCGCGAGTGTGTCGTTGAACCAGACGATATTGTAGTCGCTGTAGGCGACGCCGGACTTCGCCAGCGCGCGATAGAGCGTCAGCTCGAAGGTGTTGAAGCGAACGGTGCCGATCTTCAGCCCCTTGCCTTTAGCCTTGGCGAGATCGTCCATGCTCTTGATGCCGGTTTCCTTTTGCGCGACCAGGAACAAGCCGCCTGCACCGCTCCCGGCGATGATCCTTACTGGCGCACCCTGCCCCGCCGCGACGAAAGCATTGGTGAACGGGTTGTGGATGATGTCCATGGCGCCGCTGTTG
>Ga0190270_10001274_pt1 | contig 11645 bp, 7 predicted proteins | sample Popmic320T_FD_133748 | JGI IMG/M metagenome (GOLD analysis project Ga0190270, IMG submission 133748) | Populus adjacent soil microbial communities from riparian zone of Weber River, Utah, USA - 320 T | ecosystem: Environmental > Terrestrial > Soil > Riparian zone | place: USA: Utah | collected... | reverse complement strand
TGTCGATCAGGGAGGACGGCCTCGCGAAGCTCGACCGCTTCAAGGGTGCGATTCCGCGCCTGTTCGCCAACTACGTCCGGGTCCCTCATCTCGATCGTGCGGCGGCGCGCCGCGCGATCGAGGGGCCGGTTGAGGTGTGGAACCGCCGGTTGCCCGGCGAGCCTCCGTTCGAGCTCGAGCCCGGCCTCGTCGACGCAGTCGTCGATGCGGCGACCATCGGCAGGCTCGCCCTCGTGCGGAGCAGCCGCGACGCGGAGGTCGTCGGAGACGGGCAGCAGGTCGAGGCACCATTTCTCCAGCTCGTCATGGAGCGCCTGTGGCGGGCGACTGCCGACGCGGGGTCGCACTCGCTGACACTCGCTGGGCTGGCTGCGCTCGGCGGCCCGCAGCAAATCGTCGAGAACCATCTGCTCGAGGCACTCGGCACACTCACACCGGAGGAGCAGGCGGTCGCCGCCGACCTCTTCCGCTTCCTCGTCACGCGATCGAGGACGAAGATCGCCCATCAGGTCACGGATCTGTCGGAGTGGACGGGCCTTCCCGCGCCGGAGGCGTCCGCGGTCCTCGACAAGCTGTGTCGAGGCGAGGCGGGTCGGATCCTGCGGCGCGTTCCGCCGCCGCACACCGGCGGCGATCCCCGCTACGAGCTCTTCCATGACGTCCTCGCCGAGCCGATCCTCGAGTGGCGCCGCGAGTACGAGCAGGAAAAGCGACGCCGCGCGACGGTGCGTCGCTACCTGCGAATCGGCGGCGTGCTCATGACTCTGGTCGCAGTCTTTGCAGCGCTCGGCATCTGGGCGCTGGTGCAGCGAAGCGAGGCGCAGGAGGCCACGCGATCCGCCAGTTCGCTCGCTCTTGCCTCGGGGGCACGGGCACAGGTCGAGGACCACGTCGAGCAGTCGCTCCTCCTCGCGCTCGAAGCGCTTCGGGAGAGCCCGACCGCGGAGGCCTCGAGCGCGATGGTCGAGGCGCTACAGGCTGCCCGCCGCTCTGGAGCGACGACGATCCTGCGTGGCGGCGCGGATGGAGTTCGAACGATCGCGTACAGCCCGAACGGCGGTACCCTCGCTTCCGCCGACTTCGACGGCACGGTGCGGCTCTGGGACACAAGAGCCGGGAAGGCGGTAGGCGACCCTCTCGTCGGCCACGCGAACGAGGTATGGGGTCTCGCGTTCAGCCCCGATGGCGAGACCCTTGCATCCTCGAGCTTCGACGGAACCGTGCGCCTGTGGAAGGTAGAGGACGGGAGCCCGCTCGGCGCGCCGATCGATGCGGGTGTCGGAGCGGTGAGGAGCGTCGCGTTCAGCCCGGACGGCCGGACGATCGCCTTCGGCGGCTCCGACGACACGGTGCGGCTGTGGGACGTGCAAGCCCGCAAGGCGGTCGGCCCGCCGCTTCGCGGTCATCAGAGCTCGGTCTGGAGCGTCGGCTTCAGCCCGGACGGAAAGTCCCTCGCATCCGGGAGCGGCGACCGGACCGTGCTTCTCTGGGATCTGCGAACAGCCGAGCGGCGTAAGCGCGTGCTCGAGGGTCACGCGGGCACCGTGGCAAGCGTTGCATTCAGCGCGGACGGCCGCACGCTCGCATCGTCCGATCTCGACGGTGCGGTCCGCCTCTGGAACACGCAAACGCGTCAGCCGCTCGGAGAGCCTCTGCGTCCCGGGGCGGGCCAGGTCTGGAGCGTCGCCTTCAGCCCCGACGGCCGGACGCTGGCCGCAGCCGGCTACGACGGCACTGTGAGGTCGTGGAACGTGCGCACGCGCAAGGTCTCCGCGGAGCCCCTGCGCGGGCACTCGCGCGCTGTCATCGCCGTCGCATACGCCCGGGACGGAACGCTCGCGTCGGCGGGCTACGACGGAACGGTCCGGCTCTGGGTCGCCGGCGCGGCGAGCCCTCTCGGCGAGGTCCTCGGCACCCACACGGACCGCGTGACGACGGTCTCGGCTGATCCCGGCGGCGGCACCCTCGCCTCCGGCGGCTTTGACCGCGCGGTCAGGCTGTGGGATCTTGAGAAGCGGACATCGCTGCGAGAGGTCGCCCAAGGCCGCACCGACTCGATCGAGAGCGTCGCCTTCAGCCCGGACGGGGGGCTGCTCGCGGCCGGTGACGTCAGCGGCTCGATCTGGCTGTGGGACGTTCCGGGGACTAGGCAGGCCGGGCAGCTGACAGGCCACGACGACGCGGTCGCGAGCATCGCCTTCGGCCCCGACGCCGACGTCTTGGCGTCCGCGAGCTCGGACGGGTCGATCCGTCTCTGGAACGTCGCGACGAAGGAGCAGATCGGCGAGCCGCTCGCCGGCCACGAAGCGGAAGTCCTCGACATCGCCTTCAGCTCGGACGGCCAAACCCTTGTCTCCGGCGGCTCCGACGGAGCTCTCCGACTCTGGAACGTCGCCGAGCACGCACCTGACGGCGAGCTTCCGCTCGCCGAGGGAGAAATCGTCCAAGCGGTCGCTTTCGCACCGAATGGGGATACGCTCGCCTCGGGTAGCGTCGGCGGAGCGGTACGGCTGTGGGACGTGCCGACTCGGGAGCAGCTCGGCGAGCCACTCCGAGCGCATGGCCCCCGAAACGTCGAAGACCTCGCGTTCGGCCCCGACGGAGGCACGCTCGCCTCTGCTGGCTCGGACGGCTTTCTACGTTTGTGGGACGTTGCGGGTCGCCGAGCACTCGGTCAACCGCTGCGAGGTCACGTCGGCGCGGTCTTCGGCGTCGCCTTCACGCCCGACGGGCGCACGATCGCCTCCGGCGGCGACGATACGACAGTTCGACTGTGGGAAGGCATCCTCTGGCGCGATTTGGTCGACCTGGAGTCACAGGTCTGCGGACTGGTCGTCCGCGACTTCAGCGAGGCCGAATGGGAAGAGCTCGTCCCCGGCCTGTCGTACCGCAGGACGTGCGAGACATAGGCGAGCCGGACTCCGTCGCGGGCGTGATTGCCCGGATGGAGTCGATCCTCGAGCCGCTGCCGGAGACGGATGGCGTCGCCTGCTTCACGCTCCTCTACCTGGACGTGACCAGGGCCGTAGTGGGAGAGCTCGAGACCGCGACCTTCGCCGATCCGGGCTTCCTGCACAGGCTCGACGTGGTTTTCGCGGATCTCTTCTTCAACGCCCTCGCAGCGCATGAGCGCAACCCGCGCGACACACCGAGGGCGTGGGCACCCCTCTTCGAGTGTCGCTCCAGCCGTGGCGTCGCTCCGCTCCAGTTCGCGCTGGCGGGCATGAATGCTCACATCAACCGCGACCTGCCGGTCGCACTCGTCACGACGTGGACAGAGAGCCGGACTGAGCCCGCTCTCGGCTCGCCGCAGCACTCGGACTTTGAGCGCGTGAACGACGTGTTGGCCCGCGTGGAGCGACGCGTGAAGCGCAGATACCTGACGGGCTGGCTCAATGCCCTCGACCACCTGCTGCACCGTTTCCACCGTCTCGACAGCATCCTCGCCATGTGGAACGTCCGGACGGCACGGGCCGCCGCCTGGGTGAACGGCCAGGCCCTCTGGGCGCTTCGCCATGATGAGGAGCTGAGCGGCGAGTACCTGCGCAACCTCGATCGGACCGTCGGACTCTCGGGCCGCGGCCTGCTCATCCCGTCCGATACGTCGCTTCGCAAGGTCGATCGACGCGTTCGCCGGGCGCGGCACGACTCCATGTGGTGGGTCTGAGCGGGCGCTTGGCCCTCGTTCGAGGGTTTGACGAAACCGACCATCCGCGGGATGATCGAGGTGCCGTCTCGCCCGCAGGAGGATGACCATGGCCAAACGAGCAGTCTGCGTTGGGATCAACGACTACCCGATCCCGGGCAACGACCTCATGGGGTGCGTCAACGACGCCGAAGCGTGGCGCGCCCTGCTGGTCGAGGAGTTCGAGTTTCCGGACTCGAACGTCACCGTGATCACGGACTCCGACGCCACGCGGCGGGCCATGATCGACGGCTTGACAGGTTTGATCGAGGGGTCGAGCTCGGGCGACGTCCTGGTCTTCACCAACTCCTCGCACGGCTCGTACATCCCGGACACGAGCGGCGACGAGGAGACGTACGACGAGGTGATCTGCCCATACGACACGCGCGAGGAGGTTCTCAGCGACGACGACCTCCGCCGAATCCTGGACGCTCTGCCGGCAGAGGTCTCCATGACCGTGATCTCCGACTCGTGCCACTCGGGCTCGAATACCCGCGCCCCGGTGAACGATCTGCTTCCACCCAAGTACCACACGGCCGACGACCTCCGGATTCGTTTTCTCAACCCGGCGTTGATTCCGCAGCTTGCGCGCAGCGGCCCGATTCTTGCCGACCCCAGGCGCGCGGCACCGAGGACCCGAATCGTGTTTCCGGAGTCCGGCATGAACCACGTGCTGCTGTCGGGCTGCCGCGACGACGAGGTCTCATGGGACGCGAAGATCGACGGCACCTACCACGGCGCAATGAGCTACCACGCACTCAAGGCCATCAGGGACGCGGGGTCGACGATCACGTACGCGGAGCTCGTCGGGCGCCTTCAGACGATGCTCGACGACGCCGGCTACGACCAGCATCCGCAGCTCGAAGGCCCGGATGAAAGGAAGATCCGGCAGGTGTTCACGTAGCGTGGCCGACAACTGGCTCAAGGAGTACCGGTTTACCGCCGTCGAGCTTCCCCGTCGCGATCTCGCGCCCGCGGACGTGGTATTCCGTAGCAACGGCGATTTCGATCAGAAGGTCGGGAGTCTCCCGATGCTTTTCTCGTCGGCGCCTGAGCTGCCCTTGACGACCAGCGGGGAGCCGACGGGTTCGATTGCACGCTCGTTCGAGAAGAAAGTCGAGGCGGGGCTCGGTCTCAAGATCCTGGGCGCCCTGTTCGGCGCGGGTGCCGGCAAGCTCGGCGCGGACCTCGAAGCGAAGAACGCGAAGACGCTGGCCGTTACGTACGAGGAGGTCACGCAGGACTCGCTCGCGGTGCTCGAACTCCAGACCTGGCTGGAGGAAGCGCAGATCAAGACGTCACGCCAGGCGACAGACTGGCTCAACCAGGAGAAGCTTGCCGCCGTGACCGCTGTGCTGCGGACGGCGACGCTCTCCATCGTCGCCCAACGCGAGAGCGGCGTTGCGATCGAGCTCGACGTCCCTCAGATCCAAGGTCTCGTGGAGGGGGGAGCCAAGGTGTCGGCCGGGTCGGGTGACTCATCGAAGATCACCTTCACAGGCGAGGAGCCGATTGCGTTCGGATTTCAGGCTTTCGTCATGCTCTTCGACGACAACGTCTCGTTCGGCCTCGAGCAGACTCGTGCGGCACCACAGGACTTCGGCCAGCAGGCGTGGACGGGCGCGACTGAGCTCGAGACCCTGGGCGACGAGAGCCTGCCGGTCGACTAGCCGCGCGATGGGCCTGCTCTCCAGGATGTCGTATCGCCTGGATCGGCGCTTCGGCTGGGATCGCCTTCCGCGGCCGATCGGTGTCCTCGCGTTGATCGGCATCCGACAGCGCCTGCGGGAGCGCAACCTCTACGGCACCGGGACTGGCCTGCCCCTTGCCTCGGATCCGGCGGGCGGCGACGACCATCTCACCGCCCGGACGCTGGATGGCAGCTACAACGACCTCTCGGATCCGGCGATGGGCGCGACCGGTGCCCGCTTCGGGCGCAACGTCCCTCTCGTCAAGACATGGCCCGAGGCGGAGCCGGCGATCCTCACGCCGAGCCCACGCGTCGTCAGCCGCGAACTACTGACGCGCGAGCGCTTCATCCCGGCGACGACACTCAACGTTCTCGCCGGTGCCTGGCTGCAGTTCGAGGTGCACGACTGGTTCAGCCACGGCAAGAACGAGGAGCACGCTCCCTGGGAGGTGGCTCTCGCAGACGACGACCCGTGGTCGGAGCGACCGATGCGAATCCCGCGCACGCGCCGCGATCCCACCCATGCCGGCGACGACACGCCACCGACGTTCGTCACTGCCGACAGCCATTGGTGGGACGGCTCGCAGATCTACGGCAGCGAGCGGGGCTTTGCCGCGGCGCTGCGTGCGAACGAGGACGGCAAGCTGCGCCTCGACGCGGATGGGCTGCTCCCGAGTGATCTCGAGGAGCACGTCGACCTCGGCGGCGTCGCGGCCAACTTCTGGCTCGGCCTCGCCGTCCTGCACACGCTGTTCACGCACGAGCACAACGCGATCTGCGATCGACTTCGCGCAACGCATCCGACCTGGTCAGACGACCGGCTCTTCGACACCGCGCGCCTCGTCAACGCGGCGCTCATGGCGAAGATCCACACGGTCGAGTGGACGCCAGGGATCATCGCCCACCCGACGACGGCGTGGGCGATGCGCGCGAACTGGTGGGGTGTGCTGGGCGAGGGCTTCAGGCGCCGCGTCGGCCGTGTCGGCAGAAGCGACGTGCTGAGCGGCATCCCGGGCTCGCCTACGGACCACCACGGCGTTCCTTACTCGCTGACCGAGGAGTTCGTCGCCGTCTACCGCATGCACCCGCTCCTCCCCGACGACTACGTCTTCCGGTCGCACGAGAACGACGCCGTGCTCCAGGAGCGGACCTTCCCGGAGATCGGCGTCCTCGGAACGCGCCCCCGACTCGATGAGCTCGGGATGGCGAGCTGCCTCTACTCGTTCGGGCGCGCGCATCCGGGCGCGATCACCCTCCACAACTACCCGCGCTTTCTCCAGAGCCTGGAGCGCCCTGACGGGACGACCATCGACCTCGCGGCCACCGACGTCCTCCGCATCCGCGAGCGCGGCGTCCCGCGCTACAACGACTTCCGGCGCTTTTTTCACCTGAGGCCGGCAGCCTCGTTCGAGGAGCTCAACCCGAAGCACGCCGATGAGCTGCGGCGGGTCTACGGTGACATCGAGCGGCTCGACTTGATGATCGGGCTCTATGCGGAACCGCTGCCGCAGGGATTCGGCTTCAGCGATACGGCCTTCCGGGTCTTCGTCCTGATGGCGTCTCGCCGGATCAAGAGTGACCGCTTCCTCACGCGCGACTTCACGTCGCGGGTCTACACGCGCGAAGGCCTCGACTGGGTGAACGAGACGAGCATGAAAGCGGTTCTCCTGCGCCACTTTCCGGAGCTCGAGCCCGCGCTGCGGGGCGTTACGAACCCGTTCGCACCCTGGAGGCCGGTAGCGAGGTGATCGAGATGGCGCCCGGTGTCTACGCTCTGGGCAGCAAGAGGGGCGGTCACGTACGGGCGTTTCTGCTCGATCACGGTGAGCTGACGCTCGTCGACACGCTCTTCGAGGACGACGCACGAGGAGTGCTCGCCGCGATCCGCGAACTCGGCCGGAGCCCGTGCGACGTTGAGCGGATCGTGCTCACGCATGCGCACCGCTCGCATCTGGGAGGTGTTGCTGCACTCAGGCACGCGACCGGGGCAACGGTCCTCGCCCACGAGTTCGAGGCCGACATCGTCGCTGGCGAGCGCCGCGCGCAACCCGTCACCCTCCGACCCATGCAATCGCTCCGTTTGATCCCGTTCCAGCTGGGACTGGCACTCGGCCGCCCGAAGCACGTCGGATGCCCAGTCGACGAGGCGATCGCGAACGACGACGCGGTCGGGCCGCTGCAGGTTCTGCACGCTCCCGGCCATTCGCCCGGTCACCTCGCGTTCTTCTGGCCCGAGCGAGGCGTGCTCCTCGCGGGCGACGCAATCGCCACCTGGCCCGAGCTATGCGCGGGTTGGAAGCCGTTCACGCTCAATCACGACCAGCACGCCGACTCGCTTCGGCGGATGGCCGCGCTCGACCCACGTGTCGTCGGAGTCGGCCACGGCGACCCGATCACGCACGATGCCGCAGACGTCGTCCGGCGCCTCCTGCCCTCTTCCTAGCCTGAGCGCATAGTCACCCGTCGGGCCTCGCATGCCTGGCGGAGTACGGATTGGAGTACCGGCATGTCTCCGAACGATGCATTCTGTTGCATCAGGATGCGGCGCCGAAGGCCGGCGGCTGCATGCATTTGCAACTCGCTGCATCGACAAGCCGTCGTCCATTCAAGACTCTTGATCCCAAGGTCGCAGGTTCGATCCCTGCCTGGCCCATCTGAACCGAGTTGCCGAGCCGATTTGGCTTAGCTATGGGGTCCGGTGTTTGCCGTCGGTGTCGCGAATGCTCGTGTGGTGCACACCAACACCCCGGTGCGGCGATCACAAGCACCTTCGTGGCGCGCTCGCGCCTCGGGTAGCGCCTTCTGGCGCCGAACGTGCGGCTGCGGAGCAACTGCGTCAGATCGACGAGCGACTGGCGCGAATCGAGGCTGCGCTGACCCGGTCAACGAAGGCGTGGCTTGGCGTCGCGCAGAGTCCGCGTCGTGATGCTCGCCATCGGCTGCTGGGATGTCGCTTCAGCGACTGTCTCCGGATGAGCCCGACCCCCCAGTTCGAATCGCGCCGTCAGGGGGCGGGCATGACCTGGATCAGCACGTCCGGGCGCACCGCGAACTCACCGTGGAACGGGCGTTCTTGCGCGGCGATCAACATCAGTGAGACCCCGATCGCAACGGCGAAGATCCCCATCGCGAGAGCGGCGGTCAGGCGGTTGTCGCTGTGGACGAACGCTATCGCGACCAGCGTCAGGAGTGCGACGAGGATCACGCCCGTCCACTTGACCCAGTTGAGGCTCGATTCGCTGACGATGATGCGTTGCCGTCGGGCGTCGAGGGCGGACTGGAGCGAGTCGACGATCGCACGCTGTGCCGCCCGCTGGCCGTCGGTGCTCGGTGTCAGGTCGACGGCGAGTTGGAGCGCCTGCGCGAGCGAAGCAGAAACCACGCTCAGCGTCGCACGCTGGTGGGCCATCGCAGGCCATTCCTCGTCGGCTGCCTCGCGAATGTGGCGGCGAACGAGCGCGTTCATACGAGTCTTGGGCTCGCCGGGAAAGGCATGGACGAGGAGGACCACGGACCGCAGCGCGCTTGCCTCACGGTTGACAGCATCCTGTGCCCGCCCGGCGTCGCTCCAGACCTGCGCTGCGAGGAACCCGACGATGAGGGCAAAGAGAAGCCCCATGGGGGGCAGCATCCCGGGCGAGAACGCCTTGAACGCCTCCCTGCGCGCCCCGACGGAGAGGGCCATCACGACGAGATAGATCGCCGCCGCGGCGAGGAAGGTCGCGGCGAACACGACGAGGGCAAGGCCCGCGAGTGGCAGGTCCTGTAGCCAGCCTGTGATGCTCGCAGTCGCCCCGATCAGGCAGACACTATTACCGAGTGCGCATGGAGCACGCCCGCTTTGCGCGAGCGTGTTCTCGCTTGTCAGCACGACGGCCGACATCTACAGCCATGTACTCATGGAAAAGCGCGAGATCGATCTCCCGACGCTGCTCGAACGTGTACGCACGGCGCACACTCTGATGCACACCTCAGTAGCACTGAATACCTCATCTGCAGCGACGTTTTAAGTCTGCCGGCCCATGGCTGAAAGCCTGCTCACGTGGGGGCTTTCTCGTTGGAGGGCTGAGCCGACCAACCCGGAGGGCAACAGACGGGGCAACGCCGCTGGCACGGTGCCGCCGAACGCTTCGCCGGGAGCGGTCCTCGAGCGCAAGTGCGCAGCCATCGCCGCCGGACAGACTGGTCTCTCTCGGACGGGGCTGCTTACGTCTCGACCATCGAAAGCCGAAATGCGCTGGCGACCGCCTGCGCTCGCGTGTGCACTCCAAGCTTCAGGTAGATGTGCTCGACATGCGTAGCGACCGTCTTCGGGGTGATTCCCAGGGACACTGCGATCTGGATCGGTGCGAGCCCGTCAGCGAGCAGCCGTAGTACCTCTCTTTCACGTGCTGTGAGGCGCACGCCGCCTCCGTTCCACGTCGCCAGTCGAATGAGATGGCGCCGGACGCGCGCGACGAGCTCGTCCGGCGCGATCGGCTTCGCGAGGTAGTCGTCGGCGCCGACGAGCAAGCCTGCCACGTGGTCCGAGGACTCAGTTCGATCGGACGAGACGAAGAGGATGGGAAGCGACTCGCCGTAGTCCTCGCGAAGCCGACGACAGATCTCGTAGCCGCTGACGTCCTCTAGACGCACCTCGAGCACGACGAGGGCAAGGCTCTTCTGCTCGGCGACGGCAAGCGCTTCTCGCCCGCAGCTCACGGCCAGAATTGCAGAGCCTGTGACGGCCAAAGCGCTCGTTGCGAACTGCCGGAAGCCCGGATCTCCGTCGGCGATCAGAATCACTTGGTCGACGCCGGCGGCGCGCCCCACGATCGGACTCCTTCATTCTCCCCTCTGCACTCCGTGTCCTATGCCGCGCGCACTCCGCTCGCGTCCCTAGGGAGGGTGACGGAGAGCGGGTCGGTCGGACTCCGTCTGGCGGCGACTTGCCGCCCGACCTACGTTCTGACTGTCCGTCAAGCGATCAGGGGGAGTCTCATGTCCAGAGAAGTACGAGCGGGACGGTTGCGGCTCGTCCCCGTAACACTCGCGGTATTTGGCCTGCTCGTGTTCGCCTCGACGGCGAGTGCGACCGACGGCTCGCTTCCCGGCGGAACGAGCATCTCCGTCGACATCACCGCACCACCTGACGGCACGACACTCAACGGACCCAACGTGCCCGTGACCGGAACGGCCGCCGTCGGGGAAGGCCAGCCCGTGCCGAACACGGGCCTCATCTACTCGATCGACGGCTCCGGAAGCACCACGGCTTCTGCCGGCGGCGATTGCGGGCCGGATCAGAACGCCGGAGACCCGGAGGCAGCGGAGGACGAGATCATCGACTGCGAGATCGCCGCGGTGATCACGCTGAACGACGCGGTCGCGGACCTGGGTACCGTCGGGCAGGTCGGAATGCAGCTGTGGGCCGGTGCGCCGGTGACCGCCGACGCCACCCCGGCGGCAGGCGACGTCCCATTGATCGCGCCCGGCGCCGACGCCCAGCCGAACGGCACGCCTGACGTTGACGAGGTGCTCCATTCGATCCGCATTGCCGAGTTCGTGGGCGAAGAAGGTGGCTTCTGGCAGTTCTCGATAAAGCAGACCCCAGACCTTGTCGGCACCGACTTCGCCGAGGCGGCGGGATCCGCCTGCGCGCTCGCGGCGACGCTCACGACGCCGACGAAGCAAGTCGTCTTCATCTCCGACGGGGAGGCAAACGTGGGCGCCGACGTGACGACGGCGCTTCCGTGCGGCGCGGTTGTCTTCAACACGTTCGCGGTCGGTCCGTTGTCATCGTGCACGGGCGATCCCAACGGGCTCGGGAGCCTGCAGGAGATCGCGAATCTCACAGGCGGCACCTGCACCGAAGTGGACGATCCGACGGACCTCCCGGACGAGATCATTCCCGCGATCGTCCAGTCGCAGCTGACGCAGGTCGCGGTCAGCTTGGACCAGACCCTGAACGGGTCTTCCGATAGCGCGTTCGTGGCTCTCACGAACGCCGACATCGCCCCCGACCTGCCCCAGCAGGGACCGGCGAGCGTCAACTGGAGCACAGTGTTCGGACCGTTGGCGCCAGGGGACTACGAGGTGTGCGCGAGGGCAACGGGTACGGACGGAGGTGGCACGGGGAACGTGGTCGAATGCAGCACGTTCCACGTCAACGCACCACCCGATTGCAGTGCTCTCGAGACGAGCCTCGCAACTCTCTGGCCGCCGAACCACAAGCTCCGACTCGTGACCGTCACGGGCGCGAGCGACCCCGAGGGTGACGACATCGTCACCGCA
>Ga0190270_10001273_pt1 | contig 11646 bp, 9 predicted proteins | sample Popmic320T_FD_133748 | JGI IMG/M metagenome (GOLD analysis project Ga0190270, IMG submission 133748) | Populus adjacent soil microbial communities from riparian zone of Weber River, Utah, USA - 320 T | ecosystem: Environmental > Terrestrial > Soil > Riparian zone | place: USA: Utah | collected... | reverse complement strand
TCATGCCCTCGTCGACGGCGTCTCGGGCATCGACATCTCCACGGTGCTCTACGACGCCGAGCCCGAGCCGGAGGCGGCCCCGGATCCGGAGGCCTGGGTACCGCGTCCGGAGCCCAGCGGCATGCAGGTGCTCGCGGAGGCCGTGCTCGAGCGAGCCACGACCCCGGCTGAGATGGTGCGCGGGGTGCGGGCCCTGTTCCGGGCGCCGCGCCAGGCCGCCCGCACGGCGGTGGACACGCTCGAGGCCGCGGGCGCGATGGCCCGCACCGGGCTGGGCGCGCCCGACTCGCCGTTCAACGTCCCGATCGGCCCGTACCGCCGCTTCGCCTGGGTGCGCAGCGACCTCGCCCGCTTCAAGGCGATCAAGAACGAGCTGGGCGGCACGGTGAACGACGTCGTGCTGGCGGCGGTAGCGGGCGCGCTGGGACGCTACCTGCGGGCGCGCGGGCATTCCACCCAGGAGCTCGAGCTGCGGGCGATGGTGCCCATCAGCGTGCGTACGGCGGACCAGCATGGGGCGCTCGGCAACCAGGTCTCGGCGTTCATGGCCCGCCTGCCGGTCTACGCCGAGGACCCGGTCGAGCGGCTGCGGCTGGTGGGCGCGACCATGGGGGACCTCAAGCAGTCGAAGCAGGCGGTCGGCGCGTCGGTCATGACGCAGCTCACCGACTTCGCCCCGCCGACCATCGTGGGGCAGGCGGCGCGCCTGACGCCCGCCCAGCGCTTCTTCAACCTGGTCGTGACGAACGTCCCGGGGCCGCAGTTCTCGCTCTATTTGATGGGACGGCGCATGGAGGGCATGATCCCGATGGTCCCCCTGGCCGATCGCCAGTCCCTGTGCGTCGGGATCATGAGCTACGACGGACGGATCGACTTCGGACTCACCGGGGACTACGACGCGATGGCGGATCTCGACGATTTCGCAACCGACCTCACCGAATCGATCGAGGAGCTGGCCGAGGCCGCGGGCGCCGGCAGCAGGAAGCGCGGCCGGGGCAAGCGCACGCGCTCGAACGGGCGACGCGACGCCGCGTCCCGCCCACAACCGGCGCAGACCTAGCGACCCGAGGCAACGGGCTGTCCATCCGGACAGAGGCTCCGTCGGGATCCTGTACGCGCGGATAAGGCGCCGTCTCCCGAGCGCCCACAGAATCCACGCGGAAGCGCGTTTCCTCGCGAACGAAAGGGAGGCCCTTGAAGCTGGTGATCGGCATCGTCCGCCCGGAGAAGGCGAACGATGTGCTCGAAGCGCTCTACCGCGCCGAGGTGCGCGGCGTCTCGATGAGCCGCGTCCAGGGCCACGGGGGCGAGCTCGAACGGGTCGAGACCTACCGTGGCACCACCGTGCAGGTGGGGGTCTCGGACAAGATGAGGTTTGAGATCGCGGTCTCCGACGACTTCGTCCAGGCGACGATCGACGCCGTTCGCGAGGGCGCTCTGACCGGCGAGGTGGGCGATGGCAAGATCTTCGTCCTGCCGCTCGAGCGGGCCCTTCGCATCCGCACCGGTGAGACCGACCAGGGCGCGGTCACGCCCGTGGGTGGCGCCTGATGGACCTGGGAAGCCTCGCGCTCGCGGCCAAGGTCGATACCGGCGACACGGCCTGGATGCTGGCGGCGACGGCGCTCGTCCTGATGATGACGCTCGCCCTCGGCCTCTTCTACGCGGGCCTGGTGCGCTCGAAGAACACGCTCAACACGTTCATGATGTGCGTGGCGGCGATCGCCGTCGCGGTGGTCACCTGGGCGACGGTGGGCTACTCGCTGGCGTTCAGCGAGGGGGGCGACCTGATCGGCAGCCTGGACTACGCGTTCCTCAAGGACGTGGGCTTCGAGCCGCGCGAGGGCCAGACGATCCCGCACCTGGTCTTTTTCGCCTTCCAGGCGACGTTCTGCATCATCACCACGGCGCTGATCTCGGGAGCGGTCGTCGAGCGCATGCGCTTCGGGCCGTTCCTCCTCTTCGCCGCGCTGTGGTCGATCGTGGTCTATTCGGTCCTGGCCTACTGGGGCTTCGGCGCCGGCTGGCTCATCACCGGCGGCACGCTCGACTTCGCGGGAGGGATCGCGGTCGAGATGGCCTCGGGGTTCTCCGCGCTGGCGGCCGCGCTCGTGGTCGGGGCGCGCAAGGACTACGGGCGCCAGGCCCTCCTCCCCCACAACGCGGTCTACGTGCTGCTCGGCGCCGGTCTGCTCTGGTTCGGGTGGTTCGGGTTCAACGGCGGCAGCGGCTTCAACACGGGGGCGAACTCGACGCTCGCGTTCACCAACACGCTGCTGACGCCGGCCTGCACGCTGCTCGTCTGGTTCCTGCTCGACACCCTGCGCGGGCGGCGGGTGACGGCGATCGGGGCGGCGACCGCGATCATCGTCGGTTGCGTCGGGATCACGCCAGCCGGCGGCTTCGTCAGCCCCGCCTACGCGATGCTGCTGGGCGCGCTGGTGGCCCTCCCCTGCTACGCGGTGATCGCCTACCGCACTCGGACCCGCGTCGACGAGACGCTCGACGTGCTTGCGGCGCACGGGATCGCGGGCTTCACGGGAATCCTCTTCATCGGGTTCTTCGCCCAGGTGGATTGGAACGGGATCTCCGACGGGCTGCTGTACGGCAACGGCGCCCAGCTCTGGGACCAGATAAAGGCAGCGGTGGCGGTGCCTTCATACGCGTTCGGCGCCACCTACGTCCTGCTGCGCCTGATCGGGGCAGTGATGCCGCTGCGTGGGCCGGAGAAGGAGGAGGCGCTGGGGATGGACATCATCCATCACGGCGAGGAGGCCTACGCGACCGGCGAGGGCGCGATCCTGGTCACGCCCGAGGCCGGCATCGAGGAGCCGGTGCCCGTCGCCGACGCTCGCTAGGCGAGCGCCGTCAGTAGTTCCCCGCAATCCGTCTGCGGGGAGCCCCTGAATCGGGGTCGGCGGCCGAAAAACAGCTCCGCCGAACGCTAGGCTTCCCGCGTCGTGTGAGTTGCCTCGCCAATCGGCCGTGGGGATGGTGGGACCGTCCACAGGGGACAAGGCATGGTCATTGGGGATAGGTGGGGCTCGACCTGGCGCCGCCCGGTGGGCGGCGCGGAAAGGAACCGAGTTGAAGATGAGGAGCAAGGCACGCCTCGGGGGCGCCCTGGCTGCAGCACTGGCGGTCACCGTCGTTGCGGGCGGCTCGGCGTCGGCCGGAGAAGGCGATAGCGCCGCCAAGGCCCAGCGGGGCATCGACGCCGAGATCGAGATCAAGGGCGGGTTCCAGAACCTGCGCTTCGAGGGTCCAGAGCAGATCACCACCGGCGATTCGCTGACGATCCGTAACCTGACTCAACCGGGGGGTCAGCAGGGGGTCGGACCGCACACGTTCTCGCTGGTCCAGCGGGATACCCGCCCGGTGGGCAACCAGGAGATTAAGCAGTGCGCCAACTTCACCGGCATCTGCGCCGAGATCGGGGAGTGGCACAACGTGGATCAGCAAGGCAACGTCGGTGACCCCGACGTGGATGCTGGAGCAGCCGGCTGGGACAAGCGCGGCAACTTCCAGCACGACGGCGATACCTGGTACACCGAGACCAAGGATGAAACGACCAATCGGGTCGTGACGGCGCCGGCAGGTCGCACCATCCACTACATGTGCGCCATCCATCCGTTCATGCGCGGCAAGTTCAAGACGGTCGCCCCGTAGTCCTGAGGCAAGGCCACCAAACCGCGGAAGCGAGGGACCGGCGCTTCGGGCGCCGGTCCTTCCTCGCCGCCGCGGGCGCCGGGGCGGTCGCCGCCGCGCTGCCGATCCGCCCGCGCCTGGGAGGCCCCTGGTTCACGCCCGAGCAGTCACTCGCGGCGAAGCTGAAGCCGTTCAAGGCGAAGCTCCCCATCCCGGAGGTCATCACCGATGCCGAGTTCACACTGGAGATGGCCGAGACCGAGGTGGAGATCCTTCCCGGGCGGCCGACGAAGATGTGGACCTACGGGGGCACGTTCCCCGGGCCCACAATCCGCCGGCCCGCGGGTGATCCGACCGAGGTCACGTTCGACCATCAGATCCCCGACGCGGGCGCGCTCAGCATCCACCTCCACGGGGGCCACACGGCCGCGATCCACGACGGCCAGCCCGGGACTCCCCCGCCGGTCTCCGACGGAGCGTTCGTCTGTGAGCTGCCAACCGAGCCGGCCACGGCGGCGGACGCACCACTGATCGCCCCAGGCGAAAGCCGCACCTACATCTACGAGGGAATGGAGGACGGCGCGCCCGAGCGCGCCGCCTTCCAGTGGTACCACGACCACCGCTGTCACGCGACGGGCCGCAACGTCTGGCGCGGTCTCGCGGGGATGTACATCCTCGACGACGAGTTCGAGGGCGACAACGGCATCGTGCTGCCCTCGGGCTCGCGCGACATCCCCCTGCTGATCACCGACCGCACGTTCAACAATCGCAATCAGCTCAAGAACCCCTACAAGGGAATCGGGCATGCGCCAAACGACGGCATCACCGGGAACCTCATTCTCGTCAACGGCGTCTACCTGCCCCAGCACAAGGTCAGCGCCCGCCGCTACCGCCTGCGGATCCTGAACGCCTCCAACTTCCGCTCCTACAACCTGGAGCTCTCGAACGGGGCGAAGATGACCCAGATCGCAACCGAGGCCGGCCTGATGCCGGCGCCGCTGAAGCGCAAACGGATCCTGATCGGGCCGGCCGAGCGGGTCGAGGTGATCGTGGACTTCGGCGACTTCCCGAACCGTGACGTGGTGCTGCGAAGCCGCCGCGGGCCGAGCGGCTCGAAGGCCTTCGAAGGGCCCCTGATGCGCTTTCGGGTGGGCGGCCGCCGGCATGACGCGAGCGCCGTGCCCGATCAGCTGCGGCCCCTGCCCGCCTGGACCGACGACGTTCCCGAAGACATCGACAAGACGTGGGAGATCGGCATCGGCACCGGGCTCCGCCCCAAGTGGTTGATCAACGGCGAGGCCTACTACCCCGAGCACATCGAGCATCAGCCGGAGATCGACACGACCGAGACCTGGGAGCTTCACAACGACACCGGCGTGGCCCACCTCGTCCATCTGCATCACACCGACTGGTACATGCTCTCCCGGAACGGGGCCGCCCCGCCCCCGTGGGAGGACTGCCTCAAGGAGACCTTCTTCCTCGACCCGGGCGACCGCGTCGAGGTCGCCGGCCACTTCTCGGACCACCTGGGCAAGTACGTGGTCCACTGCCACATGCTCGATCACGAGGACCACGGCCTGATGTCGCACTTCAAGGTGGTGCCCTAACAACACCGCGGCCGCGCCGATGGCGTCGGGCGCGCCTGGGATCGTTTCGGCGTGGACCTTCGCCCCCACGGCGCCTCCGGCGTATTGCTGCTCTCGATCCTCGTCTCGGTCGGGTTCCAGATGGCCTCCCCCGCCGGCGACTGGGCGCTGGCAATGACCATCGTGCTCCAGGGCGGCACGCTGCTCGTTGCGCTCTGGGCCTGGCCCCCGCCCCGCCTCGTTGCGCACTCGCTGCGGCTTGCGCTCGTCGGCTTGGTGGCGGTCGCCGCGGGGATCTTCATCGTCTCGGGGACGATCGATCCCGAGGTCGCGAGGATCGCCTCGCTGCTGCTCGCCGCCGCGGCGCCGGTCCTGATCGCCCGGGGCGTGGTCCGCGACGTGCGCGCCGAGGGGGCCATCACCGTGCGGACCATGTTCGGCGTCCTCTCCGTCTACCTGCTCCTCGGCACCATCTTCGGCTACCTCTTCGGCGCCGTCGGCAACTTCGAGTCGGCGCCGTTCTTCGCCGAGCAGGCGTCCGCCGACGGCTCCGACTACCTCTACTTCAGCTTCACGACGATGACCACGACCGGCTACGGCGACCTGACCGCGGCGACGGACTTCGGCCGCTCGCTGGCGATCACCGAGGCGCTCATCGGCCAGATCTACCTGGTGACGGTGGTGGCCGTGATCGTGGCCAACCTGGGCCGCCGCCGCGCGTGACGCGGCCCGGCGTGGCAGGCTGGGCGGTGAGTGGAAGGACGTGATCGTGGTGGAGCGGCTCCCGAGCGACGGCTGAGGCGCGAGCGCGAGCGACGCGCCCGCGACGTGAGGCGCAGGCGCCTGGGCGCCCTGGCGGCGCTCGCGGCGCTCGCCGCGGTGGGCGGCGCCGCGGTCGGCGCGGGCGGCGAGAAGGATCCCGGCGAGCCCGCCACCGCGCTGCCACCCGCCTGCCTGGGCTCGGATGCGACCGCCTGGGGGCGGCTGGCGGGCCAGCGGCTCATCGTGCGGACCGACGGCACTCCCGACGACACGCTCCTGCGACGGGCCAAAAGAGGCGAGATCGCCGGGGTGATCGTCTTCCCGAGCCTCGGCGGGAGCGAGGCGGGCATCCGCCGGGGCCTGCGACGGCTCCAGGCCGCCGCGCGGGCGGGCGGCCAGGCGCCGCTGATCGTCTCGACCGACCAGGAGGGCGGGGCGGTGAAGCGCTTCCCCGACGGCCCGCCGCTGCTTTCGCCCGGCCAGCTCGCGGAGTCCGGCGACAGGCAGGACGCCCGCCTCGAGGGCCGGGCGACCGGCAACTTTCTCTCAGAGCTGGGGATCAACACGGACCTGGCCCCGGTCCTCGACGTGCCGGCGTCGAGCGCCTCGGTGATCGCCACCCGTGCCTTCGGCGCGGACGTCGAGTCGGCGGCCGAGCTCGGCCTGTTCTTCGCGGACGGGCTCACCCGGCAGGGCGTCCTGGCGACGGCCAAGCACTTTCCCGGGCTCGGGCGGGCGACGCTCAACACCGACTTCTCGCCGAGCGAGGTCACCGCGACTCGCCGCGAGATGGCCCGGGACCTGGCGCCGTTCGAGGCTGCGATCGCCGATCGGCTGCCGCTGATCATGGTCGCGCTCGCCTCCTATCCGGAGCTCGGCGCTAAGGGCCCGGCAGCCCTCGAGCGCTCGATCGCGACGCGTCTGTTGCGCACCCAGCTCGGCTTCGAGGGGGTCTCGATCACCGACGACCTCGAGGCCGAGGCGGTGGCCGCCCGCTACGACGCCACGGAGGCGGCCCAGCGAGCCGCGGCCGCCGGCATGGACCTGCTCCTCTTCGCGCGCGGGCCGGCTCCCGGCGTGCTCCGCAGGCTGGAGCGCGCGCTGGCGTCAGGCCGGCTCGACCCGGAGGCAGCGCGTGAGTCGTGCGCCCGGATCGTCGCGCTGCGCGAGGCCCTCAGCCCCTGACCAGCTTGACCTTGAAGCGCTGGTCGTCGCGCCGGTAGGCGCCGCCGGGACCGACGCGGGCATCGGCGTTGGCGATCACGGCCGTGACCCGGTCATAGTCTCCGCCGTCGAGCTTGGCGACGCCGGAGCCGCCGGCGTCGACGACCACGGTCTCGTTGGTGACGGTCCCGGCCGGCTGTGAGCCCTCCCGGCCGACGAGGGCGATCCCGTAGTGGGTCCCGGCGGGGCCGCGCACCCGCAGCCGGAGGTCCCGGGAGGCGGCGTCGCGGCGGACCTTCAGCAGGGCGTAGGCCAGGTGGCCGAGGCGAAGCTTGCGGGGCTCGTCGCGGAGACGGAGCGTGCGGGAGCGGCGAACGTTCGGGAGCGCCGCGGCGTCCGAGAACACGCCGGGCAGCGCCCGCCACTCCGCCGTCAGGGGCGCGAACTCGGCGAACCGGTCGCCGAGCGCGTCGAACGGGCTGGCGCCGGTGCCACCGATGGCGCTGTCGTACGCGGCCACCGAGAGATGCGGCGGGCTGACGCCGTCGGAGTCGACCCAGGCGTCGCGCACGACGTCGGCCCCCATCGTGCCGCTCAGGAAGTGGTTCCACATCGCCGCGCCGTAGATCTTGAGCCCGGCGGCGTTCTGGGTGAGCGGGACCGTGGGGGTGTCGGCGAAGGCCGGCACGTAGTTGAGGTAGTCGTCGATGCCGGGGTAGACCTGGTCCTCCATCCACGTCGCGGTGGCCTCGAGCATCCACAGGTCCTGGCGGGCGTCGTAGGCGAACTGGAGGACGTGGTTGTACTCGTGGGCCATGGTCACCTGCATCGCCTCGATCGCCGTGAGCCCCGGGCCGGTGAACTCGGCGTAGTCCTCGTCGAGCACGAGGTAGGCCTCCTTTGAGGTGATGGGCCCCTGGCCCTCGTCGGGCGAGGCGTAGCCGAAGTAGAAGCCGTTGGTCTCGATCAGGTAGATGTCGGTCCGGTCGGGGCCGCCGCCGCCCCTCACCCCGTCGCCGACGGGCTCGGTCCATCCGAGCGTCGAGTTCTCGACCGCGTGGGAGTCGGCGGCGCTCGCCAGCACCTCCTCGACGAAGTCGGGGACGTCGTCGAGGTCCGAGTCGGCGAGGTTCGGCGCGTCGGGCTCCTCGGCGACCCAGTGCACGCAGAAGCGCGCGTCGCAGGCCGGCGACGCATCGGCCTCAGGCGCGGTGTAGCCGTCGCCGTAGCGGTCGAGCGGGCCGTCGTCGGGGCGGGCCAGGATGCGCCGGGCCTCGCGCTTCTCGGCGCCGTCGAGGCGGGGCGCGACCTGCGAGAGCTCGGCGAGGACCGGGGTCAGGTCGCGGGACGGCTCGGCCGCCGGCTCGCCCAGAAGCTGCTTGGCCTCGGCAAGCACCTCCGCCGCGTGCTCCTCCCCGCTCCCGGCGGGCTTCTCCTGCGCCGCGGCGGCCCCGGGTGGGGCCAAGGTGGCGAGCAGCGCCAGCACAACCGCGAATTTCGGTCTCCCGGCGATCATCACCGCATACCCGTAAACCAACGATAGACACTGGCGTTACGCCCGGCGCCTGCCCGGACCCCACGAGCGGCGGTCGCGCTCGCGATACTTGGCGCATGCCCGAGACGACGACCCGCGTGCGACTCGCCCTCGCCCAGGTGAACACCACCGTCGGCGACGTCGACGGCAACGCCGAGCTCGTCGTCGAGTGGGCGGCCCGCGCGCGCGCCGAGGGGGCGCAGATCGTGCTGTTCCCGGAGCTTGCAATCAGCGGATACCCGGCCGAGGACCTGTGGCTGAAACGCCACTTCCTCGACGCAGCCGCGAAGGCGCTCGCGGAGGCCGCCCGGCGGATAGACGGCATCTGCGCGCTGATCGGCTTTCCCGAGGCCGACGCCGCCGTCCACAACTCCCTCGCCGTGGTCGAGGGGGGTGAGGTACGCGCGATCTATCGCAAGATCCTCCTTCCCAACTACGGGGTCTTCGACGAGCGCCGCTACTTCGAGCCCGGGCGCTCGGCGGGCCTGATCCAGGCCGGCGGCGCGCTCGCGGGGCTGACCTTGTGCGAGGACATCTGGTTCCCCGGGCCGCCCGCCTCGGTCGAGGCCCTCGCCGGCGCGGCGCTGGTGCTCAACGCGTCGGCCTCGCCGTACCACCGTGGCAAGGGAGCCTTCCGGGAGAACATGCTCGCCGAGCGTGCGGCCGAGACGGGGGCTGCCTTCGCGCTGTGCAACCTCGTGGGCGGCCAGGACGAGCTCGTCTTCGACGGCCACAGCCTGGTCGTCTCCCCGGCGGGCGAGGTGCTCGCCCGCGGTGCCCAGTTCGAGGAGGACCTCGTGCTCTGCGAGCTCGAGCTGCCGCTGGCGCGCCTGCCCGCCGCGGAGCCCGAGGATGCGGGGCTCGACCTGCTCCCCTCGGGGCCGGCGGCCCCGGTGCTGGCCCGCATCGAGCTACCGCCCCGCGGAGGCTCCCCCCCACCGCCTCCCCGGGACCCCCTTAGCGGAGACGCGGAGGTCTACGCGGCGCTGGTGCTGGGCGTCCGCGACTACGTGCGCAAGAACAGCTTCGAGCGCGTCATCGTCGCCGTCTCCGGCGGCATCGACTCCGCCCTGGTCGCGCTGCTGGCGGCGGACGCGCTCGGGCCCGGGTCCCTGACCTGTGTCGTCATGCCCTCGCCCCACTCCAGCGCCGAGACGCAGGCCGATGCCCGCGCGATCGCGAGCAACCTGGGCGCAGAGCTCGTGGAGATCGCGATCGAGCCCGCCATGGGGGCCTACGGGGCGATGCTGGACGCGGCCGGCACCGCCGACGGCGCGGCCGGGGCGGGCCTCGCCGCGGAGAACATCCAGGCGCGGATCCGCGGCAACCTGGTGATGGGGATCTCCAACCGAACCGGCTGGCTGGTGCTGACCACCGGCAACAAGAGCGAGCTCTCGGTCGGGTACGCGACGCTCTACGGGGACATGGCCGGGGGCTTCGCGGTGCTGAAGGACGTGCCGAAGACGCTGGTGTACCGGCTCGTGCGGTATCGAAACGAGGTGGCCGGCAAGGCGCTCGTGCCCACCTCCGTGCTCGAGCGGGCGCCGTCCGCCGAGCTTCGGCCCGGCCAGCGCGACGAGGACTCCCTGCCCCCGTACGAGCTGCTCGACCGGATCCTCGAGGACTATGTCGAGCTGGATCGCGGCCGCGAGGAGATGGTCTCGAGCGGGCTGCCGGGGCCTGTGGTCGACGACGTGATCGCGCTCGTCGACCGAGCGGAGTACAAGCGCCGCCAGGCGCCGCCCGGGATCAAGATCACCCCGAAGGCGTTCGGGCGCGACCGACGGCTGCCCATCACCAACCGCTTCCGCGGCTGACGCTAGCGCTGCTCGGGAGGCTTGCGCACGGCCACCGTCATGCGCACGAGCGCGCATAGGCGGCCCTCGTCGTCGGACAGCTCCACGTCCCAGACCCATGTCGTGCGGCCACGGTGCCGGGCGGAGGCGACGGCGTTCACGTGCCCGGAGGAGATCGGCCGGACGAAGCTCGTCTGGTTGGACTGACCCATCGCGACGAAACCCTCGTCGCGGACGGCAACCCAGGTGGCATGCGAGGTGAGGGTCTCGGCCAGGGAGGCGTACACGCCACCGTGGACGATCCCGAACGGCTGGAGCAGGGCATCTGTCACCGCCACCCGCCCGCGTGCCTCACCGGCGGGCGCGTCGAGGTGCTCGACGCCGATCAGCTCGCTGAAGCCGTCCGCTCGCCCGCCTCGCTCGCTCTGCGTCGCCATCGCGGCCAGCCTAGCCGTAGGCGGCGGGCGCGGTCGCCACGGACGCCGCCGGCGGCCTGCCAGCGCGCCGCCGCGGCGAGCGCGGGGGAGCGCATCAGGATCAGGTCGAGCAAGAGGCCACCGGCCCCCATCACCGCGAGGGCGCGCGCGGCGTCCAGCGCGATCGTCCCGGTGGCCACCAGGGCGGCGCCGCACACCACGGTGCTCGCAAGGGCGGCCGGAAGCGTGAGGCCCCCGGCACGCTCGGCCACCCCCGGGGCGCCCGGGTCGAGCTCGCGCTCGGAGCGGGACGCATCGAGCGTGGCCGCGACCCGCGCCGAGCCGATCGCGACAAGCGCGCTCACGCCCGCCGCCGCGGCGCCGGCGGGCACCGCGCCGAGGCCCGCGACCGAGAGCCGGGAGAACCAGCCCTCCGGATCGAGCACCACCACGGCCAGGCCGCACGCGGCCGCGGCCGGCAGCAGCGGCAGCACCCCGAACGGCAGGGTGCGCGCGCTCCGCGACCGGGCGATCAGGCAAAGGCCCACCAGGCCCGCGCAGAGCGCCGCCGCCAGCGGCAGCCTCTCCATCAGCGTGCTGGTCGTGGCGGCATCGATGGCGTCGGGAGCCAGCTCGGCGGCCCGAACGGGCGGCGAGCCCGCTGGCAAATCGGCCGTTCCAAGCGTGCGCGTCGCGCCGTCGAGCGCGGGAGAGGCGATGGCGAGCGACACGGCGAGCGC
>Ga0190270_10001272_pt1 | contig 11646 bp, 6 predicted proteins | sample Popmic320T_FD_133748 | JGI IMG/M metagenome (GOLD analysis project Ga0190270, IMG submission 133748) | Populus adjacent soil microbial communities from riparian zone of Weber River, Utah, USA - 320 T | ecosystem: Environmental > Terrestrial > Soil > Riparian zone | place: USA: Utah | collected... | reverse complement strand
GTTCTACGCCGTCGGTGTCGAGAACGCCGACATCGGCAAACTCGCGTCGCTGGCGGTGCGCCAGCCGCTCAGGCTCAAGGGCCTGTCGTTCGGGCAATTGTTCGTGTGGTTGTCGGATTCGCTTAGCACGGTGTCGCGCTCGCAGATCTCGGACACGCCCGAGCTCTCGAATCCCACCGCACCCGACGGCTGGGCCCGCGCGGAATGAGTGCCTGGCGTTTCGCAGCCGGGCAGGCCACCGGCAGCGCGCACGAGAAGCTCGGCAAGCCCTGCCAGGACCGATTCGCCTGCAGTGCCGTCGAAGCCAACCTGACGCTCATCGCCGTGGTCGCCGATGGCGCCGGCACGGCGGAACATGCGCACATCGGCGCGGAGATCGCCGTGAATACCGTGTGCAGCGTCGCGCAACTCGGCGTGCGTGCCGGCCGCAGCGACTACACGGAAATCCTGCGCGAGGGCGCCACGGTCGCGCGCCAGCGCCTGGTCGAGGCGGCCGCCGACAGGCAGCTCCCGCCGCGCGATCTCGCCTGCACCTTGCTGGCCGTGATTCTGGCTCCCTTGGGTGGCGGCGCACTGCAGATCGGCGACGGTGTCATCGTGGTCGCCGACAAACCCCTGGCCTGGCGCTGGGTGATATGGCCGCAGAAGGGTGAATACGCAAACTCCACCTATTTCCTGAGCGATGAGCACTCGCTGGACCGCGCCGAGGTGCAGATCCTGACCGATGACGTCCAGGACGTGGCGCTGATGTCCGACGGCCTCGAGCAGCTTGCGGTGCATTTTCCGAGCCGTCGCGCGCACGATCCTTTCTTCAGATCCGTGCTCGCGCCGCTGCATGCCGAGAGCGGCGATGGTGAATCGGCGCGGCTTTCGCAGGGCCTGGCGTCGATCCTCGCCTCGCCCACGGTGCGTGCGCGCACCGACGACGACGCCTCGTTGATCATCGCCACGCGTCGCGAACGCAGCTGAGCGCATGATCCTGCGGCGAGCGTCCGACGGCACCCGCATCCGACTCGGTCGCATGCTGGGCCGCGGCGGCGAAGGCGCGGTGCACGAAGTGGTGGGCGATACGCGCGTCGCCAAGATCTATCACAAGGTTCCGGCCCCCGCGAAAGTCGAGAAGCTGCGCGTGATGGCGCGCGCGGCCACACCGGCGCTGCTGCGGGTCGCTGCCTGGCCCGTCGAGTTGCTCGAGGACGATGCCCGGCGGGTGCGCGGCTTCCTGATGGCGCGGGTCGCGGCCCGCGAGAACGCGCACGAGCTCTACAGCCCGAAGAGCCGGCGTAAGGCTTTTCCCCTGGCGGATTTCCGCTTCGTGGTGCACGCCGCCGCGAACATCGCGCGCGCCTTCGCCCGCATGCATGCCGAAGGTCACGTGATCGGCGACGTCAATCACGGCAATGCGCTCATCGGACTCGACGCCACCGTCGTGCTCATCGACTGCGATTCCTTCCAGGTGCGCGATTCCGCGGGCCGGGTGTTCACCTGCGACGTCGGTGTGCCTCTGTTCACCGCACCGGAATTGCAGGGCATGGCCTTTCGCGGGCTCAAGCGAATGGCGCGCCACGATACATTCGGCCTGGCGGTGCTGCTGTTTCACCTGCTGTTCCAGGGGCGCCATCCCTACGCCGGCGTGTTTGCACAAGGAGAAATGCCGATCGAACGCGCCATCGCCGAATCGAGATTTGCCTATGGGCCCTCCGCAGCACAACGCGGCATGAGTCCGCCGCCTGCCACGCTGCCGCTCGACGCCTTCGGTGCCCGCATCGCCGGGTTGTTCGAAAGCACCTTTGCGCCGCCGGGTGAAACACCGCGCCCGGCGGCGGTTGAGTGGGTAGAGGCGCTCGCCGAGCTGGAACGCGAACTCGTGGCCTGCACGTCATCGCCGGCGCACTTTCATCCGCGCGGCGAATGTTGCTGGTGCACTGTGGAGCGGCAGGCGGGCCTGCGACTGTTCGGCGTGCGAATAACTGGCGAGGAGCCGACCGCGGGCGTGCTGGATTCCTTGTGGAACGCCATCAAGGCGGTGCACGCGCCGCCGGTCGATCCACTGTTTGAGACTGCCAGAAAGTTGCCGCGAAAATTCCCGCGCTGGGCGCGCCTGAGTTCATTGCCGAGGATGCTGTTCGGCACGGCCGGTGTCATCACGGCCCTCGGGTTGGCGAGCCTGGGATCGCCCGAGACGTTCGCCCTCGCCGTGTTCGGCTGTGTCGCCGTCTATGGCGTGCAGAGATTCTGGCGCGAGCGCCGCTGGCGGGCGCTGCTGCTCCGCAATGCGCACCGGGGCCGGAATCTCGCCAATGCGCAATGGCAATGGAAGCGGCTGGTGGAGGCATGGAATCGCGAATGCTCCACAGCCGTGTTCAACGAGAAACTCGAGAAGCTGAAGCGGGCGCGCGAAGAGCTGGCCTCCTGGGCGAGCATGCGGCAGCGCAAGTTGCGCACCCTGCGCCGCGAGATGGCATCGCGCTCCCGCGAGTTTTTCCTCGAGGGCAAGCGCATCGACCGGGCGAACCTGTCTCTGAGGCGCGAGGACATCGCGGCGCTGGCGTCTTTCGGAATCGAAACCGCGGCCGATGTGCTGCGCGAGTACCGCAAACTCATGCACGCCATATCTTCGGCCAGTGCGCACGAGCTGCAGGCCTGGGCGGCTGGCCACAGCAGGAGCTTCGTATTCGACAAAAACGCGCCAACCGATCCCGAACTCGCCGCCCAGGTCGAAGCGCAGCTGGCCGAAAGGCGCCAGGAGCTGCTGACCATCCTGCGCAACGGTCCGGAAGTGCTGGAAATGGTGCGCATGCAGATCGAAAGCGGCCGCACGCGCCTGGAGCCCGAGATGAAAATGGCGTGGGCCGAGTTGCAGGCGGCGCGCGAAGCTGCGAGCGAGTGACCGCGCCGTCGAGCGTCGACCCGCTCGCCCGGGATTCTCAGACCCTGAATCCTTCCTTCGTGAGCGGCAGCGTGCGCACTCGATGCCCGGTGGCCGCGTAGATCGCATTGCAGATCGCGGGCGCCACCGGCGGCAGTGCCGGTTCACCCACGCCCGTCGGCGGGTTGTCGCTCTGGATGAAGTGCACGTCCACCTGCGGTTGATGTGCGATTCGCAGAATGGGGTACTGGTGGAAGTTCGACTGTTCGATGCGGCCGTTTTCCATGGTGATCTCGAGACCCAGCATGGTGCTGTAGCCGTCGATCACGCCTCCCTCGCACTGGTTGTTCGCTCCGCTCATGTTGACGATGGGGCCGATGTCTCCGGCGACTACCATGCGATGCAGGCGGATCTTCCGGTTCGCATCGACACTGACTTCGGCGACTTCCGCGAAGTGCCCTGCATGGCTGAAATGGAACGCCAGACCCATTCCATGACCTTCCGGGAGCTTACGGCCCCAGCCGGCCTTTTCGGTCACGAGTTTGATCACATCGGCGGCACGCCCGGTGTTGAGGCCGCCTTCCAGGACGCGCGGTTCACCCATAACTTCCAGCAGGAACTCACGATGGTCGCGGCCAGCGACCGCCGACAGCTCATGCAGGAAACTCTGGATCACCCAGGCCACGGAGCATGAACGGGGCGCGCGCCACGGGCCCGTGGGTGTCTTGATGGGCAGCAGGCTGTGCGAGAGCTGGTAGTCAGGCAGGTTCAGGCCCGGGAACTGGTTGGCCGCCCAGTCGGCCCCGCTCGATGGCACCTTGCCGTCGTGCGTGAAGGTGATGAAGTGGTTGCGCCAGGCGACGAGTTTTCCCTGGGCGTCCACACCGCCCGTGAGCGAATGGAAGCCGCCGGCGCGGAAGAAGTCGTGTGACATGTCCTGTTCACGGGTCCAGACCACCTTGACCGGCGCGTTGTAGCGCTGGGCAATGGCGCCGGCTTCGCAGACATAGTCGTTCATGAGCCGGCGTCCGAAACCGCCGCCCACGCGCGTCTGGTTGATCTTGATCTTGTCGACGGTCACGCCCAGCGCGCCGGCCACGGTTTCGAGCGCGCGGTCGGCGGTTTGGGTCGGTGCCCAGAATTCGAGGATGCCGTCGTGGCTCCAGGCGGTGCAGTTCTGCGGTTCGAGCGGCGCGTGCGACACGAAAGGATAGGTGTAGAAACCGGTGACAGTCTTTGCGGCTCCCTTGAGCGCTGCCTCGACATTGCCGGCGTTCACCAGCGTCTTCTCGCCAGTAGGTAGCCTGGAGAGCTCCACGGCACGTTTCACCAGCTCCGACCAGCTGTCCTTCGACGCCGTGGATTCGTCCCACTCCACCTTGAGCTGTTTGCTCGCTTCGAACGCCGCCCAGGTGGTGTCGGCGATGATGGCCACTCCCGGCATCACCTCGGTGGTCTTGCCATTGCCTTCGATGACGAAGGCGTCGCGCACACCGGGGAGTTTCTTCACCTCGTCGAGGTTCGCGCTGCGTACCTTGCCGCCGGTGGCGGGGCAGCGCTGGAACACGGCGATTTTCATGCCAGGAAGGGTCTGGTCGATGCCGAACAGCGGCGCGCCGGTGACCACCTGGTGGTTGTCGACGCCGGTGTACGACTTGCCTAACAACCGGTATTCGGACCGCTCCTTGAGCCGCACCGTCGCGGCATCCGGCACTGGCAGCGCGGCGGCTTTCGCCACCAGCGCGCCGTAACCGAGCTTGCGCTTACCATTCCACACGGCGCTGTCGCGCGTGCTGCACTCACTTGCTGGCACCTTCCAGGTGGAGGCGGCCGCGGTGACGAGCATGCTGCGTGCCACCGCACCCGCGCGGCGCAACTGGTCCCAGCTGTCGGGAATCGAACGCGAGCCGCCGGCGCTCTGCCGGCCGTACACCGCGGGATTCACCGGTGCCTGCAACACGTTGACATCCGACCAGCTGGCATCGAGTTCCTCGGCAATGATCAGCGGGAAGGCAGTCTTGATGCCCTGGCCGATCTCCGGGCCCTTGCTGTAGATGGTGATGGCGCCCTTGCGCGAGATACGCAGGAAGGCATTGGGCGCGAATTCACCGGCGTTTGCAGCCGCCGCCCCGGCTTCGCCTCCCATCGAAAAAGCGAGCACCAGCCCGCCGCCCGCAAGACCGGTGAGCTTCAGGAAGTTGCGCCGGTCGAGCTTCACTGCGCGGAAGCAGGTGGCGCGTGTACCGGATTCCACGGCACACATGAGCTCGCGCAGTTCGTCATCGGCCGCGAAGGCCGGGTTCATGACGGCATTCATCAGGCCTTGCTCCCCGCGAGCCTGCTGGCGGCGCTATGAATGGCGGCGCGGATGCGCTGATAGGTGCCACAGCGACAGATGTTGCCGGCCATGGCCGCATCGATGTCCGCGTCGCTGGGTCTGGGCGTACGCGCCAGCAGGGCCGCGGCGGACATGAGCTGGCCCGCCTGGCAGTAGCCGCATTGCGGTACATCGTGTTCGATCCAGGCTTCCTGCAGCGGATGCAGCTGCGTGGCCGATTTCGCCAGCCCCTCGATGGTGGTGATGTTCTTGCCGGCGACACTGGCCGCGGGCGTCGAGCAGGCGCGAACCGGTTCGCCGTCGGCCAGTACCGTGCAGGCACCGCACAATGCCATCCCGCAGCCGTACTTCGTGCCGGCCAGGCCCAGTGAATCGCGCAGCACCCAGAGCAGGGGAGTGTTCGGATCGACGTCGGCGCTGCGTTCCTTGCCGTTCACTCGCAGAGTGAGTGCGCTCATGCGGAAGACTCCTGGTTGTCTCTTGCCGGAATGGCCGATCTTAGTCGACTCGCAGTACAGACCGGCAATCGGTGCAGGGGTTCAACCCTTGCCGCGCAGGTACTGCCGCCAGCCGCCCAGCGTGCTGATGTCGGTGGCGTCCGCGATTCCCAGTGACTCACACAGGAAGCCGCACACCTGGCTGCCGTCCGCCAGCTTCACCTTGCCGATGCCGAGCGGCGCGGGAATACCGGCCACGAAGGACCCGAAGTGTTCCATGGCCATGCGCCACACCTCGACGTCGACGGCCACACCGCCGTCTCCGACCTGCACCAGGCCGGGACGGAACGGCGGCCCGCCGGGCAGCGCGTAGAAGCGGTAGATAGGCGCCGTGCGCGTGGCCGCTACCTGCCAGGCGCCGCGTTCGAGCAGCTGCCTGTTCAATGGCAGGTCCGACATGTGCGCGCCGCACACCATCACGTCGACGAAACCCGAGGGTGCCCCAGGTGCGGGATCGGCGGGTGGCAGCGGCAGTGAGGTGGCACCCAGGGAGTTCACCGCGGCGCGCTGCATACGCCCGGCCAGCGCCAGCAGATCCGGATCACTCCACGCCGGCGCGATGAGCGACACGCCGAAGGGCAGGCCTGCGCTGGTGAATCCCGCGGGCACCGCAACGGCGGCGAGATCCATCAGGTTCACGAAATTCGTGTACGTGCCGAGCCGGCTGTTGAGCGCAATGGGTTCGGCTTCGATTTCGGCGATGCGGAAGTGCGTGCCGGCAGTGGGCAGCAGCAGCACATCGGCGCTCGCCCAGATGGGCCGCGCCTCGCGTATCAGTTCTTTCAGTCGATATTGCGCGCGGAAGCTGTCCAGCGCCCGCGGCGCCGCGCCGGTCTCGATGATGCGGCGCGTGACCTCGAGCATCGCGCCCGGCTTGGTAATCAAGGATTCGGTGGCGAGGTAACGCTCGGCTACCCACGGACCTTCGTACAGCAGGCGCGCCGCCGCGAGCAGCGGCGTGATGTCGACCTCGACCGCGGCACCGCCGAGTCCGCGCAGTCGTTCGATGCTCGCGTCGAACAGCCGCGCGTACTCCGCATTGCCGAAGAATTCGCGCTGCGCCGGCATCGGCACCGCGAACCGGAATGACGGGGCATGGCCGAAGCCCGCGCGCGGCGCCATGCCCGGCTGTCTCGCGGCGGCGTCGGCCGGATCGAACTTCGCAACCACCTCGCGCACTCGCAGCAAGTCTTCCGCGGTCAGCGCGAACACCGACACCACATCCAGCGAGCGGCACGCGGGCACCACGCCACGGATGCTCAAGGTCCCCAGCGTCGGCTTGTAGCCGACGAGATTGTTGAAGGCCGCCGGCACGCGACCCGATCCGGCCGTGTCGGTGCCCAGCGAAAAGCTGGCAAGACCCAGCGCCACGGCCACGGCGGAGCCGCTCGACGAGCCACCGGCGATGAAGGCGGGATCGAAAGCGTTGCCGCAAATGCCATAGGGCGATCGCGTGCCCACCAGGCCGGTGGCGAACTGGTCGAGGTTGGTCTTGCCCAGCGCAATCGCGCCAGCATCGATGAGGGCCTGCACCACCGGCGCGGAACGCTCGGGTTGATAGGCGAACGCCGGGCAGGCGGCCGTGGTCGGCAGGGCGGCGAAATCGATGTTGTCCTTGATCGCGAACGGGATCCCGTAGAGCGGCAGGGACTCGGGCGGCTGCGCCTCGAGTTCGAGTGCGCGTGCGCGTAGCGCAGCATCATCGACTTCGCTGATCCAGATGTGCCGACTACGCTGCCGGTTGCGTTCCTGGATCAAAGACTCGACCAGTGCAGTGGGTTTCAATGCGCCTGAACGATAGGCGCGCGTCAGCGAAGCGATGGTCAGATCGAGGCTCATGATTGCACCGGTCGCAGGACCAGCAGCGTGTCGCCGGCGCTGGCGCCGACTCCAGCCTGCTGGTGAATCGAGATAACGACACCGGCGCTCTCCGCCACCACCGCGATTTCCATTTTCATCGATTCCATGAGCACCAGCGTCTCACCTTTTTCGACCGCCTGGCCGGCTTCGACCTTGATCTGCCAGACGCTGCCGGAGACTGGCGACGTGACCGCAACGCAATCGGCGGGCAGCGGCGGCGGAGCCGGTTTCTGGGCAGGTTCCACCACGGGCGCCTCATTGAGGCCGGCGGCACGCCAGCGCTCGCGTTCGGCGTCGAACGCGCTGCGTTGCCGGTGCCGGAACTCGTCGATCGAGTCGCGCTCGGCGTCGAGGAAGCCGAGGTACTCACTCAGGTCGAGGTGCGTTTCTTCGATGCGCAGCGGATAGCGGCCGTAGGGAAATCCGGCGCGCATGCGCAGCAGTTCTTCGGCGCTCACGGGATAGAAGCGGATCTGGTCGAAGAAGCGCAGCAGCCATTGCTTGCCGTCGCGGAAGTCATTGCTCTGGCGGTGGCGATTCCACATCTGCACCGTGCGGCCCACGAACTGGTAGCCGCCCGGACCTTCCATGCCATACACACACAGGTAGGCGCCGCCGATGCCCACCGCATTTTCCGGCGTCCAGGTACGTGCCGGGTTGTACTTGGTCGTGACCAGGCGATGTCGCGGATCGAGCGGCGTCGCCACCGGCGCGCCGAGGTACACATCGCCCAGGCCCATCACCAGGTAGCTGGCGCCGAACACGATGTCGCGTACCGCTTCGCGGCTCTCGAGGCCATTGATTCGCCGGATGAATTCGATGTTGTCCGGACACCAGGGAGCATCGGCGCGCACCGATTGATAACGTGCCGTGGCGAGTTGCGTCGCGGGATCGTCCCAGGACAGCGGCAGATGCACGATGCGGCTGGGCAGGCGCATACGCTCCACGCTCGGCAGTTGCGCGAGCGCGCCCAGCAGCCAGTCGAGTACGGCGTGCTGCGTGATGCGCATCGGGTCGAAGTGGATCTGCAGGGAGCGGATGCCCGGCGTCAGATCGATGATGCCCACGGGTTCGCGCGCGCGCAGTTCTCCGAGCAGCGCCTGCACCTGGCATCGCAACACCAGGTCGAGCACCGGCTCGCCGAACTCCACCAACAGGTTGCTCTCGCCTGCGCGCCGCACGCAGATTGGCGGGTGCGTCGCGGACGCGGGCAGCGTCGTAAGGATCGACGGATTGTCGGCACGCGCACCGCGTTTCACGACGCGCCGGAAGCGCAGCTTGTCACCGGGCCGCAGCTGGCCGATTTTCCACAACTGCGCATCGACGATGGTCACCGGGCAGACGAAGCCACCGAGGCTCGGACCGTCGGGCCCGAGTATCACCGGCATGTCGCCGGTGAAATCCACACTGCCGATGGCGTAGGCGTTGTCATGGATGTTGGACGGATGCAGTCCCGCCTCGCCGCCATCGCTGCGCGCCCACTGCGGTCGCGGGCCAATCAATCGCACGCCGGTGCGACTCGAGTTGTAGTGCACTTCCCAGTCGGCGGCGAAAAAGGTGTCGATGTCCGCGGGCGTGAAAAAATCCGGCGCGCCATGCGGCCCGTCGGTCACCGCGATCTGCCAGGTATGAGTGTATGGCGGCCGGTCGCCGGCGCCGATGGCGTGACAGCCGGCCAGGTCGGCGCCGCTGCGATTCAGGCGCAGCACATCGCCGGTGCGCAGGGCGCGACCTCCATGGCCACCAAATTGTCCGAGCGTGAACGTGGCGCGACTGCCGAGGTACTCCGGCACGTCGATGCCACCGCGCACTGCGAGACAGGCTCGTTGTCCGGCCCCGCGGATGGCGCCCAGCGCGAGCACACTGCCGCGCGACACCGCGATGGGTTGCCAGAACGCCACGCGACGTCCATCCAGTTTCGCGTCCATCTCCGCACCCGCCAGTGCGATCACCGCATCGCAATCGAACCGCAGCGAGGCGCCGGTCACCGTCATCTCGAGCGCCGCGGCGCCGGGGGCATTGCCGACCATGCGATTGGCGAGCCGGTGCGCCAGCGGATCCATCGGACCCGAGGGAGGCACACCCACGTCCCACAGACCCAGGCGTCCCGGCCATTCCTGCACGGTAGTCAGTGTGCCCGGCGCAATGACTTCCATGCCGGGCAGGGCCAGTGAATGCGCCGACAGCAGCGCCGTGGTCTGCTCGCCGGCGGCGAATACCGGATTTTCGAGGATGGAGGCGAGATAGGGCAGGTTGGTCTCGATGCCGTCGATACGCGCCGCGCGCAGCGCCGCGGCGAGATTGGCAATGGCGAGTTCACGCGTCGCGCCGCGCGCAATGATCTTGGCGAGCAGCGGATCGTAGAAGGAACTGACCTCGGTACCGGTGTCGACCCAGCCGTCGACGCGGACCCCCGCGGGCAATTCCACATTCGTCAGCAGACCGCTCGCGGGCCGGAAATTCCTTGCCGGATCCTCGGCATACACGCGTGCCTGGACGGCGTGGCCGCGCGGTCGGTGCCGATGGGCGGCTAGGTCCGGCGGTTCACCGGCCGCGGTGCGGATCATCCACTCCACGAGGTCGACACCACCGACTTCTTCCGTGACGCCGTGTTCGACCTGCAGTCGCGTGTTCACTTCGAGGAAATAGAACTGCGCCGCATCCACGTCGTAGACGAATTCGACGGTGCCGGCCGAACGGTAACCCACAGCCTCGCCGAGCCGCACGGCGGCCGCTGCGAGCTCGCGCCGCGTCGCGGCGCTCAATCCGGGAGCGGGAGATTCCTCGATGACTTTCTGGTTGCGCCGCTGCACCGAGCAGTCGCGTTCGCCGAGCGCGATCACCGTGCCGCGGCCGTCACCAAACAACTGCACTTCGATGTGCCGGGCGCGCGCCAGGAATTTCTCGAGGAACACGCCCGCGTTGCTGAAGTTGCCGGCGGCCAGGCGCTGCACGGCGGCGAAGGAATCGGCGAGTTCCTGTGCGCTGTTGCAACGGCGCATGCCGATGCCGCCGCCGCCCGCGGTGCTCTTGAGCATTACCGGGTAGCCGATCTTCTTCGCCGCAGCGAGCGCGGCCGGCAGGTCCACCAGCAGGTCCGTGCCCGCCAGCAGCGGCAGGCCACAGCGTTGCGCCAGTTCGCGCGCCGTGTGCTTGAGCCCGAAGTCGCGCAGTTGCGCGGGCGTGGGCCCGATGAACGTGATGCCGGCGCGCTCGCATCGCTCCGCGAAGCCGGCGTTCTCGGACAGAAACCCGTAGCCGGGATGAATGGCTTCGGCACCCGTGTTGCGCGCGGCGTCGAGGATGCGTTGCTGATCGAGGTAACTCTCCGCGGCTGGCGCGGGGCCGAGGCGAATCGCCTCGTCGGCGTCGCGCACATGCGGCGCGTTCTCATCGATATCGGAATACACCGCGACGGCGGCGAGGCCCATGGCCTTGACGGTGCGCAGGATGCGGCAGGCAATTGCGCCGCGATTGGCGATCAGTATTTTCCGGAACATTGCGCAGAACCACCCGGTTGGCTGCGCCAGGTCGTCCCGGCATTGAGGAGTCGCGACGGGTCGTCCCGCCGGCGGGCGCGCGCGTTCACGCGTGCTCCCAGGTCATGGCGCCCAGACCTTTACTTGAACAGGCGTCGGGTTATAGGCGTTGCAGGGATTGTTGAGTTGCGGGCAATTGGAAACAAGCACCAGCGTGTCGATCAGCGCCACCAGCTCCACGTGACGGCCCGCGGCCGAAATGCCATCGGCGAAGCGCAGCTGCCCCGCCGGCGTCACGGGCACGTTCATGAAGAAGTTGATGTTGGAGGGCAGGTCGCGCTTGGACAGGCTACCGCCGGGGCCATGATGACGCGCCAGCGCGAGCAGGAAGCTGTCGCGGCAGGAATGCATGTGACGCTTCTCGAGCGCGTAGCGCACGGTGTTGCTCTCCGCAGAGCAGGCGCCGCCGAGCGTGTCGTGCCGTCCGCAGGTGTCGTCTTCGATACGCAGCATCGGGCGGCCGCGGTTCGAAACCAGCACGGTGCCGGTGGTGAGGTAGATGCGCTTCTGCGCTTGGATGGTGTTCTGCGCGCTGTAGTGCTC
>Ga0190270_10001271_pt1 | contig 11654 bp, 5 predicted proteins | sample Popmic320T_FD_133748 | JGI IMG/M metagenome (GOLD analysis project Ga0190270, IMG submission 133748) | Populus adjacent soil microbial communities from riparian zone of Weber River, Utah, USA - 320 T | ecosystem: Environmental > Terrestrial > Soil > Riparian zone | place: USA: Utah | collected... | reverse complement strand
GTGCTGCCGGCGCCGCCTGGACAGACCACCGTTACCCTCCAGGCGGTCAATTTTTCCGGCGCCGTGATCGGCACCGCCACCATTACCATCAACAACACCACCACCGTCGAGCCCGGCGCGGCCGCGAATCTCGTGGTATCGGAGATCATGTATCATCCCGCCGATCCGAGCCCCGCTGAGATCATTGCCGGCTACACGGATGCCGATCAGTTTGAATACATCGAACTGACGAACATCAGCGCCGCGGTCGTGGACCTGACCAACGTCCGTTTCACGGGCGGTATAGAATTCGACTTCGCCTCCGGCGTGATGCTCCAGCCCGGCGCCCGCATTCTCATCGCGCGGGATCGCGCCGCCTTCCTGGCCCGTAACCCCGGCGCTTCTGCCTTGCTGGCGGCTGGCGCGTTCGTCAACGGGACGGCCCTCAACAACGCCGGCGAAAGCCTCACGCTAACCGGCGCCGCCGGCACCGCCATCAAGAGCTTCGCTTACGATGACAACCCGCCGTGGCCGGCCGCCGCCGACGGCGAAGGCTACAGTCTCGTGCTCATCGCCCCGGCGACGAATCCCGATCACAGTCTCGCCGTCAACTGGCGCTCCAGCGCCCTCCCTGGCGGCAATCCCGGCACCACCGACGCCGTTATCTTCACCGGCGATCCTAACGCCGACGCCGATCACGATGGGCTCAATGCGCTGCTCGAACATGCCTTCGGCACCAGCGACAGCGCCCCGGGCCTGACTGAAATCTCAGCCGTTACCGGACCTGACGGATTCATGACTTTCGAGTACACCCGCAATGCTGCCGCCGATGATGTGATCTGCGAAGTCCAGTTGTCCACCGACCTGAGCACATGGGAGTCCTCCGCGTTCAACACTCTGTCTGATGTTCCGCTCGGCGACGGCACCAGCCGTGTCACTGCGCGCTCCAATCTTCCGGCCCCGGCTCCGCGCAGTTTCACGCGCCTCCATGTCCGCTTGCGTTGAGCCTGCGCGGCGTTCACCGCGAGCGCATGAAACAATACACCGCGAACACCAACTACACGGTCGTGGACCGCACCCCGCTTCATATCCAGGCTGGCGATATCGTCAGCGTGGGGCCGCGGGATAAATCGTGGCCGGGTTGGATTTGGGTCAGCACGATTGACGGTCGCGGCAGCTATGTGCCGGAGGACATTTTGGAAATCGAAGGCGTTACCGCGAAAGTGGGATCTGCATTCAGTACGCGCGATTTGTCAGTGAAACAGGGTGAACGGGTGACCGCGTTGCGCGAAGTCAGCGGATGGCTCTGGTGCCGCAATGAGGCCGGCGAAGAAGGCTGGCTGCCGGAATTCGTGCTGCGCGCGGAGGAATGAGCCAGCGCTATTCCAACGGCGTGCAGGTCAGTTCCAGAATCGTCTGACCAAATGACATGAGCACGGGGATCTGACAGGGTTCGCCAGCAGTGGCAGCGGCGACGAAGGGGCATTCCCGCGAGACGAACTGCGGCTGGAGGACTTTGTTGTCGGTGATGATGATGTTGTCTTGCGAAACAGGAGAGAACGCCTCACCTGGCATTCGTCCGAATGCTTCGAACACGGTCTGTTTGACGCAGCCGCCGATGACAAGCGAACCCGGTGCGGGTGTCACATCCAGTTCGATTTCCAGCCCCCGGATTTTGAACTCGAAACCGCCGGGGGTGGTGGGAATGACGGGGAATCCAGGCTGCCCTGCTTGAGGAGGCACATCCACACGTGCGAGAGCAACGCTGGTGGGGAACGGGAATTCTCTCAGTCGCTCCAGTTTTATCCGCTGGCCGGCGGAAAATTCGGAAGTCCCCACGTCCAACATGCGGCCGCCGGGCAGGAGCAGCCTCGCGTGAAGCAGAAATCGCTCCGCCCGGGAAGCAGGCATGTTGGCCAGTGCTTTGAGCCGCTGCGGAGAAACTTTTCCGGATGGCTCACCGTGAACCGGCGTGTCATGGAGGTTGCCCGAGCCTCCAAAAATCAGTTCGTCTTCGGATCGCTGATCCGGCGGAAGGATTGCCACGTTTATTTCCGCATGGGGCTCGTCGTCCTCCCCTTCATCAGGCCCAACTACAGGTTTTCCCCCCATCCACGGCTTGAGTCCCAAATGGTTTCGGGCAATTGCCGACTCCCCGGGCTTTCTCGCGATGTCGTTCACCGGCGTGGGCTCGGCCCGAAGGAATTGCCAGAGATTCAGCGCCAGACTCGCGAGCAGGAGTACGGCCAGCAGGCTTTGCGGACGGAGGGTTTTCATGGCAGCACTAGGGATTTTCCCTAAGGCTGGCAGGCTCACTCGGGAAGGCAATCTTATTCTCCAAACCGGGAAAATGAGGCAAAAGGGGCGTCGGCGGTCGCTATTCAGAGCCGGTTTGCATTTTCCGGGAGAGCCTCCACGGTGGGCGCTCCCTGTAGTCCCCACCCCCAGCCGTATATTATAGAATGGGTAAAACGCTCATCATTGCCGAGAAGCCATCTGTCGCCGCCGATTTGGCGCGAGTGCTCGCGAAATCCCCCGGGATGACGAAGTTCGAGAAGGAGAAGGACTGGTTCGAGAACGAGACGCACGTCATTTCCTCGGCGGTGGGCCACCTGCTGGAACTGGCGTTCCCGGAAAAGGACGGGAAGAAGCCGAAGTGGAATTTCGAGAGCCTGCCCCTCATTCCGGACCAGTTTGAACTGAAGCCCATCGAGCGGAGTGCCGACCGGCTGGCGGTATTGAAGAAGCTGCTGAAGCGGCCGGACGTGGACCAGATTATCAATGCCTGCGACGCCGGGCGGGAAGGGGAACTGATTTTCCGCTACATCATGCAGTCTGCTCACTGCAAAAAGCCGAGCCGGCGCCTCTGGATGCAGTCGATGACCGCCGGGGCGATCAGCGAGGCGTTCTCCCATCTGCGCGACGACAAGGAAATGCACCCTCTCGCGGACGCGGCCGTTTGCCGGAGCGAAAGCGACTGGCTGGTGGGCATCAACGGCACCCGGGCTCTCACGGCCTACAATTCGCGAAATGGCGGGTTTTTGAAGACGCCGGTGGGCCGCGTGCAGACGCCGACGCTGACGATTCTCGTGAACCGGGAGAAGGAAATCGGCGCCTTTCAGCCGCGGGGATACTGGGAGGTGTTCGGAGATTTTTCGGTCTCGGCGGGCGGCTACCGCGGACGGTGGTTCGACGAGGCGTTCAAAAAGGACGACGACCAGCACTCCAGGCCGGAACGCCTGTGGGACAAGGAGAAGGCGGATGCCATCAAGGCGCGTTGCGACGGGAAGCCGGGTGTCGTGGAAGAGGTGCGCAAGCCAAAGAAGGAAAGCTGTCCATTGCTGTTCGACCTCACGAGCCTGCAGCGCGAGGCGAGCAACAAGTTTGGATTTTCCGCGCGGCGGACGCTGCAAATCGCGCAATCGCTCTACGAGGGGCACAAAGCCCTCACCTATCCGCGAACCGACAGCCGCTTCCTGCCGGAGGATTATGTCAGCACCGTGCAGGACGTGATGAAGACGTTTGCGAAGCTGGACCATCACAGCGGGGATGCGTTTCCGTCCGACTTGCCGCCCCACGCGGGGACGGTGCTGTCGCAAAAGTGGGTTTTCCCGACGAAGCGCATCTTCGACAATTCCAAGGTTAGCGACCACTTTGCCATCATCCCCACCGGTGTCGTGCCGAAGCACTTGAAGCCTGAGGAACTGCGCATTTACGACCTCGTCACGAGGCGGTTCATCGCCATCTTCTTTCCCATGGCGGAGTTCGAGATTGCCACGCGCATCACGCGCATCGCGCAGGATGCATTCAAAACCGAGGGCAAGATTCTCGTCGTGCCGGGCTGGCTGGAGGTTTATGGCAAACAGGCGGTGGGCGAGGGTGAAGGACCGCTCGTGCCGGTGAAAGACGGCGAGACAGCGCAGACCCGCGGCATCGAAGTCGTGGAAAATGTCACGAAGCCCCCGCCGCGGTATAACGAAGCCACATTGCTCTCGGCCATGGAGGGCGCCGGAAAACTCGTCGATGACGAGGAAGCCGCCGAAGCCATGCGCGAGCGCGGACTCGGCACTCCTGCCACGCGCGCCGCCATTATCGAGGGCCTTGTGGAAGACCAGTATCTCGCCCGCAACGGCCGCGAACTCGTCGCCACGCAAAAAGGCATCACGCTCATCGACCAGCTCGGCGAAATCGGCGTGGATGTTCTGTGCTCACCGCAAATGACCGGCGACTGGGAATACAAGCTCAAGCAAATGGAGCACGGCCAATTGTCGCGCAACACCTTCATGACCGAGATCAAGCGCCTGACGACAGAGGTCGTGGATCGCACCCGGCAGCACGCTCACGTGGCGAAGACGCGCGAGTATCCCGATCTCGCCGCGAAGTGCCCGGTCTGCGGCGCCGCATCGCTGAAACAGACAGACAAATTCTTTCAGTGCCGTGAGTGCGATTTCAAAATGGTGAAGATGATCGCCAGCCGCACGCTGAACGAATCCGAGGCCAAAGAACTCCTCGAGCAAAAGCAGGTTGGCCCGCTGGATAATTTCCGGAACAAATTCGGCGCGGAGTTTTCCGCGATGCTGGTGCTGGATAAGGATCTGAAAGTCGGGTTCCAGTTTCAAAAGACAGAGGTGCTCGAGCGCGCCGCCGCTGCGCTGGAGGATTCCGCCAACGCCATTTGCCCGTGCCCCGTTTGCGCCAAAGCCGGCCGCCATTCGATGATTTACGAAACGGACGAGGCCTACATCTGCGAGACCGTCATTCGCGGCGAAAACATGTGTAAGCCGAAAGGCAAGCTCTCGCGCGAGATGTGCAAATTTCCCATCCCCCGCGAGCAGGCCGTCAAGTTTTTCACTCAGGGCAAGACCGATCTCATCGACAAGTGGATTTCCAAACGAGGGCGTCCCTTCAGCGCCTGTCTCGTTTGCAATACTGAGGGCAAAATGGTCCTCGCGTGGGAGTTCCCGGTGCGGGAGCCAAAGCTCGATGCCGAGGGAAATCCTGTGAAACCAAGAGGACGTTTCCCGGCAAGGAGAAAGGCGGGCGCAAGCTGAATTTGAACCGGGACCGCCCCATTGCGTTCCGGCACGGGGAATGCAAAGTACGGAAGAATTCAACCCCGCCACACGTGCCCGGAGTCCCGAAAAAACATGCTGTGAGTAAAAAATCGCCGGAGGTGAACGGCGAGGGGAGCGGCAATGGGCCGGCCGGGGGAGGGCACCGTGGACACCGTGTCGGATTGTTGCCGACGGGGGGCTGGAGCCGCAGAAATTATCATTTCGTGCGCCGCATTCTTCTCCCGCAGATTTTTTCCCTCCGCACCGGCACCCCGCTGCGGCCCGATTTGCTCACCCACGAGGGAGCGGGTTTCCAGGTGACATGGATCGGGCACGCTTCGTTTCTGATCCAGACGGAGGGCATGAACATTCTGGTCGATCCGGTGTGGTCGCGCTGGCTCGGGCTGTTGAAACGGGTGCGAATGCCAGGGCTGGAGATTGAAGACCTGCCGCCCATCCATGCGGTGCTCATCACCCATGCTCACTTCGATCACCTGCACCTGCGGGCGCTCAAGCGCATCGGTCAGGGTCAGCCGATCGTTGTGCCGCGCGGCGTGGGACGACTGGTCAGGAGCCGCGGGTTCGGAGAAGTCGTGGAGATGGATTTGTGGGCGAAGGTCCAGTGCGGACCGCTGGAAATCACGTTCACTCCGTCGAAGCACTGGGGCGCGCGCATGGTGCATGACGTGCACCGCGGATTCGGCGGGTTTTTGATTCGCAATGAATCCGGGCGCACCGTCTACCACTGTGGGGACAGTGCTTACTTTGAAGGCTTCACGCAAATCGGGGAGCACTGCGGCATCGATCTGGCCATGCTGCCGATCGGAGCCTACGAGGCTATGAGCGGGCGCGAGGTTCATATGAACCCGGAGGAGGCCCTAACGGCTTTCAGCGATTTGCGCGCGGGACACATGGTGCCGATGCACTACGGCACGTTTCCGCTCGGCGGCGAGCCGATGGATGAGCCGTTGCGGCGCCTCCTCACAGCGAGCGCCGACCGCGGGCTGGAAAAATCCGTCACCATCCTGACGGAAGGGCATCCGGTAAAGTTTTAGCGATGAGCGGCTGGTCTTTTCTGAGGTTTCATGGCTTCGTCGCCGGAACGGCGTTGAGTCTTGCCGCTGTTTCCGCGCCGGCCCAGGAGGCGCCCAAAAAAGCGCCGCCAGCCGGCGAAACGGGGAAGCGCGCTTTTGTCAGGCCCTACGTCCCGGTGGCGCGATTCACTCCCGAGAAAACCGCGCTCCTCGAGCCGGAGTGCGAGCGCATCGCGACATTTTTGGCGCGTTACGCAGCGGAGAAGCTGACTGACGATGTGTTGAAGGGAAGCACGGCGGCCCGGGCCCGGGGGCGGCTGCTTCTGGCGGTTTCCCAGCACTTGCAGCCGATGAACCCGTCGGCGGTCCACTGCGGGCTGCGATGGCTGGACGGGCAACGTCCCTCGCTGCCGCCGCCCGGTGAACCGCTGCGGGTATTTTCCAACTTCCTGCTCTCGGCGGCCAAGCGTCAGGCGAACAAGCCCGGCCCGGCCCGCGAGGCGCTGGCCCGGATTCTCATCCGTCTCGCAGCAGATATCGATCCCGAAAGTGATGATGCCGTTTACGCCAGCGAAGTCCAGGACCGGGACGGCAAGGCCCCGCCGCTGCGCGAGTTGCTCGAAGGCACGCTCGGCAAGGATTGGTAGGCTTGCCTGATTTATCAAGTCAACCGGTCCCGGCGAAGGATCTCAGGGAAGTTGTGAGATGTTCAAACGCAGCAGAAGAGGAACAGGGTCAGCGGGATCGTCGGACAGCGGAGTGGTCACCATCCCGCGATGGTGGAGAAACATTCCGTTTCCGGAAGGAGTGATAAACTCGACGCCTGCATCACGCCACTCAGTCCACGGGGGCCGGAGTTCCACGATGCCATAAATAAGGTTGGGCAGGTTGCGGGCGTCGAATTCAAATCCGGCATAGTTCCGGCCGTCCCGCGTGATCACGATTGGAACAGGACCCGCGTCGGGGTCTCCGACGGCGGCATCGCTTCCGAGGGCAAACTCCAGAATATTGGTGCGCCCGTCGCTATCCGGATCGGCCCCTGGAGCGGCATCGGCTCCGCTCAGTCCCAGCGATGCCAGCCATGCGGCCAGATTGTTGTCAGGCGTATAGGGCACCCACGCAAGGGAGTTGAATGTGACCGCTTCCGCATTGTTCACCGTCCAGCGTACGGTGCAGGTCTTCGTCTCCGTAAACGGCCATGAGACCCCGAACGTGCGGGATCCAGGGTCCACGGTGACGCCGTCAACTGCCATGATGAAGGGAGTGGAGCCCGGTCCCCACGTCAGGCCATTGCCTTCCCATGAGAGCATGCCCGGCCCGGTCACGGTGGTTTCAATCCACTGCGGCGAGCCGCCCGCGGGCACGGTGAAATCCTCTCCACCGGGTGCGGAACTCAGACTGGTCCATCCTGCGGAACTGGCAACCGCGGTTGGCCAGTCGAGCGCCTCCTGCAGGCTTACCGGCTGCAAAGGTATCAGCTTACGATAGGGGACCGGCGGCGATCCCGGCAGCAACCATAACTGAAAGACTTTTGCGGCCAGTCCGCTGTGCATGAAGAGCGTGCCGGTAGTGATATCTTCTCCGAGCAGGGATGGTCCCGTGGCGAGGATTTCCACCGGCACGACGATAGGAGTCGCGGTGCTGATGGAAGAGAGGGCGTCAGACCGGAAGAAAGCTGCCGGGGCCGCCGGGCCAATGATTTCAACGATCGTGGGAGCAAGCGTGGCGGCGAAACTATCCAGCATCGCGCGAGCACCGGTCGCGATCCACTGCAGGACGTGCGGCCCGGGTGCGAGATCGAGCCGCATGGAGGTCCACGAACCTGAGGCGCCGGCTCCGAATGCGACCCCGTCCACACTGAGCTTGAGCGTCGAGTTAACGGCCCGCCATTGAAATGTGAGCGAGACGGGCCCGCTGACCGTCGCGGTTAGAGTGGATTGCTGAGCGGGCAGGGCCGGCTCCGCGATCAGAAAATCAGACCTGTCGTAACTCTGCGTCTGATCGGCGAGCGCGGCCCACCCGTTGTTGGTTGTCCATGTTAGGGAGTCTGTGTCGGCAGCTTCTGCGGCAGTGAGGGCGGTGCGGGGGATGAAGCGCGCCTTGTCAGTGCGCAGGAGCGTTCCTTGAGGCGGGCCGGTGGGAGGAACGAGAGCGATGCGCACGAGGCCGGGAGCATTGAGTTCGCCTGATGAGGCGGTGCTCCAGACGTCCGGGACGCCGCAATCAGCGTTGCTTCCGGGGCTCAAGGATAACTGACTCGTCGTTCCAAACGTGCCGGATAGCGCGGGACGGCTCCACGAAACTTCGAGATGGCCGGCCGCGGGAAGAAGAACATCCACCGCACTGCTCTGAGTGGACCACGCGGCGAAGGGATTGTCAGGCTCCAGCGGCATGTCCGTTCCGGAAGCGTGGCTCCCCGGAACCGAAGTCGTCATCCAAAGGGAATCTGCATCCAGGAGTGACGGCAGCCATGGAGTGGACGCCGGCGTCATTTTCAGGCCGGAGATCCACAGCCGCTCGTCATCAGTGGTGGTCCAGCGGAGGGTGTGGGCGCCTGGCGGCACAAAGGCATTCAATCCGAAGGCGTTCCCGGCCCCGGCGAGGCTGTTGATCGTATAGCGCGGAATACCGTCGATGGCGAGACGTCCCCGGCCGCCAGCACTGAAGGTGATCAACCCCGGACCCGTGACGGACGCTTCGGACCACGCGCTTTGTGCTCCCGGGTTTTGTGGCGACGTGACGATCGGTCGCGCGCTGTCTCCAAATGATAGCCACGCCGGAGTACCCGTCGTCCACATTACTTCCGGCCGGTTGGCGGTGGCCAGAGGCTGCAAGGCATCATAGCGGATTTCATCGACCATCGACGGAAAGTCCACGGAACCAGGAGCAAGGCAGCGAATGCGAATCTGATGCGTTGCATTGTCGGAAAATTCCCGCCACACGCGCGTCCAACCGTTCGCTTCTTTCGTAAACCAGACATCCGCCGATCCCTGCGTCTGGTTGGCGCCATCGACGAGTAGTTCGAACAGCCCGGTCCATGCAAGGCTGAGAACCCCGGGGCCGCTAACTGAAGCATCGAGCCATGCTTCCGGCGAAGGCGGCGGATCCGGAAGGGGGGAATTTCCGAAAAAAGCCGCGGAGGAACCACCTGTCAGGGCCAGCGGAGTATTCAAGCCCGTGAACGAATAGCCAGCGTTGCCGCCGGCAGTCACCGTAAGCCCTGACACATTAGCCGCGGCGGGCAGCGCGGGGCCGGATTCAGTGATGACCACGCTGTCCAGCCACGCGGTGTCATCCCCTTCCGTCACGGCGCCGTTTTTCGAGAAAGTCCAGCGCAGCGTCACCACCGGCGTCACATGCATCAGGGATACGCCAGTGGAGGCGTAGCCGGTCTGCCATGTGCCGCTGAGGGTGGTCTCCGGAAATCCGTTGACGCTGAATGTGAGCCGGTCGTTAGGATCGCTGCTCACTTTTGACGAAAAACTGACGCTGGCGGGCGGCGTGACCGTGGTTTCCACCCATACCGCCTGCCCGTGTTCGAGGGCTCCGCTGATGAGGGCATCGCCACCGTTGATGGAGAGAGCCGCCACCGCCAATCCGTGCCACGATGAGTCACCGCCAGTGGTCCACGTTCGGCCCGGAGTATCGAGCGCTTCGGCAATCGAAACTGCAGGAGCGGGAGTCCACTTCACTTCATCAATCTGAGCGAGACTGCTCCCCTCGAGATCGGAAGCGCGGAATTCCGTCCGCAATTGTTGCGGAAGAAGAAACCGCTCGACGGTCCCCCATCCATCCGACGTAGAGCCGTTGTAGTAGCTCGTGTAGGGCGCGCCTTTGTGCAGGTCCACTTGAGAAAGCGCAGCGGGAGGAGAGCCGTGCAGACGCCATTTCCACCTGAGCGTGCCCGCCCGGGGAAGTGTCAGGCCCAGCGTGCGCGGCCCGGCCGGCGTGTTGGATGCGGCTACAGCCATATCGCCGAAACGGACGGTGTTCACACCGCGCCAGTGCCCCGGAGCGCTCGTCCAATTCAAGCCATCCGTATCAAGCGCCTCCGCGAGCGGGATGCCAGGATCGGTATCCGGCACGAAAGTGAAGCTGTCCATGCTGAACTGGCGCCACACAGGATTGGAATTGGACACTCCGTTTCGAAACGTCACTCGAAATGTTAACGGGCCGCTGTCCGGAATGTAGAATCGCGCACTGCCAGTGGCGAGGGGGAGGGTCGTCGAACCCCATGAGGCTTCCATAAACACTGCCGGTGCATTGGGCGCGGTGGTGTATTCCGCCGCCGGCATGAAGGAAACGACGCCAGGGCCGCTCAGGCTGGTTTCCAACCATGTGAAGTCTCCCGGCCGAATGAATTGTGAAAGGGCAACCGTGCCACCATGGGCATTCGCTGCTGCGAGAACCGGTAGTTGTTCCGTAAACGGCCGGGAGCTTCGATGCCTCCATATCCGGCCGGGATCATCGGTGCCATTTCCAGCAGAAGAGAGAACAGGCGCATCGGAATTCAAATGCACACGGTCGAGCAGCAAGTACGGCACGAGAGTGGCATCCCCGGCGCGGGTAGCGGTGATGGTCACTTCATGGACGCCATCCGGGACGATGACTTCCTGCCGCTTCCACGCGGGGTACCGATCAAGAATGCCGCTCCATGTCTGAACGCCATCCAGCAATGATTCGGCATCGATGAGATCAGTGGCCGAACTGACGGAGAACACAAAGTGCGCAGGACCGGTGACCGTGAAACGGACATTCGTTTTGACGCCGACAGTGGCCAGCGGCGGTGAGACCGCCATGTCTATGCCGTCCACCGGAATGACACTGTCGGTCACCCGGGTGAATCCGGCGGGGAGACTCGCCAGTTCGATTCCCGCCGTTTCGTCGAGATCCATTGCTGCGGGCACGCCAGTTTCCAGAGAGGGCAGCAGGCGCAGAGAGTTTTCCAGATACGCGGCGCGCGCTGCGACCGGCAGATTCACTTTCCAGCGGGCAGTGTGCGCACCCGCCGGAATCGCCCGCCACTCTGCCGCGGGCTGTTCGATGCCATCGAGATCGAATGTTAGAGCAGACGAAGCGCTGGAAATCAGAAATGCCGGACCGGTGAGGGACGTGCTGATTTCGGGCGCGGGCTCGGAGGCGGTCGAATCATAAAAGACTCCGCGGCCGGTGGTGGAGTTAGGGGAAGCCTTCCACAATTCGGGCGGGACCGCAGTCCATGTGAGCCCGGAAGATCCCAGCGCTTCGCTGATGGTCGCGGGTCGCCACGCCTCCAGTTGGAGGGAATCGAGCCATACGGCCTCCGGGGACTGCGGGCTGGCGCTGATCGCGTCCCATGTGATCCATTGGGGGCCGGTGGCATCGATTTGAACCCGGAATGGCTGCCATTCGGCCCGGGCTTTCAGTTGGTCGCTCGAAGCGGCGGTGGACATGCCGGCGAATCCCTCCTCAATATCGTGCCTCCAGTATCCGGAGAGGATGGCCGGCCCGGTTACCCTGCCGGTCCAGCGCGCCGCGCCTGCGCCGAGTCGTGCTCCGGCCGAGGATTCCCGCGGGACGGTGGAGTCGGGAAGTGCGTGGCCATTCC
>Ga0190270_10001270_pt1 | contig 11654 bp, 10 predicted proteins | sample Popmic320T_FD_133748 | JGI IMG/M metagenome (GOLD analysis project Ga0190270, IMG submission 133748) | Populus adjacent soil microbial communities from riparian zone of Weber River, Utah, USA - 320 T | ecosystem: Environmental > Terrestrial > Soil > Riparian zone | place: USA: Utah | collected... | reverse complement strand
TGGTACTTGTAGCCATGGGCTTCGCGAACCATGTTCGCCACGACTGGCGCCACACCACCCAGCTGCGTATGTCCGAAAGCATCCTTGGTGCCGGCATCGGCGAGGAATTTGCCGTCGGCGTCGTGCACGCCTTCGGAGACCACCACCACGCAGTAACCTACGTCGCCAACCACCTGCTTTACCCTGGCGAGGAACTTCTCCTTGTCGAACGCGATCTCGGGAAACAGGATGATGTGCGGCGCTTCTTTCGGGCCTTTGCCCGCCAGCCCCGCGGCCGAGACGATCCAGCCCGCATGCCGGCCCATGACTTCCATGACGAACACCTTGGTCGAGGTCTTGGCCATGGAAGCCACGTCGAGCGCGGCTTCGCGCGTGGAAATCGCGACGTATTTTGCTACCGTGCCGAATCCCGGTGTGCAGTCCGTGTGCGGCAGGTCGTTGTCCACGGTCTTGGGCACGCCCACGCAGATGACGCGATGGCCGAGCTGGTCGCCGATCTGGGACACCTTGTTAGCCGTGTCCATCGAATCGTTGCCGCCGTTGTAGAAAAAGTAGCCGATGTCGTGCGCCTTGAAGACCTCGATGAGGCGCTCGTACTTGGCGCGGTCCTGCTCCAGGCTCTTGAGCTTGTAACGCGCCGACCCGAAAGCACCTGCCGGCGTGTATCGGAGTCCTTTGATGGTGGCGCGCGATTCCTTGCTGACGTCGATGAGATCCTCGGTGAGCGCGCCGACGATGCCGTGGCGGCCTGCATACACCTTGCCGATCTGTTTCGATTTCATCGCCGCTTCGATCACGCCCGCAGCAGAGGCGTTGATCACCGCCGAAACACCGCCCGATTGAGCATAAAACGCGTTCATGGGCTTGGATTTCTTTGCGGCAGGCCGTTTGCTCATGTAAGACCCTCGTTGTCTCGTAAATTGTCGCGCTGGCGTTTGCCTGTGCGGAGTGCTTTGGGTACTGTGACGCCCCTTCGAGGGGGCAGGTCACAGGTCAAGAATCTAACATGCGCATCGTTCTCATGGGCGCGCCCGGATCGGGCAAGGGCACCCAGGCCCAGCGTCTCGTCAAGCAATTCGGAATCCCGCAGATCTCGACCGGAGACATCCTCCGACAGCATCGCAAGGATGGCTCCGAACTTGGCAGGCGGGCCGACGCCATCATGGCCGCCGGCAAACTGGTCGACGACGTAACCATGCTCGAAATCATCCGGGAACGTGTCGCCCGGCCCGACGCGCAGGGCGGATTCATCCTCGACGGTTTTCCGCGCACGCAGGCGCAGGCCGAAGGCCTCACGAAGCTGATGCGCGAGCTGGCGACGCCCATCGACGCGGTCGTGCTGTTCGAGGTTGGCGCAGATGAACTGGTGCGCCGCATTTCCGGCCGCCGCACCTGCTCGCTGTGCAACAAGGTTTTCAACATCTACACTGCGCCGCCCGCGTCGCCCGCCGTCGATTGCGTTGCGGGCAGCAACGAGCACCAGCTGTTCCAGCGCAAGGATGACGAGGAGGCGACCGTCAAGGAACGCCTGCTCGTGTACGAAGCGAACACGCGTCCGGTGCTTTCTTACTACTCGTCGGCAGGGTTGTTGCGCACCGTGAGCGCCGAAGGCGCGCTGCAGGAAATCACGCAGCGCCTGCTCGACGCGCTCGCCCAGGGCGCGCCCGCCGCGGCAAAACCTTCGAAGCGAGTTGCCGCGACGCGCAAACGCGCCGCCAAGCGTCGCCCCGCGGCCAAGAAAGCCGCTGCGCGCAAGGCTGTGCGCCGCAAGCCTGCCGCCCGCAAGAAGACCGCAGCGCGTCGCGGCGCCGGTCGCAAGGTGCGCGCCGCAGTGCGCAAGACCGTGCGCAAGCCGGTTCGCAAGGTCACGCGCAAGGCGCGACGCGTCCGGCGCAAGTCAAAGCGCTGACAGCAGCTTTTTTCCGATCACTTCCGCGCGCCAGCCGCGCAGCAGGCTCGCGTCGCGGCGGCCGGCGGCGAGCCTTTCCAGCTCGCGACGGGTTGCGAGCACTTCCGCGCCGATCTCGAGCTCGGCGGCAACCGCGGCGGCGATTTCCGCGAGCCGCTTGACGGTGGCGAGTTGCGCGGGGTCCGGACGTTCGCGCCGCGGCAATGGGGGTGGGGGTTCGGCAACGCCGGAGTCACGCACCAGGGCGAGCAGGTCTTCGCCGCATTTCCGGACCACGGACTCCGGCATCTCGGGCAGCGAGCTCAGCGCCTCGTGGGAACGCGGCAGGCGCAGCACGATTTCGCGCAGGCTCACGTCGTCGAGGATCCAGCCGCGCGGCCGGTTCCGTTCGACAGCACGGCGTTCACGCCAGGCGGCAACGGCCTGCGCGAGGCGCTGTCGCGCCTCGTCGAGCGCTGGCAATCCCTTGACCTTCTTCCATGCCTCCTCGGGCTCGACGCGTAATGTGTCGGCGTTCGCGAGCGCCGCGAGATCTTCCTCGAGCCAGGCGAGGCGGCCTTTCGCCGCAAGCGTGTCCAGCAGGCTGGCGCGCAGCGCCAGCAGGTGACGCACGTCATCGAGCGCGTATTCCTGCTGCTCGGCCGAAAGTGGACGGCGTGCCCAGTCGGTGCGCGTGTGCGCCTTGTCGAGTTCCACCCCGAGCAGGCGCCGCGCCAGTTCCGCGTAACCGACCTGCGCGGGAAAGCCCGCCAGCGCCGCCGCAATCTGGGTATCGAACACCGGCTGCACGAGCCCCACCGCGGGCAGCAGCACTTCGAGATCCTGGCGAGCGGCGTGCATTACCTTGAGGATCGACGCACTGGTGAGCGCCGGTACGAGTGCTGCGAGATCCGGCAGCGCCAGCGGATCGATGCACACCGCTTCCCGGGCGCCGGCAAGCTGCAACAGGCACAACTCGGCGCGATACGTCTTCTCGCGCATGAATTCCGTGTCGAGCGCGAGCGTGGGCTCGTGCGCGGCGCTGGCAGCGAAGGCGGTCAGCGCGTCGGCGGTGTCGATCATCAAGGCAGTCCTGCTCCTTTATTCGATGCTGGGGGTGACGTGTACAATCCGGCCGTCATTATGCTTGCGAATCTCCGCGCATTGTTCGGCTGCCTGTTCGACATCATCCTGTTGCGGCGCGGGCCGGAGAGTCTGCCGGCGTCGCCAGTGCTCCTCGTCATCGCTGTTGCCCTCTACGTCGTCCTCTATGCGATCGGCTATCACCTGTTTCTGCGGCCGATCATGCCCGAAGCGTCCGAGACCTCGTTCGTGCAAATCGCGGCCGGTTCCCTGCTGACCTTGCTGTGGTTTCGCATCGCGTTCCAGCTCGCACGCAAGCCCGAGCGTTTCCTGCAGACAATGATCGCGACATTCGCGGCCGACACGATGGCGATTCCCGCCTTGCCGCTGCTGGCGGCAATCATGCAATACACCAAGCCGGGTGACACTGCGGCGCCGATCCTGTTGCTGCTGTCGGCAGCCGTGGTCGGCATCTGGATCCTCGCGGTGCTCGTCCACATTGTGAAATCGGCCTTTGAATGGTCATGGGTGCAGGCGGCGCTGATGGTGATCGGCAGCAACATCGGCGTCGCCATCCTGCTCGCGCTAATCTTCGGCGAATCACCCAAACCTTCCTGACAAGAACACTGCATGCACGTCCATATTCTCGGCATCTGCGGCACCTTCATGGGCGGCATTGCCGCCATTGCCAAGGCAGCGGGCCATCGGGTCACCGGGTCCGACAAGAACGTCTATCCACCCATGAGCACGCAGCTCGAGGCGCTCGGCATCGAGCTCATCGCCGGCTTCGAGGCGACGCAGCTTCGGCCGCGTCCGGACGTCGTGGTGGTGGGAAACGTCATGACACGTGGCGTTCCGGTCATCGAAGCCCTGCTCGACAGCAACATTCCCTACACCTCGGGGCCCGACTGGCTGGCGCGCGAAGTGCTGAGCGACGTGCACGTGCTGGGAGTCGCAGGCACCCATGGCAAGACCACGACCTCGAGCATGCTGGCGTGGATCCTCGAACACGCCGGCCTCGCGCCGGGATTCCTGATTGGCGGTGTGCCGGGAAATTTTTCCACCAGCGCCCGCTTTGCGCCGGGCACCAGACATTTCGTCATCGAGGCCGATGAGTACGACACCGCGTTCTTCGACAAACGCGCCAAGTTCGTTCACTACCGTGCCCGCACGCTGATTCTCAACAACCTCGAATTCGATCACGCCGACATCTACGACGATCTCGGCGCCATCCAGAAGCAGTTCCATCACCTGGTGCGCACGGTGCCGGCCACCGGCCGCATCCTGTGGAACGCCAGCGACGCCAATCTCGTGGCGACGCTCGGCATGGGCGCATGGACACCGCGCGAGGCCTTTGCGCGTGACGCCGGCAACGACATCACCTGGTCGCTCGATCAGCCCGAGGGTGCGGATTTCTCCAAGTTCGTGGTGCTCGAAGCGGGGCGGCCAGTGGGCACCGTGCGCTGGAACCTGTTAGGCGCCCACAACGCCGAGAACGCGCTCGCGGCCATCGGTGCGGCGCGCCACGCCGGCGTTCCCGTGACGCAGGCCATCGCCGCGCTGGCCGAGTTCAAGGGCGTGAAGCGGCGCATGGAACTGCGCGGCGAAGTACGCGGCATCGCGGTGTACGACGACTTCGCGCATCACCCGACCGCGATCGCCTCGACCATCGACGGACTGCGCCGCAAGGTCGGCAACAAGCGCATCGTGGCCGTGCTCGAGCCGCGTTCCGCAACCATGCGCATGGGTGTGCACCGTGAGACCCTCGGGCCGTCGCTGGCGGGAGCCGATGCCGTGTGGATGTTCGCGCCGCCCGATCTCGGCTGGGATGCGGATGCCGTGGTGGCCACACTCGGCGGCAAGGGACGACTGGCGCGTTCGCTCGACGAACTCGTCGACGCACTCGCGGGCAGCACCGGCACGGGCGACCAGGTGCTCATCATGAGCAACGGCGGCTTCGGCGGCCTGCACGGCAAACTTCTCGAGGCGCTGGCGCGCGGGTAAATGAGTCACGCGGAAAACAGACGTCTAGCCCTGTTTCCGCTGCACACGGTGTTGTTCCCGGGCGGTCCGCTGCCGCTGCGTATCTTCGAGACGCGTTACACCGACATGGTGCGCAAATGCACGCGCGAGCAGCAGCCGTTTGGCGTGGTGCTCATCCAGGAAGGCGAGGAGGCAGGCCCGGTGGCCACCACCGCCACCGTCGGCTGCAGCGCCCGCATCGCGGACTTCTACACCATGCAGGATGGGTTGTTAGGCATCTCGTGCGTGGGCGAACGCAAGTTCCGCGTGCAGCGCGTGTGGCGCGCGCCCGACGGACTCAATCTCGCAGAGGTGTCGTGGCTGGAGCCCGAGCCGAGCATTGCGCTGCCGGAGGAATACGCGCAATTCGGCGCAACCGTGCGGCGCGCGCTCGATGAGCTCGCGGAGCATTACCAGCACGTGGAGAAGCTGTTCGACGACGCCGCCTGGATCGGCGCACGCATCACCGAGCTCTTGCCGATCGGCCTCAACGACAAGCAGGCGCTGCTCGAGCTCGAGGATCCCATCGCGCGACTGGACGCGCTGCTCAGCCTGGTGCCCGAGGAGAAATAGAAAAAGGGGACAGGTTTATTTTCCGGTCCCGGAAAATAAACCTGTCCCCTTTCTAGGTCCCCATTTTCCGGCGGCGGTCGTAGCAGCGATAGAGGATCCAGCCGATGACCGGGATCCAAGCCAACACCATCCAGCCGATGAATCCGTCGTATTCGCCCATGAGCCAGGCCGCGGGAGATTCGGGGTTTGGCAGCGTGGTCTCGCGCACCACGTAGATCACCATCACCCACCCGGCGTGCAGCCCGATGCAGGCGGCGATGTTTCCGGTGACCAGGCGCACGCAGCCCAGCAGCACCCCGACGGCCGTGAGACAGAGAAACGAGTCGAGGATACGCAGCGGGTCGGCGAAACCCTGCAGGACCTCTCCGAGCATGTCGAGTCCGCTGCCGAAGCCGACATCGGCCGGCGCCACGCGGTATTTGCCGGCGACGAAGTGAAACGCCGCGTAGACCACCGAGGTCAGCCCGATCGCAAGCGCCGCTCCGGATTCGCGCGTAATGGCAGTCTGCATCGCGCCGCGCAGAAAGGTTTCCTCGATCAGCGCCACGACCAGGCCTGATGCAGCGCCGACCAGCACGAGCTTGAGCAGGCCGGGAATTCCGGGCGCAATGCCCGGCTCGAAATCGCGCATGCCGGTCAGCAGCATCGTCCCAACCGGCAGCAGCATGAGCAGCGCGCCCAGCAGGAAGGCGATCGCGACTTCACGCGCGAATTTCCCTGCCGGCAGGCCAAACCCGAGACTCTGACGATCGGCCACTTTCAGGTGGCGCGCCACGAATACGAAGCCCACCAGCAGGATCAACATGCCCACGCGGCTGGCGATGCGCGAGAACTTCGGATTCTCGAGCAGCGGTGAGACGAGTAACCAGGCGGGATAACCGAGCAGGATGATGCCGGCGAACCCAAGCGCGATCAGTCCAAGGAAGATCGCGAAGCTGCGCATCCGTTCAGTTCGGCAGGATGACGGGCTTGTGCCCCGAGCGCTTCAGGAGCTCCAGCAGGCCATCGCGGCCCACGAAATGCAGTGTGCCCACCACCACGAGGTAGTTGCGATCCTCGTCGAGCAGCGCTTCGATCTGCGGCAGCCATTTGCGATTGCGCGCGCCCAACAATTCATCGTAGAGCGCCGGGGCCCGGGCCCGTTCCTTGCGGAATTCCTCCTCGAGTCCACTCAGGTCGCCGGTACGCCAGGCGGTGACGAGCCGGTCGAGATCCTCCTGCAGGTCGGGCACGTCGTTGGCGGCGTCGACCAGGAACTTGGTCTGCTCCTGGAGACTGCGCGAGTCGAAGATGCTGAGCTGATCGCTGATGGTCTCGAGGCCTTCGATGGGTTTGCCATCGGCGCGCGCGCGTTCCACCAGCTGCATGTCGATGCCGAGTTGCGGATCGAATCCGGTTTTGACCAGCGCGAATTGCGTGAGCACCATCGCGGCGGCCCAGGGCTCGAGTCGTGAGATTGCCATCTCGGGCAGGTCGATCGAGGTGGCGAGCTGCACCACCGTCGCGTACTTGTCCCGGCCGATGACTTCCTCGAGGGACTGCTGCTCGGGCAACGTACCGCGGCTTGTGAGGAACTGGATCGCTTCGAGGGGATTCAGATCGTCGAGATCCACTTCCATGACGATGGCGTCGGCCGCGTCGTAGGCCAGCTCGAGCTGCGGAGAAAGCTGCGACTGGTTCTTCGGCAGGGCATGCACGGAACCGGCGAGGTACACGGTATTGCGCTCACCCTTGAGGCTCCACACCGCGGAGCCGCCATCGGCGCGCGCCAGCGCACCGCAGGACGCGAGCAACAGCGTTGCTGCGAGGCCGCGAGCCAGGCCCCGCCGCATCACTGGATGAAAAGTCATGCCGCGGATTCTGCGGCAGTCAGGAAGTGCACGCCAGTATCGATGGCGCCGTTGGAATGCAGCGTGAGCAACCGGTACGCCGGCGGCTGGCTGTCGATGACGAACTGGTCGGAGCGCGGCTGGAACTGCGCGCAGGTCGACGGCGTGGCGATCAGCCGCACGCCGCGGCGCGTTCCCTCGAATGCCTGGTGCACGTGGCCCCAGACCACCGCCCGGACCTGCGGATGGCTGTCGATGACTGACCAGAATTCATTTGCGTTCGCGAGGCCAACGTTGTCCAGCCAGCGGCTGTGCATTGCGACCGGATGATGGTGCAGGCACACCAGCGCATGGCGCTGGCGCGCCATGCCGAGTTCTTCGTCGAGCTTGGTCAGCATCTCCACCGACATGCTGCCGCCCGCCTGGTTGGGCACCACGCTGTCGAGCAGCACCACGCGCCACGCGCCGATGTCGGCCGGGCCGTCGAGTTCGAATGGACGTGCGCCGAGCGCGGCGCGCATCTCCGGAACGAAGTCGTGGTTGCCGGGAATGCACAATACGGGTTTACCGAAGCGCGCAAACAGGCGCCGGAAATGTTCGTAGCCACCCGCGTCGTCCTGCACCAGGTCGCCCGTGACCAGGATGGCGTCGCAGATGGCCAGATGACCGGAAGCATCTGAAAGCGTGCGTTCAAGGGTCTCGAGCGTATTCACGCCGCGAAGTGTCCCTGCCGCATCGCCAAACAAATGTGGGTCGGTGAACTGGATGACTCGGATGGCACTCATTCAATCGCACTCTACAAACATGCGCCAAATTGGCGGGTGATCCGCGTCACGACCCGGTTTTGTCGCGCCGTAACGTGGTGAACCACGTCGCAAACTACCGGAGGAAAAATGTGAAGCCGCGTCTGCATATAGCGACCGCCGGAAAAATGGTAAATCGTAGTTCCACACACTAAAGTGTCAGCCGACATGAAGAAACCCGGAAAGAGCGATCCGAGCCGGCCGCGGGAAGACGGTTACGACTACAAGCGCGAGTTCTATCGCAGCTCACAGGTTGCGGAGGACTACGACTTCCACAGATTCAGCTCGCCCGAGCGCCAGAAACGCAACACCCGTAAGTGGGCCGCGATCCGCAAGGCGCTTTCTGCGACCACCGGCGTGCGCACCATTCTCGACCTGCCTTGTGGCACGGGCCGCTTCACCGGCGCGCTGGCGCGCGACGGGTACGAAATCATCGGCAGTGACATCTCGCTCGAGATGTTGCAGAAGGCCGCCTCGCTCGATCTCGGCAAGACGGGCGATGGCAAGCAGCCCGCGATCCGCGGGTACGTCCAGGCCAACGCCGAACACCTGCCGCTGCGCGGTGACTCGCTCGACTGCGTGGTGTGCATCCGCTTCATGATGCACGTGGATCCCGCCACGCGCGTGCGCATGCTCCGGGAGTTCCACCGCGTGTCACGCCGCTGGGTGGTGGTCGACTACCGCCACAAGTACACGTTCCGTTACCTGCTGTCGCACACCTTCGGGAAGTTAGGCCTCGGCCGCACGCCGATGTCGCGCGTGTCGCGCAAGGATCTCGAGCAGGAATTCCACGACGCGGGTTTCGCGATCCGCGAGGTGGTGCGGGTGTCTGCGCCGCTGTTGTCCGACAAGTGGGTGGTGCTCGCCGAGCGAGCCTGAGCCCGCACCGCGCGACGCGGTTCACGGCGTTGACATCCGAGCTGCCGCGGCGTTTGCCGGCTGTCGGGGATTCGAGGTTCGCCCCGTAGTTGCTTTCCGCGGCCGGAAATGTCTCTCCCGGGACAACCCGCGGCGGGTCAGAAAGGGTCTATTTCCCCGGTTTTCGGTTGCCCCCGGGCTCCCGCCTGTCGGACAATGCGCGCCCTTTATGGATACCCCAGCCAACACCCCCACCCGCCGCGCCCTGGCGAATGCCATCCGCGCGCTCTCCATGGATGCCGTACAGGCCGCGAATTCGGGACATCCCGGCGCGCCCATGGGTATGGCCGATATCGCCGAAGTGCTGTGGCGCGACTTCCTCAGATACAACCCCGGAAATCCGAAGTGGTGGAATCGCGACCGATTCGTGTTGTCGAACGGCCACGGCTCGATGCTGTTGTACTCGCTGCTGCACCTGACCGGTTACCCGGTGGCGATCGACGAGCTCAGGAATTTCCGCCAGCTCGGCGCGCGCACCGCGGGACATCCGGAGCGTGACCTCGAAATGGGCATCGAAACTACGACGGGCCCCCTCGGCCAGGGTTTGGCCAACGCCGTGGGCATGGCCCTCGCCGAGAAGTTGTTAGCCGTCGAATACAACAAGGACGGCTTGACCCTCGTCGACCACCACACTTATTGCTTCGCCGGTGACGGCTGCCTCATGGAAGGCATCTCGCACGAAGCCGCGTCGCTTGCCGGCACGCTCAAGCTCGGCAAACTTATCGTGCTCTACGACGACAACGGCATCTCGATTGACGGGAAAGTCCTCGGGTGGTTCACCGATGACACGCCGAAGCGTTTCGAGGCCTACGGCTGGCACGTGGTCAGGAACGTCGACGGCCACGACAGCGAAGCGGTGACCGCCGCGATCAAGAAGGCGCGCGCGAAGAAGGACCAGCCCTCGCTCATCTGCTGCAAGACCATCATTGGCTGGGGCGCGCCCAACAGGCAGGGGACCAAATCCGCGCACGGGGAGGCGCTTGGCGCCGAGGAAGTCGCCAACGCGCGCACAACCCTCGGCTGGGATTCCCCGCCATTCGTCGTACCCGACGACATCCGCGCGGCCTGGGATCACCGCGAGGCTGGCGCCGCGGCGGAAAAGAAGTGGAACCGCCTCTGGAAGAAATACAAGCGCGAACACGCCGCCGAGGCCGTGCACTTCGAACGCCGCATGAAGGGCGAGCTGCCGCAGAACTGGAGCGAGATCACGCAGCAAGTGATGGCGGCCGGCGCCACGGTCAGCGGCTCGCAGGCCACGCGCGCCTCCTCGCAGGTGGCGCTCAACGTGCTCGGGCCGCACCTGGCCGAGCTGCTCGGCGGTTCGGCGGATCTCACGGGCTCGGTCAATACGCGCCGCAAGGACTCGATCGACCTCACCTGCGAAGTGTTCCGCGCCAACTACGTTTATTACGGCGTGCGCGAGTTCGGCATGACGGCCATCATGAACGGCCTCGTCGTACACGGCGGCTTCCGCCCGTACGGCGGCACTTTCCTGGTGTTCTCCGACTACGCGCGCAACGCGGTGCGCGTGGCGGCGATCATGCACGCACCGGTGCTGCTCGTGTACACCCACGATTCCATCGGTCTCGGCGAGGACGGCCCTACGCACCAGCCGATCGAACACCTTGCAAGTCTTCGCGCGATGCCCAACCTGCACGTCTGGCGTCCCTGCGACGCGGTGGAATCGGCGGCGTGCTGGATCGCGGGACTCGAACGCATGAAGGGCCCCACGGCGCTGGTGTTCACGCGCCAGGGATTGCCGCAGCAGGCGCGCACGCCGGAGCAGCTCGTCGCCCTGCGCAAGGGTGGTTACGTACTCATCGACAGCCACGGCCCGCCGGAAGCCATCGTCATCGCCACCGGCTCCGAAGTGAGCGTCGCGGCGCCGGCCGTCAGGGAACTGCAGGCCGCCGGCAAACGCGTGCGCCTCGTGTCCATGCCGTGCTGCGAAGTCTTCGACGCGCAGCCCGCGCCGTATCGCGAGAGCGTGCTGCCGTCGTCGGTGACGCGTCGCCTGGCGGTGGAAGCGGGCGCCACGCAATCGTGGTGGCGCTATGTCGGCGCCAGCGGCCGCGTGATCGGCATCGACGGCTTCGGCGCCTCGGGCAAGGGCCCGGACCTGTACAAGCACTACGGAATCACCAGCGACGCCGTCAAGGCGCAGCTCGAACATCTCCTTTCTCAGTAATCAGACGATCAAGAGGAAAACGACAGATGGCCATCAAAGTGGGTATCAACGGTTACGGACGCATCGGCCGCAACATCCTGCGCGCGTTGTACGAAGCCAAACGCAACAATGAAATCCAGATCGTCGCGGTCAATGACCTCGGCGATGCGCAGACCAATGCCCACCTCACGCAATACGACACGGCGCACGGCAAGTTCCCCGGCACCGTGGGCGTCGAAGGCGATTCGATCGTCGTCAACGGCGACAGGATCAAGGTGTTCGCGCAGCGTGATCCGTCGAAGATCGACTGGGCCTCGGTTGGCGCCGAGTACGTATTCGAGTCGACCGGCTTCTTCACCACCAAGGCGGAC
>Ga0190270_10001269_pt1 | contig 11655 bp, 12 predicted proteins | sample Popmic320T_FD_133748 | JGI IMG/M metagenome (GOLD analysis project Ga0190270, IMG submission 133748) | Populus adjacent soil microbial communities from riparian zone of Weber River, Utah, USA - 320 T | ecosystem: Environmental > Terrestrial > Soil > Riparian zone | place: USA: Utah | collected... | reverse complement strand
GAACTCGCGCTCGCGGAGCCTTTCGTCGATGATGCTCTTGGCCGGACCGCCGGCCAGCCCGCCGGCCTTGCAGATCGCTTCCGCCGTCTGGCGGGCGCGAAGGTAGGGCGAAGCCAGGATGATCTCGGGCCGCTCCGCCTCGGGCAAAGCGGCGAACCAGTGGCCGAGCGCCTCGGCCTGGCGATGGCCGAGCTCGCTCAGCGGAACGTCGACGTCCCGTACGTCGAGGTCGATCACCCCGAGCCCCGCCGCGTCCGCCGCGTCGCGAGCGACGTTGCCGGCACTCTGCCCGTGCCGGACGATCCAGAGCTTGGCGGGCCATCTTTGTCTCATCGCCGAAATGAAAAGCGCGAGAGCGGTGAAAGTTCAGGCCGCGTCCTTCCGCTCCGGCGCGCCATCGTATAGAACGAGGTGGCGAGGGCGTTCATCCGGGGGGACTGGAATGCGGCTTTCTTCCTATAACGTGGAGAATCTCTTCGACCGCGCCAAGGTCATGAACCTCGACAGCCGGAGCGACGGTCGGCCGGTCCTCGAAGCCTTCGCTCAGCTGAACGCGCTGCTCGCCAAATTTACCTACACGCCTGCCGACAAGGTTCGAATGGCCGAGCTCATGATCGAGCTCGGGCTCGAACGGTCCGACCAGGGGCCTTTCGTCCTCCTGCGCCGCAACCGCGGCCGGCTTTTGAAGCGCCCCCAGAGCGGCGGGATCGTCATCACCGGCGACGGCCGCGCCGACTGGGTGGGAAGCCTCGAGCTTCGGGACGAGCCGATTGCGCACGAAGCCGTGCTGAACACGGCTCGGGTCATCGCCGGCGTGGACGCGGACGTGATGGGGATCGTCGAGGCCGAGAACCGGCCCGGTCTCGCCGAATTCAACCGGGTCATGATCCCGTCGGCAGGAGGCACGCCGTTCCGGCACGTCATGGTGATCGACGGCAATGACGATCGCGGAATCGACGTCGGCTTATTGTGCCGGGACGGCTTCACGATCGACCACATGCGCAGCCACGTCGACGACCGCCTGCCCGACGGGGCGTTCACCTTCTCCCGCGATTGCCCGGAATATGTGATATCCACGCCCGCCGGGAATCGGCTCGTCGTCCTCGTCAACCATTTCAAGAGCAAAGGATTCGGCACTCCGGCGTCATCGAATGCACGCCGCCGGGCGCAGGCTCAGCGCGTCAGGGAGATTTACCAGCGCCTGACGGAGGAGGGGAACGGTCTGGTCGCTGTGCTCGGCGACCTGAACGACACCCCCGACAGCACGCCGCTGGAGCCCCTGCTGAACGACAGCGATTTGCGCGACGTTTCCGAACATCCCGCGTTCGACGACGGCGGGTTTCCCGGGACGTTCGGCGGCTGCAGCGCAGGAAATAAGATCGACTACATCTTGCTGTCGCCACGGCTGTTCGAAACGGTGAGCGCCGGCGGAGTCAACCGGATGGGCATGTGGCCCGGAGTCCGGCCGAAGAAGTGGGAGGTCTTTCCGCAGGTCCGGCGGCCCGAGGACGTCGCATCCGATCACGCTGCGCTGTGGGTGGAATTCGACATCTAAAGAGCCGTGCCCGGAGCCTCGAGTCGGGCCAGCAGCCCTTCCGCCTCGAGCCGGCGGCGAAGCCCGTCGGCCTCGGTGAAGAGGTGCCCGCGCATCCCCACCGCCTCCGCCCCCTCGACGTTGATCCGGCGGTCATCGACGAACAGCGCCTCGTGCGCCTGAAGCCCGAACCGATCGAGGGCGAGATAGTAGATGGCGGGATCGGGCTTGAGCATCTTGACCTCGCCCGAGACGACGATGTCCCGGAAGCGGCGGAAGAAAGTGTCCTCGCGCGCCCGGAAAGGGGCCCAGAAATCGGCGGAGAAATTGGTGATTGCGAAGAGCGGGATACCGCGCGAGTCCAACTCCTCGACGATCGCATGGACGCCGGGCACCGGATCGCTGATCGTCTCGCCGAACCGCTCGCCCCAGGCGGAGATGTGGGCGGCGTAATCGGGGAATTTCTCGGAGAGCTCGGCCGCGGCCTCGTCGAACGGCCGGCCGGCGTCGAGACTGTCGTGCCAGCCCCACAGGTCGACATCCTCGATGAAGCGAAGCCGCGCCTCGTCCTCGGGGAGCTGGCGCGCGAGGAAGCTTTCGGGATCCCAGCCGTAGAGGACGTTGCCGACGTCGAAGACGATGGCGATGGGGAGTGAGGTCATATGGCGTCGCCCCAGCAAAGGCTGGGGCCCCGGGGGGTGCAAGGCTCGGCGCCTATTCTCTCTGGGATCCCGGCCTTCGCCGGGATGACGGTCACGTCAGCCCTGACGCGCCTTGAATCGGCGGTTGGTCTTGTTGATGACGTAGGTGCGGCCCCGACGGCGGATCACGCGGCAGTCGCGATGGCGCGACTTGAGGGACTTCAATGAGTTGCGGATCTTCATGGCCGGACGCCTGCCTGTCTTTCACGATTTTGTGCTGGAAATTGAAGGCGCCCACTAGGGGGAAGGCGTTTCCAAGTCAAGCGTCGGCGTAGAGTTCGATCGCCTCGTAGAGTGTGGCAAGCTGCGCCCGTTCCTCCTCGCTGAGCTCGGGGCGCCAGATCTCGAACAAGAGGATGACCCGGGTGCTGTCGCTGTCGTTCCAGGCTTCGTGCTCGACGCTGTCGTCGAAGATGAGCGCCTTGCCCTCTTCCCATTCCCGCACCTCGTTGCCGACGCGCAGACGGCACCGGCCCGGAACGATCAGCGGAATGTGGCAGATCAGCCGGGTGTTGAGCAGACCGTTATGGCCGGCGATATGGGCGCCGGGGCGCAGCAGCGAGAACAGGGCCATGGGCGACCTGCCGGGGATGTGGGGGATCGGCGCGCGCTCGAGAGCGGCCATAGTGCGCGGGCAGCGCTCGGCATTGCCGGCCACCGGCGCGCCATGCTTCCACAGATGGAAGACACCCCATCGCGGATCGTTGAGCAGAAGATGCATCGCCGGGGGTCGGTTCGGCTCGGATTCGACATATGGGAGGAAGGCGCCGTCCTCCACCAGCACCGCCTCCAGCTCCGCACGGATTTCGGGGATCGCCGCTTCCATTTCCTCGAGCCAGGGAAATTGCGACCGCTCGTAAAACTCGATCTGGGGCAGGCCGGGAAAGTAAAAGGATTTGGGCTGCTGAAGAAATACCTGCTTGCGGCCCAGCATGAGGTCGACCGCCGTCGCGACCCGTCCAGCAATCGGGCCCGCGAAGCGCTCCCTCATGGTCGATTCGAGATGGTCGGCGAAGTCCCGCTCCAGCTGGGCGGCGGCCGTCTCGGCGCGGCGCAGCTCGTTCGCCAGCATCGGCGAAACCTGCCCCTGGACAGCCGCCGCGGAGAGCGCGGTCGCGTAGAAGGCCGAGGCCGCCCGCCTGTCGCCGGCCCTCAGATGGCAATCGGCCCGCATGATCAGCCCGCCCAGGTGGCGAGGCTCCGCCTCGAGCAGCTTGTCGAGCGCGGCTTCCTCGCCCTCGCCGTCCCCGCCGTGGCGGCAGGCTTGGGCGAGGAGGAACCAAGGCGGGGCTATCGTTCCGGCCTCAGCGGCGCCGCGCAGAAGGCGAATCGCCTCGCCGGCCTGCCCCGCTCGAAGCGCCGCAACGCCAGACCGGATCATTCCCTCCGCCTCGGCTACGCTCGTCGCCATGGCCGCCGCTCCCGATTCCCCCGGGAGACATTGATGTCGATCAATATGGGAACGTCAAGTCCCGGGCGCTCAGGACGCCTGGCCGCGCTCCGCCAGCTTGCGCTCCCAGGCGAGGGCGTGGACGACGATCGTGTCCAGATCGTCCAGTTTGGGCCGCCACGGCAGAGTGGCGAGGATCTTGCCGTTGTCGGCGACGAGCGCGTCGGGATCTCCAGCCCGCCGCGGCTCCAGCCGTCGCTCGATCCGCATATTGGTCACCCGGTCGACCGCGTCGAGCACTTCGAGCACCGAGAAACCGCGACCATAACCGCAATTCATGATGTGGCTGGAGGTCGGATCCTCGATCAGCTTGTCGAGCGCGTCGACATGGGCGGCGGCGAGGTCGCTGACGTGAATATAGTCGCGCACTCCGGTGCCGTCGGGCGTGTCGTAATCGGTGCCGTAGACCGAAACCGCCGCCCTCTTGCCGGTCGCCGCCTCCACGGCGACCTTGATCAGGTGGGTGGCGCCGGCGGTCGACTGGCCGGAGCGGCCCTGCGGGTCGGCGCCGGCGACGTTGAAGTAGCGCAACGCACAGAAGTTGAGCGGATGGGCGAAAGCGGTGTCGGCGAGCATGCGCTCGGTCATCAGCTTCGACCAGCCGTAAGGATTGATCGGCTGGGTTCGGGAGCTTTCCACGACTGGAACCTGCTCGGGAAGGCCGTAGGTCGCCGCGGTCGAGGAGAAGATGAAGTGGCGCACTCCGCCCAGAATCGCGCTCTCGATCAGCGAGCGGCTCTTCACCGTGTTGTTCTCATAATATTTGAGCGGCTGCTCGACCGATTCGGGCACCACGATCGAGCCGGCGAAATGGATGATGGCGCCGATTTCATGCGTCTCGATCAGCCGGGCGACCAGCGCCTGGTCGCCGATGTCGCCCTCGACGAAGCTCGCGGCCCCGGGCACCGCCCAGCGAAAACCGGTGGTGAGGTTGTCGATCACGACCACCGTCCAGCCCGCGTCGAGCAGCGCCAGCACGGCATGGCTGCCGATATAGCCGGCGCCGCCGGTCACGAGCACGGTGGGCTTGTCCATCAATCCTCTTCCCTCAAGGAACCCGAATAAGGCAAAGAGCGCTGAACGGATCGTTGCAGCGCCCACACGATCGGGGCGCTAGACCAAGAGGTGCCGGAATGAAAACAGCTTTTCTGCGCAGCGCCCCCCTCCTGCTGGCGGCGGCGCTCGCCGCCTGCGCAAGCGGCGGCGGCAGGGAAAGGCCGGCGGCCGGCGGGGTCGACGTCGCTCGCTTCCATCTCGGCGAGCCGGTCGCTCGGGCGCAGATCGTGATCGAGCCGTTCGACAAGGCCGACGGCAACCGGCCCGAATTCCCGGCCTATGCCGCCGCCGTCGGCCGCCAGCTCAGCCGGCTCGGATGGACCGTGGTGCCGGCGACGACCCGGTCCGAGCAGATCGCCCTCATCGACCTCGAACAGGGCAGCCGCGAGGCGGTGGCGGCGCTGAGCGCGGCCCGGATCGGCCGGGGCCTCTCCGCCACCGTGCCGGCCGGGGCCTCCGCCAATGTCACCGCGACCCTCCTCGAGGTCGCGATTCGCCGCCGCTCCGACGGCACCGTCTTCTGGGAAGGCCGAGCCGTCGACGAGGCCTCGACCGGGAGCGCCGGGGCCGCCCGGACCGCCGCCGTCGAGCGCCTCGCCGGGGCCCTGTTTCGGGACTTCCCCGGGGAGTCGGGCCGCACTATCAGGGTTCGATGACCTTATCCGTTACGAGCCCCTTCGATGGCGGCAACATTCGCACGGTTGCCGTTCAGGGCAACCGGATCGACCTCGAAATCGCCAAGGACCATAGGTCCGATTTCTACCAATGGTTCTACTTCCGGCTGACCGGCGGGGCGGGGCAGGAGGTCGAGCTCCGGATCGTCAATTGCGCCGGGGCCGCCTATCCGCTCGGCTGGCAGAATTACCGGGCCTGCATGTCCGTCGACCGGGAGGAATGGGAGCGGGTCGACACGGGCTACGAGGACGGAATCCTCACGATCCGGCTGACTCCGTCCGCGAACAGCGTCTGGTTCGCCTATTTCGCGCCCTACACGATGGAGCGGCACCACGATCTCGTCGCCTCGGTCGCCGCCCATCCGGGCGTCGAGCACCGCTCGCTGGGCCAGACCCTCGACGGGCAGGAGATGGACTATTTCCGGATCGGCGAGGGGCCGCTCCAGGTCTGGCTTTACGCCCGCCAGCATCCGGGCGAGACGATGGCGGAATGGTGGATGGAAGGCGCGCTCGAGCGGCTGCTCGACGACTCCGATCCGGTCGCCCGACGGCTTCGGGCCAAAGCGACCTTCCACATCGTCCCGAACATGAATCCCGACGGCTCGCGCCGCGGCCACCTGCGCACCAACGCGGTCGGCACCAACCTCAACCGCGAATGGCACGATCCGACCCCCGAGCGCAGCCCGGAAGTGCTGTGCGTCAGGAACGAGATGGACCGGACCGGGGTCGACTTCGCGATGGACGTCCATGGCGACGAGGCGATCCCGGCCAATTTCCTCGCCGGCTTCGAGGGCATCCCGAGCTGGAATTCGGGCCAGCAGAATTTGTTCGATCGCTTCGCGGAGGAGCTGGTCCGCTTCTCGCCCGATTTCCAGACCCGGAAAGGCTATGAGATCTCGAAGCCCGGGAAGGCGAACATGTCGATGTCGACCTCGCAGCTCGCCGAACGCTTCGGCGCCGTCTCGATGACCCTGGAGATGCCGTTCAAGGACAATGAGGACCTGCCCGACCCGCGCCGGGGCTGGTCGCCGGAGCGGAGCGCCCTGCTCGCCCGCGCGTGCCTCGATGCGCTCCACGCCATCATCGACGACCTGCCCGCCCGCAAAAGCTGATAGCAGCCAAGCTAGCGACGGACTCTGACGATATCCTGCCGGGGGAAAGTCCGCGCCAGGATGTCGCGTCGAGATTCGATATCGACGTGGATGAACTCAAGCGCTGGAAGGTCTGCCAGAGGTGACAAGTCCTGGATCGGAGCGGCTCCAATGTGGAGCGATTGCAGAGCCGTGAGATTAGCCAGCGGTGCGAGATCCGTTACGGCTGTCCCTTGTATATCCAATACCCTCAGCGCGTTGAGAGATGCAAGCGGGGCGAGGTCCTTCACGAGAGTACCTCCGATGTTCAGCACGGAAAGAGCGGACAAGCCTGCTATCGGCGTCAAATTACTTATCGCCAAGCCGGCAAGGTTGAGCGACTCTATCTTGTGAAAGCCTGCCAGGGGTCGCAAGTCAGTCACGAGTGTGCCGCCTAAAAATAGCCGGGTAAGATTCGACAGATTTTCAAGAGGCCCTAGATCGAACACGGGGGTTCCGACGAGCCCCAACAGCTCTAGGTCGACGAGGTTGGCCAACGGGCTGAGATCCCTGATTCGTGTACTTGTGAGGTTTAGTCTCCTGAGAGTCGGGAGAGAACTCAAAGGAGAGAAGTCGGTGACTTTGGTTCCGCCGAGCCTGAGGAACTTCAACGCAGGCAGTCCTGTCAGTGGCGCAATACTCCCAACGCGCGTCTGAGAGAAATCCAGCCCTTCCAGTGCGGTCAGGTCCGCCAGAGGCGCGAGGTTGGCGACCTCGGTCCGGGACAGATTCAGATTCTGCAATTGCGAAAGGCTGACGAGCGAGCCGATTTCACTCACCTTCGTGGCGGTAAGGTCAAGAGACGCAAGGGAGGCCAAGCGTGAGAGGGGCGACAATTCGCTCACCTTCGTCTCCGCCAGATCCAGAACTTGCAACTCCGACAGCCCGGCCACCGCGCTCAAATCGCTCACATCGGTCGATGCGAGGTCGAGGGAAACAAGCGAGTTCAAGCGAGCTAGCGGCGTCAAATCGCTCACTTTCGACGCGGCAAGATCCAAAGTCTCCAACTTCGAAAGCCCGGCGATAGGCGTCAAATCACTTACTTCGGTGGACGCGAGGTCCAGGTTCCGCAACTCTGTCAAGCTGGCGATCGGCGACAGGTCGTAGGCTGGTGTGCCGATAAGCAGGAGTGATTCCAGCGCCTTCAAATCAGATAGGAGCCCTAGGTCCGTCAGATCAGTCCTGATAAAGCTGAGTTCCTTGATCCAGGGATTCCATTCCGGAGGAGGCGCCTCGCCTGCGAGAACCAATCGATGGACTTCAGCGACATTGAAGCCTGTGGGAGGATCGCCTAGCGGCGATTTCGCGCGCCTTCTTTCGACCTTAATGACGGCCTTGATTATAGTTCTTACCCCGCGCGCCAGTCTTCCGACCGGTCGGCGCATGGCATCGGCCGCCTGGCGAAGCGTCTGCGTCGCCCGACTGGCGGAGCTGATCACTGTCCCGTAAAAGTCGCGTGTGATCCTGCCCATCGCGGCCACCACGCGCTCCAACGCCGCGAGGTCGAGAAATTCACCCACGTTCAAGGTTAGGCTAAACAGCCGGACGTTGCGACGCATGATGGTTAGATACCGATTGACCTGAATGACCTGGGCTACAGACCGCCCGCCCCCCGGAATGCCCTCAAGGGCGATCCGTTGATTCATCATTTGAACTACGTCATTGAGGCGGCTTTCCAAGGCCACGAGCCTGCTGTCGTCAGGGCTGCGGCTTATGACCTCGCTGTCGGGAAGCCGCAGTAAGAGCGGATCTGGCCTAATACCCAGAGCAGAGGCAGCAGCGAGAACGTCATCGATATCCGCGTAGACGTTGCCGCGAGCCGCCCGAAGTGCCTTCCATCGGTCACCAGCCCACTCGTGCGCCGAAGGCTCGATCAAGTATTGGGCCAAATCCCCCCGCAGGGTCGCAAATTCGCTGGCCAGGCCATTGTCCGGCTCGCGGCTGTAGCCGCGAGCCAGATCGACCAGGGTGGTGAGGACCGCCTCCATGTCGGGCGCATCGTTGACGTGTCTAAGCGCCTCGCGGATCTCGTAGACGGAGTCAGGTAGCCTACTGAGCGCGGAGTTGAGGCGGCCGAAGGGCGTCATTCGCCTGCATTCCCGGCAATGGGCTGTGGTTTCACTCCAAAATGATTTTCGATCGCCTCCTGGATTTGAGTGCGCGCTACGTCGAAACCTCGGTTGCGGCTGCGCCAGTTCTTGATCGGTCGGACCCTCAAATCCTCGTCTCGAGGCGAAACCAAAAGGGAACCGGCGATCAACTCCCAAGCACATTCGTCCACGACGACGAAGAGCACCAGATCATCTTCCAGTCGCTGCTTTTCCCGAATAAGGGGCAACTCGGTCTCCATAATGTAGTCCGACCAAAGTGAGTTGGAGCTGACCAGAACAACGTGGACCCGAGCGGCCTCGATGCCTTGCCGAATTTTCGTATCGAAATACTGTCCGGTCTGGTTGCGATGATCAGTGTAGAAGTCGATACCAAACGCGCGCTCAAGCGGACGCAGGTGCTTGCGCATTTCCCTGCAGACTTCAAAATCGTCGTGCGAATAGGAAATGAATCCCCGCATCGTCGCCCTCTGCCTTTCCACAACGTATCGGGCGCGGCACAGCTGGATTCAAGCGCGCATTCTGCCCGGCAGCCAACGAGTTGCCATGCGTTGGATGGCCGCTAAAAGCCGGCCGGTGCCTCAGGAGAAGTAATGCCCACCCTCGTCCTCATCCGCCACGGCCAGTCGGCCTGGAACCTCGAGAATCGCTTCACCGGCTGGTGGGACGTCGACGTCACCGAGAAGGGGGCCGAGGAAGCGCGGCTCGCCGGCGAGATGATGGCGGCGAAGGGCCTCGATTTCGACCTGTGCTTCACCAGCCTTCAGACCCGGGCGATCAAGACTCTGAACCTGGCCTTGGAAGCGATGGGGCGGCTGTGGCTTCCGGTCGAGAAGGACTGGCGTCTGAACGAGCGCCATTATGGCGGCCTTACCGGCCTCAACAAGGCCGAGACGGCGGCGAAGCATGGCGACGTGCAGGTCCGGATCTGGCGCCGCTCCTTCGACACGCCGCCGCCGCCGATGGAGCAAGGCAGCCCCTACGACCTCGCCGCCGACCGGCGTTATGCGGGGATCGAGGTGCCCCGGACCGAAAGCCTGAAGGACACGATTGAGCGGGTGCTGCCTTATTGGGAGGGGCGGATCGCACCGGCTTTGCGCGACGGGCAGAGGGTCGTCATATCCGCGCACGGCAATTCATTGCGGGCGCTGGTCAAGCATCTGTCGGACATTCCGGAGGACGAGATTACCGGCCTCGAAATCCCGACCGGCCAGCCGATCGTCTATGAGCTGGACGAGAGGCTGGCGGCGAGGGAGCGATACTATCTGAGCGAGCGGTAAGCTCGCGTCATCCCGGCGATCAATCTCCAGCCCGCGCCAGCGCCTGGTTGCGCTCCGCCCTGGCGAGGACGTCGTCGATCTTGTCGCCCGGCATGATCCCGGTCGTCGCCACCGCCGATTCGAGCTTCACCTTCGCGTGGCCGAGGTCGAGCGGGTTCTCCTCGATGCACCGGCCGAGGCGGTCGGCGGTGTCGATCGCGCTGTTGTGGTCGAGATGATCGAGGATGAGGTCGAAGCGGTCATTGTCGGTGCGGGCGAGGATGTCGGTCGAGCGGATCAGGCCGCAGAGCAGGCGGGCGACGTGGACGAGGGCGGCGTCGACGGCGAAATGGCCGTGGCGCTCGTGGATGGCGGCAAGGTTGGTCAGCTCGATCCTGACGACCGCGGCGCTGGTTCCGTGGCGCTCGGCGAGGCCGACGACGCGCTCGAGCTCGGAGCGGAATCGAAGGGCGGTGGGCAGCGGCGTCAGGCTGTCGCTCTCAGCGCGCTGCTCGAGCTCGCTGATCCGGCGCTGGGCGTCGGCCAGAGCAGCTCGGAGAAGCGCGTTCTCGTCGGATGATTCGACCGGAAGGCCGGCGAAGTCGGATGCGTGCTTTGACATGGCGGCTTGATAGCGCAATCCGGTTAAGCAAAAACGAAGCTCTGGCCTCGCCGCCCGGCGCCCGATAGAGGAACGAGGATGGCCGAGGTCGGGATCATCATGGGCAGCCGCTCCGACTGGGAGACGATGCGCCATGCCGCCGAGATGCTGGACGCGCTCGAAGTGGCCTATGAGACCAAGGTGGTCTCGGCCCACCGGACCCCCGAACGGCTGTACGATTATGCGAGGGGCGCGGCCGGGCGCGGCCTCAAGGTGATCATCGCCGGCGCCGGCGGAGCGGCGCATCTGCCCGGCATGGCGGCGTCGATGACCCGGCTCCCGGTGCTCGGCGTCCCGGTCCATTCGAAGGCGCTGGGTGGCCTCGACAGCCTCCTCTCCATCGTCCAGATGCCCGCCGGAGTGCCCGTGGCCACCCTCGCCATCGGCAAGGCCGGCGCCGTCAACGCCGGGCTGCTCGCCGCGTCGATCCTGGCCCTTTCCGACGAGGCCCTCGCCGAGCGGCTCGAGGCGTGGCGGAAACGGCAGACGGACGGCGTCGCCGAAGCGCCTGAATGACTCTTCCTCCAGGCTCGACCATCGGCATCGTCGGCGGCGGGCAACTCGGCCGGATGCTGGCGATGGCGGCGGCGCGGCTCGGCTATAAATGCCATATCTATGCGCCCGACGAGGCGCCGCCGGCGGCGGAGGTCGCCGCCGCCTTTACGCGCGGCGCGTGGGACGACGAAGCGGCGCTCGCCGCCTTCGGCCGAAAAGTCGACGTCGCCACCTACGAGTTCGAGAATATCGCCGCCGCGCCGCTCGCCGCGCTCGCGGCCGAGGCGCCCCTCCACCCGCCCGCCGAGGCGCTCGCGGTGGCTCAGGACCGATTGAGCGAGAAGAGCTTCATCGCCCATCTGGGCGGAAGCCCTGCCCCGTTCCGGGCGGTGGACGACCGCTCGGGCCTGGACGAAGCCCTCGCCGCGCTCGGCGTGCCGGCGGTGCTCAAGACAAGGCGCTTCGGCTATGACGGCAAGGGCCAGGCCCGGATCATGCGGCCGTCGGAAGCGGATCGGGCCTGGAAAGAGGTTCGAGGCGCTCCCTCGGTCCTCGAAGCCTTCATCGCCTTCGACGCCGAATTCTCG
>Ga0190270_10001268_pt1 | contig 11657 bp, 7 predicted proteins | sample Popmic320T_FD_133748 | JGI IMG/M metagenome (GOLD analysis project Ga0190270, IMG submission 133748) | Populus adjacent soil microbial communities from riparian zone of Weber River, Utah, USA - 320 T | ecosystem: Environmental > Terrestrial > Soil > Riparian zone | place: USA: Utah | collected... | reverse complement strand
GCGATGCGCGCGACAAACCGTTAGAAACGGTTAAGGATCATCTGCGAATCTTAGTCACCGGGCTGAAGCCACGGTGCTAATGAGACCGCTCCGCGATGCTTGTCAGCGCACAAAGAAATCTTGGTAAGAAAACAAGAAGTTGTCGGTTTGCTTCGCAGATTACGCGGACTCACTCTCAGGCAGCTGAAACTTCCATCTCAGTTATTTGAACTAAACTTCTGTGTAATCTGCGGATGTTTGTTTCCAGTTCTTTGCTTTGCGGTTGACACTCCAATTCACCAACGTATAATTTCCTCTCCGTTACGGGCCGATAGCTCAGTTGGTAGAGCAGCTGACTCTTAATCAGCGGGTCGCAGGTTCGAGCCCTGCTCGGCTCACCATTTCAATACAAAAGCGGCAGGTTCCAATTGAATCATTGGCCTGCCGCTTCTAGTTTGTGACCATTTTTTCGACTACGCTGTTGTCGGTACGCCGACAATTAGTTACTTCGATGCTTTCAACGGGAAGTGAGCTATAAGAAATCGCGTCAAGATCAAGACACTGCGTTGACCTATGCGCAATTTGGAAGAAGTCTGTCGGTTCTAATAATCTCACAAACTTTCGAAGCTCGCGCCTTGAAACGAACTTAATGTCTTGGTTCAATCCTTCGATTCGATAACCACCATGGTGTCGATAAGGAGGCTGAAGAGGCAGAATGTAACTATATGTCGTCAACAGATGTAATTTCGAGAACATGGAATGACTCGGACTAATCACGTTCAGGCCTTCAAGTTCAGAGGCCGATAGTAAGAGAGGTCTTAAACAACACCCGAGAATTTCGGAATTATCACCGAAAACGAGGGCCGTGTTTGCCGGAGGATAAATCGTCAGTGGCGACAAGTCCTGAGCCTGACAAGACGCTAACAAACGCATGACCACTCTCTCAAAGAAAGACTGGACGTTTTTCTGTGGATTCTCTTCGAAAGCCTCGCCCGCTCATTATTCGTCCACTCACTTAAAACGGATCGAAGCTTGGTTGAGCACGGCCATGTAATGGAACTCGAAAACATCACAGGCTCATCTCGGAAATCCGAACCGATAGTCCGCGAAACCGGCCGGCTTGGCCTAATGCGCACGGCCAAATCAACTAAACGCCAATAAAACAAGGTAGAACCTGGCTCAATCTAACTGGCATGGCAGATGCTAGGTGACGGTTGTCTGATTAACTGGAGAAAGGAGGCATGGACAAGATGAAGAGGAGCTCTATAGCAAGGATCAGGGCTCGGCACAGATCTTCGAGGCGTTCCGGGAGGTCGAACCTACGCAGCGACTACCGCCGAACGTACTTTCCAAACAACTCGTCCGGCGATCTCTAGCAACGCGAGCCCGGCAATTCGACTCGTGAATACGTCGGCGTTAGATGATTAGACGAAAATCACCATGAACCAACTCGAGAACAATGGCTGTTTGGTACGAAAGGAGGAGGAGCAGCGAGCGTCATGTCGGGGGCTGCTATGGGAGAGTGGTCTACTAGAGCAGCCCGCGCATGATGTTTCGAATATGAACGCACCTCACGTCGGTTGGTTAGATCCCGAGGTCGCAGGCATTTAGAGGTGTTCCCCCAATGAGAAGTTGAGTCATGTTAATGTTGAACCTTAATCCCTCACAAGAGCAAACCAATAATGAAGACACGTCCCGGATATTCTGGAGCGTAGTAGCATTCCTATCAGCTCTCTACGTCGCTGCAATTTTTCTTTTAGGTCCATTCAGCACTGTTTGGCGCGGCGCGCAACCCTATGCTGAACTCATTGTTCAACATCCCTCGCTAATCAGATTCTCTACATGTTTGTTATGTGCCGGCTGTGCATGGTTTCTAATCTGGCCCCGGGAGGGTAGCCGGTTTGTCGGTCGCTGGAGTGACTGTGTGGCCCTGGCATTTGCGACCTTTGCCTTACAATATGGCTTACGTTTTGCCGAACTAAAGCTGGAAGGCATTCTAAACCCGTCCCTTTACTCTGCGTTCCATCAAGGCGTGTCTGTCGTTATGTATCTCTGTTCGGCATTAAACAATCTGCTTTTCCTTGCCGCTGCACAAATTCTTCTAAATAAGAACAAGAAAGGCCGGCGTGTTTATTCCCTCGACGAAGATCCGCGAGTATTCTCCCAGATAAAGAAAAAGTTTCGTAACGCACTGGCGGAATTCCTAGGCGCTGTTCCAAAATGGGCGTTGTTTTCGGCTATGCTCGGGCCGATTGCCTTACTCGATTCCTGGCCGCGATTGTTTTGGGCACGATTTCCCGACGCGATCTTCTCGCTCTTGTGTCTTTCGTGGTTCGGTTATGCCGTTGCCGTAAACCTGAACGAGAAAAGGCGCACACTACTGGCCGTGACTGCGGTGCTAATTGCGTTGACATACGGCAGCGCGCAACTGGTTTATGCCACAAATCCGATAATTGCTTATTCTGTAATTGCCGAACGGTCGCGTTCGCGTCCTGTTAACTGGATCAGGTCAAACATAGGAATCACAGCTGATAGTCTGGCGGTACAAACAAACCAAAAGACTGGCAGGCACGATAGCACCATTATCTTTTTGGACAACGCGGTCTACGCGCTGCTATTGCCATTGAAACTGGCTCTCTTTCTACCTGCCTTCTCTCTTTATCTACTATTCGTCATCTCTTCGCTCAACGATTTTAGACCGGCACTTTTCGATTCGCTCAGGCGACGTCAAGACTTTCTTTCCAGTGACGGAATAATCCGAGCATTAGGGAAATCGATTGGCGCGAAGAAAGTCTCTTTGTACATCAGAATTCCCGGAACGCATGAATCAGAGAATGGACGTGAAGAACGCGCGCTGCCCATGGTATGGAACTCCAATGGTGATCGTGAGAAACCCGAACCAATCGGCATCAACACGCATCCGCAACTTAAGCGGATCATGAAAGACGAAGGGCAGGAACTGCTTGACTCAGACAAAGCGGCCGCAAACTCAAGTAGTAATCAAACCTCGCGAGAGCCTCCCTGGCTGGTTCCCATTAAATTCCACGACGGAGTGATTGGGGTGGTGCAGGCCGACGTTAAAGGACTGCGCAGAAACAATACCGCTCTACAAAAGCTTCGCTTGATTAGCGAACTTATTGCGCCTTCAGTTCAGGACTACCGTTCACTCGCAGCAATGGATCAGATGGGATTTCGCTTTACGCGTTTGCAAATGGACCATCGAAACGAGAATCTTTTTGATGCCACTCAAAGGATGACGGTCATCATGCACGATATATTGTCGCCGCTGGCTTCGGCTTTGATTATCGAAATAGGCTTTAACTCCATTCATCACTTCCACGCAGAAAAGGACGCGGACAAGCAGCTTCTGCAAGCTCAGCAAAACGACTCCTGGCTGGACCACGAAGCGTCGCGATTAATCAGTAAAAACCAAAGTATCAGAATGGACATAAACCAGACCGTGGTCAGAAGCAGACAACATCAAGGCCGCAAACCATTGCAAATCGGTGGCCTGGTCTTCACCATTCCCAATGAAAAAGATGATTTCGACCTGCCGACACTGGCTGCTTATTACCTTAACCGCAAGGCGGTTGCATCGATCGTCGCTGACGGCATATTCGACGTTGCACGTGGTTTTTTCAGCGAAATAATCAAGAACATGGCGCTTGAATTCAGCACTGTACCATTGTCGGATCAGGCCTGGTTTGAAACTGTTCAGGCAGCGGTTGGTCGTTCCGGCATTCGGTGGGCAGTTGCTCAACCCTTCAAGAACGGTACGTATGGCGAAGGTAGCGACCGAATTAAACTGCACTCAAATCTCAGCGATAGCGACCGAGCAGCGTTATTGTCGCAACGATTGGTTACTCCGGACGCTGAGAGTTTCCCAACGCCTCGTGTGGTGGAAATATCGCTTCGCAGATCGAACCGCCGGCTTTGGCTCGGCATTGAGCGCGAGAATTTTGGTGCCGAACTCGATTTCGAGTCTCCCTGGCGAATCTTTTTAGAGAACCTCGCCGACGTTGCTGACGCTGCTCTCGACAGCATGCAAAAAAAGCGCGAAGCGGAGCTCGCTCGTGAAGATCAGGAAGTGATCGCGATAGCGGTTATGACCGGAACGCTGACCCATCAAATCTTCAACCTGCTTGGCGATCAGGTACAAGCGACTGAAGTGATGGGAGACGAAGTGTCGCATGACCCTTCCATTAAGCTAACCAATACGTATCAGAAACAATTTCGAAATCTGCGTACTTCAGCATTGATTGGGCGCGATTTGACAGAAGCATTTTCGCGCATTACCAAGGGCGATACGTCAAGAGTCTGCAACATAAGTGAAGCTGCTGAGGAAGCATATAAGCTCCATCGGATGTTACTGAAAAGGCGGGAGATCGAGGTCAGAATCGATCCGTCCACCGAGCAAGTTAAAGTGCCGTTCTTCAGGGCGGCCTTCGCGCTGGCAAACCTCGTCGGCAATGCGAGCGATGCTATCAGATATAAAGGGAACATCCATATTGAAGCCGAAGAAACCGATGAATTCATTATCTGCCACGTCACGAATGACGGATTGGCGATACGCGAGAACATGAGGGAAAGGCTTTTCGAGTTTGGTGCGACAGATAAGCCCGACCATAAGGGTTGGGGCCTTTATTACGTCAGACGACTGCTGGCCCAAATCGGCGGTAAAGTGGAATTGGCTTATTCTTTCGATAACAACACCAGATTCACCATAGGCTTCCCGAAAACTTCCGCACAGGAATGATATTAACACTGGCTCACCCCCATGTGACCTGAAAGGATTCGATTGAAATGTCGAGGAAAACTGTACTTGTGGTCGAAGACAACGAGACCCAATGTGACGCAATGGTTGCTGCGCTGACAAAGCGCGATTTTGTAGCACGCGGTGTGGGAAAGGTAGACGAGGCGCATAAAGTAATCGAAGAGCTCGGCGACGAGATCGACGTCATGATTCTGGACATGAAGCTGGATGATCCCGAGGCGCCGGAGGTAACAGGCGCCCAGATCGGTATTGAGGTTCAGGCCAAACATCCGACGTGGTTACCAGAGTATTTAATTCAGTCGCAACATGAAATTGTCAATTATTATCAGCTTGCGCTTCGCTTGGGTGCGGCGGCATACCTGGTTAAGAGAGGGGCACAGGACGTGGCCGAGATAGTGCGTCATGTAAGGGCGCTCGCTTTGCGACGCGCGCTTCGGTTGGAACGGCCGAAGGTAGGGGAGCGGTTGAGTGCGATCGTTGATTCAACCAAGAACTTGTCCACAGCAGTGAGAAGTTTTTGCACCGATATTCTCAAAGTTGAATTGGATATATGCTTGGGTACTCCTTACCTGCTCTTGCTGACAGATGAAACCGGCACCCACAATTTTGCGACGAACACCAATCTCCCACTGGGTCATGAGCCGATTTATACGCCGCTACAAGCTATGGCCCATGGCATTTCAAATTTTTCAGCGCCTTACCAGCTCAACGCCGCCGAGTTGAAGAAGATTCCGGGTCCCACAAGCGCGAATGAGGTAATTATCCGTGAGCGACTTGATGGTGCAGCCTTCATACCGCTGGCGAATCTAAAAATCTTCCGGCTTTCGCTTGGATTGTTACCGCCACGACACGACGAGGTGCGATATCCAGAGGACACGGGTAAGCTGGCGGCGGTACTAGCACAGTACGTCCGCTCTACGATCGTCGAGCACATCCTCCGCATCCTTGTCCATTTGGATTCACAGAAGCGTGCGATGCTGAAAAGCACCTCGCGCCTATGCGTGTTTCTGGGACAGGATCAACAGGAGATCATCGAAGAAGGGGTTGTAGCTCTGGATTTAAAAAGCGGTAGCAAGACGCACGAAAAGCTGACCAACCTCGCGGTTGATCTCAGAGATACGGGTACGATTCTAACGAATGTTGCAAACAGCGATTCGAAATTTGACTATCCCGCTTTTGAATGTCGCACCCTTGTTGAGAAAGCATTTGACGACGTAAGGACAACATTGGATCTACCTGACATTAAACTCGCGTTTGAAGGTGACTGTAAGATTAAAGCGAAGACTGACGACGTATATATTGCCGTTATCAGAGTGTTACAATGGCTGGTGCAAAGACGTAACGAAACTCCGCCGGACATCGAGCAGCAGATCCACGTGCACTGTGACGAAACGAACGCACTGTCGAGCATAACCTTTGAAGACTGTAGCAACCGTTTGCCGCCCAAGCTGCGAGAACAATTGTTCATGCCATTTTCGATATCGGCCATTCCCCAGGAAGGCACTAAGCTGACCGGCCCAGGACTTTATCTGCCACTCTTTTTGGCAAAAATGTTGGTTGAAGAAAAGTATGGTGGATGGTTGGATGATCGGTCTGATGAGATTACAAGTACCCTCGGTCATCGTCTGGTCATGAGTTTTCCATCTCACAAAAAAGCCCAGAAAAATGGAAACCTCGCCATTTAGCGTTGTAAACGTTGGGCTTATTGGGCTTTCATTAGGCCGCCGCTGGCACAACCATCTCTACACCAGCGCATCTACTCCTCGCCGCGGTGCAATTGAGTATCAGGCCCATTTGTTTGCATCTGTTACCTAATGAATATCGCATTGCTAACATCAGACTCTATTCCTCTCGACACGATCTCCAAAATGATCCGAGAGGAAGAAGTCGACGTTACCTTCTCAAAGGTCGACGCTAAGTCGACGTCAACGCTACCGCGCGATGCGACTCTCTACTTCCTGATCTTTGAAGGCCAGGAGATTGTAAGAATTGGTGAAACCACCAGTAGAGTGCGTAGGCTCCTTAACGGGGAGACAATACTCGTTCTTTGCATGCCCTTGCCGCTCGAGCGTGGCGCGCTAATCGAAATGGGCGCCAACGACATCATAACGCCGGCTTCGATGACGGTTGCTCCTATAGCTGAACGCATTCTGGCGCATCTGATTTCACTCAACCAGGTTAAAACAAACAACCACGGAGACCTGCGCGGCGGCACTCGAGTAATGCGCGACGTGTACCGGCACATCGAAACTCTTGGTCCACTCGCCGACTCAGTGTTGATTCTTGGCGAAACTGGAACGGGCAAGGAGTTGGTCGCGAGGGAAATGCACCGCACCAGTTCGCGCACAGACCCGTACCTGGCAGTTAATTGCGCGGAACTAAACCCTGAATTATTGGGCAGCGAGTTGTTCGGACATGAGAAGGGCGCGTTTACCAATGCGATCCAATCACGTCGCGGCCTTTTGGCTGAGGCGGAGAAGGGGACTGTGTTCCTCGACGAAATCGGCGACCTTGATTTACAAGCGCAAGCAAAGCTCTTGAGAGTTTTGGAAGAAAAGAAGATTCGACGCATCGGTGCGAATAAGTGGGAAGACGTGAGTGCGCGAATCCTGCTCGCGACTCATCGAAATCTTGAAGCGGACTGCGAATCCGGGCGATTTCGTCGAGATCTTTATGAACGCATCCGCGGTTTCACTATCGACCTGCCTCCTCTGCGAACGCGCAAAGCCGATATCCCTCTATTGGTAGATCATTTCATCAATACCTTTCGCAGTGAGTACAAACATGAGTTGAAACTACCGGCCGGGGCAGTTGATCAACTGTTTCGTTACGATTGGCCGGGCAATGTTCGCGAATTGCGCGCCGCGGTTCGCAAAGCTGCGGCATATGCTGATGACGAAGGGAATATCAGCTCGCTGATCCTCCAGGAATCAACACGTGGCCGTAAAGCCATCGAAGTTACCAACGCGGTTTCTTTTAATCCGAGTACGGACACTTGGCGTGAGGTTCAGAAGAATACTCAGGCGGCATATTTCAAGGCTTTACTCGCGGAAGCCAAGGGAGATCGAGAGCTCGCGATCAAGTTGTCAGGTCTGAGTAAGACTCAGTTTTACGAGAAGTTAAAAGAAAGCAAAATCCTCTAATCTCGCGTATTGGTGGCCCCGACACGTTGACTTTTCGCCCACCCGAATATATCCTGCCGCCGCTCTAGCATCCTTATGACGGAACGCAAAGAACCTCGTTCCATTTCTCTTCGATTCTTGCGACTGTCCTCAATCTTCATTGAAGCCGTAGGAACTCCGGTCTCATATCAAAACTCCGTAGGCGGAAGCCTGAGTTATGTCCAACAACCTCACGAATGAAAAGTCCGAAAACGCAACTTCAGCAGAGGCGTTCCGACTACGCGCCGAAGCCGAACCGACGACGTCTTTACTAGATTGCCAAGCCTGGTTAGAGGAGATTAAGCGTCAAGCGCAAATAAAACCCCCGGAACACGAGGTGGAGTTGGGCCCGTACTTCCGCGAGAACGCGCCTTATCGCGCAAAGATGTCGGCCCCTTACGAAACGGGCACGACTGTAGTTATTAGAGGCCGAGTTTGGTCGTACGAGGACAAAACTCCAGTACCAGCGACGCTGGACGTTTGGCACGCGGATCATCGGGGAAAGTACGACAATGAGGAAGGCCACTCAACCAACAAGTATTCGTTCAAGAATCGAGCGCGGGTACGTTGCGACGAGCACGGTTACTACGAGATCGAAACCATCCTGCCCGGTCCTTACAGTAGAGGTTCAACCGTCCACGCTGCGCATATCCATTTCCGCGTCAGCTTTATAGGTCATCGTGATTGCGTCACACAGCTTCTCTTTAGAGGAGACCCCCACATCGAAAAGGACCCGTTTCGTGAGTATTCGGTCATCATTGACCTCACCGAAGTCGAGCGTAATGGACAAAAATACAAAGAGGGAATCTTCGATATAGTGCTGAAGGTCATTCCTGAGCCTGCCAATTAAGACTCCTTCAGAGCCTTTACCATCGTGGTTAACGCCTCTTTCAGTTGAGCCGTGTCTTCATAGATCAGAGATCGTCGCACATGAACATCGAACGGAGCCGTCGAACTTTCGTGCTTTAAGATGATCACGATTTTCGACAGGGCATCGGCATATCCGATTTCATAAAATACGTTGGGGTTGTTTCCGGTGATGTCAGCAATAATAAACTCCGACTCCTCCAGTTTTTCGTATAGCATAGTCATGACGTTCCCGACGTATTGAATATCATCCATTCGCTCGCAACGATAGCCGAGGTGCTCAAAGACCTCCTTAACCGTGCTATAAACCTCGTCGAATTCTTCGGCAAATGGCATTAGAACAAGTGCCTGACGTTTGCCTCGAGCGCCGCGCTTTCTCCTTTTGCTTTCAGCCAATGCATCGCGCAGTAATTGGATAAACTCCGCGTCGTAAATGTTGAGCGGTTTTTGCAGGACGGCAAATGCACCCGCCTCCATCGCTTGCTGGTGAACGTCTTCACCAGAGTAATAGGTGAGGTACACGATACTGACGGTGAAATCGCGTAAGTGAATCCGCTCGATGAACTCTAATGTGCGCTTTATGCTTACAGCAAAGTGGACAATTGCGATATCGGGAGATAGATCGTCGAGTGCTGCAAGTGCAGGCTCCTCGCTTTCAAAGAACTCTACTGTAAAGCCGTCGCGTTCCAACGGTATCTTGTATTTGTCTCGTTCATTCTCGTCGTCAACAACAATGAACGCGAGCTTTTTGGAATTGATAGTTCTCAACGTCTTCTCTTAAAGGAGACTTAACTGACGGCCTAAAATACAGGTTGTCTTGTGCCGGATCAATCGCACATCGGATCAATGGCACAAACGTAACGACTTAACACTGGGTACCAAAAAGATTGCGCTGAAATATAACGCAAGCTTACCCAATTCTCTCAGGTAACAATAACCGATAGATCCTGAATGACAGTACAAATGAAACTGGCTTATATCGATTACGAAGATTCGGTAGCCTTGTTATCAAGAGAAGTTAGAATCCGTCGATACTGCAATAGGGGTCTTGGAGAAAGGTTTGACTCTAGATTTCTCGCTACTTTATGAACGCCGTCGCCGGTATCCGATGAGATTTGGGACCAACTTGTGACCAGAATACTTGCAAAGAAGCATCAATAGGTATGAACAGTCGGGTTCGTATGTCGCTGCGATTGTTTGTGCCTCAGGTTCAGGCTCGTAAATCGGAGCCAGCCCATGCACATTGTAACCGTCGAAGTTCACTCCGATGACGCTCAATTCTTTCTTGTCTCCCGGGGTGGTGGTCCGCGCGCGCAAGCAACCGTAAGTTAGGCAGGTAAGTCACGCACCAATCTTCCGCCAGTGGTTTGTTTTCCGGGCCAATGAGGTTATACGGGTAATAGTGCAGTGGTCCATGAGGGGAAATGCACAGGTGATCTTTTCCCTTGCCACGTTCGGTTCTACAAGTGGTCAATTAGCGAACGCTTTCAGCGTTAAACTGAAACTAAAGGATTCTTTTTGCAGCTCGTACGTGTGACGTTGAACCGATACCGGTGCATCCTTTGCTTAACCGGCGATCACTACGTATCACTTGTTATACTTCGCTCCTCGAACTCCGACTCTGATCTTCCATATTTTCCCTCCACCGCGTTGAGTTGAGGTGGCGTAGATGGCGTATCGATCAAATTTGCCCTCACCAAAAACCAGGCTGGCGACGCTGGGGATTCCTTCAGCTATCAACAGCATTTCGCCGGTCTTTGGATCGTAGCGGAAAATCTTTCCGGCGCCGTTGTCAGCTACATAAACTCTTCCAAATTCATCAGTGACGAGCCCGTCAACAGCTTTGCCGCCTGTACGCGCCACAACTCTGGGTGGACCAACCGGCAAGCCCTTGTTAATCGTGAATGCCCAGATACGGTCGTCCACCACAATGGGTTTGAGGTTGCTGAATATTTGCGCGACATAAAGTGTGCGATTATCCAGAGAGAGCGTCAGCCCATTTGGGTAAGGAACTGCGGTGGACCAAATAGAAACCTTTCCATTTTTAACACGGTATATTTTGTCAGTGCCGTCATCCGAAACGAGGAGCGAACCGTCTTTCAGTACAACCACGGCATTTGGGTCGGCGATGCCGCGCGCTACCGCTGTCTTATTTCCTTCCGGTGTAATGCGCCAGACGATGCCGTCGTCGTTAGGCCCGTCAGCAAACACATTTGTCGGTCCGAAATCGCACGCAAGAATATCGCGCTTGCCGATGCGGGCCTGACCCAGATGGCGGTGAACGTCGGTTATCTTCTTCACAGTTCCATCCGGCTCTGCAATCCAGATTGCATTATTGGCGCCAATAAAAAGCCGACCTTCGGCGTTAAATGTAATGCCTTCGGATCCGTTGAACTGATCGATAAAGATCTCTGGTTTTACTGGAAATTCAATTTTCGGTTGCACTGGGCGAGAGCGACGCCCAGTAGGCTGGGCCTCGACGTTTTGAACGGCAAAGCAGACGAAGATAAATGCGGTCAATAGGGACAGATAAGGTTTCATAACAACTATTCCACTGGAAGATTCTAAGGGGCACTGGGAGAAAAGACGAGATCAAGCTAAAGGAAAAGTAGTGGTGCGTCTTGAACGTTCTTGCTGTTTGATAGGCCCGCACAGAGTCAGCTCAAGAGGATCGTGCAATGAACAGTGGGTGTGTAAGACGGGCAGGCCCGAAGGGCCGTTAGTTAGTAGCCCGTCCGTGGGTGTGGAAACCGCCTGAGACCAGATTGCCATAGGCGCGAAGCGCCGACAGCCATTGAGGCGAGTGTCGGCCCCTCGGGCCTACGCGACAATGGGCCATTCACCACGCCCTCACGGGCGTGGCTATTCACTCTCGG
>Ga0190270_10001267_pt1 | contig 11659 bp, 9 predicted proteins | sample Popmic320T_FD_133748 | JGI IMG/M metagenome (GOLD analysis project Ga0190270, IMG submission 133748) | Populus adjacent soil microbial communities from riparian zone of Weber River, Utah, USA - 320 T | ecosystem: Environmental > Terrestrial > Soil > Riparian zone | place: USA: Utah | collected... | reverse complement strand
GAACTTCGCCGCGCGCGCACGGGGGTTCGCGGCGACCTCGGCGGGTGACGCGGTCAACGGCTTCTTCGTCAGGACGCGCAGGCGGTCGTCGTCGCGGAAGGTCCGCTTCACGATGCCGTCCTCGAGCGAGTGGTACGCGATGACGACCACGCGGCCACCGGGCTCGAGGAGCCCGGCCGCCTGAGGCAGGGAGGCGGTGAGCTCCTCGAGTTCCCGGTTGACCGCGATGCGGAGCGCCTGGAACGTGCGGCGGGCGGGGTGGGGGCCCCCCGGCCGCGCGCCCACGGCGCCCACGACGACACCGGCCAGCTGGTCGGTCGTGGTGATGGGTCGGCGGCGAACGATCGCCGCCGCGATCCGGCGGGACCGGCGTTCGTCGCCGAGCCGGAAGAGCACGTCCGCGAGTTCCCGCTCGGGGAGATGGTTGACGAGGTCGGCCGCGGTCGGCCCGTCCTCGTCCTGCCCCATCCGCATGTCGAGCGGGCCGTCGTGACGGAACGAGAACCCCCGGTCGGCTTCGTCGAGCTGCATCGACGAGACGCCGAGGTCGAAGAGCACCCCGTCGATCCGGTCCTCGCCCAGGGTCGCCTCGAGCTCGGAGAACCGCCCGGCGACCACGCGGACGCGATCGCCGAACGGGCGCAGCCGCTCGGTGGCGAGGGCGCGCGCCGTCGGATCGCGATCGACCCCCATGAGCGACCCCACGCCGGCGGCGAGCAGGGCCTCCGCGTGGCCGCCGGCCCCGACCGTGGCGTCGACCACGAACCGGCATCCCCCCAGGAACGCGAGGACCTCGCCGGCCATGACGGGCTCGTGGGGCCCCCCGGTCACCCGGCCTGCCCGACGACGAACCCGAACGCGATGGAGGCGACGAGCGTCACCACGACCATCCCGATGAGGGACAGGCTCTGGCGCACCTCGGCCCCTAGCTTCCCGTTGCGTTGCATCTCACGACCTTCCCGGCGCGAGGGTCCCCGCCTGGTACGCGCCGACGTAGGCCGCCTCGTACCGCTCGTAGGACCCGCGATCCCAGATCTCCATGCGGTCGCGGACGCCCAGGACGACGACGTCCCGTGCGATCCCCGCCGCGTCCCGCAATCGGCCGGGGATCGTCATGCGACCCTGGCCATCGATGCGCGCCTCGTCGGACGCGCCGAAGAACAACCGGGCATACGCCCGCCCGTCAGCGTCGGAAAGGGGGGACGCCGCCACCTCGTCGGAACGACGGTCCCACTCGGCCCTGGGGAAGGCGAAGAGGCATCCGTCCTGCCCGATCGTGAGCCATGCGCCATCGGCGAACGCCTCGCGGAACCGTGCGGGCAGCGACAGACGACCCTTCGGGTCGAGCTGGTAACTGTGCGTGCCGAGCAGGTCGGTCACGCGTCCTCCCCTTTCCTCCACTTGGGTTCCCGTTTATGCCACCTGTACTCCACCGCGTCAACGGCGAACGCGCCCGAACTGTTGTTCGAGCACGGCGGAGGACCCCGGCGAGGCGAGGGTCAGCCAGGCGTCAGGGGCGATCAGGCGGAGAGGTAGCGTTCCCAGCCGGGCTCGTACTGCCCGAGCGTGAGCCGGAAGCCGTCGCTCGGGGCGTACGGCGTCGTCGCCAGGTGGTAGCCAGCTTCGGCCGGCGTGCGGTCCATCTTCTTGGCGTTGCACCGCCGGCACGCCGCGACCACGTTCTCCCAGACGTGGAGCCCCCCGCGCGAGCGCGGGATCACGTGGTCCAGGTTCTCGGCGGGAGCCCCGCAGTACTGGCAGAGGCCGCGGTCGCGGGCGAACACGGCGCGACGCGTCAGCGGCGCGTGGGCGCGGTACGGCACGTGGACGAAGGAGCGCAACCGCACCACCGACGGCGCCTCGAGGACGACGCGCTCGGAGCGGAAGATCGCACCGTTGGAGACGACGACGTCGGCCTTGTCCTTGAGGACGAGCACGACCGCCCGCCGCGCGGCGACCACCGCCAGCGGCGCCTCGGTCACGTTGAGCACGAGGGCCCGTCCCATGGCACGAAGTGTAGCGGGCGCGTCCGGGGGCCCGGAGGTCCGAGCGCGGGGATCACAACGATGTAACCTCTGACCCCGAGGGCCGGGCCTGCCCGGATGCCTGGAGTTGCGAACAGGGGCCGCGCGGGGCGTCCTCCGGCCGGCCCGGCCCTCATCTCCCACTCCGCGTGAGCGTTCCGGGCCGCTCGAGCATCTATCTATGCGTGCGAGCGCTGCCCGCGCGCGCCCGTGAGCGTCCGTGGCCGTCGCCTCCACGTAGAACGGAACGGGTGCGGAGCCGTACCATGGGGCGACCCACAGAGGAGGTACAGGTGGAGGTGCGTGAGCCCACGCGCGATCCGGAGGCCTTCGCCGGCCGGTTCCGCGAGATCGAGGACAACATCGAACAGGTCGTCCGCGGCAAGCGGGGGGAGATCCGGCTCGCGCTCGTGGCGTTGCTCGCCGAGGGCCACCTGCTCATCGAGGACGTCCCGGGCGTCGGTAAGACGATGCTCGCCAAGGCGATCGCGCGGTCGATCGACTGCTCGTTCCGCCGGATCCAGTTCACCCCCGACATGCTCCCGACGGACATCACCGGAGTGAACGTCTTCAACCAGGAGCACGGCGACTTCGAGTTCAAGCCGGGGGCCGTGTTCGCGAACATCGTGCTCGGCGACGAGATCAACCGCGCCTCGCCCAAGACCCAATCCGCGCTCCTCGAGTGCATGGAGGAGCGCCAGGTGACCATCGACGCCGAGACACGGAGCCTCGGCACGCCGTTCATGGTGATCGCCACCCAGAACCCGGTCGAGCACGAGGGCACCTATCCCCTCCCCGAGGCGCAGCTGGACCGGTTCATGCTGCGGATCGCGATCGGTTACCCGAGCGCCGAGATCGAGGCGTCCATCCTCTCGAGCCACGCCGCCGGTCAGCCGCTCGACGACATCGCGCCCGTGACCGACGCGCGCGGCATCGCACAGATGATCGAGCTCGCGCGCGAGGTCCATGTGGCGCCCGCGCTCCGTCGGTACATCGTCGACCTCGTCGACGCCACCCGCCGGCACCCCGACCTGTACCTCGGCGCCTCACCGCGCGCGTCGATCATGATCCTCCGCGCGTCCCGCGCCTACGCGGCGTCGGACGAGCGCGACTTCGTGGTCCCCGAGGACATCAAGACGTTGATCCTGCCAACGCTCGGTCACCGCGTGATCGTGGCCGCCGACGCGGTCATGGCCGGCCGCGGGGCGTCGGCGGTCCTGGATGACGTGCTCGCGTCGGTCGAGGTGCCGGTCTCGGAGAGTCCCTGATGCTCACCTCGCGAGGGCTCACGCTCTCGCTGGCGGGTGTCGGCATGTGGTTCCTCGCCCGTCTCGTGGGGTCGCCCGGCCTGGAGGTCGTCGGCCTCGGCCTGGCGGTCGCGCCGTTCCTCGCGGGGTTGACGGTGCGGCGCGGACCCGCGGGCGTCACCGTGCGCCGACGGCTCTCCGAGGTGCGCGTGGCGCCCGGGACCCGCGTGACGGTCACCCTCGCGGTCCGCAACACCACGAGCGCGGCGACGCCGCTGCTCTTGCTCGAGGACGGCCTGCCCGCGCCGCTCGGGCGGCCCGCGCGTCTGGTGCTCACCGACCTCCGGCCGCGGACCGAGCGGATCGTCTCCTACTCGCTCGTCCCCCACGCCCGTGGCCGCCACCGCATCGGTCCGCTCGTGCTCGACGCCACCGACGCGTTCGGGCTCGCCCGCCGACGGGCGCGGCTCGAGGGGCGCGAGGACCTGATCGTGACGCCCGAGATCGAGGACCTCTCGATCCCGCCCGAAGCCGGGAGCGGTGCCGGGTTCGGCGCCGCCCGCGCCCGGCAGCTCCTGCGCTCCGGTGAGGACTACTACACGATGCGCGGCTACCAGGAGGGCGACGACCTCCGCCGGATCCACTGGCCCTCCGTGGCGCGGACGGGCGAGCTGATGATCCGGCAGGACGAGGCGTCGCGTCGCGCCTCCGGGATGGTCTTCGTCGACAACCGGACGTCGGCGCTGGGCCGCGCGTACACGCCTGCATTCGAGCGCGCGATCTCGGTCGCCGCGAGCCTCGGCGTCCTGCTCGCGAACGCCGGGTTCGCCCTACGGCTCGCGAGCGCGGACCGCGCGTCGGCCACCCACGCGGGCGACCGCTTCCTCGATGCGATGGCCAGCCTCGAGGACGCCCAGATCCCCAACCTCAGCACCGCGATGACGGTCCTGCGCAGCGGCTCCTCGCCCGAGACGACGCTCGTGTTCGTCGGCGCGCCCCCCGCCCCGCAGGAGCTCCCCACCCTCACCCGGGCCGCGGCCGGCTTCGGACCGCGCCTGGCGGTCCTCGTCCACCCCGTCGATCCCGAGAGCGCGCCGCCCAGCCGTCGCGAACAGCTCAGCGGCCGCGCCACGCAAGCGTCCATGACCCTCATCCGCGCCGGGTGGGACTGCATCGTCCTCACCCCTTCCACGAGGTTGCTCGACCGATGGCATACACCCCGCGAACACCGGCTCGCGTCCAACGCCTGACGAGCCTCGCCGCCATGGTGGCCGTCGCGGCCGCCATCGCCGTGGCGTTCGGGCGCGCGTTCGCCGGCGGCGGCGTCACGACCAAGCTCCTCCTCGTGGGCGTCGCGACGGCGGCGGTCGCCTGGGCGATGGAACGCCGCAGCCTGTTCCTCGCCACCATCGCGGAGGTGGCGCTCCTGCTCGTGATGCTGGGCGTCATCGTGTTCCGCGACAGCACGTGGTTCCTCCTCCCGGGGCTCGACACCCTGCGCGCGATCGGCGACGCAGCCGGCGCCGTCGGCGAGCAGGCCCGCGTGCAGATGGCCCCAGCGCCCCCGGTGATCCCGCTCGTGTTCGCCTCGATCGCGGCCGTCTGGGCGGCGGTGTTCTCCTGCCACGCCCTCGCGTTCCGAGCGGGGAGCCCGATGCTCGCGCTGGTTCCGCCCGCGGCGCTCATCGTCTTCGTGGACTCCGTCCTCGAGGACGACGTCCGGGCGCTGTACGGGATCCTGTTCCTGGTCGCGGCGCTCGTGGTGCTCTTCTCGGATTCGCTGCGCCGGATGCAGGGCTGGGGGCCCGTGTGGAACGGTCCGGGGCGCAGCGAACGACTCGTCCCCGGGGCGGGCCGCAACGCCCGCAAGGTGGCCGCGGCCGTGCTGGCCGTGGCGGTCATCACCCCGTTCATCGTGCCAGGGTTCGGCGGTCGGGCGCCGATCGACCTGTCCGATCTCGGCGGCGAAGGACCCGTCACCGTGAGCGCCCTGGTCTCGATGGCGTCCGAGCTGAACCAGGGGGAACCGCAGGACGTGTTCGAGGTCAGGTCGGAGGTCGCCTCGTACTGGCGGATGACGGCCCTCGAGGAGTTCGACGGCGTGACGTGGACCCCCCGCGAGGGCGAGACCGTCCCGATCGTGGCCGGGGCAGAGATCCCCGGCGCGGTCCTCGGCGACGAGGAGACGGGCCAGTCGTTCACGTTCGTGATCGATCAGCGTTTCCCGTGGCTCCCGACGACGTATCGACCGACGACCCTCGAGGCGCCCGGCGCCGCAACGTGGGACGAGCAGAGCGGGACCGTCACGATCGACGAGCCGCTGGAGGCGGGCGACACGTACACGGTGACCTCCCGGTACGCGGTGCCGACGCCAAAGGACCTCTCGGACGCCGACACGATGGAGGGGTTCGATCCCGTCCTCACCAGCCTGCCCCTGGACGCGCCGGGGTCACTGCGCGACTACGCGTTGAACCTCACTTCCGACGCGGAGGGCACGTACCAGAAGGTCATGGCGATCCAGGAGCACCTGACGTCCTCGGAGTTCACGTACGACCCCGACGTGGCGTACCGGGAGGACATCAGCACGATCAGTGACTTCCTCTTGAACACCAAGCGGGGGTTCTGCCAGCAGTTCGCGACCGCGATGGCGGTCCTGCTCCGGTCGATCGGGATCCCGGCCCGCGTGGCGGTCGGCTTCCAGGACGGCGACCCGATCGCAGAGGGGTACCGGGTCCAGACCGACGACCTCCACGCCTGGGTCGAGGTCCCCTTCGAGGGGTACGGCTGGCTCCAATTCGAGCCGACGAAGGGACGATCGAACCCGATCGCCCAGCCGTACAACGACCCCGTCGGCACGTGCCGAGGACCCCGGTGCGGCAGCGGTGGAGGCGGCGACGAGGACCCCCTCGAAGGGGGGCGGCCTGAGGCGGCCGAGAGCGATGCCCCCTCCGGTCCTTTCATCGGTGATATCACGCCGGGCGCCACCGGCAGACGCTTGCTCACCGGCATCGGCGTCGGACTCGCGGTCCTCGTCGTCGGGCTCGTCCTGATCCTCTCGCTGCTCCGGTGGGGCGCGCGGCGCCGCGAACGCGCGCTCGCGACCACCCAGCCCCGGCACGCGATCGTGCGCGCCTACGGCAGGTTCGTCGGCGACGCCAGAGCCGCGGGGGTCGGCCGAACCGCCGGAGAGACGCCGGCCGAGTACCTGTCCCGGCTGTCGCCCCAGATCGAGGGGTCCGAGCCGCTCGACCGTCTGACGGCGCTCACGGTCGTCGCGGCCTACGGCCGCCGCGACCCCACGACCGAAGATGCGCTGGACGCGATCGCGGACGCGGACGAGGCGTCGAAGGCGGTGCGGCGCTCGATCCCCTGGTACCGGCGCTGGCGCCGGTCTGCCTCGGTCGGCTGACCCGGGATCAGGTCCCGGTGGCCGTGTGGGCCGCGGCCTCCCGCAGCGCCCGGACGAACCGCTCCCGGTCCTCCTCGAAGGACCGGACGTTAGACCGCACCGAGGTCGCGATGTCGTCGATCGCGACGAAGAAGGCCATCTGCCCCTCCTTCAGGGCGTCCATGACCTCGCCGTCGCGCCGGTAGACCTTGAAGATGCTCTTGCCGTCGGTCACGAGCTGGACCTCGGAGAGGTGCTGGTCGAGGTCCGCCTTCTTGTTGAGGAACTCCCACGACCGGCGGACGCGCTGCAGCGACATCCCGCCGTCGAGCAGCGACTTCACGACCCGCAGCGCCACCAGGTCGCGGAACGAGTAGAGGCGCGGGACCCCGGGCCGGCCGCCCGTGGACTGGACGCTCGGGGTCACGAGCCCGATCTGATCCCAGTAGCGGAGCTGACGCGAGGTGCACCCGGTGAACTTCGCGGCCTGGTGTGCCGTGAACCCCTCCATCCCGGCGCGTGGCTCCTCTCCTGCTCGACCGACCGACGTTGCTGCAGGCGGGCCGTCGGTGCGGGCTGGGGCCGAGACCGGAGCCTCGGTGACGGTCACGCGCCCCTCGTGGGGAAGGGGTGCCCGTTGTACAACGCACGCGCGCGCGGTGGCAAGCGCACAGGTCGCGCGGGGGGAGAAATCACCCGGAGGGACTACGACGTGAACATGCGGCGACGGATCGGCGTCGTCACGGACGACGGAAGCGTTCGGCGATCCGCCCGATCAGACCGGTGACCGACATGCCGCCCTCCTCGTGCATCGCGCGGAGCTGGTCGCGACCCAGCTGCCCGAGGGCACGGTAGATCACGACGGCCGACGCGAGCATGAGCCCGAACCCGATGACGGCGAACCAGACCGACGCCGCGAAGAAGAAGAGCAGCAGCAGACCGACGACGAACGTGAACGCCGAGACGCGGATGCGACGCGCGAGGTGCGTGTAGAGATCGGTCCGGCCCACTTGCTCGACGAACGACGGGTCGTCTTCGGCGAGGCGGCGCTCGATCTCGTCGAGGATCTTCTGTTCGTGGTCGTTGAGCGGCATCCGAAGCCTCCGGTCGTGGGGGCGACCTTGTGGTCCGAGTGTAGCCGACGTCTCAGGATCGTCGGAAGGCCGGTGACCGCGGGGTGGAGCGGTCGCGATCGAGCAGCACCGCCTGCGTCGCGGCGCCGCGGCCGAACCGCTCCTCGATGCGATCCAGGGTGCGCTCCACCTCGCCCCACCGCTCGCCCCGCAGCAGCGCCAGCTGCTCCGCGCCGGCCGACTCGAGCCCGCTGGCCTGGACGCCGAGGAGGCGGATCCGGCGGCGCTCGCCGGGCAGCGCGCGGTAGAGCTGCGCCACCACGTGGTACAGATCGGTGCCCAGATCGGTTGCGGCCGAAAGCGTCTTGGACCTCGTGAGCGTGGTGAAGCTAGCGAGGCGCGCCTTGAGGGTCACCGTCCGTGCGCGGTAGCCGTCCTCCCGGAGCCGGGCGGCGACCTTGCCCGACAGGTGGAGCAGTTCGCGGAGGATCTCATCCATGTCGTCGAGGTCGCGCTCGAACGTCTCCTCGTGGCCGACCGACTTCGGCGCCTCGTACGGCACCACGTCGCGCTCGTCGATGCCGTGCGCCAGGTCGCCGAGGTGGCGTGCGGCGGCGTCGCCGAGCAGGCGTTCGAGCACGGGCCGCGGCGTGCGCGCCAGATCGCCGACGGTGCGGATCGCGAGCCTGCTGAGCAGGTCGCGCGTCTTCTCCCCCACGCCCCACAGCCGGCCGACGGGGAGCGGGTCGAGGTACCCGAGCGTGTCCTCGGCGGGCACGTGGTGCAGCCCGTCGGGCTTGCACCCGTCGGACGCGAGCTTGGCGACGAACTTCGTCGACGCGACGCCCACCGAACACGTGACCCCGACCTCGCGCGCGACGTCGGCGCGGATCCGCGCCGCGATCGCGGGCGGCGGGCCGAAGAGCGTGGTGGCGCCCCCGACGTCGAGGAAGGCCTCGTCGAGCGAGATCGGCTCAACGAACGGCGTGTAGGACAGCAACACCTCGCGGAACCGGTTCGAATGCGTCCGGTACGCCTCGAAGTCCGCGGGGACGAACACGGCGTCGGGGCAGAGCCGGCGCGCGCGCACCGCCGGCATCGCGGATCGCACGCCGTGCGCGCGCGCCTCGTAGGACGCGCTCGCCACGACGCCGCGCGATCCCGTGCCGCCGACGACCACCGGCTTGCCCTTCAGGGAGGGATCCTTCAGCACCTCGACGCCGGCGTAGAACGCGTCGAGGTCCACGTGCAGGAACGGCTCGGGTGGCCGGACGGTCACCTCGCCACCATAGCCCTCACCCCGCGGAGCCGGGGCTCGCGTGCCACAGACGGCGCTGGGGCGCGTTCGGCACGACGGGGTCGGCGAGCGCCTCCCGCAGCCGGCCCTCGCGCCGCGCCCGGTGCAGGGCCGTGAGGTCCCAGATCTCCTCGGCGACGACGCTCACCCCCTTCACCCCGGTGCGCCGCAGCTGGCCCCGCACGGCCATCGCGTAGGCGTGGAACACCGTCTTCGCGACCTTCGGCTGGACCGCCTCGAACACCGTCACCTCGATCGGGCCCGTGGCGTCGTCCAGGGACAGGAAGATGATCCTCTGACCGCTGCGGATCGCCGGCGTCTGGGTGGCGATCTTCACCCCCGCGACCATGACCCACGCGTCCTGCCGCTTCGAGGCCAGGTCCCGGGCACGGGTGACCCCCAGGTCGGCCAGGAGCGGCTCGTAGAAGCTCACGAGGTGCCGGGTGGCGTCGAGCCCGAGGACCTCGAGCTCGGCGCGGACGACCTCGGCGTCGGTGTAGTCCGCGAACGCGTGGGCGGGAGCCCGGGCGTCGGCCAGGGTGAGCTGGTCGCCTTCGCGGGGCGTCTCCACGGTGATGGCCTCGTAGACGTGGCCGCGGCGATTCGGGGCCGAGGGGAGGGCGTCGAACGCGCCCGCGTGGGCGAGCGCCTCGGCCACCGGACGGGCAAGGATGGTCCGCCGCAGGAGGTCCCCCACGTCGGTGAAGGGCCGCTCGGCGCGCCCGGCGAGGAGCGAGCGGATCTCGGCCGCCGAGATGCCGTGGACGTCCTGGAGCGCCAGCCGGATCCCCCAGGTGCCGTCGTCGGCCTCCTCCACCACGTACTCCGGCTCGGATCGGTTGACGTCCAGCGGCAGGATCGGCACCCCTCGCCGCCGGGCGTCGTCGAGCAGGAGCCGCCGAGGGTACATCCCCGGGTCGTGCGTCAGGATGCCGGCCAGGAAGGGCGCCGGGTGGTGGGTCTTCAGCCACGACGACCGGTAGGTGGGCACCGCGAACGCGGCCGCGTGCGCCTTGCAGAACCCGAAGCTGGCGAACTCGGCGACGTCGCGCCAGGTGCGATCGGCCGCGTCGAGGTCGACGCCGCGCGCCACCGCCCGCGCGAGGAAGTCCGCGCGGAACCCCGGCACGAGGTCCTCGTCGTCGAGGTGTCGCCGGACGTGGTCGGCGTAGGTGAGGTCGTAGCCCGCGAGCGCGCTGAGGGTCCGCATCACTTGCTCGTGGTAGACGATCACGCCGTGCGTCTCCTGCAGCGCGGGGCGCAGGTCCGGGTGCACGTACCTGGGTCGCCGGAGCCCCGCGCGGCACGCGAGGAAGGGCCGGATCATGTCGGACTTCACGGGCCCCGGGCGGAACAGGGAGATGTCGATGATCAGGTCGTCGAACCGGGTCGGCTGCAGCTTCTGCAGGAGCTCGCGCTGGCCCGGCGACTCGATCTGGAAGCACCCGAGCGTGTCCGAGGCGCGGATCAGCTCGAACGTGGGCTCGTCCTCGAGCGGGATCCGGTCGAGGTCGACCTTCTCGCCGGTGGTCCGGGCGATCTCGTCGATCGCGTGGCGCATCGACGAGAGCATCCGCACCCCGAGGATGTCGAGCTTCAGGTAGCCGAGCAGCTCGACGTCGTCCTTGTCCGCCTGGGCCATCCGGTGGCCGTTCGCGCTGCGCTCGAGCGGCACGCGCTCCACCAGATCGTGCGAGGCGAGGATGATCCCGCACGGGTGCAGCGCGATGTGACGCGGGAACCCGCCGATCCGCTCGGCCACCCGGAACAGCAGCTCGAGCTGACGCATCGGCAGGTTGAGCCCCTGGAGCTCGGGCAGGCGGTCGAGCCCCTCGCGGATGCCGTGGGCCGAGATGTGGGGGAACGACGTGGCGACGAGCCCCACCTCGACCTCGGGCAGGCCGAGCGCCTTGCCGACCTCGCGGATGGCGCTGCGCGCCCGGTAGGTGTCGATCATCGCCACGCAGGCCGCGCGCTCCTCACCGTGGCGCGACAGGATCATGTCGTAGACGTCCTCGCGCCGGGCGGACTCGACGTCGACGTCGATGTCGGGCGCCTCGTCGCGCATCGGGTTGAGGAACCGCTCGAAGGACAGGTCGTGCCGCAGCGCGTCGACGTCGGAGATCCCGGTCAGGTAACACACGAGCGAGCCCGCGGCGCTCCCCCGGCACGCCGCGAAGATCCCCATCGCCTTCACGTCCGCCACGATGTCGGCCACGGTGAGGAAGTACGCCGCGTAGCGCATCCGCCGGATCATCGTGAGCTCGAGGTGGAGCCGGTCGCGCAGCGCCTCGTCCTCGCGCATCCCCCGCTCGTGCACGCCGCGCCAGCACCGTTCGGCGAGCAGCGCGTCGGCGCCGCGGTCGGCGGGCGTCGGGAAGTCGGGGAAGCGCAGCTCCTGCAACCCTAGGTCGAACGCTGTCCGTTCGGCGATGCGCAAGGTCTCGTCGGCCAGATCGGGCCGGTCCGCGACGAGCGCGCGCATCGCGTCGGCCGGCTTCAGCCATCCCTCGGCGTTCGCGCGGCTCACGTGGTGCGACGCGATCGGCACGATCCGCCGCATGCACTCGAGCGCGTCGGCGAGGAAGGCGTCCTCGGGCACGAGGTACCGCACCGGGTTCGTGAGCACG
>Ga0190270_10001266_pt1 | contig 11660 bp, 9 predicted proteins | sample Popmic320T_FD_133748 | JGI IMG/M metagenome (GOLD analysis project Ga0190270, IMG submission 133748) | Populus adjacent soil microbial communities from riparian zone of Weber River, Utah, USA - 320 T | ecosystem: Environmental > Terrestrial > Soil > Riparian zone | place: USA: Utah | collected... | reverse complement strand
TCGGTGGGGCGGGCGGGACTCGAACCCGCGACCCAGGGATTATGAGTCCCCTGCTCTAACCAGCTGAGCTACCGCCCCTTGCGGGCGCAGCGTATCGGGCGGCCGAAAGCCGTCGACGCCGGCTTGGATTCGCGTCATGATGCTGGCGGCGGGAAGACGGGATCCACTTCGCGCTGTTAGGGCCGATGAGAGAGCGTTGCATTACGCGTACTACGGAGGAACCATGGACCAACCCCCGCCCCTTACCCCACTCGACGAGTCATGGGACCGTGCCCTGGCCGTCGTCGCACATCCCGACGATATGGAGTTTGGCGCCGCCGCCGCCGTCGCGCGCTGGACCGGTCAGGGCAAGTGGGTCGGCTACGTCATGGCGACGAGCGGCGAGGCCGGGATCGACGGGATGCAACCCGACGAGTGCCGTCGCGTGCGCGAGGCGGAGGAGGTCGAGTCGGCTCGGATCGTGGGCGTCGACACGGTCGAGTTCCTCGGATTCAAGGACGGCGTGGTGGAGTACGGCCTGCCGTTGCGCGCCGCGATCGCGAACGCTATCCGACGGCACCGGCCCGAGATCGTGATCACCGGCACGTTTCGCGAGTCGTTCGCCGGGCGGATGATGAACCAGGCCGATCACATCGCCGTCGGACGCGCCACGATCGACGCGGTGCGAGACGCGGGCAACCGATGGATCTTCACCGAGCAGCTGACCGACGGCCTCGAGCCATGGGGTGGGGTTCGCCAGGTCTGGGCCGGCGGGCCGGAAGGCACCCACGGTGTCGACATCACCGACACGTTCGACGCCGGCGTCGAGTCACTGAAGGCGCACAAGGCCTACATCGACGGCCTCGGCTGGGAAAACTTCGACGCGGGCGAGTTCCTCGAAGGCTTCGGCCGACAGGCCGGCTCGCGAATGGACACGACGTTCGCGTCGATCTTCGAGGTGTTCCCGATGACGTGGGAGCCGGACGAGGAGTAGCGACTCCTCCATCCGACGAACGACGTCACGTCGATGCTTGACATGCAACCTTTTGGTTGCCTATTGTCATCGGCATGGACGAGGACCTGGACGCGGTGTTCAAGGCGCTGGCCGATCGGAGCCGACGCCTTGTCCTCGACAAGCTGCGCCGAGAGTCCGGGCAGACGCTGACCGAGCTCTGTGCCGACCTGGACATGACACGCCAGGCCGTGTCGAAGCACCTCGCCATCTTGGCGGCGGCCGACCTCGTCGTCGCCGTCCGCCGGGGCCGCGAGAAGCTCCACTACCTCAATCCGGTCCCCATCAATCAGATCCACCAGCGCTGGATCAGCAAGTACGAGCGATCCCATCTCGATGCGCTGGCCACCCTCAAGTCCGCCCTCGAGGAGCGTCGCGATGACTGACCCCCGCTTCGTCTACGTCACCTACATCAACACCACTCCCGAGCGACTGTGGCGGGCTCTCACGTCACCGGAGTTCACCCGTCAGTACTGGTGGGGTCGCGAGGTCGTCTCCGACTTCGAGGTCGGTTCGCCGATCCATCTCGAGTATGACGGCGGCGCCAAGCACGACATCGAGGGCACGGTCCTCGCCGCCGATGCGCCGCACCTGTTGTCGTACACCTTCACCGACCCGGCCGACCGCGAGCGCGGCGACAAGCCCTCCCGTATCACGTTTGCCGTGGAGGAGGCCAAGGACTTCGAAGGCGTCGTCAAGCTGACGGTGACCCATGACGACTTCGCCCCGGACAGCCCGTCGTACGAAGGCGTCAGCGCTGGCTGGCCCGACATCCTGGCGAGCCTCAAGACGCTCCTCGAGACCGGCAAGCCGCTGGCGTACGCCTAGGTCTGTCCAAGGGCGCCGATCGGCCGTGTACCGATGAGTTCTGAGGCCATGCTCGGTCCATATCTGTGTGCGAATGCTTGGCAACGAAAGGAGCGAACATGTCCTGCACCTTGACGGTCGACATCTTCGTGTCGCTGGACGGGTGGGCCGGCAGTGACTCACTGCCGGGATACTTCGGCTATTTCGGCCCTGAGCTCGACGAATGGATCACGACGGAGCTAGCCAAACCGCAGGTCGCGATCCTGGGACGGCGGACCTACGAGGCACTGGCCGGGCTCCCGGACGAGGCGCGCGACCAGTCGTCGGACCGGATGGCCCGGCTGGACAAGATCGTGTTCTCTAGGACGCTGCGGCAGACGGACTGGCCCAACACGCGAATCTGCGGCGAAGACGTCGTCGACGAGATCCAGAAGCTGAAGTCCGACGGCGACGTACCGCTGCGCACCATCGGAAGCATCTCCCTGGCGCGGCAGCTGACCGGCGCAGGCGTGGTGGACCGGCTGCGGCTGATGACCTTCCCCCTCATCGCGGGCGACGCCGGACGAGAGCCGTTCTTCGCCGACATGGCATCCGCCGACCTCGAGTTGGTCGATCACCAGGCCCTCGACGGCCGGGTGCTCCTCGTGGACTATCGACCGACTGGCAAGGACATCCCGCGGGCCTGAGCCAGTCAGGCCGACGCGACGGCCTCGGTCTCGCGGAGGACGTCGTCGGAGAGCCGGTCCGGCGTACCGAAGCGATGCGCCGTGATGCTGATCGCCTGCTCCTTGAGGAACGGCAGCAGCTCGACGCGCCCGGACTCGGTCACCGGTTGGCCGTGGACAGCGACATCGGGCCGACCGGACACCGCGTCGTACGTCTCCGTCGTGGAGCCGCCGACGAGCCGAATCCGGCCGGCGTCGAGCGACTTGAGCCGCGCCGACCAAGTGGCGTCGTCGTCGGTCGTCGGATGCACTCCCACGGCCGCGAAGGCGTCGACGATCGCCGCCGGCAGTTCGGCGGCTGTCGACACGGTCAGCTCGGCGCCGGCCGAAACGCCGGCGGCGACCACGCGTACGAGGTCGGTGACCGGACCGGACGCATGCCGGATCGTCACCGGGTGCGGGTGGTAGCGGAAGACGTTGCGCTCGGCCAGGAGGCCCGTGACATCGCGGACGGTCCCGAACTCGCCGACCCACGCCTCGGCGTCGCTGTGTAGGGCCCGTTCGAGCGCGTCCACCGACTCGAGGCCGGCCGAACGTGCTGCTGCGAGCAGCCCCGCGGTGGCCTTGGGGATCTCGGTCGTCGCGTGCGCAGTCGCCGGCTCCCAGTCGGTCAGGCCCATCACGTAGTTGGGGCCGCCGGCCTTCGAACCGGTGCCGACGGCCGACCGCTTCCAGCCGCCGAAGGGCTGACGACGTACGACGGCGCCGGTGACTCCTCGGTTGACGTACGCGTTACCCGCCTCGACTCGGTCCAGCCACAGCGCGAGGTCGGCGGGGTCGAGGGTGTGCAGCCCGGCGGTGAGCCCGTACGCGACCTGGTTTTGCAGCTCGACGGCCCGCTCCAGGGATGGCGCGGTCATGATGCCGAGCACCGGCCCGAAGTACTCCGTGAGGTGGTACGGCGAACCGGGCGCGACGCCCTCCTTGACCCCGGGCGACCAGATCCGGCCGTCGTCGTCGAGCCGCTGAGGTTCGACGACCCAGCTCTCGCCGGGCTCGAGCACCGTCAACGCATGCAGCAGCTTGCCCTCGGCCGGCCCGATGATCGGCCCCATCTGCGTGGTCGGGTCCGACGGAGAGCCGACCCGAAGAGACGTGACGGCGTCGACGAGTTGGTTGCCGAAGCGCTTCGACGTCGCGACCGGCCCGACCAAGATGACCAGCGAGGCGGCCGAGCACTTCTGCCCGGCGTGCCCGAACGCTGAGCGCACGACGTCGCGCGCCGCGAGGTCGAGGTCGGCGCTGGGGGTCACGATGATCGCGTTCTTGCCGCTGGTCTCCGCGAGCAGCGGCAGGTCGGGCCGGAAGCTGCGAAAGAGCTCGGCGGTCTCGTACGAACCGGTCAGGATGAGCCGGCCGACCCGCGGGTCGGATATGAGCTGCCGTCCGAGGTCGCGCTCGGCCAGCTGGACGAGCTGCAGCACGTCGCTCGGCACGCCGGCCGCCCACATCGTGTCGACCATGACCGCGCCAGTGCGGCACGACTGGCCGGCCGGCTTGGTGATCACCGCCGATCCGGCCGCGAGTGCGGCGAGTGTGGACCCGGCCGGAATCGCGAGCGGGAAGTTCCAGGGTGGCGTCACGACCGTCACGCCGACCGGCTTGGCGACCGCGCCGTCGATGTCGTCGAGAGCCTCGGCCCGTGAGGCGTAGTAGTTGGCGAAGTCGATCGCTTCCGAAACCTCAGGATCGCCCTCCCCGATGGTCTTTCCGCACTCGGCGGCCATCACTTCGAGCAGGTCCGCGCGGCGTCGTTCGAGCTCGACGGCGACGCGACGCAGCACGGCGGCTCGCTCCGCACCCGAGCGGGCGTCCCATGCGTGACCGGCACTCGATGCGCTGGTGATCGCCGAGTCCACGTCTTCGGGGGTACGGAGGGTGTGCTCGTTGACCAGGTCGACGCCGAGCTTGCTCGTCGGCACCCGGGTCAGTGTCTCGCGCCCCCAGGCCCGGTTGGCTGGCAGCGACGGGTCGGTGTCCGCCACGTTGCGAAACTCCGGCTGCACGTCGGCGCCCACCGGCACCTGGCGGTCTTGATCCCGGTGCGGCGTCGGGACGGTGCGGTCGAGCGCGTCGAGCGAGGCGAGGAACCGGTCGCGTTCGCGGGCGAACAGCGTCGCGTCGTCGTGCAGGTTGAAGACCGCGGACATGAAGTTGTCGTGGCTGGCGCCCTCTTCGAGTCGCCGGACCAGGTACGCGATGGCGACGTCGAACTCGCGTGGGTGGACGACCGGCGTGTAGAGCAGCAGCCCTCCGACGTCACGTCGTACGGCTTCGGCCTGACCCGGGGCCATCCCGAGCAGCATCTCGAACTCGACCTCGTCGCGTACTCCGCGCTTGTCGGCCAGCAGCCACGCGAAGGCGATGTCGAAGAGGTTGTGGCCCGCGACCCCGATCCGGATGTTGCGGACTCGGTCGGGATGCAGCGCGTAGTCGAGCAGGCGCTTGTAGTTGGTGTCGGAGTCCTGCTTGGTGAGCCAGGTCGCCAGCGGCCAGTCGTGCAGGGAGGCGTCGACCCGCTCCATCGGGAGGTTGGCCCCCTTGACCACCCGTACCTTGATCGGAGCACCGCCGCGCGCCCGTCGCGCCTCGGACCACTCCTGCAGATCCACCATCGCGGCCATGGCGTCCGGGAGGTAGGCCTGCAGCACGATGCCCGCCTCGAGATCGAGGAACTCCGGCTGATCGAGGATCGCCTTGAACACGGCGATCGTCAAGTGCAGGTCGTGGTATTCCTCCATGTCGAGGTTGATGAACCGGCGCGGCGACGACGTCACGGCGCGTCGGTACAGCGGGGTGAGCTCGTCGACGACGTGCGCCACCGTCTCGTCGAACGCCCACGGCGACTGCGGCGCGACCGTGGCCGACACCTTGATCGACGCGTAGTCGACGTCGTCGCGGGCCAGCAGGCGGTGGGTTCCCTCGAGTCGTCGGGCTGCCTCCCGCTCCCCCAGTACGGCCTCGCCGAGCAGATTGAGATTGAGCCGGCGACCCGTCTGTCGGAGCTTCGCGATCGTCCGCCCGAGCTGCTTGTCCCGCGCGTCGATGACGAGATGACCGACCATCCGGCGCAGCGCTCGACGAACGACCGGAATCACCAGCATCGGCAGGACCAGGCCGATCATGGCGCCGACCCGGATTCCGATCCGCAGATGCCATGGCACGAAGGCCGGGGTGTCCTTCGCGAGGGCGGCGAACTCGCGGGCCGCGGTCCGGGTGTCCTCGGGCCGGATCACCCGGTCGATGAATCGCACCGTGAACGGCAACCCCTGCGGATCCCGCAGCATGGTCGCGAGCCGTTTCGCCGACGTCTCCGCGGGCACCTCAGCAGCGACCTTCAGCCACCCCTCGACGGTGCTGATCACCTCGTCCGACAGCTCGGTGAGCTCGGAGAGCCCGGCCGAATCGCCATATGTCGCCTGGTCGGCCTGCATTGCCATGAGGACCCTTCGTTCCGGTGGCAGTTCCACGTCGTCGTGGACAGTGTGTGCCCGTAAACCCGTAAGGTAAAGAGACGATATCTGACGGGTGACCGTCGGATTTGCTTACGGATATGGGTGGTCGCCATGCTCGACGTCCGTCGCCTTCGGCTCCTGCGCGAGCTCCACATCCGAGGGACGATCGCCCGGGTCGCGTCGGCGCTCCACCAGAGCCCGTCGTCGGTGTCGCAGCAGCTCAGTCAACTGGAGAAGGAGGCGGGCGTAAAACTGCTGCGCCGGTCCGGTCGCGGGGTCCAGCTCGAGCCGCATGCCGAGATCCTCGTCAACCACACGGCGGCCATCCTCGAACGACTCGAACGAGCCGAGTCGGAGCTCCGATCTGCCGAGGACGAGGCGGTTGGCACAGTGCGGATCGCGATCTTCCAGTCCGCCGCCTTAGCCTTGATGCTCGGAATGTTGCGGACCGTCGCCGCACGGCATCCGCGGCTTCGAGTGACGCTGACACAGCGGGAGCCAGAGACGGCTCTCCTCGAGACGTACGCGCGCGACTTCGACCTGGTGGTCGCCGAGCAGTACCCGGGTCACGCGGCCCCGTGGCACCCAGAGCTGGATCGAGTCGGCCTCACCCACGACGCCATCCGGCTCGCGGTGCCGCACGGCGCCGAGTGGGCCGAGGTCCGCGGCCTCGCCGACACCGCGGGACGGCCCTGGGTGATGGAGCCCTACGGCGCCGCCTCGCGACACTTCGCCGAGCAGACCTGCCGCCAGGCTGGCTTCGAGCCGGACGTCAGGTTCGAGACCGCCGACCTGCAGGCACACGTCGCGCTCATCGAGTCGGGCAACGCCGTCGCCCTGATGCCGGACCTCATCTGGCAGGGATGGACTCCGGCCGTGCGCCAGATCAGGCTGCCGCAAGACCCGCATCGCACGGTCTTCACCGCCACCCGGCGATCGATCGCGGACCAGCCCTCGATCATCGCGATCCGCGATGCCCTCGACACCGCCGTCGCCGGCCTGACCCATGCCGTATCGCTCTAGCCCAAGAAACCCCGGCCGTCACAACCGACGACCAACGGAAAGCCCCTGGCCTGAGGCGTTGGCTCCCGCGACTGGACTCGAACCAGTAACCTGCCGGTTAACAGCCGGACGCTCTGCCGATTGAGCTACGCGGGATCGTCTGCCTTTCACAGGCTAACGCTCGGATAGGTTAGCAAGCCACGAGTCGTACGACGAAACCGTCATACCCCCAGCTCGTCGCCGGCCTCCACGATCGCCTGCTCGACCGCGCGGGCGACCTCGGGATCGGACGGGTCGAGCGAGTCGGCCAGGCGGACGGACCAATCCACCTCGCCGTCAGCGACCGGCGATCGACGGGCCACCACCTGCAGCCCGCGACTGCCAGGGACCGGCACGTGACGGGTCAGCAGGATGCTCGCGGTAACGCGCTCGCGGACCAGCTCGAGCAACGACCCCGGCTCGGTCATCGCGATCTCGTGTCGCGGCTGCGGCTCGCCGAAGTCGGCGATTTCGACGACGACGAGACGCTCGGTGTCGCGGTCCCATCGGGCGTGGTCGATCCGATGCCAAGGCAGCCGACGCCAGCCGTCGTCGGCGTCGAGATAGAGCGCGCGATCGGTGCCGACGAGCCAACCGCCGTCGGCGTCGTGGGCTGCCGTGAGGGGCCGCTCCCCCGGAGCGGTCGGCAGCTGCCTCCACACCTCCGGCTCGACCACGCGACGCCGTGACCACCGTGTCATGCCTCCATCGTGGCACCATCGTCAGCCGGCCAGGCGATGGGCCGGCTCGCCCGACAGCGCGATCAATGTCGGCGAAGCACGAAGGGTCGCGAGCGCCCGTTGCTCGATCTGGCGAAGTCCGGCGCCGTCGAGGCCGAGCTCTGAGGCGACCGCCTTTCGATCTCTTGGCACGCCGCTCAGACCGTATCGACGCGCGACGACCTCTCGCTCGATCGCCGGCAAGCCGTCCAACGCCTGCTGGACGCACTCCCGGAGGAGCTTCGTGGCGACCAGCTCACCCGGATCGGCCGCCTGCGGATCGGCGATCTGCTCGACACCGAGATCGATCTCCGCGGCGTACTCCAGCGAGAGCGGATCGACCGCCAACCGAAACAGCCCCTCGATCTCGGCCGGCGTCCCGCCGCAGGTCTCGGCGAGCTCGGCGTAGGTCGGCTCGCGCCCCCACGCGACGGTCAGCTCGTGGCGTCGCGCTTGGCAGGCCCGAATCCGGCTGGCTACCTTGACCGGGAGGCGCACCGCCCGCTCGCCCTCGACCAGACCTCGCGAGATCGCCTGTCGAATCCACCAGGTCGCGTACGTCGAGAACTTGCACCCGCGTCGATAGTCGAACTTGCGTACGGCGTGGATCAGACCCAAGGTGCCGTCCTGCACGAGCTCGAACAGCTCGCGGCCACTCGCTGCGTAGCGGCGGGCCAGCGACACGACCAGACGCACGTTGGCCTGGATCATGCGCAGCCGCGCCCGCTCGCCCTCGTCGACGAGAAACTCGAGCTCGGCCCGAAGCCAATCGTCGTCGGCACGGACGCCCAGCCGCTCGGCAGCGAGCACACCAGCCTCGATGGCAAAGCCGAGCTCGACCTCCTCGGCGGCCGTCAGCAGGTCGACGGTGCTGATGCGCCGCAGATAGGCGCCGAACGGATCGGCGACGACATGCTCCGGATCGTCGGGCATGGCGATCGTCGTGGTCATAGGGCCCCCTTCGCATCGGTCGTGGCGAAAGGAGTCTGGGTCCCGAACGGCCGGGCGAACGTCGGCGACGGTGATCCTGTGGACAGCGACGACTATCCACAGGCCCACGGCACCCCAAAAGCACCGAGGCTAGGGGTCGATGCCTCCGATGCCGCGATCGCGAAGCGACCGACGCTGTTGCTCCAGCGCGAAGAGCTCACCGGCCATGCGGTTGTAGTCGGCCTGCTGCTCGACCGGGTTGGTCCGCTGCAGCCGGGACTTCACCGCCTGGACCCGCCGCGAGACGGTCAGCTCCTGTAGTCGGGCGAGCAACGCGCCGACCAGACGCGAGGTCGGCTCGCCAGCCGATCGCAGCGGCTCAACCGCGAGCGCCGACACCAACGATCGCGCGGCCTCGTCGGCGACCCGCTCCCGGACTCGCGACGGCCATCCCGCGTCGGCTTGGCCCGGCATCGACTCGGCGGCGATCGCCTCCCAGGTCGCGCGCAGCCACGGATGGGTGAAGTCGTCGATGTCGACCTCGGTCGCGCCGTCGCCGACCAACTGCGGGTATTGGATCAGCGCCTTGAGCGCCTCACGCTCGTCGGCGTAGCGAGACTCCCGTACGTCGGGCACGACCGGGCCTTCGAGCGTCGGTGCCTGCTCGCGGCCCGTCGTCGGCATGCCACCGCTCGAGTGAGCCGCAGGTGCCCGGCGTACCTCGGTCCGCACCTCGTCGAGGTCCATGCCGACCATGCCGGCAAGCTCGCGGGCGAACGCGTCGACCTTCGACTTGTCCCGGACGCTCGCGACGAGCCGGGCGGCTTCACGCATGGCGTTGACCCGCTGGTCGGCCCGATCGAGGTCGAAGCGGCCGACCACGTTGCGCAACACGAAGCGATAGAGCGGCAGCCGGCGCGCGATGAGCTCGCGGACCGCCGCGTCGCCCTTCGCCTCCCGCAGCGCGCACGGGTCGAGACCGTCCGGCTCGATCGCGACGTAGGTCTGGGAGACGAACTGTTCGTCGCCCGAGAAGGCCCGCATCGCCGCCGCTTGACCCGCCTCGTCGCCGTCGAAGGTGAAGATCACCTCGCCCCGGAACTCGTCGTGGTCGGCGAGCAGCCGCCGCAGCACCCGGCCGTGATCAGGCCCGAACGCCGTGCCGCACGTCGCCACCGCGGTCTGGACGCCGGCTTCGTGGCAGGCCATCACGTCGGTGTAGCCCTCGACAACGACGGCCTGCATCGCCTGCGCGATCGGCCTCCGCGCCAGGTCGACGCCGTAAAGCACCTGGCTCTTCTTATAGAGCGACGTCTCCGGCGTGTTGAGGTATTTAGCCTCGATCCGGTCGTCGTCGAACAGCCGCCGCGCGCCGAAGCCGACCACGTCGCCAGCCAGGTCGCGGATTGGCCAGAGCAGCCGGCCGCGGAACCGGTCGTATCCACCTCGCTGCCCCTTGGCGATCAAACCCGCCGACACCAACTCGTCCTCGGCGAACCCCTTCTGCCTGAGGTGGCTCAGCAGCGCCTCGCCGCCGCGCGGCGCGAAGCCGAGCCCGAACCGCTCCGCCACACCACGATCGAATCCGCGCTCGTCGAGGAACTGCCGAGCCACCTTGGCATCCGGGGCGTCGGCGAGCTGCGCGAGGTAGAACGCGGCCGCCGTCCGGTTGGCCTCGACCAGCCGTGCCCGCCGCTGCGGGTCACGTCGCGGTCCGGCGCCGGCGCCGTCCTCGTAGCGCAGCGCGATGCCATAGCGCCCGGCCAGCCGCTCGACCGCCTCGGAGAACCCGATGCCGTCCATCTTTTGCAGGAACGTGAAGGCGTCGCCGCCCTCTTGGCAGCCGAAGCAGTTGCCCGTGAGGATGTTGTCGGCGAGGGCGAAGGCGTGGCCGTCATCGACGACAGCGCAGAAGACTTCTTCGACCCGATCAGTTGGCTCGACGCCCTGCACTACCCAACTCCGACTTACACACGACTTGCGCGAGGTGGTGAAGTTGCGGCGGTGCTCGTCGAGCAGGAAGAACGACTCCGACAGATCCTCGTTGACGAGACGTAGCCGATAGATCGCAGAGGGTTGGCGATCATCGAATCCGGATCGCATCTGCGTCGTGATCCCGAACGTCGCAATGCCGAGGCGATTGCACAACGTCCGTACGAACTCCAGATGCTCGCGCCCGGCTGAGTCGAGGATGACCGTACCGTCGGCGGCGACACAGCCGTCGGCCGCGAAGTAGCCGGCCAGCCAGCCCAGCAGGTAGGGCCGCGACTCGTCGAGATCAGGGAGCGCCTTGAAGAAGCGCGGCAGGTGGTGGACGAGTAGATGCCCGTCATCTCGTGACGTGACATGACTGTTCGGAAACCACTTGAGCATGTCGGCGTCTTTGGGCCTAGCCAACAGCGCCACCGACCCGGTGCCGTTGAGAGTGCCGTCGCCGAAGGTGAAGCCGTGCGCGATCCCGAAGGGCGAGGGCGTCGTGCGTCGAATCCTCGAACGCGGGTAGACGGAGGACAGCCGATCGCCAGCCTTGAGGTCGGTCGTGACCACCTCGCGTCGCTTGTTGCCCTGCTTACCGCTGCGGAGAAACCACCGATGGCCATCGGTCGCGTAGAGCTCCTTGACCTGGCGATTGCGCGTCACAACGATCTTGTGGAGCCGCTGGACGCCGAACGACTTGAACGGCGCGTCCACCCAGCGGCCGCCCGGAGCTAGGACCCTGTGGACTCCACCAGCGAGGTCCCTGATCGGTCGTGGGCCGTCCCACGTGATGACCTCGGTCTCGCCCGCCAGGCAGTGGTAGAAGCCTCGACTCGGCGTGACGTTGAACGACGGGCTCTTCTCGTCGTGGAACGGACACAGCCCTTTGAGGTTGCCGCCGCCGACCGGACGGAGCGTCACGTACTGGCTGATGACCTCGTCGATCCGCGCGCGCTCGCGTACGAGGGCGATGTCCTCGTCACGGATCCGGCCGGCCACGTGGAGAGTCTAGGTC
>Ga0190270_10001265_pt1 | contig 11661 bp, 9 predicted proteins | sample Popmic320T_FD_133748 | JGI IMG/M metagenome (GOLD analysis project Ga0190270, IMG submission 133748) | Populus adjacent soil microbial communities from riparian zone of Weber River, Utah, USA - 320 T | ecosystem: Environmental > Terrestrial > Soil > Riparian zone | place: USA: Utah | collected... | reverse complement strand
TCTGCAGCAAAGAAGCGCCGTTCGGCGTCGGTGAGAGCGAGGCCGGCACAGCCCGAAATGAAGGCTTTCAGGTCCACGACGCGGGTTAGCCTGCGTCGCGGGCCAAGGTCAAGGCCGGAAAGCTATTGCGCCGCCATGACCAGGCAATCGGGCAAGCCTTGCGACTTCAACTGGGTACAGAGCTTGCTGGCCGACGTCTTGTCGGGAATCGGGCCGATGCGCAAGCGATACCAGACACCCTTGGCGCCGAGATCGGCCTTCTGCACGATCGGCCGGTAGCTGCCGAGCAGGCTCGGATATTTCTGCTGCATATCGGCGAAGCTTGCCAGCGCCTCGGTCTGGTTCTTCTTGGAGGCAACCTGCACGACATATTTCGAGGGCGGGGCGGCGGCCTGCGGCGCAACGGCCGCGGTCTGCTGCGGAGCGGGCGCTGGCGCAGGAGCCGGCGCAGGAGCCGGCGCGGCCGGCGGAGCTTGCAAGGCTGCAGCCTCCTGCGGCACGGAAGCCGTGGCCAGTTGCGCCTCAGGTGGCGTTCCGGGCGCGGCGGCCAGCTCCGGCTGGGCAGGTGCCTCCGGCGACTCCATCACCGACCCGTCGGGGCGCACCACCATGGTCTTCACGCGGCGTGGACCGCCGTCGGGCATCGAGCCGTCGTCGACGGACGCCACTGGAATAGGTTCGCCTCCGACCGATTGGGTGGTGGGTGGCGCGCCGAGATCGGTGCTGGCGACCGGTGCCGGCATGCCCGCGGTCTCCGTCGACGGCGGCAGGGCCGGCACGGCGACATTCTCCTGACGCGGCACGAGCCGCTCGGATTCTGGCTCGTCGCCGTTCTGCAACCGATCGTAAATCAACTTGTTTTTGTGAGGAAATTCCTTGCCACCCGCGTCCTCGGGAAGCTCCTTGACCGGGCGGCTGTCGGCCGTCACCAGAGGTAGCGCCCCGTTGGAGAGTCCGCCGCCGCTCTGCTTGTAGGCAAAGGCCAAAGCGCCGCCGAGGGCGATCGCCCCGAGCAGCGCGCTGCCAACCATGAAGGCGCTTCGGCCCTTGATGGCTACCTTGGCGCGGGCGCCGGGCGGGGGCACAGCCTGCCCCTCATCTAGGAAATCGGCATCGAGCCGTTCGCTCTCGTAGAAATCCTGCGCGGCGCGGCGAGTCTGGCCGTTCGAACCGAGCGAAATCTGCGGCGGCTGATCGTATAGCGCGTCGAAGGCCTGCAACTGACGGCGTGGATCGCTCTGCCCGGCCTCGCCGGAGGTCATGCCGTAATCCTGTGGCATCTCCTCGGTGAAGGTTTCGAAGCTCTGATCGGGCTGGGGCGCCGGCTCTTGATGGCCGTATGACGGGGTTGCCGGGAAGCTCGCATCGGCAAAATTCGTGTCGAAGCTCTGCGGCTCGGGAAAGCTCGCATCGCCGAAGTTCGGCTTGGCGAAATTCTGATTGCCGAAGCTCGCGCCGGCGAAATTCTGGTCGAAGCCCGACTCGGGAAAGTGTGCGTCGTTCGACGCCGGCTCCGCGAAGCTCGCATCGGTGAAATTCTGCTCTTGGAAGGGCTGACCGGTGAAGCCTTGCCCACCGTTAGAGTTCCCACCCGGATAGGCCTGAGGCGCGGCATGCTCGGCGCCGACATAATTCAGCATCTGCGCCGGCTGGTTGGCAGGGTGGAAGCTCTGCGGTGCGTACTCGGCCTGCTGATAGCTCGGCGCGGGCTGCGATGTGTGGGGATGGAGATAGTTCGGCTGGGCTGGAGGCGCGGGCTGATAATTGGGTGCGGCCGCGGCATGCGGAGTCTGATAGTTCGGCGCCGCGGCAGGATGCTGGCTTGGATAAGCGAGCGGGGGCGGCGATTGCGGGCTCGAATAGTTCAGGCCCGGGGCCGGCTGCAGCGGCGCGGCATAGGGATTATAGGCGGGCTGAGGTGGCTGGGGCTGCTGTGGGGCGGTCTCGGGACCGCGAGTGACCGGCTTATAGACCGGCATCTGTGCAAAGACCGGGCTGCCGCCGCCAAACATCGGGCGCTGACCGCCGGCCGGCTGACCCGGCCCTCCCGCTCCATGAGCCATTAAATTTCCCTCGCTCTCTTGAGCCTTAAGCGCGTTGTTACCCCAAGTCTCTACGCCAGGAGCGCTCAAGTTGTGCTTGTTGGTGAAGTCTGACTGCGAACCAGGGTTGGGACCGGCCGGATGGCCGTATCCATCTTCGTGCGTCGACATGATACTTCCCTCGAACCATCCCCTCTGCCCCGGATTGGCTCAATGCAACTCGTGCATGGCGTGAACGCCGAGGATCCCCAAACCCGACGCCAAAACGCGCTTCGTGGCGGCTACCAGCGCAACACGAGCACGCGTTAACTCTCGGTCACTCTCGTAAATAAATCGTAATTGTGGCAAGTCTTTGCCTCTGTTCCAGAGGCCGTGAAAGTCTCCGGCAAGATCATATAGGTAAAATCCCACCCGGTGTGGCTCATGCGCGGCAGCAGCCGCCTCGACCAGGCGGGGGAACTGGGCGATACGGCGGATCAAGGCCAGTTCGGCCTCGTCCGACAGACGATTCAGATCGCTTCCCGCCAAAGCCCCCTCCTCCAGATCCATATCCGGGAAGGCCTCCGCCACGTTACGCAGAACGGAACTCGCCCGTGCATGGGCGTACTGGACATAGAACACCGGGTTGTCCCGCGACTGCTCGGTGACCTTGGCGAAGTCGAAATCGAGCGGCGCGTCGTTCTTCCGGTAGAGCATCATGAAGCGAACCGGGCCTGCGCCCACCTCGTCCACGACCTCCCGGAGCGTCACGAACGTCCCGGCACGTTTCGACATCTTGACAGGCTCGCCGGCCCGAAACAAGCGAACCAGCTGACAAATCTTGACGTCCAGCTTGGCGTGGCCGCCGCTCAGCGCCGCGACCGCGGCCTGCATGCGCTTGATATGGCCACCGTGGTCGGCGCCCCAGACGTCGATCATCGTGTTGAAGCCACGTGCGAACTTGTCGCGGTGATAGGCGATATCGCCAGCGAAATAAGTGTAGCTGCCGTCGGCTTTCATCAGCGGCCGGTCCTGATCGTCGCCGAAATCGGTGGAACGGAACAGGAGCTGCTCGCGGTCCTCCCAGTCCTCGTCGATCTTGCCCTTGGGCGGCGGCAGGCGTCCCTTATAGATGAGCCCCCGGGCCTTGAGGTCGGCGATGGTTTCGGCCACCTCGTCGCGCGGGCCTTCGCTGAGCGAACGCTCGGAGAAAAACACGTCGTGGTGGATGCCGAGCGCGGCGAGATCCTCCTCGATCATTCCGAGCATGGCCTGCAGCGTCGTCGCGCGCACGATCGGCAGCCATTGCTCTGCCGGCATGGCGAGCAGCTCCTTGCCGTGCTGATCGGCGAGCTTCTGCCCCACCGGCTTCAGATAGTCGCCGGGATACAGGCCTTCTGGGATCGCGCCGATCTCCTCGCCGAGCGCTTCGCGGTAGCGAAGGTAAGCCGAGCGGGCGAGCGCATCGACCTGGGCGCCGGCGTCGTTGACATAGTATTCGCGAGTGACGGCATAGCCGGCGAAGGCGAGCAGATTGGCGAGCGCATCGCCGAACACTGCGCCGCGCGTATGGCCGACATGCATGGGACCGGTCGGATTGGCGGAGACATATTCCAGGTTCACAGCCTCGCCCTTGCCGATGGCGCTGCGCCCGAAAGCCGCGCCCTGCTCCAGCACCATGCGCAGCACGCTCGGCCAGAAGGCAGAATTCAGTGTCAGATTGATGAAGCCGGGCCCCGCGATCTCGGCCCGGTCGACATGCGGGTCGACGGCGATCAGCGGCACCAGGCGCTCGGCGAGCGCGCGGGGCGGCTTCCCGGCTGCCTTGGCTAGCACCATCGCCGCATTGGTGGCCAGATCGCCGTGAGAGGCGTCCTTGGGCGGCTCGAGCGTGATGCCATCGAGGCTGGCGTCATGCGGCACCACGCCGTCATGCTTGAGCTGCTGGACCGCGGCGAGCACCCGCCCGTGGAACCCTGCAAAGACGTCCATGTAAACCCCAGGTGAGACTCTTTTGGGCGCATGATCTTAGCGGAAACCGGTTCCGACTTTTCCGGATCATGCTTGGCGCGACTAACGCAATTCGGGGGTGGCGTCAAACCAGCGGCGATGCTCGGCGAGCGCGAAACGGTCGGTCATGCCGGCGATGAAATCGGCGATGTGGCGGGCATAGGCGCGGTCATCGCGCGCGGGCGCCTGCTCGCGCCATTCCGGCGGCAGCGCCGCCTCGTCGGCGCTGTAGCGCCGGAACAGGTCCCGCACCACGGCCTCGGCCTCGCCCATGATCCGCGCCACGCGCTCCTGCCGGTAGACGTGGGTGAACAGAAAGCCGCGCAACAGATCGAGATCGCGGCGCATCGGCTCGGAGAAGGCGACGATCCGGGCCGGCGCATGGCGGATGTTGGCGGCGCTGCGCGGCGCGAGCTGCGCCAGCCGCCGCCCAGCTTCGGCGACGGCGTCCTCGATCATCGCGCTGATCAGGCGGCGGATCGCCTCGTAGAGCAGTCGCCCACCGTCGATGCCGGGATAGGCGTCCCGTACTTCCGCAAGCGCCCTGCCTGCAATCGGCACTTCGGCAAGCTCGGCGAAGCTAAACAGCCCGGCGCGGTAGCCGTCGTCTATGTCGTGATTGTTGTAGGCGATGTCGTCGGCAAGCGCGGCGGCTTGCGCCTCGACCGAGGCGAAGCTGGCAAGCTCGAGGTCCTGCCGCGCGCAATAGCCGAGAATGGATTCCGGCACGGGCCGGTCTGGCTTCACCGCATTCGGTCCGGCGAGCGGCCCGTTATGCTTCACCAGGCCTTCGAGCGTCTCCCAAGTGAGATTGATGCCGTCGAAATTCGCATATCTCTTTTCCAGCGCCGTGACGACGCGCAGCGACTGGGCGTTGTGGTCGAAGCCGCCGGCGCCGGCCATCGCCGCGTCGAGCGCGCGCTCGCCGGCATGGCCGAAGGGCGGATGACCGAGATCGTGCGCCAGCGCGAGCGCTTCGGTCAGGTCCTCGTCGACCCGCAAGGTCCGCGCGATGGCGCGGGCGATCTGCGCCACTTCGAGACTGTGGGTGAGGCGCGAGCGATAATGGTCGCCTTCGTGGTAGACGAACACTTGAGTCTTGTAGTTGAGCCGCCGGAACGCGGATGCGTGCAGGATGCGGTCGCGGTCGCGGGCAAAGGGCGAGCGGCCAGGACTCTCCGGCTCGGATACGAGCCGGCCGCGGCTCTGCGCCGGATCGACCGCATAAAGCGCCAGCGAGCCGGGCGCCTCCCCCGGTTTGTCGGGAGAGATCGGCTCGCGGCCGCGTCTTTGCTCGATTGACAAGCGCCCGCGCCTTCCTATGTTCAACCAAGGATTGGCTACACCCAAGATGAGCGAACCGTCCACCATCACCTTGAGCGCGAGAGCGGCCCACCGCATCGCGGAGCTTATCAAAGCCGAGGCGGCGCCCACGCTGTTCCGCGTGAGCGTCGAGGGCGGCGGTTGCTCGGGCTTTCAATACCGCTTCGACCTCGTCACCGAGACGGCGCCGGACGATTTGCTGATCGAGCGCGACGGCGCGAAGGTGGTGGTCGACCCCGTCTCGCTCGGCTTCGTGCATGGCGCGGAGCTCGACTTCGTCGACGAGCTGATCGGCGCCCAGTTCAAGCTCAACAATCCCAACGTCACCGCCGCCTGCGGCTGCGGTACCAGCTTCTCGGTCTAGCCCCCCTTTTGCCGTTGGTCGCCTATTTGTCATGACAATGTCTGGCGAATGCGGTATAGATCGTTCGGGAATAAACCTAATGCCCCCGCGCACCAATCGAACCGAGAAGCTTGACCTGCGACTTACGCCTAGGGCTAAGCGCATGTTGCGAACAGCCGCGGAAGCAAGCCACAAGAGCTTGACGGAATTCGTGCTTGAGAGCGCGCTGGTGCGTGCTGACAGCGTGCTCGCGGACCGCCAGGTCTTTCGTCTCAATGCCAGGCAGTGGGCGGCCTTTACGACGGCTCTCGATGCACCACCGAAACCGCGGCCTCGCCTCGCCCGACTTCTTCGTGAGCCAAGCGTGCTCGATTGAGTACAGGCACTTCGTTCGATCGTCCCCTGATCGAGAAGCTCACGAAGTATCATGCCCTCGAGACATTTGACTGCGGCGTAGAACCACTCAACGCTTATCTCAAACGGTTTGCCCTGGTGAACCAGAGCGCCGGTGGGGCGCAAACTTATGTTGCCTCCTCAGACGGTACCGTCGTCGGCTATTACAGCCTAAGCACTGGGAGCGTGCAATACGAAGAGGCGCCGGAGCGAGCACGCAAAGGTCTCGCGAGACACCCGGTTCCAATAATTCTGCTCGGACGTTTGGCGGTGGATCGGCGTTGGCAGGGGAAAGGACTTGGTGCAGCGCTGTTGCTCGATGCGCTTCGTCGAACGGTGAGCGCGGCTGATATTATTGGCGTTCTGGCAATCTTGGCACACACAAAGGACGATGCTGCGCGGCAATTCTATGAGCATTTCAACTTCGATGCCTCACCGGTCGAGCCGCTACACATGTTCCTGCTCATCAAGGAGACTACGAGCTTGCTAAAGGCCACGCTATGAAGATCGCCACCTGGAACATCAACGGCATCAAGGCGCGCGTCGATGCGGCCACCACCTGGCTGAAATCGGCGTCGCCGGACATCGCCTGCTTCCAGGAGATCAAATGCGTCGACCAGGCCTTTCCCAAGGAGGTGTTCGAGGAGCTCGGCTATAACGTCGCGGTGCATGGACAGAAGGGCTTCAACGGCGTGGCGCTCTTGTCCAAGCTCCCCTTCGACGAGGTGATGCCGCGGCTCGCCGGCGATCCGGACGATCTGCAGGCGCGCTATCTCGAGGCCTGCGTGTCGGTGCCGTCAGGCGTGCTTCGCTTGATCAATATCTATCTGCCGAACGGTAATGGCAGCCCGGAGAAGTTCGTCTACAAGCTCGCATGGATGACGCGGCTCAAGGAGCGCATCAAGACGCTGCTCCTGAACGAGGAGCCGATGGTGATCGCCGGAGATTTCAACGTCATCCCGGCGCCGGAGGATGTCTATAACCCCGCCGCGTGGATGGACGACGCGCTGTTCAGGCCCGAGAGCCGGGCCCATCTCCAGGCGCTCGTCAATCTCGGGCTCACCGACGCCTTCCGTGCCTGTCACGACGAGCCGCACCGCTACACGTTCTGGGACTACCAAGCCGGCGCCTACCAGAAGAACCAGGGCCTGCGCATCGACCATCTGCTGCTCTCGCCGCAGGCGGCAGACCGGCTCCAGGCCTGCGAGATCGATCCCGTGCCGCGGAGCTGGGAGAAGCCCTCAGATCACGTGCCGATCTATGTGGAGCTTGCGCTTTAGGGCTTGAGCCCGGACTCGGCCGGGGCGGCGCCGAAGCCGATCGAAAGCCCGATCGGAGCGGCAGGCGGCGCACCAGGCTTGGTCAATGGCATGACCTCCGCCGGCGGCGCTGCGGGCGTCTCGGCGGGCATCACCGCGATCTCGGGTTTGGCCGCGACTTCTGGCTTTGCCTTGGCGGCGGGCGCGGCTGCGGACTTCACGCCCCCCAGTTCCGGCAGCAGCGCATCGGCGTCTTTGCGGGTGGCGTTATCCGACTTGCCGAACGCCTCCTGGTAGAGCTGGTTGATCCACTCGGGCTCTTTGCCGCTCGACACGGCGTTCTCGTGGGCCAGCATGATCAGCGCAAGCCCCCTCGCCCGTCTTTGCCGGACATCCTCGCCGCGCCACAGAATTTCGCCGAGCGTCGCCTGGGACGCCGGGTGCTGCTTCTTGGCGGCTGTGGCCAGCCAGTTGACGGCCAGCCCCAGATTCTTCTCGACCCCGTCGCCGTTCAGATAGAGGCGGGCAAGCCGATACTGCGCTTCGGCATTGCCGAAATAGCTCCCCGCATGACGGAACAGATGGGCGGCATAAGACGGGTTGGACGACAGGCTCATGTCCGGAACGCCGTCGAGATAATACTGGCCGAGCGCGACGAACGCTTCGGCCGCATATTTCGCGATCGGGCTCCGCGGACTGACATCGGCCTGCTGGTCGGCGATCTGCTGGAAGTAGGAGAACGCCTTGGCGTCGTCCTTCGGCAGATCGTGCCCCGAGGCATAAGCGCGCGCGAGCTTCACCTGGGCACCGAGCACGCCGCGTTTGGCCGCATATTCGAGCGCCGGAACCGCCGTCGCCGGCATGTCGGATTTGAGCGCAGTAGCGCCTTGGCGATAGGCCTCGGTCGCCGACGCATAAGGCGGCGCATCGTCGGCGGAAACCGCAACGGGGCCCATCGTTACGAGGGCCGCAAGCGCGCCGAGCGCGAGCTTGTTACACATCAGCATAGCACGCTACTTCCACACCGCCGCCGGGATGGGTCACCGCACCGGTGCGCGCCGGCCCAACCTCGTTGGCATATTTCCACAGATACCCACTCTTGAAGGGAACCGGCCGCGCCTTCCACGCCTTGGCCCGCTTGGCCAGCTCACTCGCATCGAGCTCGACATCGAGCGTCCCCTTTCCGGCGTCGATGGCGATCATGTCGCCGTCGCGCAGGAGCCCGATCGGTCCGCCAAGCGCGGCCTCGGGCCCGACATGGCCGATGCAGAAGCCGCGCGTCGCGCCGGAGAACCGGCCGTCGGTGATCAGCGCGACCTTGTCACCCATGCCCTGGCCGTAAAGCGCCGCCGTAGTCGACAGCATCTCGCGCATGCCGGGACCGCCCTTGGGCCCCTCGTAGCGGATGACGATCACGTCGCCTTCCTTGTAGTTGCGCGCGCTCACCGCCGCGAAGGCGTCCTCCTCGCAGTCGAAGCAGCGCGCCGGACCGCGGAATTTCAACCCATGCATGCCGGCGACCTTGACGATGGCGCCGTCAGGCGCGAGAGAGCCCTTCAAGCCGACCACGCCGCCGGTGGGCGAGATCGGATCGTCGGCAGGGCGCACGACGTCCTGGCCGGAGTTCCACCTAACCTTGGCGAGATTGTCCTTCATGGTTCGTCCGGTGACGGTCAGGCAATCGCCGTGGAGATAGCCGTGATCGAGGAGAGTCTTGAGCAGAAGCGGCACCCCGCCAGCTTCGAACAAGTCCTTGGCGACATAGCGGCCAGACGGTTTCAAATCCGCGATATAAGGTGTCCGTTTCATGACTTCGGCGACCGCGAACAGGTCGAAGTCGATGCCGCATTCATGGGCAATGGCCGGCAGGTGCAGAGCGGCGTTGGTCGAGCCGCCGGTAGCAGCAACCACGGTCGCCGCGTTCTCAAGCGATTGGCGGGTAACAATGTCGCGCGGCCGGATATTCAAGGCGATGAGGTCCATCACCTTCTGGCCGGCCGCCATGCAGAAGCGGTCCCTGATCTCGTAAGGCGCAGGTGCGCCCGCGGAGTAAGGCAGCGCGAGGCCGATGGCCTCGGAAACGCAAGCCATGGTGTTGGCGGTGAATTGTGCCCCGCAGGCGCCGGCCGAGGGACAGGCCACTTGCTCCAGCTCGTCGAGATCCTCGCTCGACATCTTGCCGACGGAATATTGGCCGACCGCCTCGAACAGATCCTGCACCGTCACCGGCTGGCCCTTGAACGAGCCCGGCAGGATGGTGCCGCCATAGATGAAGATCGACGGCACGTTGAGCCGGCACATGGCCATCATCATGCCGGGAAGCGACTTGTCGCAGCCGGCCAGGCCGATCAGCGCGTCGTAGCAATGGCCGCGAATGGTCAGCTCGACAGAGTCGGCGATCACCTCGCGCGAGGGCAGCGAGGATTTCATCCCCTGATGGCCCATGGCGATGCCGTCGGTGACGGTGATGGTGCAGAATTCGCGGGGGGTGCCGTGGGCGGCGACGACGCCTTCCTTGACGGCCTGCGCCTGGCGCATCAGCGAGATGTTGCAGGGGGCGGCTTCGTTCCAGCAGGTGGCGACGCCGACAAAGGGCTGGTGGATCTGCTCGCGCGACAGCCCCATCGCGTAATAATAGGAGCGATGCGGCGCGCGGGACGGCCCTTCGGTCACGTGCCGGCTCGGCAAGCGGGATTTATCGAACGTCTTCGCGTCCATCTCTGCTAACGCCCGGATGAGGTGCGATGGGGAATAAGTGGCTTCAGCCACTGCTCACCAATGGTTCGGCACCCGCTTTCTCCTGGCTCGTCCCCCGAATGAGCCGATGGGAAGCGATTATGGCCGACGCTCCTCCTACAAAGCCCGGATGTGTCAAAGTTTTATGGCGCAAACGAGGCGCAAATGCCTCAGTTTGTTGCAATTTAGCTACAGATGCCAAGATTCTAGGTGAACTGTTCTAGACAAGCACAAATCTTGGGCTGGTATTCGCAGGCAGCGGCAAACCAGGGAATTAGAGTTCTAAAGCGCGGCTTGGAGGCGCTGCAGCGCCTGTTCCAGCTTGGCGGCGACCGCCTCGGCCTCGGTCTTCCGCTCGCGCTGTTCCTCGACCACATGCTCCGGCGCGCGGGAGACGAATTTCTCGTTGGCGAGCTTGGTATCGATCTGCCGGATTTCCGAGCCCACCTTGTCGATTTCGCGCTTCAGCCGTTGCTGCTCCGCGCCGACGTCGATGATACCGGCCAGCGGCAAGGCCAGCACCGCCTCGTCGAGCACGATCTGCACTGCCCCGGCAGGCGGCTTGCCGAATGCGATCCCGTCCAGTCGAGCCAGGCGCAGCAGAGTCTCCTCATGGCGCGCCACCCGGGCTTCGGTCTCGGCGATTGCGCCTGAGACGACCAGCGGCACCTTGGCCCCGGCCGGCACGTTCATCTCCGCCCGCACCGAGCGCACCTCGGAGACGAACCGGATCACCCAGCCGATCTCGGCGTCGGCTGCTGCGTTCTGCAGGCCCTGATGCTCGGGCCAGGGCGCCAGCATGAGCAGGCCCGGCTGCCCCTCGCTGCCCGCACGCTTCGCCCAGAGTTCCTCGGTGACGAAGGGCATGAAGGGGTGCAGCAGCTTCAGCGTCTCGTCAAGCACGAAGGCGGCCATGGCACGGGTCTCGGCGGCGGCCTCCGCATCGGCACCGGCCAGGATCGGCTTGATCAGCTCGAGATACCAATCGCAATAGACGTGCCAGATGAAGTGGTAGATCGCGGCCGCCGCCTCGTTGAAGCGGAATGCCTGGAGCGCCTCTGTGACGGCCGCGCGCACGCTCGCTCTCGCCGGCGATCCAGCGGTTGAGCGTGACCTTGGCGGCAGCGGGATCGAAATCGGGGCGCGGCACGCAATCGTTGATCTCGGCGAAGCGCGCGGCGTTCCACAGCTTGGTCGCGAAGTTGCGATAGCCCTCGACGCGGCTGGCGCTGAGCTTGATGTCGCGCCCCTGGGCGGCCATGGCGGCCAGCGTGAATCTGAGCGCGTCGGCGCCGTAAGAGTCAATCAGGTCGAGGGGATCGATCACGTTCCCCTTCGACTTCGACATTTTCTGGCCCTTCTCGTCGCGAACCAGCGCGTGGATATAGACGTCGCGGAACGGCACTTCGTCCATCACGTGCAGGCCCATCATCATCATGCGCGCGACCCAGAAGAAGATGATGTCGAAGCCGGTGACCAGCACGTCGGTCGGGTAGTAGCGCTTGAGCTCGGGCGTATGGTCCGGCCAGCCAAGCGTCGAGAACGGCCATAGCGCCGAGGAGAACCAGGTGTCGAG
>Ga0190270_10001264_pt1 | contig 11661 bp, 13 predicted proteins | sample Popmic320T_FD_133748 | JGI IMG/M metagenome (GOLD analysis project Ga0190270, IMG submission 133748) | Populus adjacent soil microbial communities from riparian zone of Weber River, Utah, USA - 320 T | ecosystem: Environmental > Terrestrial > Soil > Riparian zone | place: USA: Utah | collected... | reverse complement strand
TAGCGCGCCGGCTCCGACGGATGCGTTCCCTAGGCTCCATGGCGTTGTAGCGAACGAAAAGGAGCAAGGCATGACGCAGTACGAAACCGCACCGTCCGGCTGGGCCGCCGGGGGCGCAATCTTCGCCGGTGTCCTGATGCTCGTCGTCGGCGTATTCCAGGGGATCGCGGGGATCACCGCGATAGCGAATGACGACTTCTACGTCGTGACCGAGAACTACGTCTTCGATCTCGACGCGTCCGCCTGGGGCTGGATCCATCTCATCCTCGGCGTCCTCGTCGCGATCGCAGGCTGGTCTCTCATCGCCGGGAAGGTGTGGGGCGGGCTGGTTGCCATCGCGCTCGCGACGCTGAGCGCGATCGCAAACTTCTTCATGATCCCGTACTACCCGTTCTGGTCGATCGTCATCATCGCCATCTGCATGTGGGTGATCTGGGCCGTTACACGGCCCGGCGTCTATCGCACTCCGTGACGCGGCGCACCCCGTGACGGCTCCGGCGGAGCCGTCACGGGGGAGCGTCGGACCGACTTGGGTCGGGACAGCCGCGAGGCAGTAGGGCCGGTGCGGCGCGGCGAACTACCTGGCGAGTTTCCAGATCGCCGTGATGCCTTCTCGCGACCCCTTGCGCCACGTCACCAAGGCGACGACGACGAGACCGGCGGCGACTACGACAGCGAGCGATCGGGCCTCGGTGCGCAGCGCCGTGAGGTCCTCGTTCAGGCGCTGCCGTTCGGCATCGATCTCTGCTCGGATCTCTTCGACCGTGCGCTCAGACATGGCTCCGAAGCGCCTCTACGGTGCGCTCCGCCTCCTCGATCGCTTGTGCGGGCTTGGGAGGCGAGGCCTTCTGGGCAAAACGAACGGCAAGGAATCCGGCGAGTGCTGCGAGAAGCAGGATCACTCCCGCCACGATGAGGAGCGACAGCCACAAGGGCAGTGCTTCGCTGATGCCCGCCGCCGCGGATGCGAAAGCGAAGCCGATTGCGTAGACGACAAGGACCACAGCGAGGAGTGCAAGACCCGCCGCGACGCCGAGCGCCGTTGCCTTCTTCTTCGATTCGAGCTTCGCCAGCTCGAGATTCAGGTGGACGAGCGACTGCGCTCGTTGCTTCACGGATCTTGTCAGTGCGACGAAGCCGAACATGCCCTGAGCCTATAACGACGCTCGCGTGAAGCGATAGGCGTACCCTCAGCCCAGTAGCGTTGTAATCTCCACCGCGAACGGTCATGGCGACTGCGATATCGGTACTCGACGATCTCGAGCCCCGCGCGTTCTGGGACCACTTCGGAGCGCTGACGAGGATCCCGCGACCGTCGCGCGCAGAGGAGCCGGTCATCGAGCACGTTCGCACCTGGGCGGACCTGCACGGCTTCGAGCTTCAGCAGGACGAGGGGCGAAACCTGGTCATCCGCGTGCCGGCGACTCCGGGACGCGAGTCGGCGCCGACCGTGACCCTCCAGGGGCACCTCGACATGGTGTGCGAGCGGGACCCCTCCAGCCCGAACGACCCGGCCGAGGGGCGCATTGCGCTCGTCCGCGACGGCGAATGGTTGAAGGCTGACGGGACCACGCTCGGCGCAGACGATGGCGTCGCGATCGCGGCGATGATGGCGCTGGTCGAGGACGGGTCGCTGCCTCACGGCCCGCTCGAGCTGCTGATGACGGTGGCCGAGGAGGTCGGGCTCGAAGGCGCAAATGCGCTCGACCCCAAGCTGGTCACGGGCTCGATCCTCGTCAACCTCGACAGCGAGGAGGACGGCCGGCTCACGGTCGGCTGCGCGGGCAGCACGGACACATGGGTGCGAATCGACGCTCCACGCGACGCTGCCTCTTCCGACGCCGTGGCGCTGTCCGTCACCGTTGCCGGCGGTCAGGGCGGGCACTCGGGATCGGGCATCGCGCTCGGGCGCTCGAATGCGGTCAAGGTCCTCGGGCGTGCGCTGCGTCAGGCGTACGCGAAGGCGCCGTTCCGCCTCGTCTCGCTGAACGGGGGCAAGAGCCGCAACGCGATTCCCCGAGACGCCTCCGCGGTGGTCTCGGTCGAGCCACGAACCGAGGCGGCGCTTCGCGAGGCGCTCGAGGCGGCGAACACGACTATCCGGGACGCGTTCGCGAAGACCGATGCCGGTGTCACGGTCTCGGTCGCAGCAGCCGAGGCACGAGAGCAGCCGTGGACGGACGCCGCGACCACGAGACTCCTCGACGCAGTCGCCCTCGTGCCGACGGGGCCCCTCGCACTGAGCCCCGACTTCGACGACCTCGTCGAGACGTCGACGTCGCTCGGCGAGGCGATCACGGACAATGGCCGGCTCACCCTTCACAGCCTCTCGCGCTCGTCGAACGACTCGGCCCTCCCGGAGGTGATCGCGGCGCTCGACGCGGCCGCACGGCTCGCGGGCGGCGAGCTCGAGGTGAAGCACAACTACAACGGCTGGCGTCCGGACCTCGGCTCCTCCGCGCTGGCCGCGGCGAAGGCCGTCTACGAGCGGGAGTTCGGTGAGCCTCCGATCGTCACTGCGGTACATGCGGGGCTCGAGACGGCCGTCATCGGTAGCAAGGTCCCCGGCCTCGACATGCTGTCGTTCGGCCCGCAGATCGAGTTCCCGCATTCGCCCGACGAACGTGTAAGCATTCCGACCGTGGAGCGGTTCTGGAAGCTCCTCGTCGCCTTCGTGGACGAGGTCTCGCGTCCCCGGGGCGCCCGCTGATGCGAAGCGGCTGGCTGGTGGCAGCGGGGATCGCCGCCGGCCTCGTCGTCCTGCTCGGTGTGGTCGCGCTCATCGGCGGCGACGACGACAGGGGTGAGACCGTGTCGGCTCAGGAATGGGCTGACAACGTCTGCGGCACGGTGCTGGTGTGGCGCGGCGAGATGGAGTCGATCGTCGACGGCGTCCGCTCCGCCGGCGGGTCGGGCACCTCCGGAAGCGAGTCGGGTGCGGAGTCGCCGCAGGGTGAGTCCGGGTCGGTGCGTACCGGCCTCGAGCAGGCGCTGCTCGCCACGGAGACGATGGTGGAGGGCGTCTCCCGCGCAGGCATCCCCGACACACCGAACGGGCAGGACGCGGCGGACGGACTCTCCGGCTGGGCGGACGGCGCAGTCGACGAAATCGAGCGAGCGCAGGATGCCCTGGGTGAGGAGACCGACTCGACGAGTGACGAGCTCGAGCAGCTCGCGGACGGTGTCGGCACGATCGTGGAGGTGTACGCGTCGGGCGGCCAGGCCGTCGCCGACGCCTCGGTCGAGGACCCGGAGCTCCTGACGGCGCTCGCCCAGTCGGCGACGTGCGAGAACCTGAAGGAGGAGGCGAGCTCATGACGTCGATGGACTGGTTCCTGATGGCGCTCCAGGGACTCATCGTCATCTTCTTCATCTTCCTCGGCGTCCGCGCGGGCGGGATCGGGCTCGGGCTCTGGGGCGGCGTCGGGACGCTCATCCTCGTATTTCTCTTCGGGCTCGAACCCGGGGAGCCACCGGTCAGCGCGATGCTCATCATCATCGCGGTCATCTCCGCCGCCGCGGCGATGCAAGCCGCAGGCGGCATCGACTACATGGTCCAGATCGCGAGCTCGGCGCTGCGGGCACGACCGAAGGCCCTCAACTTCGTCGCCCCGTACGTCTCGTATCTCCTCACGATCCTCACCGGCACCGGAAACACGTTCTTCTCGATCATCCCGGTGATCAACGAGGTCGCCTACGCGAACAAGATCCGGCCCGAGCGTGCACTGGCCGGCTCGTCGGTCGCGTCCGCGCTCGGGATCACGTCGAGTCCGGTGGCGGCGGCGACCGCGACGCTCCTTCCGCTCGTCGAGGTGTACGGCTACGACCTCATCGACGTCCTGCTCATCACGATCCCCGCGAGCATCATCGGCATCCTCCCGATGGCGTTCATCATGGCCCGTCATGGGAAGGACCTCGACGACGACGTCGAGTACCAGCGGCGCCTCGCGTCGGGCGAGGTCAGCCCTCCGGCCCCGCCGGCCGAGATCGTCCTGTCGCCGTTCGCCAAGCGTAGCGTGGCCATCTTCCTGCTCGGGGTCGCCGCGATCTGCGTCTTCGGCCTCTTCGAAGGGCTCCGCCCGACGGTCGAGGCGGAAGGTGGCGGCGTCGAGCCCATGTCGATCACGCCGCTCATCCAGATGTTCATGCTCAGCGCAGCAGCGCTGATTCTCTTGCTCTGCCACGTGAAGGCCAACGATGTCGCGAGCTCGCCGATCTTCCGCTCGGGAATGGTGGCGATGATCGCGCTGTTCGGCATCGCCTGGATGGCCGACACCTTCATCGCCAACAACGAGGACGCGATCGTCGAGCTCCTCGGCGGGATTGCCGAGAACTTCCCGTTCATGATCGCGGTTGCGATCTTCGCGGTGGCGGCGCTGACGACGAGCCAGTCGGCGGCGACTCGGACGATGGTGCCGCTCGGGCTCGCGCTCGGCATCGGGGCCGGCTACATGATCGCGATGTGGACAGCGGTGGTCGGCGTTCTCTTCCTCCCGGCCAACGGCACGCAGATCGCAGCCGCGGAGGCCGACACGACGGGCACGACGACGCTGGGTAAGCGCGTCGTCGACCACTCGTTCCAGCTCCCGCTCCAGGTCTGCTGGATCGCGACTGCGCTCGCCGGCATCGTCATCGCCTGGCTCTTCTTCGGCGACCCGGCGCCCGCAGCTCCGGTCACCACGACGCCCGTTCCCTGAGTTGAGCGTTCGCGGCGCCGCCTTCCTGGGCATCGGCGCGATGGTGGGCGCAGGCATCTTCGCGCTGCTGGGCGAGGCGGCCGTCGTCGCCGGCTCTGCTGTCTGGCTCTCCTTCCTCCTGGCCGGCATCGTCTCCGCACTCCTCGGCTACACCGTCGTGAAGCTCGGCGTCCGCTACCCGTCGTCGGGTGGGCTGATCGCCTACCTGATCGAGGGCTTCGGAAACGGGCGCCTTGTCGGCATCGCCTCGTGGCTCGGCTACTTCGCCGCGATCGTGATCGTGTGCTCGATGGTGGCGGTCGCCTTCGGGAGCTACGCGACCTCGCTCTTCGTCGGTGACGACGCTGCCGGCTGGTGGGACAACGTCTTCACCTCGGCGATCGTTGTTGCCATGGCCGCGGTCAACCTCGTCGGCTCGCGCGTCGTCGATCGAGCGCAATCGCTGATCGTCGTCGTCCTGCTCGCCGTCTTCGCCGTCTTCATCGCCGTGACGCTGGTCGACATCGACCTCGACCTGCTGGCTTTCAGCGGGTACCCGTCGTTCTCGGACATCGTCGCGAGCGTCGCTCTGACGTTCTTCGCGTATCTCGGGTTCAGCGTCATCACGTTCGCTGCAGGAGACCTGCGCGACCCTCGTCGCGAGCTCCCACTCGCGATGTACGCAGCCCTCGGCGTGACGACGGTCCTCTACGTCCTCATCTCGCTCGGCGTCTTCGGCACGCTGACCGTTCCGGAGGCGATCGGCTACGGCGAGACGGCCATCGCCGAGGCCGCCCGTCCGGCGCTCGGTGACGCCGGCTTCACGATGATGGCGATCGCCGCTCTCCTCGCGACATCGTCGTCGGTGAACGCGACGTTGTATGCGTCCGGGGGGCTCACCAGCATGCTCGCAGAGGTCAGGCAGTTTCCGCCGTTCTTCGGGCGCAGCTCCCCACTCGGGCCGCACGCTGGAATGCTGATCACGGCGGCGATCGTGCTCGTCATCTCCAATCTTGTCGACCTCTCGGCAATCGCGTCCGTCGGCAGCGCCTGCTCATTGCTGATCTTTCTGCTCGTCGGTGTTACCGGCTATCGGCGACGAGCGGACACCGGATCACTCGCCGTCGTGGTGCTGACGGCGATTGCCGCGACCGCCGTCGTCCTGGCCTTCTTCGCCGTCGACACGCTCCGCAATGCTCCCGAGACGTTCGCCGCGATCGTCGGCATCGCGCTCCTCGCCGTCGCCCTCGACGCGGTGTGGAAGCGCGTCCGCGCCGAGGCGTGAGCCAGCCCGACACGACGCAGGATGCGGAGCTCCTGCTCCGATTCGCGCGGGCAGGTCACGAGGCTGGGTATCCGACCGCCGATCTCGAGGACCGGGTTCTCGCGCTCGCGCATGCGGTGGAGATCGAGGACGCGCAGATCTCGGTCACGCCCACGGTGATCGACGTCACCGTCGGACAGCTTCGGTCACAGCGCAGCTACACCCTGCGGGTTCGGCCGAGCACGGTCGACCTCGATCGCATCGCGCGACTGGACGACCTCGTCCAGGACGTCCTCGAGGCACGCCTCGACGCCGATGGGGCGCTCACGTCGTTGGAGGCCCTACGCGACCAGCCGTTGCTGCGGCCATGGCCGATCCTGCTGGCGGCCTATGCGTTGGCGGGCGCTGCGCTGACTCCGGTTCTCGGCGGAGGCTGGCGCGAAGCAGTGACGGCCGCGTTCGTCGGGCTCGTCGTCGGAGCCGTGGCCATCGCGACACAGAGAATCGTGCGTGCCGAGCCGATTGCGGCTCCCATTGCCGCGGTCTCTGCAAGCTTCTCGGCCACCGCGCTCGCAGCGCTCGGACTCGACGCTTCACCAGATCTCGTGACACTCGCGGCACTCGTCACCTTCCTCCCCGGGATGACACTTACGATCGGGATGCGCGAGCTCGCGACCGAGCATCTCCAGTCTGGCGTCGCGAACACGGCGAGCGCGCTCGTCCAGCTGCTCGGGCTCGTCTTCGGGGTAGAGATCGGCCGCTCGATCGCGCTCAACTGGTTCGGACCGGTCGGCCAGATCGCGCCGGAATCGGTGTTCGACGCCTGGCACCTGCTGGCGGCGATCGCAGCCGGCCTCGCGTTCACGCTCACGCTGCGAGCGCGTTACTCGGACGCATACGTCATGTGCAGTGCCACTGTGCTTGCTCTCGTGGCGCACGCGGCGGGCGCGGAGCTCTTCGGGGATCGAGCGGCGGCGTTCGTCGCCGCGCTCGCAATCGGCGTGGTCGGGAACCTGTTCGGAGCACGGTTCCACCGCTCGGCACTCGTCTTCATCGTCCCTGGCGTTCTCATGCTCGTGCCGGGAAGCGCCGGCTACAACAGCGTCCTGCAGCTCGTCACCGATCAGTCGATCACCGGGCTCACCGCCGGCTTCGACACGTTCGTCACGGCGATCTCGATCGCGTACGGCCTCATGCTGTCGACCGTCGTCCTCCCCCGTCGCTTCACACAGATGGTGTGAGCTTTGGCGAGGGGTGGACGCCGCGACCCACCGGCGTTCGCGGGGTCCCGCTAGCTCACGAGCAGGCGCTCGCGGCCGTCTCGGCGCGGGCAGCGGCCTCCTCGTAGGCCTCGGCCGCGTCGTCGTACTCAGCCAGCGCCTGTGTGGCTGCAAGCGAGGCATCCGCGCACAGTTCGGCTTGCTCCGCTTCCGCACGGGCTTGTTCCGCCTCGGCGCGGGCTAGCTCGCGTTCGGCGCGCGCCCGCTCGACCTCGCTCTGCGCCTGATCCACCGCAGCCTGGGCCTCTGCCACGCTTTGCTCGGCGTCGGCAGCAGCTTCCTCCGCCTCGGCGACGTCCTCGTCGCTGACGACCACGACGCCGGCGACGTCGGATAGCGCCGCGTCGATGTTTGCCCGGGCATCGGCGATGCGGCGCTCGGCCTCGGCCGACGCCGACTCGGCAGCAGCGGACTGGGCCTCGAGCTGCTCCTCGGTGTCGTTCAGATCGTCGTTGAGCAAGAGTGCCCAGGCGCCCAGCCCTATCGCAGCGACGATCGCCACGCCGGCGAGGACCATCCAGACCACCGGGCGCTTGTGCTTTTCGCCTCCGCCAGGCGGCGTCGTGTCCGGCGTGGCCTCAGCCTGTGCGGGTGGTGTGGTGTCCGTCATGTGTTCGCCTCCCGGTCTCGTCGTTATTCCCCGCGTCGGTCATGGCGCGGAACGCTTCTCGGCGCGATCGGATCGTAGGTGTCCTCGCCTTCTCGTCGCCGACTTACTGCAGACGCTCACAACCGCGGAGCCTTCGCGCTCCAGCGGTTGGGCTACCGCCCGATCCGGGCCTCGGTGGGAACTATGCGGGAGCTGCTCCTGGCGCCGGGCTCGCAGACGCAGCTTGTGCCTCCGCCTTCCGCCCGAACACCGCCTTCGCCAGGATCACCAGGCCGATTCCGGTCAACAGCAACGCAACACCGACGACGATGCTGAAGATCGAGAGCATCTCCGACATGAATCCCATGTCGAGCGCGGTCGCAAGCGCGGTCTCCGTGACCCAGATGTTGCGGGCGCCGTTCGAGATCGGCTCGCCGCTCTCGTCCTTCGCCGCCGTGGCTTCGTCGTTCGTGCCCGCTGGATCGCTCGGATCCTCCGCCGATTGATAGCGCCCCATCTCCGCATAGGTGAGCCCGCCCGTGTCCGACAGCGTGTGCTCGCGCATGATCTCCGCCTGTGCGAGCGCCTTCATGCCGGTGTCGACCGGCTCGCCAGCCCAGTCTGGAGCATGTTCTGCGACGGCCGGGTCTTCGATCGGACCGAACGTGATTCCCTCACGCTCGATGTGGTCGCGCGTGAACGCGAATCCCCAGATCCCGAGAACGACGACCGCGATCCCGAAGAAGATCAGCAAGCCTCCGGAGATGTAGCCGCCGATTCGTAGCCCTCTTCCTTCGCTCATCGTCTTCCTCCTTCGCTAGGAACGACCAAGTCCGCGATGCAAGCCAGCATCTTGACGCATGTCGCCAAGGAGGCCGCGATAGACCATGTGTGTCGTCGTGACCGTCCTGCGCGGATGACCGACCCGTGACGGCTCCGCCGAAGCCATCACGCGGCGGCGCTCGGGGCCCGCGCACCGTCGCGTACGCGACGCACACCTCGGAGGACGGCAGAGGCCCCGAGCGCGACGGCGGCGACGAGGACGAGGATCATGCCCAGACCTGGCGTTCCTTCGAGCGTGCTCCGGTTATCGAGCCAGCTCTGGAGCGCCGTCCACGACAGTACGACGGACGCACCGAGCACACCGACCACGCCGATCCAGGAGCCGCGAGCGAGCGAGCGGATCCAGCCGAGAGCGAAAGCGCCCACGATGACGACGAGCCATCCGTTGTTCGGGCCCTGCGTCCCGTCGAGCCGCTCGCTCCCGATACTCGTCCACGTCAGGAACACACCCAGCACCGCGACGGCGACGGCGACGGACGCGATCCACTCCTCGCGAAGTGCCAGCGCGCCGCGGCCTGTAGCTTCCTTAGGCAATGCGCGACGACGCTAACACGGGTGCTCGGAAACGCGGACGCCAGGGCCTCGCCGTCGCCGCACTCGTAGCTGCGGCCATGTTCGTCCTCGTGTACCGGCAGGTACTCGGGATCACGCAGAAGCCGAGCTGGCCACCGCCGCGTGACGCGGTCACTTCGGGCGGGGCAGAGGCCGCCACGAGGGCGTTTGCTGCGCGCAGCGGCATGCGGCCGCACGATGCCGCGCTCGACTTCGCGTGGTCGACGGCGGCGACGATCGAGCCGTGGGTGGAGGGAGTCACCTTCTTCCCCCGGATCTTCGAGGACGTCGAGAAAGCGCGCTCCTCGGTCCACATCCTCATGTTCGGCTGGCGGGAGGGCTCCGTCGGGATGCAGATGGCGGCGTTGCTGGAGCGGAAGATCGCGGAGGGGGTCGAGGTGCGTGTCATCGTCGACGGCTATGGCTCCAGACCACACGGCGAGGCCAGGGAGATGTTCACGCGGCTCGCAGCCGCTGGCGCGCAGATCGTCGTCAACGACGTGTTTCCGCTGGACAGAGACGGTCTCTATCCCGACGACCTGCACGTGGACTGGCGCCAGGACGAGGTGGGTCGCGCCGACCACCGCAAGCTGTACGTGATCGACGGCGTGATCGCGTGGACGGGTGGTGCCGGAATCGAAGATCACTTCGAGAACGGCGGCTTTCACGACGTGATGACGCGCGTGACCGGCGACGTCGTCCGGCAGGCACAAGCGGCCTTCCTGACGAGTTTCCGGGGGCACGGCGCCCCGCTGCCAACCGACCTGTCGGCGTACTTCCCGGAGCCGGCGGAGGCCGGCTCGACACCGATCGCACTCGCCCAGGTGATCCCCGGCGGATTCGTCGCCGCCTCGCAGGCGATCCGCGAGCAGATCGACGGCGCCCGCGAGCAACTCGACCTGATGAACCCGTACCTCACAGACGCGGACATGCTTCAGCGGCTCGTCGCCGCCGCACGGCGGGGCGTGAGAGTGCGTGTCGTGGTTTCCGAGAAGTCCAACAACGACCAGGCGACGGCTGCTCTGGAGCACTGGTATCCCGCACTCATAGAAGCGGGCGTCGAAGTCTGGGAGCTCCCGGGTACGGTCGTGCATGCGAAGGTCGTGGTGGCCGACGACGTCGTCAGCTTCGGAACGGTGAACCTCGACTCGTGGGCGCTCTACCGCAACTCGGAGATCATGATGATCGCTCGCAGCCCCGAGTTGGCTGCGTTGTTCGAGACGCGTCTGTTCGAGCCGGACATCGCACGCTCGAAGCCAGGAGAGGCGCCGTCCGGCACCCACGAGCGCTTCAAGAGCTGGTTCTGGGACAGGCTGAGCTACTTCCTGTGAGCGTCATGAGGTCGGTGTGATCCTCGATCGATTCCGCCCGCTACCTGCCTACGAAGGGAGTCAAGATGCCGAGAGTCGTCATCACCCATGCCGTCGAAGACATCGACCGCTGGTTGCAGGGCAGGGCCGAGCGCGCTGCCGCGATCGAGTCGGGTACCGGCAGCAAAGTGACCGACTACGTTGCCGCCGACGGGAGCTCGAGCATCGCGGTCACAGCTGACGTCTCCGACGTCGCGACTCTTCAGAGCATGTTCGCAACGCCGCCAGCGGAAGTCCTGGCAGCGATGCAAGCACACGGCGTAGTCCAACCAATTTCGCTCTACGTCGAAGCGGACCCCGAAACGGAGCGCGCCGGCTTGTGGAGGCTGGGTATGCGGTAGCGCCGGCGTCCACCCCCCGCCCGATCGGCGGCCAAGCGGCGCGAGCCGGCCGGCGCCGTCGTCAGCCGCTGATGAGGCTGCGCGAGAGACTCAACCGCAGCCTCGAGTCTCTCGCGCAGTAACGGCGAGCCCGCGCAGGCCCCACCTGCTTACAGGGGTGCACCGTATGCCGCAGACTGCCCGGCTTCCGGCGCCGGACTCACCGTGGCGTCACGGTAGGCGTGCACACACAGGCCGTACAGGACACATTCGGGTCAACTCCAGACGGCAGTGACCTGTGACTGGGTCTGGCCGTCGCTTGCGCACAACGGCCAGATAGACCCAAACGTGTCCTATCGGGCGACGCCAGCACAGGACACGCTTCCTACGCGATGGAGGGAGAACCGCCTGCCTCTCCCTCCATCCCTAAGGCTGCCGCGTGAGACGCCGGCCGGCCGATGGATCTATCCGGAGGGACTTTGCGGGATGGCGCCGAGCTGCTGCATCATCGCCATCGCGTCGAAGACACCCCAGTGCTCGTGGGCAAGGCCGTCGTCACCGAACCGGGTGATGTCGATCAGCTGGACGTCGACGCTCTTGCCGGTGGCGGGCATGCCTAGGAACTCGCCTTGGTGCGTTCCGGTCGCTCGAACGCGCGCGACCGCCTTGTCACCGCTCACGAGGACGTCCTGCACCTCCATGCGCAGATCGGGAAACGCCGCCCTGTACATGTGGAAGAGCTGCTTGACCCCTTCCTTGCTCGGCTC
>Ga0190270_10001263_pt1 | contig 11667 bp, 6 predicted proteins | sample Popmic320T_FD_133748 | JGI IMG/M metagenome (GOLD analysis project Ga0190270, IMG submission 133748) | Populus adjacent soil microbial communities from riparian zone of Weber River, Utah, USA - 320 T | ecosystem: Environmental > Terrestrial > Soil > Riparian zone | place: USA: Utah | collected... | reverse complement strand
GGACTCATCTCAAAGCTGTGGGGCGAGCGCGACACCTACGCCGGCCTCTACGGCCCCCGCTTTTGGGGCTACGAAAATGACGGCGGCCCTGCCAAAGCCGCCGCCGCCGGAAAGCCCTACGCGGCCATCAACGAATGGCACGGCCCCGCCCGCAGCATCCTCTCGGTCGCCGCCGGCCGCGTTTATTATCATAGCGGCAATCAGGTTGTCTGCCTTGCGCCAGGTCATTGAAGCAGGAAATCGGCAACGCGGAACTTATATCCGCCAGCCGTCGCGGTATGTGAACCCGAGCTTTTGCCCGGCGTCCGGGTGATTGGTGATTTTTCCTGCGAGCGGATCGTAGGCCAGCGTTTCCCCGGGAAACTGTGTCGCGATGTTGCCCAGCATAAGCAGTTCGCTGAGACACCCGCCGTTGTCGAAATTCGCGAGGATGTGCGGCTTGCCGCCGCGGCAGGCGGCGATCCAATCTCCATAGATTCCCTGCGACTCCGGGATGCGCTGCGGACGGTTCAGTTCCATTTTTTCGAGCCTGGTTTTCGGCAGGGCGGTGATCCGCACGCTGTGATCGTCGCCGGCCAGAGCGCCTTCGCTGCCGATCACCAGCGACCCGGCGTCTTTCAGGATGGCGTCGGCTTCCTCAGCGCTGGAAATGCCAAACTGCTGCGTCTTATCGCGAAGCAACTGACGGCTGTCCGGCGCGAAATCGGGCCCGTGGTGCCACGTAATCTCCACGGGGGGCATGTTTTGTCTTGCCGGGATCTCCCAACGCACGCGCTCCCATCGCGGATAGGAAATGAGGTTCACCTGCGAGCATTCTGCCGTGACGCGAATCGAACTTCCGGGGCGGTCCCACAATTCCCGCATCTTCAACGCCATGAACGGGAAAATCATGGTGTGCGCGCCAAAAACACCGAGGCCGCCATTGGACGTTTGCCGCCAATGGGAGTAAGCCATCCAGTCGGGATGGTACTCACGCCATGCGAGCGGACCGAGCCAAAGATCCCAGTTCAGACCCGCGGGCACTGGTTGCTTTCCCCGGGGCAGTGCGTCGCGGTCCGGCCCGCCGCGTTTAAACCAAAAATGGACTTCCTTTACCGGACCGATGACACCGTCCTCCAACAACTCCATGGCCCGTCGAAACGGTCCGGTGCCGGTGCCAGGGCTGCGGTACGTCGTGGGAACCTTCTTCGCGGCAGCGAGCGACCGGAGGTTGCGGGCATCGTCGATTCCAAGCCCCAGCGGGCGCTCGCTGCACACCGGCTTTCCGGCGCGCATCGCTTCGCCGCAAGTCACGCCGTGAAAATGGTCGTAATCGGACACGACGAACGCATCGATCTGATCCGCCATCACCCCAAACAGCTCCCTGACATCCGAAAAAATCTTCAATCCCTCGCGTTGCGAAAGCCGGCGGTAGTGGCCGGCCGCGCGGCGGAATTCAGGCTTGTTATCGGATTCGAGCTTTTTCGCGGTTTCCTCCCACTTCTGGAGGATCTCCGGCACGATGCGCTGGTCCGGATTGCAGAACGCCGAAATCTCCCCGTTGTAAATATGAGCGGCGGTCAGGAAATGCTGGGCGTTGTACATCCTGCCGAAAACCGCGAGGCGCAGACGGGCATTGGCGTCATACGCGCGGGCCGTTCGGGCGGATGGGAGAATCAACAAACTGCCAGCGCTGGCGGCGGTGTGTCCGAGGAATCGACGGCGGCTGATCTTGCGGGCGGTGTTCATGCGAGTCATCTCAGATGCTCCATCCCTTGCGGTATTCATATTGGAGAAATGCAGCGGCCCGCGGATGGTTCGTGATTTGGCCGCTGACCGGATCGAACTCCAGCGTCTCGTTAGGGAAGCGGGTGGCGATACTGCCCGCATTGAGGAATCCGGCGAAGGGCGCGGCATATTCAAAATGGGAAAGCGGCGTGGATCCGCCGCGGCAGGCGGCCACCCATTCCTTGTAATGACCGGGCGAAGCCGGGATCGTCAGCGGGCGGCTTTGCTCCACGTTTTCAAACTTCTCTTTTGGCAGCAGCCTGACGATGGTGTTGTGACTGTTCGTGGCCAGCAGACCCTTGCTGCCAATGATGAGGCAGCCGGCGTCCGGTAACAGTTCTTTCAATCCGTCGCCGGCCGCGCCGTGATCGCCCAGGAGGTCCGCAAACATCTTTCGCGAGCCAGGTGCGTAGTCCGGCGGGTAACCGTGGTGCCATGTGAAGGTGACCGGCGGCAAGCTGGCCCGGGCTGGAATCTCCCATGTGATCTTTTCCCACAGCGGATACGAGAGCTGATTCGCTCCGGAACAATCGGCCCTAACGCGAATTGCCGCCGGATGCGCCGTGCCATCCCAAAGATCTTTTACATTCAAGGCCATGAAAGCCATGTTCGCGGCGTGGGGCCCGAAATTGCCCAGTTCTCCGATGCTGGTCTCCCGCCATGCAATACGGTTGATCCACTCCGGATGGTACTCGCGCCATGGCACCTGCGCGAGCCACAGATTCCACTCGAGGCCTTCGGGAATTTCGTGAGTCCCGCGCGGAGTTTGTTGGAAATTCCGTCCTCCGCGGCTGAAAAAAATGTGAACGTTCCGAATGTCGCCGATCAGCCCTTCCCGGATGATTTCGACCCCGCGGCGGAACCCGGGGCTGGCGGTGCCGCCATTGTTCATCTGGGTCGGCAGCTTGCATTCCCTTGCAAGCTTGTGCAGCGCTCTCGCTTCATGCGCGCTGATGGTCAGCGGTTTTTCGGCGAGCACCGGCTTGCCGGCCCGCAGAGCCGCCGCCGCGATGACGGCATGCGTGTGGTCCGGCGTAGCGACGATCACGGCATCGATCTGATCCGCAGCTTCATCGAGCATCCGGCGATAGTCGGTGAAATGCGGCGGCTTCTTTTCGTCAAGGCGGCTGTAGTGCTCTGCCGCTGCTTTGCGTTCGCTCTCCTTGTCCGAGCGGGCCCACTCCGCGGCCCGCTTCGCCCAAAGATCATACACTTTCTGCACCTTTCGCCGGTCCACGTCGCACGAAACGGCATACCCCGCATTTTCGTAAGTGTGGATGGCTTCAGCAAACCCGTGGTACGCCCCATAGCCGGCCATCCCGACAACCGCCAGCCGCAGGCGTTCGTTTGCCTGATAACCAAAAGCCACCCGGGCCGAAGGAAGAAATAGAAACCCCGCTCCGCCGCCGGCGGCCGCGACGAAGCGCCGTCGATTGGTGAGGGGTGAAGTCATGGCGTTTTGTGGATGATCGTCCGGGATGCAGGTTCCCGGGCCGGAAGCTAAAGCCTGCGAAGCTGGGTGTAGCGGACGCGGATTCAACCAATGAACGGCACGTGGAAGCGGCCCAACTTGCTGGCGCCGGCCCATGAAGCCAAACGCGGCCGGTCCGTGAGGACCAGCCGCATCGCGCGTCCGTTGGAAACGAGCCTACAGTTCGCCAAGCTGGTAAATCGTTGTGGTGCCGCTGATTTCATTTGCCGTCACCACCAGTGGCTCGCCCGTGGGACTGTCACCTTCGCCGATGAAAAGGATGCCTTCGGGGCCGAGGTCACCGGCGGTCGCAAAGTTAAACGTCCCGGCGAAATTTCGATTGTTTGCGTAGGTCGCGAACCGCGCATTCGCTGGATCGGTGGCGTCATAGACCATCACGCCTCCGATGCGCTCGAGCCCGGTAAACACCCATGTTCGCTGAAACGCGCGGCCGACGGCGATGCCTTCCGGTTCGGGCCCCTTGGCCCGGCTGCGGTTGTCGAAGGTGTTGTTATCATTCGACGCGTTAAAAATCACGAGGCCCGCCGCGTGCAGGTTGGCGGTTACTTGTTCGAAATCGTCGCCGCTGTCGAAGACGAGGGTGCCATCGGTCCTGCGAATTGAGAACGAACGGCCCCCATGAGCGTGAATCTCCTCATATTCAGGATCTCCATCCAGATTGCCGCTGAACCTGGAGACACGCAAACGCCCAAGGTTGTTGTTGTTTTTCAACGTGGATGCATTGGGAAAGACTATCGGATCGAGGACATAATCGGCTGCGCCGACCGTGATCTCTTCATTTAAACCAGGCCAGTCGGTGCGCACGTCGCCTTCGTTCGCCATGAATAGAAACAACTCTGTGCCGATTGGATGAGCGGCAATTCCGTCTGCTTGGTACAAACCTTTGACGGGCCAATTGCCGATCGCGATCGCACCGTTATTATTTGGATCAAGCCCGTTCCCCGGCAGGCTATGATCCTTAAGTCCCAGCGAGACGATAGAAGTTACCGTGGCATTGGCGATATTCACGGTCGCCATGGCATTAGCCTCCTGCAGCGTGACCCACGCGGTCGTGTCATCCGGAGACACGGCGATGTATTCCGGTTCAAGGTCCTGCGAGGCGCTCGCGTTCGGGCCAAAAATGCGAATACCAGCCGCGCGCAACGTCGCCTCCTGCCCATTGTATCCCTGGAAGCCGGCGGTGCGAACATTGGCCTGCGTCAGGGCGGCGGCACCGTTCTTCATGTCGATGACGCTGACCGATCCTTCCGGGTCCACGCTGTCGGGCTGGTTGTAGCTCTTCGGTTCGCCTTCATTCGCCACGAGCACGTAGCGGCCTTTATGCGTGAACGTCAGCATGTCCGGAATCGCGCCGACGGTCACGGAACTGACCGGCGTAAGCGCCGCATCGAAGAACACAACCTTTCCTGGATCAGTGCGATTGGGCGTGGCCTCCACCGCCACCGCCACCAGACCTTCATGAACAGACACGCTGTTCGCCACGCCCCCGAAAGGAACCAGGCTAATCGTGCCCACCAGCACAGGAGTTGCCGGAAAGGTGATATCCAGCACGTTGACGCTGGCGTCCTGCGCGTTCACCACATACAGCCGCTGCGTGAGCGGATCATGCGCGGCTATTTCCGAGCCGCCCGCATTGAAGATTCCCGATGCGTAACTGCCAAGCACGGTGAGTTCGACCTGAGGCGGCGCGGTCGGGGGCTTCGCCACGACATCATGGCCGGATAACAGAGCGATGAATCCGGCGAACACCGCGGCTGCGAATGGCGCACCGATACCGGCGCGGCGTGAGGGATAGGCGTGATGATTCATAGTCTTCCTTTCAGTTTGTTTGTTGAGCTGAACCGGCGCTCAACGCGCCGGCTGATTCCAGTTTCAAAGGGCCGGGAATTGGCAGTCGTGCCGGGCTCCCGGCTGGCTCAGGGGACAAAATCACGGCCCCTCCGAATCACCGCTATCGTCAGCGATTTTCAAGTTTCGATGCCTCAATGACGCGCATTTTTCCTATCCAATCCGCCTGCATCGACCGTACGCTTGCCGTGGCATTATCCTTCCGGAAACACGTGAGTCGAGGTGGTACGGGGATGCCGGATAGCTGGCCTCTACGGCCCGCACCTGTGGGGCTGCGAAAACCGGGGCGGCCCCGCCAAAGCCGCCGCCGCCATCAACGAATGGCACGGTCCCGCCTGCAGCATCCTCTCCGTCGCCGCTGGCCGCGTCTATTTTCACAGCGGCAATCAAATCGTCTGTCTTGCGCCAAAAAATTGACGCGACGGCGCGTGGAGAACCCGCGGAGTCTCCTAAACGTCCCCCTGCAGCCAGTAATATTCAGGCGGCGTACGAAAATAGTCTGTCACACACGGGCCGAAAAACGGTATTCACTCTTGACTTCCTTTATTTGACTCAAGGAATCGCCGACTCTCAATTCATACACGCCATGCCTGCCAAACGCTCAACTACGGCCAAACGCCCTGTCAAAAAAGCCGCCGCCGCGCCTGCCGAAGCCTCACGGGGAGGCGGCCCGCCGCCTGCCGATATTGAAAAAATCCGTCCGCATGTTATCAACCTTCGCGCCGGAAAATTTCTCACGAGCGGGGACTTCACCACGTCCGCCGGGGATGTGGATGCCATCTTTTCGAAGCACCTGCCGGCATCGAAGAAGAAAAAAGTGCTGTTTTGGGCTCACGGCGGCCTTGTACCGGAAGCGGCGGCGCTGCAGCACGTCGTGGATCATCTCCCCGGTTGGCAGGCCGCGGACGTTTATCCCATCTATTTTGTCTGGGAGACCGGGATCTGGACCGCTTTCCGGGATATCATGCTGGGAACGCCGCGCGATGAGCGCGGATTGGGAGACTGGCTGGTGGAAAGATCCGACGGGCTTCTCGAGGACGTGCTGCACGTGCCAGGCGTGAAAGTGTGGTCCCAGATCAAGGACTACGCACGTCTCGCCGCTGCCAAAGATGGCGGCGCGATCTACACTGCCAAAAAACTGGCCGCTTTCGCGGCGGCCCACCCGGATGTGGAATTCTATGCGTGCGGGCATAGCGCGGGGTCCATCTTCCATGCGTGGTTCCTGCCGGCAGCCATCGAAATGGGTGTTAACTTTAAGAATCTGTTCCTTCTCGCCCCGGCAATCACCACCGTGGATTTTCAGACGCATCTGACGCCGCGGATCGGGGCCGGCAAAGGCATCGCCCGCAGCACGCTCTTTACGATGAATGAGACCGCTGAACTGGGGGACAACTGCTTCAAGGTTTACCGCAAGTCGCTGCTGTATTTTGTGAGCCGGGCCTGCGAGCCGGAGCAGCACACGCCCATTCTCGGCTTGGAGGAAAGCGTCAAGTCCTCGGCCTCGCTGCGCGCGCTCTTCGGTGTGGGCGCTGCTTCGACTTCCGGTGAAGTGATCTGGTCGCCCAACAGCCTGACCGCCGGAGCAACCGCCAGCAATTCCACGACGCACGGCGGATTCGACAACGATTACACGACACTCAACAGCATGGCACGGCGCATCAGCGGCAATGCTGCGCTCAACGTCTTCGAGCCTGAAACAGAGCGTGCGTTTGAGCCTGAGGTTATTCGGCCTGAGACGCCCGCCACCCGTGCGGTACGTCCGCCCCGGCGGCGTGCGGTGTGCATCGGCATTGATGACTATCCGGCCTCGCCGCTTGCCGGCTGCGTGAATGATGCGAAAGAATGGCGCGCGGTGCTCAAAGGCGAAGGCTTCGAAACCGCACTCTTAACAAACGGACAGGCGACGCGCAACGGCCTCATCCGAGCCATCTCGGATCTCATCGAGGGCTCGCGTCCGGGCGATGTCCTTGTGCTGCAGTACGCCGGCCACGGCACGCATGTGGATGACGCCGACGGAGACGAGGATGACGGCCAGGACGAGGCCCTCGTACCTTTTGATTATGCGTCAGGAAACTTCCTCATCGATGACGACATCGGCGACCTGCTGGACCGCGTGCCCCCCGGAGTGAACCTGACCTGTTTCATGGATTGCTGCCATTCCGGGACCAATACGCGGCTTTTCGCAGGTCTGGACCCCCGGAGGGCGGGCGAACGCGTGCGCTATCTTGCCGTGCCGGCTGAAATCGTCCGCCAGCACGTTATCAATCGGAAGAGTGCGCCGCAGCGCGGCCCGCGGAATGCTCTGGCCGGCAAGCCCGAGATCAGCTTCGCCGCCTGCCGTCCTGACCAGACTGCCAAGGAGAATGACGGACACGGTTACTTCACCACGGCCGCCACGCGCATCCTGCGCGCAGGCATCAAAAACCAGCGGCACGACGAGTTCTTGAAACGCGTGAAAGCGGACTTCCCGCTCCCGTCCTCCAGTCAGGAACCACAGTTGAACTGCGACGAAACCCGGCAGTCAGGGTTGCTTTTGCAGGCTCCCGGCGCTCCGAAGCCGCGCGAAGGGGAACTCCCGGATACTCTCCTCCCGATTGGCGGCGGCGCGGATTGTCGTGCCGAGGCCCGTTTGCTCATCGAGATGCTGCACAACGCCATGCAGGTTCTGCGCAGGCTGATCGGATAGGCCGTCTTTGCCAGTGACAGGCGGATTCACAGCGAACAGCCGCTTTTCATTTCCATGCCTGTAAAGCCAAAGAAAGACTGGACACTTCTCATCTTCATGGCCGGGGACAACAACCTCGACCAGGAGGGCGAGCGTGATCTTGCGCAGTTGAAGTCCATTGATACTGGAGAGCGCATCACTGTGGCGGCGCAGTTTGACCGGGCTGAAGCCGGGCGGAATACGCGCCGTTATCTGTTGCGTCACGACAGTTCACTCGTGTCGGATGCGGTGGAAAATCTTGGCGAAACCAACACCGGCGATCCCGCGGTGCTGCAGGATTTCCTGCTTTGGGGCATCCGCGAACATCCGGCGAAGCGCGTCATGGTCGTGATTTGGAATCACGGGGGAGGTGTGGATGACACGAATCACTTCGCGGCCCCTGCGGGCATGCGTCGCGGCAGGGGCGTGCCGCCCGCGCGGCCGGGCCGGCGTCCGCTCTTTTCCGCCGCACCGCTTCCTTTCTCCGGCAGGGGCCGGAGAAAGATCGCAGTGGACGACGGCGCGGGGGACTTTCTCGACAACATTGAGATGAAAAAGGTGCTCGTTAACGCGGGTAGAGCCCTTGGGCGGCCCATCGACATTTTTGGCATGGATGCGTGTCTCATGAGCATGGTGGAAGTCGCGTGGCAGGTGCGCGGGGCCGTGCGTTTTACGGTCGGTTCCCAGGAAAACGAACCTGGCGCGGGCTGGCCCTACGACGCCATCCTTGGTGAACTGGCCGCCCGTCCTTCCATGGCGCCAGGGGACTTCGCAGGGACTATTGTGAAGCGCTATCTGGCGCACTATCCGCCGGACGCCGCCGTCACCCAGTCCGCCTGCGATGTCACGAAACTGCCGGTGATGGTCGCCGCGCTGGACGCGCTGGCGGAGGCGCTCTTCGCTCGCCTCGGCAAGCGCGCCTTTGCGGAAGCGGTGCTCACCGCGCGCCAGCAGGCCCAGCAGTTTGCCAATCCCGATTACGTGGATCTCCATCATTTGTGCGCCTGCCTGAGCGACCAAACGGCCGAGCCAGGTATCAGGGCCGCCTGCGGCAAAGTCCAGACTGCTTTGACAAAAGCTGTCACGGCCGGCGCGAGCGGGAACCTTGCAAACGCCCGCGGACTTTCCATCTACTTTCCCATGACGGCGCGGGCACCGCTCTATTCCACCCTGGACTTCACCGCCGACTGCGGCTGGGCCGCCTTTTTGGAAAAGTTCGTCCCTGGTCTCAATCCCCCCTAGCCATTCCCGGATGTCCACGAAACGCAAAACAGAGAAAGTGCCGGCCATGAAGAATCAACCGCCGGCTGTCGTCCTGCGGACCATGACCGCAAGCCTGCCACTCACACCGGAGGGGCAGGAGGCGCTGCCGAAGCTCGCCATGAAATGGTCGCGCATGGTGGCGAACCGCGAGCGGTGGGACGGAACCGAACGCGACCGGCAATCCGTGGAGGCGGCTGCCGTGAAGGATTTGGAGCAACTCCTCGGACAGCCCGCAGCGAAACTCGGCGAGGCGTTTGGCATTCAGCCGCAGCTGGAGGTTTCCATTCGCTGGGGCAGGGATGAATCCGAGAGCTGGGCTGCCCGCATCATGCCATGGGAGTATCTCATTCCCACAGCCACGCGCTCTGTTCGGAAGGGCGCCCGTCTCATCGTGGTGCGCCATCTGGACTGCAGCCGGCCGCTCCGGCGCGGTGCGGCGGCACCTGACACGCAGCGGAATGCCGCGGCGAACGGGCTGGTTCTCTGCAGCACACCCGCCGTCATCGGCGCGGGGCTGCAAAAGAGTTTGATTGAGGAGGCGCGGGTCGTGGGCAGCCTGTGGAAAAAACAGGGCCGCGAGGTCAAAACGCTGCGCGGGTCTGAGAAGAAGGCCATCGAAGAAGCTCTCAAGAAAGGCGCCGGCTGGATCCATTTTCTCGGCGTCAACGGGCGCGATGTTACGAACAGGAACCACGACTCCATCGTGCTTGGCGGACGGAGCACGGACGACATTGAAGAAATGAGCGCAGATGAAATCCACCAGCTCATCGCCGGGGCGGAACAGAAGCCCTCCATGGCCGTGTTCAATTTTTGCAGCACCGCAGGACGGCTGGCCGCCTCAGCAGTGGCGGGCGGGGCCGGCGCGGCGATCGGATTTCAGGATCTTGTATCCGACCAAATCTGCATGGACGTGGTGGGTGCCTTTTATCCGGCCCTGAAGCGGCGCGGCGGAGATTTGCTGGCCGCCTTTGTCGATCTGTGGAACGGCATGGAAGCTTCTCTGGGCGGCACCGTCATCGTGCTTTGGAGCGCCCGCTCGTTGATTGGGCCGCCGTCCGCAGCCCGGGCACTAACCGCCGCCGGTGCATCTGCCGGCCCGGCGGAGCAGGAGAGTCCGGACGAACTGAAGATCGAATACGGCATTCCCGATCCCTTGGAGGTGAGATTGGAAGTCGCATCGGCCGTAAACTTCTCGCTGCTGCACAACGGGCGCAGCTTGTTTCATCATTTGGAGATTGGAAAGGCGGATGATCCACCGATGAAGGACGTCCTCATCGAAGTAACGGTCAACGATGGAGGCCAGAGTTCCTCGTGGCGGACGCTGAGAACCTTCAAACGCTCCGGCGTCTGCATCGCCAAAGACGTGCAGCTTTCCTTTATCTCCAGCATGGTGCGCTCGCTCCGGGAAAGCCTCGTCACCAGCCTGCAAATAGCCATCACCTGCGGCGGGAGACTGCGCTATAGCGAGTCCGTTCGCATCCGGCTGCTCTCCATAGACGAATGGGTGGACGATGACGACAACCGCTGCTGGCTGCCTTCGTTCGTACATCCCCGGGATCCCGCGGTGGCGGAAATCATCACAAGGGCGGAGGGCTATCTCCAGGCGCTCTGCGATGATTTTGGCGCGGGCTTCGACGGCTACCAGGCGGATCCTGACATGGTGGCGCTGCAGGTGCGCGCTCTCTGGGTAGCCATCTCCCGCGACTGCCTCATCCGTTATATCAACCCGCCGCCCACCTACACGAAGGCTTCCCAGCGGCTGCGGCGTCCCGGCGAGATGCTGGCGACACGGCAAGGCACCTGTCTGGACCTCGCGTTGCTTCTCAGTGCCTGCCTTGAGTGGATCGGAGTGTATCCCGTGATCTTCCTCATCAGCGGCCACGCCTTCCCCGGCTATTGGCGCAGCGAGGAGGATTACCGCGCCTTTTACGATCCGAAGAAGGAAACCGAGACCTCAACGCCGGTTCCGGCCCTCGAGCAGCGGCAGACCTCCGGCGATCCCGGTCTGCTGCGGCGCTGGATCACGGGCAAAGAGGCGGCCGCCTCGGTGCTGCGCGAAGTGCAGAGCGGAAGACTGGCGCCTCTCGAAACGGTGTGGCTGACCAAGGGACGCAGTTTTGCCGACGCTCTCCGGGCGGGCCGCCACAACCTCTACACGCCGGGCGCTTTTGAATTCCTCATCGATGTGCAGCGGGCACGCGAGCATGGCATCACTCCGCTGCCGCTACCCGACAAACTCTGATTCCTCACGACATGGCCGCTCCCGATAATTCACATCTCAAGTCGCTGCTGCGCGAAGCCGCAAGGGGCTTCGACATGCACACGCCAGAGGAATTCCCTTCTCCGGAGAAGCCACCGGAGCGCGGGCAACTGACGCGGCGCCGCCGGCGCGGGGAGTTCGCTGCCGACGACGACGCTGTCGCGTGTTTCGAGAACTCCGGTGGCGCTGACGATGTCGCGCATGTCGCCGCGGAGAAATGGGGCGAATGTGACGGCCGACTCGTTGAGCGTCTGGCCCCGCGACGCCCGCCACCACCAGGCGGCCCCGACTGCGAGGGCGAACAGACTCACGACAATGAGGAGCTTTTTCACG
>Ga0190270_10001262_pt1 | contig 11674 bp, 13 predicted proteins | sample Popmic320T_FD_133748 | JGI IMG/M metagenome (GOLD analysis project Ga0190270, IMG submission 133748) | Populus adjacent soil microbial communities from riparian zone of Weber River, Utah, USA - 320 T | ecosystem: Environmental > Terrestrial > Soil > Riparian zone | place: USA: Utah | collected... | reverse complement strand
GTCGTCGAGACGGTTCCGACCTACCGCTCGCTCCTCGTCCATTACGATCCGACCGCGACGGATTTCCGCACGCTCGGCGACGCCCTCTTGGCCCTATGCAGCGACCTGCCCCAGGAGCCCGCGCAGGGCCGGCTATGGCGGATCCCGGTCGTCTATGGCGGTGATTTCGGCATCGATCTCGAGAGCGTCGCGGCCTATCACGGGATCACCACCGGCGAGCTGATCCGCAAGCATTCGGCGCCGGCCTATCGCGTCTACATGATGGGCTTCCTGCCGGGCTTTGCCTATCTCGGCGGCCTCCACCCCTCGCTTGCGATCTCGCGGCGCGAAAACCCGCGCCTCAAGACTCCCGCCGGCACGATCTCGATCGGCGGCATCCAGGCGCTCGTCGCCTCGCTCGAGGCGCCGAGCGGGTGGCATCTCCTCGGCCGCACGCCGGTGCGCAACTTCATGGCCAAGCGCGATCCCATCTTCATCCTCGATGCCGGCGACCGGGTGAAGTTCGAGCCGATCCCCGCCGCGGAGTGGCCGCGCCTCGACGCCGCCGCGGCCGAAGGTGCGCTCGTCGCCGAGGTCATCGCGTGACGGCTCTCGTCGTGAGGGCCTGTGGGCCGATGACATCGATCCAGGACGCCGGGCGCTTCGGCTGGCAGCGCTACGGAGTGTCGAGTTCGGGCGCCATGGACCGGCTCGCGCTCGCCTTCGCCAACGCGCTCGTCAGCAACGCCCCAGGAGCGGGCGCGCTCGAGTTCATGCTGATGGGGGGCTCGTTCGAGATCGAAGGCGGCACGGCCCGTATCGCCGTCGCCGGAGCGCCCTGCGCAATCGCCGTCGACGGGCAGCCGGCGCGCGCCATGACGTCGCTGACGCTGAGACCCGGCCAGACCCTCAGCGTCGGTCCGGCGCAGGCCGGGGTCTACGTCTATATGGCGGTCGCGGGCGGGTTCGCGCTGCCACTCGAGCTCGGCAGCCTGTCGCTGCAGCCGCGGGCCGGCATCGGCGGCATCGAGGGGCGTGCGCTTCGCTCCGGCGACCATCTTCCGCTCGCCCTCGCGGATGCGCCGAGGAGTCCGGAACTCGCCTTGGATACCGTCCCGATCGGTGCCGATGCTTCGATCCGGGTCGTGCTCGGGCCTCAGGACGACTATTTCTCCAAAGAGGGCATCGAGACCTTCCTGTCCTCGGCCTACACGGTCTCGCGGGAAGCAGACCGCATGGGCTATAGGCTCGCCGGTCCGAGGATCGCGCATGCCCGCGGCTTCAACATCGTCTCCGACGGCATCGTGACCGGCTCGATCCAGGTGCCGGGCGCGGGCGAGCCGATCGTCATGATGGCCGACCGCCAGACCACCGGCGGCTACCCGAAGCTCGCGACGGTGATCTCCCCCGACCTGCGGCTCGTTTCGCAGCGGCGCTCGGGCGAGGCGATACGGTTCGCCGCCGTCGGGATCGAGGAGGCGCAGGCGATCGCGCGCGAACGCGCCGAGCTTGTCCGCCTGCTCCCGGCGGAGGCGCGGCCGGTGCGGGGCGGCTTGCCGCCGAGCGAGGATCTGCTCGCCCTCAACCTCGCCGGCTCGGCCATCGACGCGTTAGCCGAGCCCTGAACAAAAAAGAACCGCGCCCTAAAAGAGCGCGGTCAGAAGCTCGGCGTCGCGGAGCTTCACCTCATTGGATGCCGTCCCGACGCTTGGCCTCGCCGACATAGCCGCCGGCAGCCTGGCCCTTGCCGTCGAGAACCTGCGGCCCACCCGGCATCACTTCCACCCCGACGACGCCCGAGGGCGGCATCGGCTCGGCCGGGACCGGAACCACGATCGTGCCGGTGGTCATCGGGCCGTTGCTGTTGAGCTCGTTCGCGGGGCCGCCGGCGCGCTGGCCGGAGCCCTGCTGATAGCTCGGCGCCTGCAGGCCCGGATGGATCGGCTGCTGGGCGCCGAGATTGCCGGAGCCTTGCGCAAAGGCCGAGCCGGCAAGAAGCGTCGCGGCCGCGGTGGCCAAAGCAAGAATTTTCATCGGTGATGCTCCCGAAATGGCGTGGATCGGCGATCCGCCTGCCGCGCGGACAATCCCATCGGCGACGGCGCTCGAGGCGTTAACGGGCGCATTGGTCCGCGGTTCCGAAAGATGAAACCGGCCGAGTCACGTTCGGTTTATTAGGCTAAGCTTGTGCCTGCGGCAGCTAAGCTTCGTCCATATCACGATCGCCCCAAGCCCAAGTAGGGCCGATCTGTAGCCGGCCCGCATCCGAAGGCGATCCCGGCGCACCGGCTATGCCGCGAGCTTCAGCGCGCGCTGGTCTGCTCGCCCGAGCCGCGACAGGAGATAGTCGACTTCGGCCTTCGCCACGGCTGAAAGCGCGCCGCCGGGCTTGCGCTGCGCGTCCGAGGCGAGGATGCCGCGGCGCTTCAGCACATATTTGCGCACCGCAAGGCCGGCACCCGGCTGCTGCTCGTAGCGGATCAGCGGCAGGTGCGCGTCGAACAGGTCGTGCGCCTGGTCGCGCTTGCCGGCGCCCTGGAGCCGCACCACGTCGACGAGCATGTCGGGGAAGCAGTAGCCGGTCATGGCGCCGTCGGCGCCGCGCTCCATCTCGAAGTCGAGGAAGAGCCCGCCATTGCCGCACAGGATCGAGATGTGCCGCATCGAGCCGTCCCTCTCGAAGCCGCGCAGCGCCGAGATTTTCTCGAGCCCCGGCCAGTCCTCGTGCTTGAGCATCACGCAGGACGGATTCTCCTGGACGATGCGGCGGATCACCGCCGGCGTCATCACCACGCTGAAGGTGAGCGGATAATCCTGGATCACGAACGGCACCTCCGCCCCGATCGCCTCCGCGGCCTGGCGATAATAGGTCACGATCTGGTCGTCGGTGCGCAGCGCCGGCGGCGGCGCGATCATGACGCCGGAAGCGCCCGCGCCCATGACCTCCCGAGCGACCCCGCGCATGGCGGCAAAGCCCGGCGCCGAGACGCCGACGATGACCGGCACCTTGGCGCGCCGGATCACCCGCGCGGCGACGCCGACCGCCTCGCCGTGATCGAGCTTCGGCGCCTCCCCCATCTGGCCGAGCACGGTGATCCCGGTGACGCCCGACTCGAGGAAGAAGTCGGTCATGCGGTCGGTCGAGCGCTCGTCGATGCGGCCGTCGTCGTGGAAGGGCGTCGGCGCGATCACGTAGACGCCGCTGGCGGAAGCATCGAGCATCGGGGGCTCCTCGGGATCTGAAGGCTGCCGCGACTTTTGTCGCAACGTCCGCTCCGGCGCAACCGCCGAAGCGCCGCTTGCCCTTGTCGCGCTATGAACCCACGGCATAGAGTTTGCGTCGCGGGGAGGCGCCGCGAACGGGAGGGGCGAATGCGTATGACGACCGGAACAGCCGCGATCCTTGGGGCGCTCCTTGGCGCGATCCTCCTTGTGGCGCCGGGCGCCGCGCAGACGCCGCCGCTCAAGACGGCGGTCGACGGCACCTTCGCGCCGCACGCCTTTCCGGACATGCAGGGCGGGGTCCAGGGCTTCAACGTCGACCTTGCCAAGGAGATCGGGCGCAAGCTCAAGCGCGAGGTCACGGTCGACGCCGCCCAGTTCTCGGGCCTCTTGCCGGCGCTGCAGGCCGGCACCTACGACTTCATCATCGCTCCCGTGACGGTGACGAAGGAGCGGGCCGAGAGCCTCCTCTTCCCGGAGGGCTACCTCAACACCGATTTCCAGTTCCTGGTCCGCAAGGACGGACCCGACATCAAGTCGCTCGAAGAGCTCAAGGGCAAGGTCGTGTCGGTGAACCGCGGCTCCGCCTATGACAGCTGGGCGCGCGGGCTCGAGGAGAAGATCGGCTGGAAAGTGGAAAGCTTCGGGACGCAGGCCGACGCCGTACAGGCGGTGATCGCCGGCCGCGCCCAGGCGAACGTCGCCGGCAACACGGTGATCGCCTGGGCGGCGAAGCAGAACCCGCAGGTGAAGCTGTCCTACCTGCACTCGACCGGCCTCGTCTGGTCGGCGGCGGTGCGCAAGGACAACGCCGCGATGCGCGACCAGCTCGAGACCGCGATCGAGTGCCTGAAGCAGGAGGGCGCGATTGCCAAGCTGCACGAGAAATGGTTCGGCATCGCGGCGGCGGCGGGCTCCGCCGCGGTGACCGTCTTCCCCGGCACCGGCGTGCCCGACATGCAGGGCTACGACCCCGCGCCGCGCGCGTCGAAGTGCGATTGAGCCCTCCCGCGCCGGTCATCCCGGAAGCCGCGGCACGCGGCTATCCGGGACCCATAAGGGCGAGGCTCGGCGCCATGGATCCCGGCTCTTCGCGGAGTTTATCCTTGGGCCGGCCGAAGGCCGGACCCGAGGGCTTCGGCCGGGATGACCCTGCTGTCTGATCCCCCGATCCTCGACGTGCGCGGGCTCGTGAAGCGCTTCGGCGCGCTCGAGGTGTTGAAGGAGATCGACTTCGCGGTTGCCGCGCAGGAGCTCGTCTTCGTGATCGGCCCGTCGGGCTCCGGCAAGAGCACGCTCCTGCGCTGCTGCAACCGGCTCGAGGAGCCGGACGGCGGGTCGATCCGCGTCGACGGCGTCGATCTGATGGATCCGAAATGCGACATCAACGCCATGCGCCGCCGCATCGGCATGGTGTTCCAGTCCTTCAACCTCTACCCGCACATGACGGCGCTCGGGAACGTCACGCTGGCGCTGCGCAAGGTCATCGGCCGCAATCGCCGCGATGCCGACGCCGCCGGCCGCGAGGCGCTCGAACGGGTCGGGCTCGCCGACAAGGCCGGCGCCTATCCGGCCGAGCTCTCGGGCGGCCAGCAACAGCGGGTCGCGATCGCCCGCGCGCTGTCGCTCGAACCCAAGATCATGCTCTTTGACGAGCCGACCTCCTCGCTCGACCCCGAGCTCGTCGGCTCGGTCCTCGCCGTCATGCGCGACATGCGCCGCGCCGGCATGACCATGGTCGTCGTCTCGCACGAGATGCGCTTCGCGCGCGAGGCGGCGGACCGCGTCGTGTTCATGGAAGCCGGTCGTATCGTCGAGGAGGGGCCACCGGCGCGGATTTTCGCGGCGGCCGAGAACGCGCGCACGCGCGCTTTCGTGGCGGAGATCGCAAGGTGACGCCCCTCGAGCGCTTCGTTGACACGTTCCTCAACCCGCGACTGATGGCGCGGTATTGGCCCGACATCGCGCAAGGCATGCTGGTGACGGTCGAGATCGCGCTTGCGGTCGTCGTCACCGGCGTCGCACTCGGGCTCGGCCTCGCCGTGCTGCGCAGCTACCGGGTACGGCCCGTCAACGCGCTCATCGTCGTGTTCGTCGACGTCTTCCGCGCTCTGCCCCCGCTGGTGCTGATCCTGATCATCTACTTCGGCCTGCCGAACATCGGCGTGAACCTCTCCTCCTATGCCGTGCTGTGGCTCGTGCTCTCGCTCGTGCTCGGCGCCTTCGCCGAAGAGATCTTCTGGGCCGGCATTCTCTCGGTCCGCAAGGGGCAATGGGATGCGGCGCGCTCCACCGGCCTCGGCTTCGGCCGGACGCTCCTCTACGTCGTGCTTCCGCAGGCGGTCAGGCTTGCTGTGCCGCCGCTGACGAACCGCACCATCGCCATCACCAAGAACACCGCGCTCGGCACCGTCATCGGCGTGGCTGAGATCATCAACCAGGCCCAGACGGCGGTGTCGTTCTCAGGGAACGCCACGCCGCTGATGATGGGCGCCGTCGCCTACATCCTCGTGTTCATCCCGGTGGTGCTGATCGGCGCCCATGTCGAGCGCCGCTTCGCGTGGCGGCGGGCCTGATGGACGTTTTCCTGCACCAGTTCCTCAACCTCGAGATCATGCGCCAGGCCTGGCCGATCATCTTCAAGGGCCTGCAGATGACGGCGCTCTTATGCCTTGCGGTGATTCCGCTCGGGCTTATGGGCGGGCTCGTGCTGGCGAGCGCGAGCCTGTCGCGCCGCGCCGTCCTGCGCGGCGCCGTCAAGGGCCTGATCGACCTTTTCCGGGCGTTGCCGCCGCTTGTCCTCCTGATCCTGATCTATTCCGGCCTGCCCTTCGCCGGCCTGAACCTCTCGCCCTTCGCCGCGGTATGCCTCGCCTTCACGCTGAACACCTCGAGCTTCTACGGCGAGATCTACCGGGCCGGCATCGAATCGATCGGCCACGGCCAGTGGGAGGCGGCGCGCTCGACCGGGCTTGGCGCCGGCCATACCTTCGCCCACGTGATCCTGCCGCAGGCGGTCCGGAACGTGCTGCCGGACCTCGTCTCGAACACCGTCGAGGTGGTGAAGCTCACCTCGATCGCCAGCGTGGTGTCCTTCACCGAACTCCTGTATGCCGCCGACATGGCGCGATCGGTGACCTTCAACACCTCGCCGATCGTGCTTGCGGCGGCGATTTATTTGGTGCTCCTGTGGCCCGTGGTCCGGCTGATGAGCCGGCTCGAGCACCGGGTCGCGGCATGATCCTCATGTCCGCACCATCGTCATCATGACCGGGCGCCCCGCACGGGGCCGCGTTTCGAGGGAGACGCCATGTCGCGCATCGTTTTCATCAACGGCTCCTTCGTCCCTTACGAGGAGGCGAAGATTCCGATCATGGACCGCGGCTTCCTGTTCGCCGACGGCATCTACGAGGTCAGCGCGGTGCTGAACTCGCGGCTCGTCGACAACGACGCGCATTTGGCCCGGCTCGAACGCTCGCTGAAGGAGATCCGCATCCCGAACCCCTATACGGCGGCCGAATGGACGCGGCTCGAGGAGGAACTCGTGCGCCGCAACGGCCTCGTCGAGGGCACGGTCTACATGGAGGTGACGCGCGGCGTCGCCGAGCGCGAGTTCGCCTTCCCGGCGGACGCGAAGCCGACGGTCGTGATGTTCACGCAGGTCAAGAACATCTCGCGCTCACCTGCCGCGGAGGTGGGCGTCGCGGTGGTCACGGTCGAGGATCTGCGCTGGAAGCGGCGCGACATCAAGTCGGTCGCGCTCCTCGCGCAGGTGCTGGCGAAGCAGGCCGCCGCCGAGGCCGGCGTCGCCGAGGCCTGGATGGTCGAGGACGGCCACGTCACCGAGGGCTCGTCGTCGACGGCCTTCATCATCACCAGGGACGGGCGCATCGTCACGCGGCCGCTGTCGAACGCGGTGCTGCCCGGCATCACGCGGCAATCGGTGATGCGGCTTGCCGAGGAGAACGGCCTGAGGATCGAGGAGCGGCTGTTCACGGTGGCGGAGGCGCATGAGGCCGCCGAGGCCTTCCTGACCAGCGCCTCGAGCTTCGTCATGCCGATCGTCGCGATCGACGGCCGGGCGGTCGGCAACGGCAAGCCCGGCGCCCTGACCCGCCGCCTGCGCCAGCTTTACCTCGCGCTCGCCGGCGCGCCGGCCAAGGCGGCTTGATCCATTCCGTAAAACACGCGGTCATCCCGGACGCGCCGCAGGCGCGAGCCGGGATCCATGGCCACGCACCACGCGGCGGGAAATGGGTCCCGGCTCTCCGCTTCGCTGCGGCCGGGACGACCTGGTAGAGGGACAACCATGCGCAACGTCCGCATCGCCGCCGCCCAACTCGGGCCGATTCAGAAGGACGACAGCCGCCAGGTCGTCATCGCCCGCATGGTCGAACTCATGGATGAGGCGGCGGCAAAGGGCGCCGACCTCATCGTCTATCCCGAGCTCGCGCTCACCACCTTCTTCCCGCGCTGGCATTACGAGGACCGCGCCGAGGCCGATTTCTGGTTCGAGCGCGAGATGCCGAACGCAGCGACGCGGCCGCTGTTCGAGCGCGCCAGGAAGCACGGCATGGCAATGTCCTTCGGCTTTGCCGAGCTCACGCCGGAGGGGCGCCATTTCAACACCTCGATCCTCGTCGACCGCGACGGGACGATCGTCGGCCGCTATCGCAAGGTGCACCTGCCCGGCCATGCCGAATACGACCCCGAGCGCACCCACCAGCATCTGGAGAAGCGCTATTTCGAGCCCGGCGACCTCGGCTTCCCGGTCTGGCGCATGCTCGACGGCATCCTCGGCATGTGCATCTGCAACGACCGCCGCTGGCCCGAGACCTACCGCGTCATGGGGCTGCAAGGCGTCGAGATGATCGTGCTCGGCTTCAACACGCCGTCGGTGAACTCGCAGCGCGGCGGCGAGCGCATCGAGAAGCGCATGTTCCACCATCGCCTGTCGCTCCAGGCCGGGGCCTACCAGAATTCCGCCTGGGTCGTCGCCGTCGCCAAGGCCGGCACCGAGGACGGGCATCACTGCATGGGCGGTACCTGCATCGTCAACCCGGACGGCGAGATAGTCGCCGAGCTCGAGGGCGAGGAGGACGCCATCCTGGTGCACGACTGCGATCTCGACGCGACCCGCTTCGGCAAGGAGACGGTGTTCGACTTCCGAAGGCACCGCCGGATCGAGCACTACGGGCGCATCACGGCGCAGGTCGGGGCCGAGCCGCCCGAGTGATCGCTTAAGTGACCGCGACGGAGCTGCCGCGCCTCGCCGACCTTGCCCTCGTCCCGGCGGCGGCGGTCGCGGCGGCGTTCCTGATCGCCGGGCTCGTGGTGCTCGGCATCGGCGAGAACCCGCTCACCGCGACGCGGCTCCTGATTGCCGGCAGCCTCGGCTCGGGCGAGGCGCTCGGCTTCACGCTGTTCTACGCCACGAATTTCATCTTCACCGGGCTCGCGGTCGCGGTCGCCTACCATGCCGGGCTGTTCAACATCGGCGGCGAGGGGCAGGCGACGGTCGCCGGCCTCGGCGCGACCCTCGTCTGCCTCAACCTGGGCTCCCTGCCCGGCCTGCTGCTGGTCCCGCTCGGGTTCGCCGGCGCGGCGCTGTTCGGCGCCGCCTGGGCGTTCCTTCCCGGCTGGCTGCAGGCCAGGCGCGGCAGCCACGTCGTGATCACGACGATCATGTTCAACTGGCTCGCGAGCGTGCTGATGGTCTACGTGCTCGTGAATATCCTGCGCCAGGCGGGCTCGATGAACCCGGAGAGCCGCGGCTTTCCGGAGCACGCCCGCATCCCTTTCATGCACGAGGTGCTGGGCGCGCTGGGGATCGCGGTCCAGCCTTCGCAGCTCAACGTGTCGCTCGTGCTGGCGCTCGCCGCCGCCTTCGGCGTCTGGCTCCTGATCTACCGCTCCCGCCTCGGCTACGCGATCCGCGTCGTCGGCCAGAACCCGAGCGCCGCCCGCTATTCCGGCATCTCGCCGGCGCGGATCACGGTCGTCGCCATGGTCCTCTCCGGCGGGCTCGCCGGCGGCCTCGCGGTCAACGAGCTCATGGGTTACCAGCACCGGCTCATCCTCGAGTTCAGCGCCGGCTACGGCTTCGTCGGGATCGCGGTCGCCCTCATGGGCCGTGCTCATCCGGCCGGGATCGTTCTCGCCTCGCTCCTGTTCGGCATGCTTTACCAGGGCGGCACCGAGCTCGCCTTCGAGCAGCCGCGCATCACCCGCGACATGGTGGTCCTCATCGGCGGCATCGTGGTGCTGTTCGTCGGCGCCCTCGATCGGCTCTTCCGCCGCCTCGTCGCGCGCACGATCGCAGCCGCGCGCCCGGCGAGCGCCTAGTGGATGCGCTCTCGATCCTGGCGCTCGCCGATTCAGCCCTGCGGCTGTCGATCCCGCTGCTCTTCGCTTGCCTGGCCGGGCTGTGGTCCGAGCGCTCCGGCGTCGTCGACATCGGGCTTGAAGGCAAGATGCTGGCCGCGGCCTTCGCGGCGGCGGCGGCGGCGAGCGCCTTCGGGACCGCCGCTGCCGGGCTTTTGGCCGCGATCGTCGCCGCTCTTGCCTTCGCGCTCCTGCACGGCTTCGCCTGCATCAGCCAGCGCGGCAACCAGATCGTCTCCGGAGTCGCCCTCAACATGCTCGCCGCCGGGCTGACGGCCGTCCTCGGCCACGCCTGGTACGGCGAGGGCGGGCGCACGCCCCCGCTCGACGCCGCGGCGCGCATTCCCGATCTCCTTTTCGGCCACTCGCTCCTCGTCTACCTGGCCCTCGCGGCGGTGCCGCTCACCGCCTTCGTCATGGCGAAGACGCGCTTTGGCCTGCGCCTGCGGGCGGTCGGCGAGAACCCGGCCGCCGTCGACACCGCCGGCGTCTCCGTCGCCGGGCTGCGCTATGCCGCAGTCCTGATCGGCGGCGTGCTCTGCGGTCTTGGCGGCGCTTACCTTGCAATCGCGCTGTCGGCCGGCTTCATCCCCAACATGACCGCCGGCAAGGGCTTCATCGCGCTTGCGGCCCTGATCTTCGCCCGCTGGCGCCCTTTTGCGGCGCTCGGCACCTGCCTCTTGTTCGGGCTCCTCGACGCCGCCGCGATCAGGCTTCAGGGCGTGGCTCTCCCCGGATTGGGCGAGGTTCCGGTTCAGGCCGTGCAGGCTTTGCCCTATGTCATGACGGTGATTCTCCTCGCCGGCTTCTTCGGACGTGCGATTCCCCCGCGCGCCTCCGGCATCCCTTACGTGAAGGAGGGCTGAGGCTTGCCTCCCCGCCACATATGTCCATTTCTGGACAGCAGGAGGAGCGTCATGAGCCCCATCGACGTGATCAGCTACACGTCGCTTCGCGAGAACCTGGCCAAGGTCATGGACGAGGTCTGCGACGCCGGCTCTTACGTCGTGGTCACCAGGCAGAACGCCCGCCCGCTCGTGATGATGTCCCTCGCGGAGTTCCGAAGTTGGGAGGAGACCATCCACCTTCTTCGCAGTCCAGCGAATGCGGCTCGGCTGATGGAGGCGATCGCGGAGCTTGAAACCGGGAAAGGCATCGAGCATGAGCTTGTGGATCCGGATCCGGCTCCGCGTACCCGCAAGGCCGTCGCTCGGTGACCGCGGCTGAACGCTTGATCGAAGACCAGCTCCAGAGCCTCTTCGAAGCCGCGCGGCTTGCCCGTGAGCAGGCCTATGCGCCCTATTCCGGCTTCAAGGTCGGGGCGGCGCTGGCGACGCCGGACGGCGCGGTGTTTGCCGGCTGCAACGTCGAGAACGCGGCTTATCCGGTCGGCACCTGCGCCGAGGCGGCGGCGATCGCCGCGATGGTCGCCGCGGGTGGGCGCCGGATCGCGGCAATCCTCGTCATCGGCGGCGGCGCGGCCCTCGTCACCCCCTGCGGCGCCTGCCGCCAGCGCATCCGCGAGTTCGCCCGCCCCGACACGCCGATCCATGCCGCCGACCGGAACGGGCTGCGCCGCAGCTTCACCCTCGATGCCCTGTTGCCCTTCGCCTTCGGACCGGACAATTTGGAGGGCTCATGAACGACGCTTCCCCCGCCCCGGACGCCAACATCGCCGAAGCCGCCGCGTTCCTGCGCGGCCGCGGCTTCGACGGCCGCTTCGACTGCGCGATGGTGCTCGGCACCGGGCTTGGCAACCTCGCCGACGATCTCGAGGACCCGGTCAGCGTCGCCTATGCCGAGACGCCGCATTTCCCGCTGACCGCGGTCTCCGGGCACCCGGGCCGTCTCATCGCCGGAAAAATCGAGCGCAAGCGCGTGCTCCTGCTTCAGGGCCGGGCGCATTACTACGAGACCGGCGACGCGGCGGCGATGAAGGTTCCGCTCGGCGTCGTCGCGGCGCTCGGGGCGCCGCCGCTCCTCCTCACCAACGCCGCCGGCTCGATCAAGCTCGATCTGCGCCCCTCGAGCCTCGTCGCGATCACCGACCACATCAACGTCTCGGGCTCGAACCCGCTCTTCCGCGACC
>Ga0190270_10001261_pt1 | contig 11675 bp, 13 predicted proteins | sample Popmic320T_FD_133748 | JGI IMG/M metagenome (GOLD analysis project Ga0190270, IMG submission 133748) | Populus adjacent soil microbial communities from riparian zone of Weber River, Utah, USA - 320 T | ecosystem: Environmental > Terrestrial > Soil > Riparian zone | place: USA: Utah | collected... | reverse complement strand
CATCTCGCGCACGGACAGAAAATTCGCAGCCAGCCGCGCCATCTCTTGCAAGCGATCCCCGGACTGAAATTGATCGAGATGGAAGGCGCAGACCGCTGCTGCGGCAGCGCGGGAATTTACAATGTGACCCACGCCGCCATGTCACAGCATCTGCTCAAGGAGAAAATGCAGTCTGTTGGCTCGACAGCTGCTCAGGCCATGGTCGCGCCCAATCCCGGCTGCATGTTGCAACTTGCCTACGGCGCAAAATGCTACGGCCCGAATCTACCGGTCTATCATTTGATGGACCTGCTCGATCGCGCGTACAGCCAAGCTGAAGCCGTGGCCGCGAAATGAAAATCACCCACGAGCAACTAGCGCGAAAACTGCAAGCCGCGCTGGGCACAGACGCAGTTAACGCTGAAGCGAATTGCCGCGCTAGTCACGTCGTCGATGGCGTCATGCCAGCGCTGGTTTGTGCGCCGCAAAGCGCCGAGCAGATTGCCTCGATATTGAGAATCTGTGCCGAAGCACAAGCGAGTGTCATCCCCTGGGGCGGCGGCATGGCGATGGCACTCGGCAATCCGCCGCGAGTTGCCAATGTCGTCGTCAAAACCGCCGCGCTCAACCGAGTGATCGAGCACGATCACGCCAATCTCACGGCGACCGCGCAATGCGGCATCAACCTGAACGCGCTGCAAAATGCGCTCGCGCCGCAAAACCAGTTCGCGCCGTTGGATCCGCCGTTCGCCGAGCGCTCGACCATCGGCGGTGTCGTCGCGGCAAACCTGAATGGACCGCGGCGAGCTTCCTATGGCAGCGTGCGCGACCTGATTATCGGCATGAGAGTCGCGCTGGCGTCAGGCGAACAGATCAAGGCTGGCGGCAAAGTCGTCAAAAATGTCGCCGGCTACGATATGTGTAAACTATTCACCGGCTCGCTCGGCACCTTGGGAATCATCACGGAAGTGACCTTGAGAGTCGCGCCGATTGCGGAAAGCAGCGCGACCGTCGTGGTTACCGGATCGCTCGCCCGCGCGACGCAATTGGCCAATCAACTTGCCGCATCGAAGTTATTGCCGACCGCTGTCTTTCTCTCAAACGATTCCACCGAGCAAACTTGGCAATTGACGGTCGGCTTCGAAGGTTTCACAGCAACCGTAGCGCGTCAGTTGCAGGACTTGGTATCGATGGCGCAACCGATGGGCATGAACACCACCACGCTTGGAATCGAGAAAAATAAACGGGTTTGGCAAGGGATACGCGATTTTCCGCTGAAACCGAATCAGATTATATACCGAGTGACCGTGCCACGGGCATCGGTTATGGAAATCGTAAACGTCGTTAACAGTTGGCACAACGACGCGCTGAATCCTGTACTCATCGTCGACTTAGCAATAGGAACGGTGTGGTTTGCTTTGCACCCAAGCATCGAATCGGCGGCCGATTTTCCCAAGCTCATCGCCCTAGCTCAAAAGCAGCACGGCCACGCAGTCATGTTCGTCGCACCGAGCGAGCATAAATCAGCTAGCGACGTATGGGGACCGGCGCCGCCATCGCTGGCGCTGATGCGCGAAATCAAGCAGCAGTTCGATCCCAAGGGAATTCTCAATCCCGGCAGATTTATTGGCGGTCTGTAATGCTCCGCTCCGACTCTCAGCACTCACGACTTATTCTCGACAATTAAAACCAGCGAATCACCCAAGCGCTCAGCCAATTGTCGACGCCCCAACCGCCGCTGCCGCGCACCGCGAAGTAAGCCGCCGCGGCAACGAACACTAGGTTGTCGCGCAGCCCAACTTCGTGAGCGTGATAGGATTGGCGATCGAAGGAACGAAAATAGTTTTGCGCTTTCTCGTCCTTGAGCGCGGCCGTGACTACCGGCACCATCGTCGGCAGGACTTTTAGCCAGTGAGAGTGGAGCGCAAAGGTGGGAATGAGAAACACGATGATCATCACGGCGCATAGCGGTGTCTGGAATCCAACCGCCAGGCCGAATCCGCCGACAACCATCAAGAACGTCGCCACGAAGCCAAAAAAAGTCGCGCCCTTGGGAAACAGAATGCTCGCGGTGTTTACCGGATTGGGCCAGCGCCGCACGTTACTCAGCCCGCTAATCAACATACGCCAGCCGAGAATCGCTCGCAGCACCGCTTCGGCTAGAATAACCAAGCTCGAATTCTCCACGCCGCCTCCCAACGAATAGCTAACAATAGAAATCCGCCGCACTATAATCAGCGCCAACATAGCCGTCAAACCGCTGAAACAAGCGGCACAATATCGAACCTCTGTATCGTCTACTGGCCGCACAGAGCGTGACTCGTTCTCGTCAGCGATCGTCAAATAGTCCGCCAAACTGCTTGGTTTAGATTGTTTCTGCCAAAAAATTTCTCTACAATGCGCCGGTGCCGTGTTGGCACTTTAGTTGCTGTTCCAAGGTTGTCTAAAACGAGGTGGCAATGAAACAGGCAAGACTATGGCTGCTCTCACTTTTGTTGAGTGTGGTGTCGCTCGCCGGTGACGCAACGGCTCAAAGCAATCAGCCAAACCAAAGTCCCTTCCCGGTGCCCGCTGGGCTCGAATCTTCGATTGAATTCTGGAAAAAAGTTTTTAGCGAGTACGGCCTCGCCCAACTGATCTATTTCGACCCCCTCGACCCGAGCAGGATTTACGAAGTGGTCGACGTCGGTGAAGACAGCCGAACCAATGAATATATCAACGGCGAGCGATCCCGCATCGCCGCCGCCAATGAGGTCGATATCGAGCGTGTCAAAGCGCAGCGCGGCGTGAAAGAACGGACCGCCGCGGGTATCAAACGTTCGGGTCGCTATATCGCGCAGATCCAACAGATTTTTCGCGACCGCCAGTTGCCGGTGGAGCTGAGTTTCCTGCCGATCGTCGAATCGTCGTATGACATCTATGCCCGGTCGTCGGTCGGCGCGTTAGGCGTTTGGCAATTCATGCCCGCTACGGGGCGCGAGTATATGCGCGTCACCCGCGATATCGATGAACGGCGTGATCCATTGGAGTCATCCCGCGCGGCGGCGGCATATCTGAAGCAAGCCTACGAGTATCTCGGCAGTTGGCCTTTGGCGATTACGTCATATAACTATGGTCAGGCCGGCATGGCTCGTGCGGTTGCGGAGGTCGGATCGAGCAATCTGGTCGACCTGATTCAACGCTACAATCATCAGAACTGGGGTTTTCCACCGAAGCATTTTTACGCCGAGTTTCTCGCTGCTGTGGAGATCGGCACGAATCTCGAGCGCTATTTCCCCGGATTGGAACTTGATCGAGCAGCGCCGATGAGAGAACAGGAACTCACGACCAACATGTCGATCGCGTCTCTGCTCAATTCCACCGGTTTGAGCCGGGATGAACTGTTTGGCTGGAATCCGGCAATTACTCCTACCACGCGTATCGTTCCAGCCGGCTATCGGGTCAAACTACCGAGCGATCGCACCATGGAACCGCTGGTTACGGTGGTTCAAGTGCAGCAGGTCACGCGCCAGCCGCAGCCGAAAGCGCAGGCGCAAGTAGTGCATCATCAAGTGAAACGCGGCGAGACGCTATTCTTGATCGCGCAGCGCTATGGCGCTTCGGTGAATCGAATATTGCAGGCTAACGGTCTGCGCCACGCCCGTCTGGTCAGAGTCGGAACCACCCTGCGCATTCCGACCTAAATACTGCCGCTGAGATATAATTGCTGACCACGAGGCCGAGCTGATAAATTCGGCTCGGCCTTTGTGCAACTCAATGTGACATTGCTTTAGAATCAAATTTTTTACGCGCGCGCCGCGTCATTGACAAACTTTCCGACGGCTAGCTATAGTCACGCGCGTGAAGTTATTCGTCATTCGACACGCTGCTTTCGCTGCAACTACTCGATCACAGCGAATTCTAGCCGGCGTTTTACTCACGTTACTACTAACCGTTGCAGCTCAAGCCCAAGAGTCGAGAAAAGTTCGCCTCGCGTATTCAGCCTTTAGCGTTTCATTTTTGAATCTGTTCGTCGCCCCCGATGCCGGACTTTTTAATAAGCACGGCCTCGAGCCGGAGCTGATTCAGATGGCTGGCCCGCTGCCGGTGGCCGCATTGGCCTCAGGCGACATCGATTACCTCACCGGTTACACCACGGGCATCATCGCCACCGGACAAGGCGCGCCGCTCAAAGGCATCATGATCGCTCTGCGTAAGCCGCCCTTTTTCGTCGTCGCCGAACCGGGCGTTCAACGGCTCAACGATCTCACTGGCAAACGCATCGGCGTCGATCGCATCGGCAGTTTGCAGCATTTGGTCGTGCGTTTGTTATTGCGCAGCAAAGGCGTCGATCCGGAGAAAGTGATTTTTACCCAGACCGGCTCGGTATCAAACACCGTGACCAGCCTCGCCAAGGCGCGGTGTCGGCGGCCGTACTGTCCGGGCCACACAACGTGATCATGGCGCAAAAAGGTTTTCGCCAGCTCGGCGCTGCCGATGATTTGCCGATGCAACTTCCCACCAGCGGCCTGGTCGTGAACGAGAGCAAACTAAAGAGCGACGCCAATCGCATCAAGAACGTGATTCGCGTCATGCTCGACGCCTCGGCGTTCTGCCGCAAAGAGAAAGTCTGGGTGGTGAACTACGTCCGCGACAAGTGGAAGATCGAGCAAAAAACCGCCGAGGCCGTCTACGCTCAGGGGCTGGCAATCCTCACGCCGGACGGCAAGATCGCCATCAAGGACATGCAAGAATACTTCGACTTGGCGTATAATCAGAAGTAAATCCCCGCGCCCATCAACGTCTCGGCGGTGACCGACTACACCTTGATCGATCAAATATTAGCGGGAAAATAGTTTTCACTAGTCAGTTCGCAATGGCATTTTAATCCCTGAACTCAAGACGCCAAGCATAGAACAAGGAGTTTTAATTTATATGATAGACGGCAAGGCACTCGTTGAGGCAGTCAAGAAGGAAGTCATCGAACCCGGCATTGAAAGTTTGATGAACACGCAGTATTTCACCGAACTGCGCCAGGGGAAGTTATCGATCAAAAGAATGCAAGGTTGGGCGATCCAACACTATTTGCACAACAAGGCGATTCTAAAATCCTTCGCCTTGGGCATGGTCAAAAACGCTCACGAGCCTACGATGTTCGACTACTTCACCGAGCAGTTCACCGAAGAACAGACGCATCCCGATCTGGCAAAGCGGTTTGGCCTCGCGCTCGGCCTCAAGGAAGAAGACTTCACCGAGGCGACGCAAATTTTTGAATGTCAGATTCATTCCGCGCGCACCGTCTACAACACGCTGATGGGCTACCCGCCGCAAAACCGCGCCTCCGCGCTGACCAGCGAAAGCATGGTCTGCCGTTACTCGGAGGAATTCTTGAATGCGGGACACAAACACTACGGCCTCGACGATCGCGACCTGACATTTTTCTCCGTCCACATGGTCGCCGATCAGGAGCATACCGCGCGCTCGGCGGAATTGATCGCTCGCATGGTCAAAACTCCGCGCGAGGAGCGGCTGGTGCGCGAAAGCGCGCGATATATGGTCCGCATCAAGCTCGGCAAGTTTGACGGACTCTATCGCGAGTACGCATGAGAGAACCTCTTGATGCCTGCTGCACTTCTTGGCAAGAGATTGAGCGAGTGAATCGTTTACTGGGCTTTGTTAACGCATGGACATCTTCATCCGCGCGCCTTGGCTGGCATTTGCGGTTGGCGCACTTTTCTTCACGCTCAGCTGGTCGACCCGGTCAAAACTACTGATCACGAGCTCGACTGCCTGGATTCTCTACGGAGTATACGAATATTTGATGCGCTTTCGCGTGCTGTGCTCGGGCGAGTGTAACATTCGAGTCGACCTCTTACTGATCTATCCGATCTTGCTGATCCTATCGATTATCGCCGTCGGAACGCTGGTGAAACAGCCTCACCCATAAACCGCATTTAAAACTGTTGCCGTCGCTTCGATCTCCAGCAAATATTTCTCGCCGGCGAAACCATCGACGAAAGTAAACTCGATCTCCGGGACGGTCAGGCGGTTCGCCTGGGCGAGAACTTGTTTCACCGAATCGATGTTGGAACCGCGCTGTAATAGCAACGTCAGTTTCACAACCTTACTCCAGTCGGTTTTTGCCTTGGCGAAAGCGCCGTCCAGCGTAATCAGAACGTCGCAAAGCTGTTGATCGAGGCTCACCGCTTCGGAAGTGAAGCCGGAAAAGAACAATACGGAGTCGTATTCAAGGTAGCAGAGATAATTGCGCGGCGGCTCGAAATCGACGGGATGTCGCTGCGCGCTGGAACTCAACGGCCGCATGGCGAGCAGTTCCAAACCGCCGGCGCCGGCAGAATCGAACCATGCTTGCGAGATGAAACTAGAACTCGCTGCTCTCCGGCTGCCGCTGAGAATTTTTGCGCGCGAGAGAGTCGCGTCAGTCCGTCCCTGCCTGTCCCGACCGAAGACGCGAATCCGGACCGTATTGTCGAGCGACAGACCAAGCGGCGTGAGCGCATCGGCGAACTTTTGAAACAACTCAGCCATCGCGGTTTCCACCGACGCGCCGGCTTGCGACTCGCCACAAATCTCGACAAACTCTCTACCTAGCCAGGAAAAAATCTTTGCTTCCATAATAGCGGTAACATATTGCAACATCGCTCATGAGACAAAGCCAATTTATTATCCGGCAAGCCGTAGGACGGGCTAGCGATCGCGAAACCAATCAACCGAACTGCCTTGCGTTTGCCCGCCTGTTTGTCATATCTGGCGTAATCGATTTGAATAGAAGAATCGATGTCCGCTATAAGATTCACTGCCGTGAGTCGAGCTGTTAGTATGTGACGGAGAGTGGATATGGCTCCTACCGATGTGATGTTTCGACGCCTATGGAGCGCCGATGGCCAGAGCCGTTCGGCCAAGACGGTTGAGGTATTCGGCTGGCTGATCTTGATCGAGGGCAGCGCCGTGCTCTTCTTTCCCCATGCTTCAGCTGCGCTATTGCAGTTACCGCCTCTGGTCGAGCAAGCGAGCAATTACGTTCGCCTCGTTGGGCTATTAGTGAGCGGGTTGGGAATGCTCTATGTTGTCAGCGGCCGTGTGAATGCTGAGGGATTCGTCTTCGCATCGCTGCTCGACCGCCCGCTGGTCCCCTTCGCCATGGCCGTACTCTGGTATTTAAGCATCATTCCTGCGCCGCTCGCGCTGCTTTTCTCGGTACAAGATTTCGGCAGCTTTCTCTGGACACTCTTTACTTGGCGGTCGGAACGTCAAAGACGCAACTAGCGAGGTGAAATCATGAGCAACGCAACCGTCGGTTTCATCGGTCTGGGCATCATGGGCAAACCCATGGCGCGCCATCTTCTCAAGGCTGGTTACTCACTGGTGATTCACAACCGTAGTCGAACGGCCGTGGATGAATTGAGTAAAGAAGGCGCTCAGTCGGCGGCGAATTCGCAAGAAGTCGCCCAGCGCAGTGAGGTGACCATCACCATGCTACCCGACTCGCCGGATGTAGAATTAGTATACGCCGGCGAGCGTGGCATCTTCGCCGGCGTGAAATCCGGATCGCTGTTGATCGACATGTCGAGCATCTCCCCAGTCGTCGCCCTCAAACTTGCAACCGAAGCGGAAAAGCGTGGCTGCGACATGCTCGATGCGCCCGTGAGCGGCGGTGAAGCCGGCGCCATCGCCGCTTCTCTTTCGATCATGATCGGCGGCAAGGTTTCAGCCGTCGAACGGGCAATGCCAATTTTAGAGAAGCTGGGCAAAAACATCGTCCATGTCGGCGAAGCCGGTGCGGGACAAGTGACCAAAGCGGCGAATCAGATGGTCGTCGGTACGACCATCGCAATCGTCAGCGAAGCGCTCGTGCTCGCTGCGAAAGCCGGCGTCGATCCAGCGAAAGTGCGCCAAGCAATGCTCGGCGGCTTCGCCCAATCGAAAATCCTCGAAGCCCACGGCCAGAAAATGTTGGATCGCAACTTCAAACCCGGCTTCCGCATCCGCCTGCATGAAAAAGACATGAAGATCGCGCTCGCGACCGGCAGCGAATACGGCGTGCCGTTAATGGTCACCGGTGTCGTCGGTCAGATGATGACCGCCATGAAAGGCATGGGCAACGGCGAGTTGGATCATTCGGGACTGGTGAAGTTCGTCGAGGAGTTAGCAAGGATCGAGCTTGCTCAGAGACCGTGACTCGCTACGTCATTCCGTGAAAAGGGAATCCAAATTATGCAAGTTTAAGCGGAACTTCGATTTCTGCACCGACTGGCTTAGGGTTTCCACCCCGCTTTGTTCAGTTGCTGATCCGCGTCCACCGCGAAGCTGAAGTCATAACCTTTGGCATTGGGTATAGTTTCGTTGGTATTGACCACCTGACGAATGATGCTGAGATCGTTTCTCTGGGTTTCGTCGTCAACGGCGCCATTGCGGGTAAAGGTGCCGATGATGTCGTCGTGGACACGGGTCGCCTGCGGGCGCGACACGTTGGAGAATTTCAGCATTGCCGAGATCGTGCCTTCCTTGTCCTGGCGAATGTAGCGCAGCGCCTTGAGCGTCGCGCGCACGAAGCCGGCGACCATTTTGGGATTTTCTTTGATGAGCTTATCCGTGGTGGCGAGCGTTCCCCAAGAGTTTTTCACTTCATTGCCCATGAAGAACATCTCGCGCATGCCTTTGTCGAGCGCGACATAGCGCTGCTCGACGCTGAGGATCGCCGCGTCGAAACCGCCGCCGACCAGCGCCGCAAGCTGATTGCCCTGGCCGACATCGAGATAACTTACATCCTTGTTGCCATCGAGCCCATGCTTGGTCAGAACCTGTTTCGCCATAAACGTTGCGATAGCGGCGACTCCGGTGGTCGCGATGCGTTTGCCTTTGAGGTCTTTCGGACTAGTGATTTCCGGTTTGGTCACAAACCATTGCAATACGCGATCGTTGGTCGCCGCCACGACTTTGAGCGGGGTATTGCCGCGCGCGATGCTTACCAGCGCACTCGACCCCGCGCCGGTGAAGTGAACGTCGCCGCCGAGCATCGCTTGGATACTCGTCGTCGGCGCGACGAAAATCACCCGTTGATCGATGCCTTCTTCTTTCATGTAGCCTTTTTGCTGGGCGATCGGGTAGATCACCATTTGAAAACTGCGCGCGGGGATCGCCATGTTGACGGTTTGCAGCGACTGCGCTCCGGCAAGCTCGAAAGCGAGAAACTGAATGCAGCCGAGCAGTGCGACGGCGAATCGCAAACCTCCCCTGATGTGCGAGACTTTCTTCGATTTGATTTTCATCGGCGTCTCTCTAACTCTGAATGCCACATACAGAACGAGGTCTAACGTAATAATTAGTTCAGCGGATAGAGCAACTTGGGATTGTCAAAGAAAATCTTGTCCGTCAATGCGCGAGGAATGTCTTCGCGCGCACGCATGGCGGCGACCAGTTGTCTTTCTTCCGACGGATCTTGATGGCCATAGTCCGAGCCGATGATCAAGTGATCTTCACCGGTGTAGCGGGCGATGTAATCGACATCTTCATCCGCTTCGCAGGCAACGAAAATACGATATTCGCGGAACATGTCCTGATCCGAAGCGAATTTCCACTTTTCTTTGAACAATCTCTTGACGATGTGCAGCATGAACGGCACCCAGCCGGCCGACGCTTCGATAAAGCCGAATCTGAGTTTGGGAAACTGTTCGGGAATCTTATTGGCGATCAAATCGCGGAACGCAAACAGCGGCTGCACTCGGCTGTGGCCGAACGTGTGATTGCGCTCGACATCGAACAGATTTAAGAACAGTGGGCAACCCGCGCCGGTGTGGATCAGAACCGGCTGATCGGTGTCGCTCGCCGCCTGGTAGATCGGGTTGAAATAGGGATTGTCCAGCGTGCGTTGTCCCTCGATGCCGCGAAAGAACACCCCCACCGCGCCGTTGTCCTTGCCCCATCTGATTTCCTTCACCGACTCTTCCACAGAGTGCAACGGCGGCACGACGACCCAGTGCATGCGACCGCCGGATTTCGCGCACGCTTGTGCGATGAAACGGTTATAGGCGCGCGCCATGGCGACGTCGAGGGCGGCATCGTCGGTGATGTAAATAAGAAACAGCGTCGGGAACACGACCTGCGTATCGACACCGAGCTTGTCCATGTCACGCAGCCGTCCGGCGATGTCGGTCATTTCGCGGTAGGGCAAATGAATGTCGCCGCGGGATAATTCTAATTTCGACGCCGACGGCGTAATCAAGCGGAAGCTGCCTTTGCCGTTCGGTTTGGGAAAAATATTGCCGTCGATCAGCCAAAACGCATTGCGCGGTCCGTAGAGCGTATCTTCAGGACTCTTGAGCAGCACGGGACGACGCGCGTACATTTCTTGGTCCATCATCGCCCACATCGCCTCACCTTCCGATATATGCGTATCCGCATCGATTATGCCTGCCATAAAAATCCTCCTTCTCAACAAAATTCTTCTCGCTGGTAAATTAGCTCGAACACGGGCGATGCCAACCCAGCGGATATATAGCAAGAAATGCGGCGGTATCGCCAGGCCTCGAAGGTCGTAGAAAAACTCGAGTGGATTAACCTTTTGTCACACCCTACGGCCGCAACGCACCGGAGATTAGCCACTCCGCTGCTACCTGGCGAGCATTGGCGGTGGAGTCGAGCGCCACTTGCGCCAGCAGTTTGGTCAGCTGATTTACGTCGACGGTCAGAGTCTCATCCATGTAGCCGAGATAATCGTCAAACGTCCTCTCGGCGAGCGAGCGATAGTGGGCGAATTTGTCGATGAGTAATTGCACAACTTTTTCCCGGTTGGCCTTGGCGTAGAGAATTCCTTCGCGGTGCGCCGCTAGGAAGGCGGTAAAATCTTTTTCCCGCTCGCTAAAGAGGTTCTGGGTCGTCTCGATCGTGATTGGCAGCGGATCGTCAACCATGTCGTTCCAATCGCCCATGCGATGAAAACCCTTGTCTTCAGCAACGAAGCCATAGGGCCGCGGCACAATCGCCGCCGCCACTTTCTTGTCGAGCAGCGTATGAAACGCCTCCTGATCGCTGGCGACGAGCTTGAGCTGAAAATCGTCGTCCAGGGTGATGCCGCCCAGTTGCTGAAACACCGAGCGAAACGGCACGCCGCGCGCCGGCCCTTCGCGGCAGACGACGATCTGGTTTTTGAGATCTTTGATTTCTTTGATCGCCGGATCGGCGATCAATAGATACGGGCAGCTATTCATCGCGCAGCCGAGCACCCGCGTCGACTTGGTGTCGAGAAAATGTTGCAATGACGCGCGCCCGACGACGAAGGAAATCTGCGCTTCGCCGCTTTCTAATCTCCGGTAGCGCTCCTCGGTGCCTTGCACGTGATTCCAGGAAACCTCCAGGCCATGTTTTGCGTAGATGCCGGCGTCGATCGAAAGATAGCCGGTGATGTCGCGGGCGAATTTCCCATCGATCGCTTCGAGATGTCCGTACATGCAGGTAAGCTTAGTCAAAGTCATCGGTGTTTCTCCTTCGAGTCATCTCTATATTACGGTTGGCGCCGGCAAACAAACCTCGCCTTGACAGTGTTATAATAACGGGGCTAGATTCTCGCAGTCGTTAACGCTTACACCAACCTAAAAGGAGGTTCCTATGAAAGTCTTAGATGTTCTGGAAATGTCGAAGGGCCGCAAGAAGGGCCAGCGCCGCATCGATCTTTTCCGCCGCGAGAATTTGGAAACCTG
>Ga0190270_10001260_pt1 | contig 11676 bp, 12 predicted proteins | sample Popmic320T_FD_133748 | JGI IMG/M metagenome (GOLD analysis project Ga0190270, IMG submission 133748) | Populus adjacent soil microbial communities from riparian zone of Weber River, Utah, USA - 320 T | ecosystem: Environmental > Terrestrial > Soil > Riparian zone | place: USA: Utah | collected... | reverse complement strand
TCGTGGCGGTCACCGGCTAGGCTCTTGCACATGCTCAGGACCGTCGCCATCGTCACCCTGTTCGCAGTGCCCGCACTCGCGTTGACCGCCTGCAGTCCCAACGAACCCGTCGCCACGTCGCCCGGCACCGCGCCGGCGATCTGGACGCCGTCGCCGTCGCCCTCGGCGTCGACCGGCGAGGAGGGTTCGGCACATGGCAGTCCGGCCGAGTCCAGCGGTGAGACCCTCACCGCCGACCTGAAGCTTCCCGACGGCACGACTGTCGCGACCGCCGACGTCCAGTTCGGCGACGGCTTCGCCACCGTGACGGTGCAGACCACCGTCGACGGTGAACTCGCCCCGGGATTCCATGGCATGCATATCCACTCCGTCGGCAAGTGCGAGGCCGACTCGGTCGCACCGACCGGTGGGGCGCCTGCCAACTTCAACTCCGCCGGCGGCCACTTCCAGGTAGCGGGCCACAGCGGGCATCCAGCCAGCGGCGACCTGTCGTCGCTGCAGGTGCGCGAGGACGGGTCGGCGAAGCTGGTGACGACCACCGACGCCTTCACGGCCGAGGAACTGCTCGGCGGCGCGGGCACCGCGATCATCATCCACGAAAAGGCGGACAACTTCGCCAACATCCCGCCGGAGCGTTACCAGCAGGTCAACGGTGAAGCGCCACCGGATCAGACCACCCTGGCGACCGGCGACGCCGGAGCGCGGGTGGCCTGTGGTGTCATCACTCGGTCCTGATCGACGGGCCAGCAGCCGAATCGATTTCGCCGGGTCGCCAAGGCCGACCGTCGGCGTCGAATGGGAGTTCGCGCTCGTCGACGCTGAGTCCCGCGATCTGAGCAACGAGGCCGCCTCGGTAATCGCCGAACTCGGCGAAAACCCACACGTACACAAGGAATTGCTGCGCAACACCGTCGAGATCGTCACCGGCATCTGCGAAAACGCCGGACAGGCGATGGATGACCTGAAGTCGACGCTGCGGCCGGTGCGCAAGATCGTGCGGGAGCGCGGCATGGAGCTGTTCTGCGCGGGCACACACCCCTTCGCCGACTGGTCGGCGCAGCAACTGACCGACGGTTCGCGCTACGCCGAGCTGATCAAACGCACCCAGTGGTGGGGCAGGCAGATGCTGATCTGGGGTGTGCATGTGCACGTGGGTGTGTCCTCGGCGCACAAGGTGATGCCGATCGTCACCTCGCTGCTCAACCAGTACCCGCACCTGTTGGCGCTCTCGGCATCGTCTCCGTTCTGGGACGGCGAGGACACCGGTTACGCCAGTAACCGCGCGATGATGTTCCAGCAGCTCCCGACCGCCGGCTTGCCGTTCCATTTCCAGGAGTGGCGCGAGTTCGAGAATTTCGTCGGCGATCAGAAGAAGACCGGCATCATCGATCACATGAACGAAATACGTTGGGATATAAGGCCTTCTCCGCATCTGGGCACGGTGGAGGTCAGGATCTTCGACGGGGTGTCGAACCTTCACGAGCTTTCGGCGCTGGTCGCGCTGACGCATTGCCTGATCGTTGATCTGGACCGCCGGTTGGATGCCGGGGAGACGCTGCCGGTGATGCCGCCGTGGCATGTGCAGGAAAACAAGTGGCGAGCCGCCCGCTATGGGTTGGACGCCATCATCATCCTCGATGCGGACAGCAACGAACGACTGGTCACCGAGGATATCGATGACCAGCTGGATCGCCTTGTGCCGGTGGCGGAATCGCTGTCGTGCGTGGACGAGCTCGCGCGTGTCTCGGACATCTATCGAGTCGGTGCGTCCTATCAGCGGCAGCGCAGGGTGGCCGAGGAGCACGACGGCGATCTGCGGTCGGTGGTCGACGCGTTGGTCGCCGAGCTGGTGGTGTAACGTGCCGACGCTACCCATGTTCCCGCTCGAGGCGCCGATGCTGCCCGGTGAGGAGTTGCCACTGCAGATCTTCGAGCCGAGGTACTCGGCGCTGGTGCAGACCTGCTTGGCCGCAGACGATCCGGCGTTCGGGGTGGTGATGATCGAGGCCGGACGAGAGGTCGGTGGCGGGGACAGCCGCAGCGACGTCGGCGCGCTGGCCCACATCGCCGAGTACGCCGACCTCGGCGGGGGTCTGTACCGGCTGAAATGTGTGATGGGGGAGCGGTTCCGGGTGCTCGAGTGGCAGCCGGACAACCCGTACCCGCAGGCGGTGGTCGCGTTCTGGCCGGATGAAGCGGGTTCTCCTGTCGACGTCGCCACCATCCGGGACATCGAGGACCGGATGGTCGGACTGTTCGAGCGTATCGCCGCGGTGCGCGGTGCGGAAGTCAACGGTTTCGACATCGTGCGCGGTGCCGACGAATCCGGTGACGCGGCAATGTGGTTGTACGACTTGGCTACCCGATTGCCGATAGGTCAGGCCGACAAGTACGCCGTGTTGGCGGCCCCGACCGCCGCCGAACGGGTCGTGGCGCTGTCCGAAGCCGTCGACACCGTCATCGCAATGGTGGAATTCCAACTCTCAGAAGGGTAGTCGCGCTTCGACGAAACTGCCTGCCATGGCTGTGGTGTCAACACCGTCATCCGGGGATCGACCGACCGCGGCCATCCGCTCGAGTGCGCTGGTGACGCTGACGGTCCAGCCGTGCGAGGAGAATTCGTCGACGACGTCGGACCGTTGCTCGACGAAGATCATCGGGCTCAAGTCCAGTGAGTCCTTGCCGTATCCGCCCGTCCGGATGTTCTCTGACGTCGCTGCGAAGTTCTCGTAGAACTCCTCGGTGTAGACATCGACAGCGACTCGGCTGCCTGGTGCGCTGAGGGTCCGGATCCGGTCGAACAACAAGTCCTGCGCGACGCCCGGCAGGTACGGCAGCAATCCCTCGGCCGACCATGCGGTCGGCACGGACGGGTCGAATCCCTTCTGACACAGCAGCCCAGGCCAATCCAAGCGAAGGTCGATCGCCGCCGCCACGTAGCGCGCCGTGGACTCGACGCCGTGCAAACGCAGCGTGTCGGCCTTGAACTCGAGCACGCCTGGTTGGTCTATCTCGATCAGGACCGTGCCGGCGGGCCATTGCAGACGCCACGCCCGGGCGTCCAGACCTGCCGCGAGAATCGCCACTTGGCGGATGCCGCTAGTGGCCGCGGCGACGAAGAAGTCGTCGATGAACTTGGTGCGGCATGCAGCCCAATTCGTCAGAGCCCGCATCCAGTCGGCGAGACCGCGGTTGGTTTCGCTGACCTTGTCGCTCAGCTCGGCGGAATACGGGCGCTCCCATCCGCGCTCGGATGCGGCTTGCAGAAACAGATGTGCGTATGGATCGTTGAACAGCTGGTCGTCGCGAGCTGTTTCGTCCGCGCGACTACCCGCGGCGCCCAGGGCGGTGGCGCCGACGCTCTCTTCGATATTCCAGCTGTCATCGTCAGCTCTGACCACGCTTCACCCCCGTGAGCCGCCGTCTTAAACATCATGCCAATCGGATGGCGACCATGCGGGTAGAACAGCCGAGAATCCGTCAGAGCAGCCGACCCTCAACGAACACGCTGAGTGACAACGGATCCTCGTCTGCGGTCACCCACGCGCGGTGGTAGCGGTTCATCACGTCCACCGCGCTGATCGAGTCGACCTCCCAGCGATGTGCGCACAGCCAGGCGGCTACGTCGGTGCGCTCCTCCACCTGCTCGATCACGCCCATGAACCATAGGTCTTCGGTTTCGGGCGACTGCTCGCCTACCGTCAGGTTTGCGGGTTCGAAGAACGCCGGGCTGAACGCCTCGACGGCGACCCGACTACCCCGAGCGCTGTACAGGGTGATCTGCTCGAACAGCCGATCCTGGGAGGCCGCCGGTAGGTAAGGCAGCAACCCCTCAAGTGACCATGTCGTCGGTTCGGTGTGGTCGAAACCGGCCGCGGTCAGCGCGTACGGCCAGTCGCCGCGCAGGTCGACGGCGACCGGGACATACTTGACAGCGGGCTGCGCACCCGAAGACGCAAGCGTGTCTGCCTTGAATGCCAACACCTTTGGTTGGTCCACCTCATAGATCACCGTGTCGGAGAGCCACGGCAGCCGCCACGCGCGGGCGTCCAACCCGGCCGCCAGGATCACCACCTGGGTGATGCCCGCCGACCCTGCCGCAATGAAGAACTCGTCGAACCACTTGGTGCGCGCCGCAGCGTAGTTCGTGATCGACGTTTTGCGCTCGGGTGCGAGCTCCGATCCCAAACCACCAGCCGCATCCAGAAACAGCTGCGCATACGGATCGATGAATAGCGGAAGCTCCGCGGACGACTCCCACGCGCGGGCCGTCGCCGCTCCTAGCGCGGTGCGACCGACTCCGTCGGCAATGCCCCAGCTGTCACCCTCGCGACGGACCATTGGCGCCGGATTCCCCGTCGGCGGCGAAATCATGCATTTCGTCGGTGGTCAGTAAGTCCTCTCGGATGTTCTGCTCCCGGTAGGCCAGCTGGCCGACCCGGTTGGCGATCACCGGCGCGGTGATCAGCGTGAACAGGCCGGTGAGGATCAACATGCCGACATCGACGTTCCCGCGCAACCGGATCGCGGCACCCGCCAGCACCAACAGCAGACCGAGCACCTGGGGTTTGGTCGCCGCGTGCATCCGCGACAGCGTGTCCGGGAACCGGACGATGCCGATCGCAGCGGTCAGCGCCAGCGCCGACCCGCTGAGGATCAGCACGCTCGTAACGACGTCGGAGGCGTTCATTTCCCGGGACCTTTGTCCGTCAGATCGGCGACGTCGGGCACGCGGAACCTCGCGACACTGACCGAGCCGACGAACGAGATCAACGCCAGGGCGGTCAGGCTGTAGGTGACGGTGGTGTCCAGACTGAACGCCGCCCAGGCGCCGATCGCGCACATCGTCACCGCGACGAGGGTGTCCAGCGCGACAAGCCGGTCCAGGGTGGTAGGCCCCAGAAGCATCCGGAACATCGTGGCGACGGCCGCGGCCGCCAGCATCGCCGCGGCGATGACCCATACCGTGCTCATGCGGGATCGACCTCCTTCTCCGCCGACGGGCGCCAGTCGGCGTCGCGTTCGAACGACGCGACCAGCAGCTTCTGCAGCCCCGATATCTGACGGTAGAACCGCTTCACCGTGCGGTCGGATCCGACGTCGAGTACGTGGACATAGATCATCCGGCGTGCCTGATCGATCTCGAGCACGACGGTTCCCGGTGTCAGGTTGATGATGTTGACCGCCAGCGCGAGCACCAGATCCGACTTCACCGCGACATGGGCGCGCAGCACCGCCGTCAGCGGGGGCGGTCCTGGTCTGAGCGCCAGTGCGGCGACCTGAACTGACGACACCAACAGGTAGTACACGACGGTGACGACCAGGCGCAGCAGCGGAAGCGGATGAAGCCGGCCTTCCACCGGAACCGGTGGCAACGGCAGCCACAGCATGATCATCAACGCAATGGTCAGACCTGACAGGATGTTCGCCGCAGAGATGGTGCCCCACAACAACACCCACACCAGAATCAGCCAGGCCAGCATCCATACCCGCAGCGCGTTAGTCCTCATCGCGGCGCCTCCCCGAGCACTGCGGTGATGTACTGGCCGCGATCGAGCACCTCATCGGCGGCGCGGTCGCTGTACCCGAAGATCGGACCTGCCAGCACCGTGAGCATCAGGCCCACCGTGATCAGCGCACCCGTCGGCACCAGCATCCCGATCGGCATCCGGCCCACATCGTCACGGTCGGCCAGCTGGATGTCCATGGAATCTTCGGTGTTGTCCACCAGTGCTGTGGGGGCGGCCCCGGACAGATGCCCTTCGGGCGCATCCTCGCGGGAACGCCAGAACGCCTTCGTCCACACGCGCGCCACCACGTACAGCGTCAACAGGCTGGTGATGACGCTGCCGGCCACCAGCATCCAGGCCAGCACCGAACCGACCTGAGCCCCTGCCTCCAGTAGTGCCACCTTCCCGACGAAACCCGAGAACGGCGGAATACCACCGAGATTGAGCGCGGGCACCACGAATACGAAGGCCAGGACCGGGCTCGCCGCGGCGAGCCCGCCCAACCGTTCCAGCTTCGATGCCCCCGCTTGACGTTCGATCAGCCCGACCACCAAAAACAGCGTCGTCTGCACCAGGATGTGGTGCGCCACATAATAGATCGCGCCCGACATTCCGAGTTGGTTGGACAGCGCGATGCCGAACACCATGTAGCCGATGTGGCTGACGAGTGTGAAGGACAGCAGTCGCTTGATGTCGCTCTGAGCGATCGCGCCGAGGATGCCCATCACCATCGTCAGCAGCCCCGCCACCAGCAGCACCCCGTCCATCGCGCCGCCGGGGAACAGCAACGAATGTGCGCGGATGATCGCGTAGACACCGACCTTGGTGAGAAGACCGGCGAATACGGCGGTGACAGGGGCGGGCGCGGTCGGGTAGGAGTCGGGCAGCCAGGTCGACAGCGGGAACACCGCCGCCTTGATGCCGAACGCGACCAGCAGCACCGCGAACAGCGCGGCCCGGGTGCCTTCCGGGACATCGTCGAGTCGTACCGACAGCTCGGCCATGTTGAGTGTCCCGGTGGATGCGTAGATGAGCCCGATGCCGAACAGGAACACCATCGAGGAGACCATCGACACCATCACGTAGGAGATGCCTGCTCGCACGCGCTCCCTGCTGGCGCCGATCGTCAGCAGCACGAAGCTCGCGGTCAGCAGCACCTCGAAGCCGACAAACAGATTGAACAGGTCGCCGGCCAGGAAGGCCATGTACACGCCGGCCGACAGCACCAGATAGGTCGGCAGGAAGATCGAAACCGGCTGGCGCCCATCGCCGTCGCGGATACCCTGCCCGATGGCGTAGAACACGACCGCGAGCAGCACGATCGACGACACGACCAGCATCAGTGCCGACAGCCGGTCGACCACCAGGGTGATGCCCAGCGGTCCCATGCCGCGCTCGGTGGGGCCCCAGCCACCGACCTGCAACACGACCGTGCCGTCGCGGTCGGCGAGGCGGACCAGCGCGGCCGAGGCGACGAGCACCACCGACAGCGCGAGCACAGTGATCGCGCGCTGCAGTCGAGGCCGGCGGCCGGCGAACAGCGTCAACGCCGCGGCGATCATCGGGATGAGCACGGGCAGGGGCGTGATCACCTGGGCCAGGTCGCTCGGGATCATCGGGACCCCTCGAAACCGGGAAGCGCGTCGAGTTCGTCGGGGGCGTCGGTGTCGCGCATGCGATCGGGCTCGAGCCGCTCCTCGATCTCGTCGGCGGATTCCGTGCCCGAAAGCTGCGACACCCTGGTGTCCTCGGGGTCGTTGCCGACTTCCTCGATGGTGTTGAGGCGATAGGAACGGTACGTCAACGCCAGCACGAAAGCGGCCACACCCATCGTGATCACGATCGAGGTCAGAATCAGCGCCTGCGCCAACGGGTCCGCGGTCACCGTCTCACCCGCACTGGTGCGGCCACGGACCGGTGGGTTGCCCGACGGGCCACCGACCGAGAGGATCAGCAGGTTGATGGCGTTGCTGATCAGCAACAGGCCCAACAGCATTCGGATCAGACTGCGTTCCAGCAGCAGGTAGACACCGGCGGTCGTCAGGCCGCCGATGATGATGAGGGCTACCAGGTAAGTGGTCATCGCTTCACCGCCGGGCCTACGCGGCTGCGGTCCCGCTCGGTCATCTCCTCGTCGATGTGCGCGCCGAGGCTGCGCAGCACGTCGAGCACCAGACCGACCACGACCAGATACACCCCGAGGTCGAAGAAGATGGCGGTGACGAACTTGACCGTGCCCAGTACGGGCACGTCGACCTCGATCAGCGCCGACGACAGCGCCGGCGCACCGACGAGCAGCGAGGCGGCCGCGGTCCCCGCGGCCAGCGTCAGCCCCGCCCCGAGGATCTTGCCCGCGTCCAGCGGCAGCGTTTCGCCGAGCTCGTAGCGGCCGCCCGCGAGGTAGCGCAGCACCAACGCCAGGCCGGCCATCAGACCGCCGGCGAACCCGCCGCCGGGCGTGTTGTGGCCCGCGAAGAAGAAGTACGCCGACAGCACCATCATCACCGGGAAGATCAGCCGGGTGGCGACCTCGAGGACCAGCGACCGGTGCCGTGGGTCACGCAGCTCGCTGCCGCGCAGCCACGTGACGTCGCCGGCGGCGGGGCTGTTGTTCGCGAACACCGTGAGCTGGCCGATGTCCGGCTGGCCGACATCTCGCACGTCCTTCGGGACCCTAGGCGCACTCCCGAACCGCCTGTTACGGAACACCATTGACGCCACCCCCGTCGCGGCGACGAGCAGCACCGCCACCTCGCCCATGGTGTCCCAGGCCCGGATGTCAACGAGCAGCACGTTGACGGTGTTGGCACCGTGGCCGCGGAGGTAGGCGGCATCGGGCAGCAGCTCGGCGATCGGCCTGCCGGTGCGGGCCGCCATGGCGAACGCCGCGAGACTGGTCACCGTCGCCCCGACACACACCGCCAGGATGGCGCGCGGAATGCGGAACCGCTTGATGTCGGCACCGCCCGTCTCGGCGGGAAGGACGCGCAGCACCAGTACGAAGACGACCAACGTCAGTGTCTCCACCAGGAACTGGGTCAACGCCAGATCGGGGGCACCGTGGAACGCGAAGATCGCCCCGCACCCGTATCCGGTGACGCCGACCAGCAACACCGCCGCCAGGCGGTTGCGCATCACGGTCGCGCCCAGCGCCGCGGCGAGCATCAGCAGCCCGACCACCACCTGCAGGGGAGAATCCCACAGCTGGAACTCCGGCCGGTCCCGGGCGCCCAGGGCCAGGACCATGACCGGCACCAGCACCAGGGTCGTCAGAATGACCGACTGCGTCGCCGGGATGGAGCCCCGCTGGGTGACCGCGGTCAGCCGCACGGACATCACGTCGGCGCTCCGCAGGACCGCGTCGTAGATGCGGTCGGCGTTGCCCAGCGGTAGGTACGCTATCCGGGCCCGGCGCAGCCGAGCCCGACTGAAGTACACCGTGAAGCCGGTCGCCAACACGAGCGCCGACAGCGCCAGCGGCAGGTTGAAGCCGTGCCATAACGCCAGGTCGTAGTCGGCGGCATGACCGGCGGGGTCGGGCACCGTGTCGGCGTAGTCGTCGAGGACGTTGTCGAGCCCCGACGGCCAGAGACCGAACAGCAGGCCGGCCGAGGCGAGAATGGCCGGCGGTACCAGGAAAGCCGTCTCCGGCCGGTGCATCTCGACGACGCGAGTGCTGGGATGCGGCAGACCCTTGCGCCCGAACGCGCCGATCAGGAACCGCAGGCTGTACACGGTGGTCAGGACCGAGCCGAGGACGATGCCGCCGAGGACGAACGGGGCCGCGCCACCCAGCGTCGGGCTGTGCAGCACCGTCTCGAAGTCGGCTTCCTTGGCGATGAATCCGAGGAACGGCGGCAGCGCGGCCATGCTGGCGGTCGCGCCGACCGCGATGATCAGCAGCGTCCTGCTGCGGTCGCCCAGCCAGGCGAGCCGACGGATGTCGCGGGTGCCGGTGGCGTGGTCGATGATGCCGACGACCATGAACAGCGCGGCCTTGAACATGGCGTGCGCGCACAGCATGGCCAGGCCGGCCAGCATCATCTCGCTGCCGCCCGAGCCGACCATGACGGTGATCAGGCCGAGCTGGCTGACGGTGCCGAACGCCAGGATCAGCTTCAGGTCGTACTCGCGGATGGCGCGCCAGCCGGCCAGCAGCATCGTCAGCAGGCCCAGTGTCACCACGGTCGGCCGCCACTCGGGGGAGTCGGCGAATCCCGGCGTCATCCTCGCGATCAGGTACACGCCGGCCTTGACCATCGCCGCCGCGTGCAGGTACGCGCTCACCGGTGTCGGGGCGGCCATCGCGCCGGGTAGCCAGAAGTGCATCGGCACGATCGCCGACTTCGACAGCGCGCCGATCAGTATCAGTACCACCGCCGCTGATGCGGCCATGCCGGTCGGTGGGTCGGCGATGAGCTCGGACAACAGATAGGTCCCGGTGATGCTGCCCAGCACGACGATGCCGACCAGCATCGCCAGCCCGCCGAACGTCGTCACCAGCAGTGCCTGCGTGGCGGCCCGGCGGCTGGTCGCGCGTTCGGCGTAGTGCCCGACCAGAAGGAAGGACAGCACCGTCGTGATCTCCCAGAACACGTAGAGCAGCAGCATGTTGTCGCTGGTGACCAGGCCGAACATGGCGCCCGAGAACGCGACGAGTTCGGCGGCGAAGCTGGGCAGCCGTTTCTCGGTGTGGCCGTCGTGGTGGTGGAAGTAGCCGGCGCAGTAGAACAGCACCAGCGCGCCGATGCCGAGCACCAGCACGCTCATGATCGCCGCGAGTGCGTCGAAGCGCAGGACGATGTCCATGGACAGCTCGGGCACCCACGCCGTGCTGAAAGTCTGCGGCTGACCCGTGCCGGGCCAGTTCAGCGCCACCCAGACAAGCGAGCCCAGCGGCACCAATGCCAGCGGATAGAAGGCCATCCGTCCCCAGCGGTACACCAGCAGCGGCGCCAACAGGGTGGCGACTGCGTGGGCAGCGAGGATGGCGAGCATGGCTCCGTCTCGTCGAGATTCGGCACACTGTCAGGCGGTGGGTGCCGTCGGGCAGTTGGGACAAAGTTTCAGCCGGACTGACTCTGGAGTCGCCCCATTCTACGGTGCGGTGCCGTGCACCATCGCCTTGATTCGATCCTCGACGGCGGACCCGGCGATGAACAGCATCTCGTCCCCGGCCTGCAGCACGTCGTCCGGCTCCGGGATGATCAGGCGGTTCCCCCGCAGCAGCGTGACCAGGGCGCTGTTGTTCGGCATCGCGAGGTCACGCACCCGCTGGCCCACCAGTCGGCTGTCCGCGGGCAGGGTCAGCTTCGCGACGTTGGACCGACCCTCGCCCACGCCGGTTCGGGAGCCTCTGCCGAGATCCATCAGACGGACCAGGTGACCGACGTCGATCGCGCCCTCCACCGCGGCGAGCAGCGCCATGGGCGTGGACACCGCCACGTCGATGCCCCACGCCTCGGTGAAGAGCCAGTCGTTGCGTGAGTCGTTGATCCGCGCGACCACCCTGCTGATCCCGAATTCGGTCTTGGCCAGGAACGCCATCGCGAGGTTGGCTTTGTCGTCACCGGTGGCCGCGACCGCCACATCGCAGATCTGCACCTCGGCCTGTTCCAGCGAGGACACCTCGCACGCGTCGGCGAGGAGCCACTCGGCGCCCGGCACCGTCGAGGGCACGTAGCGCGTGACCTCCTTCTCGATCAGCAGGACCTTGTGGCCGTAGTCCACCAGTTCCTGCGCGACGGATCGACCGACGGCGCCGGCTCCGGCAATCGCGATCCGCATGGGTGTCTCCTTCGCCACCAAGTCCTTCAGACGTCTGTGCTGCTTTACTTGACCGACACAAGTGCCCCTGACCTCGGCAAGTAAGGTTTCCGTTGAGCCTGCACCAGCTCTATGTGGCGCTGTTCGTCGGTGGCCTCGTGCTGCTGGCGAGCATCGCCGCGACGAGGCTGGCCACCGGAGCCGGTCTGCCCAGCCTATTGCTGTTCCTCGGGGTCGGTGTGCTTGTCGGCGAGGACGGCCTCGGACTGGAATTCGACAACGCGCAACTGGCCCAGAACCTGGGGACCGCGGCACTGGGCATCATCCTGGTCGAGGGCGGGTTGACCACCCGGTTCAGCGACGTCCGCAAGGTGCTCGCTCCTGCCGGCGTCCTCGCCAC
>Ga0190270_10001259_pt1 | contig 11678 bp, 11 predicted proteins | sample Popmic320T_FD_133748 | JGI IMG/M metagenome (GOLD analysis project Ga0190270, IMG submission 133748) | Populus adjacent soil microbial communities from riparian zone of Weber River, Utah, USA - 320 T | ecosystem: Environmental > Terrestrial > Soil > Riparian zone | place: USA: Utah | collected... | reverse complement strand
CGCGTACAGGATGGCGCCGCCCCTCGCCCTGACCTCGATGTAGCCGTTCTCGGCCAACTCCTTGAGCCTCCTGTCGGCCTCGGCGACCGTAAGAGAGGTCCTCGCCGCCGCGGACGCGGCCGAGATCTCACCGCTCTCCCGTATGGCCACCAACAACTCCCGCTCCCGCTCCTCCCCGGAGACCCGAACGGGCCGCCCCTCACCGAGCCCCGAGACACCACTCGTCAACAACCCGAGAGCAGGAAAGGCGACCCAGAAGTAGGTCGTGAAGATCCACCACAACTGCGGCACGAAAACGACGAGAAACACCCCAGAGAGCCCGACGGACGCGAGCACCGAGAGCGCCGCCGAGATCCTCGCCCCAGGACCCATCTTCTCAACGTCTCGCCCAAAAAACCCACGACCGCCACGATGATTCCAGTGACCGTGCCTCATCCCACGCCCCACGTAAGACCCGCCGCACATCTCCCGCTCCTTCCTTAAACCTTTATGTAAATCCTGACATATGGTACTCTAGAGGCCGAGAGACGATATGTCAAGAGTGACATAACAAAAACATTTGGAGGACCATGACGACTCTGGGGTATGCGATCTTGGGTTTGCTATCGAGGGAGGATTTGAGCGGGTACGATCTGACACAGCGGATGGCGGGTCGGGTCGGGTATTTCTGGAGGGCGAGGCACAGCCAGATCTACCCTGAGTTAGCAAAGCTCGAGGACGGCGGCTACGTGACGCACAGCGTGGTCGAGCAGAGAGAGCGGCCTGACAAGAAGGTGTACAGGATCACGGCCGAGGGATTGGAGGATCTCAAGGAGTGGGTGACACGGCCACCCGTGCCGAGGCCTGTACGGGATGAGTTGACGTTGAAGGCTTACTCGGTGTGGCTTGCAGACAAGGAGGAGGCTGCGCAGCTCTTCCGCGAAGAGGGGCTCAGGCACGAGGAGCAGCTCGCGCACTACGAGGAGTTGAGGGCCTGGATGGAGGGAGTGTGGTGGGAGAATCTCACCCGTACGGACAGCCCCGAGTTTGCCACTTACGCGACGCTCCGGCGCGGCATCGGCTACGAGAGGGAGTACGCCGAGTGGTGCCTGTGGGTGGCCGACTCCGTCGGAGGGCGGGCACCCGCCGCGACCAAAGAGGGGAAGGGAGTGTGATCCCGGGTCCGCGCTTCCGGTAGAATCTGGACGCAAACTAGAGGGCCGGAGGATATGGAGCTACGCAAGTATCGGGAAGGGGACGTGGACGCGCTGGCGCGTCTTGGGGTGGCCGCCTTTGCGAACAGCGTCTCCGACTGGGAGAAGATGTTCGACCCGGATCACAACGCGCGCCTCGACCTCGAGCAGGTCCACGTCATCGAGGAGGATGGGGAGGCCAGGGCGAGCGCCACCGTGCTGCCGCTGGAGTCCTTTGTGGGAGGAGAGCCACGTCCGATGGGTGGCATCTCCGCGGTCATGGTCCATCCGGCCTACAGGCGGCGGGGCTTCGCGGGGGAGTTGATGCGCGCCGTCCTTCGCGACATGCGCGAGAGGGATGTCGCCCTCTCGCTGCTCTCACCCTTCGCCCACGCTTTCTACAGGGTCTTCGGCTACGAGCTCGTCACCGAGGACATCGAGTACAGGCTCAAGCCCGCCGACCTGCCGACCAGCCCGGAGCAGGGCTATCTCAGGGCCTACAGGGACGAGGACCTCCCCTCTTTGGTGAATCTCTACCAAACAGAGGCGAAGAGGCATACCCTCAGCGTGCTCAGGAGCGAAGGACACTGGAAAAAGAGCCTGGCCGACAAGGACAACGAAGTCGCCGTCTACGAGCGGGACGATGGTGTGGAAGGCTACATCCTCTACAAGATATCCGGGTGGCGGGAGCAGGACCCGCGGCGCACCCTCACGGTAGATGAGCTCGTCGCTGGCACGCTGCGGGCGCGGGAGGCACTCTACTCCTTTATGGCGGGCCTGGACCCCCTGGCTTACGGGATAAAGCTCTTCACCCCTCGTGGAGAGCCGCTCCACCCTTACCTCAGAAATTCGTACGTAAACGCGAAGATCGAGCCAGACCAGATGCTTCGCCTCGTCGACGTCGAAACGGCTCTGGGGTATCTCGAACGCACGCCCGAGGCGCCGCTCGTACTCGACGTAAAGGACGACGTCATACCGGAGAACGCGGCCCAGTACACCGTCGCAGACGGCATGGTCATCCGTGGGGCTGAGGCGCCACAGAGCGTCTCGCTCGACGTGCGCAAGCTCGCCCAGCTCTACGCCGGGTACCTTCAAGCCAGCGATCTCGTCAGGCACGGGCTCATCGACGCGAGCTCTCCGGAGGCCCTGGATCTCCTCGACTCGCTCTTCCCGCAGGGTGACCCGTGGCTCTATGGCCCGGATCATTTTTAGCATTTCAGCTAGTCAGCATTTCAGCACGCCGCCTGCGGCGGCTCTCAGCATTACGGGTTGCACATCCGGAGCGGCAACGTCCCGTCCGACTGTAAACTGGCGTCCAGCGGAACGGCGAATGTTCCGCCCGAAAGGAAGCTGACAAGCTGAAGTGCTGACTAGCTGAAAAGCTAAGAGCGACCGAAGGGAGCGACATGAAACCGACGGGCACCGTAGGCTACGCGGCGATGTTCGAGCAGTTCCACCCGACCGAGCTTCTGAACTGGTGCAAGGTTGCCGAGGAGTCGGGGTTCGGTTCGATTATGGCGTCTGACCACTTCCATCCGTGGACCCCGGAGCAGGGGCAGAGCGCCTTCGTCTGGTCGTGGATGGGGGCCCTCGGCGCGACGACGAACCTTCGCTTCGGTACCGGCGTGACCCCGCCCGGCTTTCGGTATCATCCGGCGATCATCGCCCAGGGAGCGGCGACACTTGAGGCGATGTACCCCGGACGCTTCTGGCTTGGGCTCGGTGCCGGAGAGGCTTTGAACGAGCACATCGTGGGGGATTACTGGCCCGAGGCCCCGACCCGCCTGAGGATACTTATGGAGGCCATCGAGGTCATCCGCAGGCTCTTCTCCGGCAAGGTCGTCAAGTACAGCGGCGATCACATAACGCTCGAAAGTGCGAGGCTCTACACGCTGCCGGATACTCCGCCCCCGATCTACGTGGCGACGGCCGGCCCCATACAGAGCCGCAGGACGGGCGAGTTCTGCGACGGCATCATCACCGTCGGCGCCGCCGACGAGAAGATAAAGAACTTGATGGAGAAGTTCGAGGAGGGGGCACGCCGCGCGGACAAGGACCCTGGTCAGCTGCCGCGCATGGTACAGCTTCACGTCTCGTGGGCCGAGGACCAGGAGGAGGCCGAGCAGCAGGCGGTCAGGGAGTGGCCCAACGGCGGGATGCCGTTCCCCAAAGCCGACATCCGTAATCCCGAGGACTTCGCGGCGATGGCGAAGCAGGTGAGCGTCGAGAACTTCGTGAACCGCGTCCTCATGTCAGCCGACCTGGAGGAGCACCTAGATCACGTCCAGCATTACGTGGATCTCGGCTTCGACGAGGTCTACGTCCACAACGTCGGCCGCAACCAGGAAGAGTTCATCGAGGCCTACGGCGAGCGGGTCATCCCGAACCTCCGCTGGCCGGGGAGAGAGTAGCTCTTGGGCTGGAGGAACGGCGGCTACGTTAGCGTCCTGCTCGTCGCCGTCGGGGCGGCGATGTGGGGGACGGACGCCGTCTTGCGGGTGCCCTTGTTGGAGGTGGCATCGCCGTCCCAGATAGTGCTCCTCGAGCACCTGGTTCTGCTTCTATACTCGGTGCCTGCCGTGGTGTTGGGGTTGAGGTTCTTCCGCGGCCTCGGGACGGCGCAGTGGGTCGCGCTGCTCGTCATCGGTTGGGGAGGCTCGGCCATCGCGACCCTGCTCTTCACGACGGCGTTCGTCGTGGGCAACCCGACCGTGGTGATCCTGTTGCAGAAGACCCAGCCACTCTTCGCCATCGTGCTGGCCGGCATCGTGCTGCGCGAGCGGCTGGGATGGGCTTACTGGCCTTGCTTCGCGGTGGCGATGGTGGGGGCTTATATGATCTCCTTCAGCGATCTCGGCGCTTTCGGCGCCCTCGGCTCCGCGGAACTACTCACCGCGGCGCTCGCCCTTGGCGCGGCGCTCCTGTGGGGCTCATCGACCGTGCTGGGGCGGCTCGTCCTGAAGGACATGCCGTTCTACGCCCTGACAGGGGCGCGGCTCCTGTTGGCCGCGCCCCTTCTCGCCGGAATCGTGGCGGTCCAGGGGTCGCTAGGCGGGATTGGCGCCAGCTTCGCTGCGGAGCCAGGGCGTGTCGTGTTGCTCGCCCTAATACCAGGGCTACTGGCCCTGCTCCTGTACTACAGGGGCCTCGGCGGCACCAGGGCCTCCTACGCGACGCTCGCCGAGCTGGCCTTCCCGGCCACGGCGGTCGTCCTCAACTGGACGTTCCTCGGCGTCGGCGTGAGCGCCAACCAGGTCATCGGCTTCGTCCTGCTCTGGGGAGCAGTGTTCGCGCTCGGCTACCTGAACTCCAGGGCCCCTGCGCCGGACCCGTCCGCCCCCGTGGTCGGCACCGGGTAAGCGCCTCGTGCCCGGACTGCGCGCGGCGCTGGTGACCCCGCTGACGGGGAAGCTGGCCGGCTTCGGCCGGGCTGGCGCGACGGCCCTGACGTTGTGGGCCGAACACGCGGCCGATCTCGGTTTCTTCAGCGTCAGCCTGCTCTACGGTTCCACCGGTTACGGCCGCTTCGTGGCCAGGAGGCAGGGAGTAGGACGCAGGAAAGTACTCTTGGTGTTGCGCGGGGCGAGGGAGGACTGTTACATTGTAGTAACGGCTTCTGGTAAAGGGGTGGGAGTAGGGTGTACGGGTCGTTGGGTATCATCCGTCGGGCGCGGTAGCGGCGGCGCGAGAGGCCCTTCGAAGGCTCGGGGTAGGTTTGTCTGGAATACGGCTCACACCCGCTGGCGACGAAAGGGATGAGGCGATGGAAATTGATGTGAAGGCGCCTGAGTTGGAGTATGTCGGGACCTACGAGGCGATGGTCAAGCCGCCACTCGAAGTTGATGGCCCGTTCGGTATGCGCCAGATCCTCGAGGTCGTCGGCGGAGAGTTCAGGGCGGCGTCCGGCGGGCGGGGCGAGCTGCTCACCGGAAGCGGCGACTGGCTGCTCGTAGGCGACGATGGTTACGCCCGGCTCGACGTTCGAGCCCAGGTCCGGATGGACGACGGCGCGATCCTCTTCGTACAATACTTCGGCGTCCTGGAGATGAACGAGACCGTTCAGGATGCGCTCGCTAACGGCACCGCGACCGACTTCGACGACCAGTATTTCCGCACGAACCCGCGCTTCGAGGTCTCCGACCCCAACTACGCTTGGCTGCAGCAGGGCCTATTCGTTGGCCAGGGCCGCGTAATCGAAGGGCTCGGCGTCCAGTACAACGTGTTCCGCGTAAAGTGAAGATCCGGGGCAGGGTCGAGGAGCACCCCGACTTCGATCGAGACTATTGCAGTCTGCTTTACGAATGCGGCATCCCAACTCAAAGTCACACGTCCGACTAACAAGACCGCAAGCGCGGCCTGGCGGAGCCCCCGATCCGGTGGGCGACGGGGCGACCGACGTGCTGGATCTAGCGCGGCATGGTGCAAGAGCTTCTCACCAAGAGGACGCGGCCGGTGTGGACGACGCCGGTCCCCCGAGGCCACGGCAATACCGAAAGTTACTGGGACACGGTAGGACTCGGGGAGCGGCATGCGTTTCACCCGCGTATTGGACGAGTATTTTGGGGACCTGGACGCCAAGGATCTGTTCAGCGGCGCGGTGCTCATTACGCAGGGTGAGTCCCGGTTGTATGCCCGTGCCTACGGCTACGCCAATCGTGCGTGGCGTGTGCCAAACACCCTGGAGACAAGGTTCGATACGGCGTCTATCACCAAACTCTTTACGGCGATCGCAACGCTACAGCTGATCGACCGGGGGCTACTGGCCTTCGATACGCCCGTGGTCGAGCGCTTGCACCTGGAAGATACGCCGCTCTCGAAGGATATAACCGTCTCTCACCTCCTCACCCATACTTCGGGTATCGGTGACGATGCCGATGAAGAGGCGGGCGAACGGTACGAAGACGTATGGAAGGCAAAGCCCAACTACTCCGTCGTCGAAACCCGCGACTTCTTGCCCCAGTTCGTGAACAAGCCGGCCAACTTCCCCCCAGGACAGGGATGCCGCTATTGCAATTGCGGCTTCATCCTCCTTGGGCTCCTCATCGAATCGGTTAGCGGGATGACCTACCGTGATTACGTCAGCACCCACATCTTTACCAGGGTGGGGATGACCGACTCCGATTTCTTTCGGATGGATCGCGTCAATCATAACGTCGCCGAGGGGTGCGACCCAACCCGTGATGCAACCGGGACCATCGTGGGTTGGCGAAAGAACATCTACTCCTTCCCACCGATAGGGTCACCGGACGGTGGCGCCCACGTAACGGTCGCCGACCTGGATCTGTTCTTGCAAGCGGTGAGAGCTGGCAAGCTCCTTTCTCCCGAACTGACCAGCGCGTTCCTCTCGCCTCAGGTTTTGCATCGAACGGGAGACACCTGGACGGAGATGTACGGGTACGGGTTACAGTTTCGCGTTGAAGGGCCTGGCAAGGTCGTCTGCTACGAAAAGGATGGGGTGAACGTTGGCGTCAGCGGCATGATCTCCCATTATCCAGAGCAGGACGTCACGGTAACACTCCTATCGAACATGGAAGATGGCGTCTGGGACCCTATAGATAAGATCCATGAACTGGTGGTCGACAGCCAGGCAACCTGACCCGGTGAATAGGCCGAATATCGCACAGGGAGAAGAGATAAGGCCGTCGACGATAAACCCGAAGATCGAGGAGGAAAGGTAGTAGCATCACCGTCACTGCCGCCAGTCACAGCGCGCGACAAGCCGAGCGTCCAACCGTGACGCTATGCCGACCTATCCCGGTGGATGAACTGCCCGACGACCCAGGCAAGCGCAAAGGTTGGCAGCACCGAAAGCGCGCCCAGAGCAAGCCGGCGCCGATTCTTCTATCTCCCTGAACGCGCTGGTTCGAGGCCAGGCAGGCCGTCTATGCTCCGCGTGTTCCTGAGCTTCCTGTACGCGGCCATCTTCTCGGGGCCTTTACGCTCGGCTGAGGTCAGGAGCTGGTCGCGCGGACCGACGAGATCCATGCGCGGCACGCCGTACCCGCAAGAGTCGGCGATCCTATCTACGGACACGTCGATGATCGCGCGTTCGCCCGGAAGGTCGGGGAAGTGGGGGCGCAACACTTCGTGTCCCTGATCGCTGGGTTCGATCACCTCGCCGTGACCGTAGAGGCGCAGGATCTTCGGCAGCCCCTCGAACGCGCAGAACATCAGCGTGATCCTGCCGTCAGCCCGCAGGTGGGCTATGGTCTCGACGCCGCTCCCGGTAAGGTCGAGCCAGGCGACGCGGTTGGGACCGAGTACCCTGAAGGTGTCGAGCCCGCGGGGCGAGACGTTGACGTGCGTCTCGGGGTCGGAGGGTGCGGTGGCGACGAAGAACAGCGGTTGCTCCCCGATCCAGAGCGACTGGTCCTCGCTGATGCTGTCGTAGACTCTGCCCATCGTCACGATCCTCTCCGCGTCGCTTCAACTTGCGTGTTCGATGCTGGGGAGATTGTACGCCCGGTCTATGGCAAGATGTGCACGCTCAGTCGCATCTTGTAGCCGTTTCTTGAATCCTCGACGTATCTGAAGCCGGAGGGGAGCTACCTTGGAATCTGGATCTGAAGGAGCCATGGGGGTCGCGGTCATAGAAGCCGGGATCGTCGGTTCCTCGGTCGCGTTCCGGCTCTCCGAGGGAGGTGCCGGAGTAGTTCTGATCGACGGTGCAGAACCTGGTTCAGGCACGACCTCGACGAGCTTCGCCTGGGTCAACGCGAACAACAAGCTTCCCCGCGAGTACTTCGAGCTGAACGTTGCCGGCATGCGCGAACACGAGAGTCTCCGAAGCGATCTCGGCGGCGACTGGCTCCACTCTACGGGAAACCTGATCTGGTCCCAAGACCAGGAAAACCTCGAACGCCGCGTCGAGCGCCTGCGCTCCTGGTCCTACTCAGCCGAGACGCTCCCCGCCTCTACGGTAAACGAGAAGCTCGAACCGGGAGCCGCTCTGCCAGAGATCCGGATCGCACACTTCCCCGAAGAGTCCTGGGTCGATGCTCCGACCCTGACGAGAACGCTCGTTGAAGCCGCCGGCAGCAACGGAGTATCGACGCTGGTCGGGAACGCGGTTTGCGGCATCGAGGCCGGAGGCGAAGGTGTGAAGTTGAGACTGGAAAACGGTGACACCATTCGGGCCGACGCCGTGGTCAACGCCACCGGTGCGGGGGCGGCGTCTGTGGCGGAGATGGTTGGGAGAGAGTTGCCGCTGGACGTGTTCAGGGGGTTGCTCGTCAGGGTTGCCGTCACTGGCGAGCCTCTGCGTCACCTCATGCACACGCCGCGTATCAACCTGCGTCCCGACGGTCCCGGTTACCTACTGCTTCATCATGATTCCGTAGACGAGAAGCTTACGGAAGACTTCGCCGGGACGGAAGATCCGCTTTGCGCGGAGCTTCTGGAACGTGGGCGGCGCGTGCTTCCAGATCTCGCGGAGGCAGAGGTCGTCGAGGCCAGGTTCGGGCTTCGTCCGGTCCCTGCGGATGGGCACTCGTGCGTCGGCGCTCTCTCTCGAATCCCCGGCTACTACGAGGCCGTAACGCACAGCGGCGTCACGCTCGGGCCGCTCCTCGGGCGGCTGCTGGCGCGTGAGATCCTGACCGGCGAGGTGGACCCGCTCGTCGCGCCGTTCCGTCCGGATCGCTTTCAGGATTCGTAGAATACCTGTTCAGAGGTCGTAGGGAAGGATACGGAAGTAACCGCCGTCCAGGGCTTTGATACGGCGGAAATCTCGCTGGTCGGTGGTAAGGATGTCACGGGCTCCATAACGCTCCGCCAGGACCACGTTGGAGGCGTCGGAGATGCCGAAGTCCGGCAGGTAATCGTAATCGTCGAGCAACTTTCTGGCGCGGGCGAAGTCTTCAGCCTTGAAGGATTCAAGCAGGTAGGCTCCACGATTGACTTCGTCCAGGAATGCCAATTGGTCTTGCTTCCCGTAGCGGCGTAGGAGCATGTAGTCCAGCTCTGCTACGACGAACGGGGAGATCACGAGCGGCCTCGATGCGAGGTAAGTGCCTGCGCGAAAGCCTCGTGGTCGTTCTGGTTAGGGTCGAGCGCGACGATCAAGCCGCCACTATCAAGGATCAGGGCCAAGCGCTAGGAACGGTACAGTTCTTCCTCGAACCTCTCACCGAGCGTTGGATCATCTCCGCCGGAGAGGAGCGGCACCTTCGGTCGAGGCTGATAGCGATACTTCCCCGAATTAGGGTCGATGATACGGTGGTCCTTATCGCCGTGGACGCTGTCTTGTTTCTCTGTATGCTCTTTCGAACGCTCGATAGCCACGTCAAAAACCTCCTGTAGCGCGCAGTTTACCCCAGAAACGATCGGGGATACCGAGTGTCCTGATCCGTGTTCCACGATTTACGGGTAGATGCTACTCGTGGCCCTGACGTTTGGGCTGAGCGATGTTTACAATCCGTCTCGCCCGGTCCTATACTGACACCTGAGGAAAGGGAGGCGAGTACGCAGGGATGGCGTTCGCACAGCAGGTGTTTCTCGTCGCGGGTGGGGTGCTCCCCGTGGACAAACCACCGTCCTACATAGTGTCGAAAGCGGACGGCCCGCGATCTCTTCGTGCGCACGGGCTTCCGGAAAGGAGTAGGAGCTTTGGGAGAGTTACTTTTTAGCGGGGGAACGGTCGTAACCGCGGAAGGCAGCTACCGGGCAGACGTGCTCGTTGAGGACGGGAAGATCGTTGCGGTCGCGGCGAACCTGGACCCTGACGGCGCCGAGACAGTGGACGCCTCGGGCAAGCTCGTCATGCCCGGCTTTATAGACGCCCATACCCACATGGACATGCCCTTCGGGGGTACCGTGACGGCGGACGACTGGGCCACGGGTACCGAGGCCGCGGCGGCCGGCGGGACGACCATGATCATCGACTTCGCCCTGCAAGAAGCGGGCGGCACCCTCGCCGGCGCATTCGACACCTGGACGGAGAAGGCCCACGATAAAGCCGTCATTGATTACAGCTTCCACGTCGCCGTGACCGACCTGCGTGACGACATAAAGATCGAGCTACCCGCCCTGGCCGAGAAAGGCGTCGCCTCGATCAAGATCTTCATGGCCTACAAGGGGACCCCGCTCTACACTGAGGACGAAGACCTCTTCGAGGTTCTGCAACTGTCGAAAGATGCAGGGGTTCTGGTCATGGTCCACGCCGAGAATGGCGACGCCATCGCCAAGCTACAGCAGCAGGCGCTCGCGCGTGGCGACACCGCCCCCCGCTTCCACGCTCTGACGCGCCCAGAGCCCGTCGAAGCCGAGGCGACGAACCGCGCGATAAGGCTCGCTGAAGTAGCAGGAGCGCCGATACTCGTCGTCCACGTCTCGTGCGCGCCCGCGCTCGAGGCGATTCATCTGGCGCACGAGCGCGGCCAGACGGTCTACGCGGAGACCTGCCCGCAGTACTTCGCCTTCGAGTACGAGGATCTGGCCAGGGAGGGTTTCGAGGGCGCCAAGTACGTGTGCTCCCCGCCGCTGCGCGACCCGAAGAACAGGCCGGCTCTGTGGAACGGCCTCAAGTTTGGTGACCTCCAGATCTTCGGCTCCGACCACTGCTCCTTCAACTACAAAGGGCAGAAGGAGTTGGGCAAGGACGATTTCACCCTGATCCCCAACGGTTTGCCGGGCGCCGAGGAGAGGGCGATGACGCTGTGGACGCTGGGCGTCCGCGAGGGCAAGCTCTCCGAGAACCAGTTCGTCGCCGTCCTCTCTACAAACCAGGCACGCATCTACGGCGCTTACCCCAGGAAAGGAACCCTGGCCCCTGGCGCCGACGCCGACATAGTATTGTGGGACCCTGAGTTGTCCACGACAGCCACGGTCGAGAACCGTCACGGCAACGTGGACTACACACCCTATGAAGGCCGGGAGTTTCACGGCGGACCAGCGGCAGTGTACGTGCGGGGCAGTCTGGTGTACAGGGACGGCGAGCTCGTCGGCGAGCGGGGTTCGGGGAGGTTCGTCGAACGAAGCTTCAAGGCGACGGAGGGACTGGAGGTGCGGGTATGACCAACCCGGACGAGTTGCTGGGCAGACACAAAGCGACGCTACCCTCGTGGATGCCGCTTTACTACGAGCATCCGCTCGAGCTCGCGCGCGGCGAGGGTTTCAAGGTATGGGACTCCGAGGGTAACGAGTACCTGGACTTCTTCGGCGGGATCGTGACCGCGATCAGCGGACACGCCGTGCCCGAAATAACCGAGGCCATCAAGAGCCAGGTGGATAAGATCCTACACACCTCGACGCTCTATTTGATAGAGAACCAGGTCAAACTGGCCGAGAAGCTCATAGATCTCGCCCCGATCTCGGGCGAGAAGAAGGCGTTCTTCGTGGGCAGCGGCTCGGAGGCGAACGAGGCCGCGCTCCTTTTCGCGACGCGCTACCGCAACTCCAGCGAGATCATCGCCCTCCGCTCCTCCTACCACGGCTCGACCTTCATGACGATGGGCATAACGGGCCAGAGCACCTGGAGCCCAACCTCCCGCTCCGCCCTCGACGTGG
>Ga0190270_10001258_pt1 | contig 11678 bp, 6 predicted proteins | sample Popmic320T_FD_133748 | JGI IMG/M metagenome (GOLD analysis project Ga0190270, IMG submission 133748) | Populus adjacent soil microbial communities from riparian zone of Weber River, Utah, USA - 320 T | ecosystem: Environmental > Terrestrial > Soil > Riparian zone | place: USA: Utah | collected... | reverse complement strand
CTGATGGGCTGCGCGGCGGTGCCACTGGCATTGATCGTGCCCCCGGTGACGATCATGTCGGTTCCTGCGGTATTCCCCGCGCCCGTCGTGCCGGTCATGAGCACGTGGGTGCCGGGCGCGATGTTGAGCGTGGCGCCGGCGGGAACGGTGAGATCGCCGGTCACACGCATGACGCCGCTCCAGTCGGTGACACCGGCGGGGAGGGTCCCGCTGACGCTGGTGCCGGGTGCGGCGCCCAGACTTGTCAGGGCCTTGCTGGCATTCATCGAGCCCGCGGTGGCGGAGAGCGTGAAGTCGCCAGGGTCGGTGGTCGCGCCGAACAGATTGCCCTGGAGACGCAGATCAAAGGTGACGTCGGTGCTTCCGGCGTCGTGCTGGTGCACTTCCACAGCGATCGTGTTCACCCCATCATGGACCAGACCGAGCGGCACCGTGAGCGCGGCCGTGGCGTTTTCCCGGCTCGTTCCCGTCGTGGTTTCCGTATATTCTGTGAGGGGCGCTGCTGCCGTGAGATCGCCATGGCGATACACCTGAGTGCCGTTCACGAAGACCGCGCAGGAGTCGTCGAATTTCACCTGGCCCGTGATGCTGGCAAGTTGCGAGAGGTCCGCGACGGTAAACGTGTTCCGAAAAAGATAGGAGGGACCGCTCTGGGTGCCCGCAACACCGGAATTGTAATCCACCCGTGTGAAGGCGCGGTTCTCGTCGCTGTCGCCGTAGCCGGTTTGGGAAACGATCGTGGGCCATGCGGAGTCGTCATAACCCTCGTTGCGCCATGTGTTGCCGGTGGCAGTGATGAAAGTGGACAGGGTGGCGCTGGTGAAATTGGCGCGGTAGCGCCATGTCGAGCCGGGCGTTCCGGAATTGGCGGCGGTGCCTCCAGTGCCTCCGGTGCCGTAAGTTAGGTAATCGACGGTGCCGCCGCCGGTGCTGCTGCCCAGCGTGAGCAGCGCGCTGCCCATGCCGTTGGCGAGGGTGACGGTAGAGGGCGCGAGCGTCACGCCGTTGGTGGCCGTCAGGTTCACGGTGGTATTCCATGCCGCGCGATTCAGGTTTCCGCTGCTGTCCTTCAGATCCACGCGGACCAGCATGGGAACGCCGGGCACATAACTGGCCGGTGCGGTGATGGATAGTGAGCCCGGCGCCGTCAGGGTGCCGTTCACGGTGGTGCCGCCCGCGACGCTGTAGAACACGTTAGCGAGGAATTCCTGCACGACTTCGCCGGTGCCGTTCAGTCCGCCCCAGAAACGCACCACGACCTTATTCAATCCGGAACGGAGCACACTGCCACCGCCGGCAGGGACGTTCATCCGCCATGTGCCGGCATTGTCGGGACCCGCAGTGCGATAAAACCACTGCGCCAACTGCCCGTTCACGGTGACGCTGTAGGTTTTCGCCACATTGAACGTCCCGTTGAAGGTCGCCGCTCCATTCGTCGTCACTTTGTAGCCCTCCAGCGAGTCCGCCGCGTTCCCCGTCACCGTCAGCGAGAAGTTCTGCTGGATTTGCGAGAGCACATTGGCGCGCCGCGCGTCAACATAAGCTTTGATATCATTGATTCCGCGGTTTGGAGCCGAGCCGGGGGTGCTGTCATTGGCCGGCACCCATCCCTGCATGATTTGGTCGATGAGGGGATCGATGGTGGCCCGGTTGTACCAGGTATCCATGGCTTCCAACACCGCCGCATAATATTTTGGCAGGAGAGCCGGGTGGTTGAACAGCCGGGTCATTCCTTCCAGTCCGCTGCCGGAGATATCATAACTGAACATGGAGCGGTCCACGGGATCGCCCACTCCGTTCCCGATGAAAAAGACATCGTCCAGATCATGCGGCACGAAACGGAACCGGGTGTCCACCGTGCCGCGATACATCGACGTATCGTCCGCGCGCCCGCTTTGCAGGCCGCCCTCACGATTTCCGACCAGCACATCGGCCGCGAGGTAGCGGTAAAAATGGTCGATATCGAAGACCGCGCCGAGCGCGGCCGGCCAGGCGGCGTCGCTGATGGCCGGTTGTTCCGGCGTCCCGCCCGTGAGCGGTGCGCTGATGATGCGACAGAGATTGAGGAGGTCGCTCCAGTCATCGGCGTCCTTGTTGGTCTCCTTGATGAAGGTGTCCGCATAGGATGCCGCATCCGGTCCTTCCCAAATGAATTCTCCGCTGCGGGGATCGCCCTGGGGATAGGCGTGATCGTCGAGGCGGTAGAAATTGCCGTCCGGATCGAGGGGATAGTGATGCTGCGCCCAGTCCTGGCCGCGTCCTTCGACGAGGGCATAGCGTCCGTACATTCTTGTGCCGGATTCCGCGGGGTCCACGCCATTCACGCGCAATTGCACGGCGAAAGCCTCCTGCGGGGCGATGCCAGCGCGGGCGAAGAGTGTATTTCCGAGCACCTGACTGTAGGTATACTGGCAGTTCAACGGCGCGGTGCTGCGACCGTTCCATTTGTCATCGCTGCGGAACGAGATGTGGAAATTGTTCGGCGGGCCGAGAGCCGATGTCTGCCCGCGATTCCGCACGCCGCTGTTGTAAACCACCCGGGTTCCCGTTCCCTCATGGCTGACAAACGTGCAGTTGAAGGTTGCTTCGCTGTCCTCCGAGTCGCCGGACGTATGGATTTCATCCAGCTCAGCGCGCTCCGCCGCGGTCATCACGAGTCGCAGCACCGGCTGATTGCCCGGCACTTTGAAATCGCGCGCCGGATTGAAGCTGTCGTCCACCTGGAGAAGGGCGTTGGTCACCTGACCGAATGTCTGCGGCAGCACACCGGGATTGCTGGTGCGGGCGGGAGCCGGCCATGTGCGGGTGTTCGTGCCGTCGGTCGCGGAGATGTACCATTCGACCACTGACAAATTCGCCTGAGCGGGGATCGACGCATCGAGGTCGCCGTCCGCATCCTCATCCGCCATGGGGACAGTGGTGAAACTTCCCGCGCCGTCCAGTCGCCAGCGCAGCGCGGCCGTGGCTCCGGCGGCCTCATCCTCGACTTCACAGGAAAAGCGGATCGCGTCCGTGCTGCGCGGTATTTCCGGCTTGTGTTGCGCGCCTTTGATGAGCGGGGCAATATCCGCGCTCGCTGCTCCATTCACGGCGCCCGGAGTTCCGCCCGCCGCCGCACTGACCGCCCAATTCTGCCCGCTGCCGCTGCCAAGGACCCGGTTGCGCAGTTCGATGGTGCGTCCACCGCCGTCGGCTGCATTTTCCCAGACCCACCCCCGGTGCGAAAAGCTCAGCGGCCCCCGCGCGCGCAACGCCCAGTCGCCTTCGTCGGCATAAGTGACGTCATCCATCACGGTGCCGGCGGCATCTTCCAGTTGGACCTGCTCGCCGCCATTGGCCAGAGTGCCCGTCCATCCACCGACCACCATTCCGCCGAAACCCGGGTGGTCTGTTTGAAACTTCGCCACGTTCGCCGCCACCACAAGATATCCATTGGCGGGGATCAGCGTCGTTGCCGGCATGGTAAAAGAAACGCCGCGCGTCAGTTTCCATCCTGACACATCCAGCGGAACGGCATCAGGATTGTAAATCTCGATCCATTCCGCAGTCACATCCTCGGGGCTTCCCACCGACGATGCCGGATGATACATGATTTCGTTGATGACGGGAGCTGCGGGAAGCGGAGCAGCAAAAAATACGGTGAGGCTGCCCAGACATAGCAGGGCCTTCCTTTTGGGAGTTTGGAGCATGGGTGCGGGGGAGTTGGCTTTTGCCGGAAGGGGTCCGGCCGGGGAGGGAGGCCGTCCAAATCAGCACGGCCTCGCCTCGAACGGGCACTCTATGAACAACGACGTTGCCTTAGCATTAACGACGGCCACGAAAGCGCCCTGGGAGCGCCGCCGTCCCGTGCGGCATAACAATGCCGCAGGCCACTATTTAAGATGATAGTGCGGCTTCGCCGTTTGTTAAGGCCGCACGAGGACGGCGGCGCTCCCGGGGCCTCACTCCGCGAGGCAGTAGAGGAACTTGTGGCCCCGCAGGAAAAGTTGTTTTCCTGACAAGGCCGGCGAAGCATCGAATTTGTCGTCGAGCTTGTTGGTGGCGAGGATTTCGAGAGCGGTGCCGTCTTTGATGACGACGGTGGCGCCATCGCGTCCGGCGAGATAAACGCGGCCGGCGGCGGCCACGGGAGAAGCATAGACGCCGGAGATGCCGGCCACGCGCTCGGCGGCATAGTGGGGCTTGCCGGTTTTGGCATCGAAGCAGGAGAGCATTGCGTTGTTGCCGGAGTAGAAATAAAGCCGGTCGTCGCTCAGCAGCGGAGACGGGACGTAGGGCGTGCGGTCGTTGTGCTGCCATGCGATGGCATCGGAATCGGTCAAGTCGCCGCTGCGCCCGATCTTGATGGCACGCAGGCCTGCGCCGCGGAATCCGCTGGTGACAAAGACCATGCCGAAACCGCTGACGGGCGTGGGGATGACGTTGGAGGTCATGCCGCCGCACTGCCAGATTTCGTTGCCGGTGGCGAGGTCGTAGCTGCGGATGCGTTTCTCACCGGAGATGACCACCTGCGCTTTGCCCTCGTGCTCTATCACAAACGGCGTGGTCCATGAAGTAAGCTCGTCGCGGTCTTTGCGCCACAGTTCATCGCCGGTCGCCTTGTTGAAGGCCACGACGAAGTCCGCGCCTTCGTGGTCCCAGTTTACTACTAACGTCTTGCCGTGCAGGGCGGGGGATGCCCCCTCCCCGAATCCGGCGCGTGTCTGCATGTCGCCGAGGTCTTTTTCCCACTTCACATTGCCCTGCATGTCGCAGCAATAAAGGCCGCGCGAGCCAAAGAAGGCGAAGAGGTGCTCGCCGTCGGTGACACACGAGGCCGAGGCAAATCCGTGATCCTGGTGGTGGCCTTCGTGCGGCAGGGTTTCCTTCACGATTTTGCGCCACCGTTCTTTGCCGGTCTTTTTGTCGATGCAAAGAATGGCGAACTGCTGGACCTCCGCCGGCGCGGTGCCGCGTCCGAATCCTCCCCCTCCACGGCGTCCGCGGCGTCCTTCACCCGCGGGCGGCGGCGGCGGATCGGCCGGCGGAGTTTGCACGCCGGCAGGTGAACCATCCGGCTTCTTCCCCGTGCCGATGGCGGTAGTAATAAAAACGCTGTCTCCCCAGATGACAGGCGACGATGTCCCGAGCCCGGGGATCGGATATTTCCACTGCACGTGTTCGCTCTCGCTCCACTTCAGCGGAGGCGTGGCGCCGGGCGCGGTGCCATTGCGTTGCGGGCCGCGCCATGTCGGCCAGTCGGTATCGGCGGCGATGGCGGCCGCAACCAGGGAAAGGAGAATGATGGCAGTTGTTTTCATGGCGGTGAGCGGGAATGGTTGTCCAGTAAGTTTCCCCCGCCGGCGCGAGCGGACAATCGGTGTCTTCCGCATGTCCGGGAATCGATCAGCCCGGATCCCGGCGCGAAACCGCTTGCCTCCGCATCGCGCGTTAGGGCAGTATCCGCGGCATGTCAGAGCGCTGCTTACTGCTTACTCCCATGCCCTCAGAACAGTCATTCATGGACCGGATCGGTCGCTTCGCTTCGTTGAAGGAGGCTTGTACGGATTTCACGCCGGCGTTCGCGCCGGGGGATTCGGATCTCACGGTGGCGGCGCAGGGGTTGCTGCTGACGACGCTGGAGGGTTGTTGCGCGGACGTGGATGAGTTGGTGACAGATTTGAAGGACCTGACGGATGAGCGGGTGGCGGCGGTGAAGACGCTCAAGGAGATGACGACGCGGGCGGTCAATCGCGTGAAGAGTAACCGGGCGTGGGCGACGAAGTTGCCGATGGTGAAGGCGGCGGCCGATAAGGTGCGGGGCATGAAGCTGCCGAAGGCGACGCTGCCGACGCCGCCCGCGGACCCGGACGCTCCGGCGCCCAAAACGCGGGAGCGTGGAGGGCAGAGTTACAAGGACATCGAGGGACACCTCGGGAAGCTGGTGGCGGCGCTGGGGAAGTGCCCGGACTATAACACGGGGGCGCCGGCGGAGATCACGACCGGGATGTTCGAGACGCTGCAGGAGGCTTTCCGGACGGGGAATGCCTCCATCGCGGCGAAGGAGGTGGAACTGGGCGATGCGCAGATCGAGCGGCTGCGTCTCTTTGAGAGCAAGAAGCCGCTCCCGGACGGCAGCGCGAGCCTGCGGGACCGGTGGTCGCGCATCAAGAGTGCGGTGAAGTCGCAGTACGGGCCGGGCAGTGCGGAGTACGCGCTGGTGGCGCCTATCAAGTACTAGGGGTTGTTTTATAGAGTGATTGCCAAAATTCTTTTCCGGTCCCGTGTCTCCGGAGCCGGGCTGCACAGGCTTTCCGGAAATCTCTTTTGGCAATCGGTCTAGTGGTGCGATCCAGTGAAGTTGCGGGGTTCGGTGTCCACCCTTTAGGGTGCGAGGGCGCGGGGGTCAGGTGCATCCCCCCAACACCCTAAAGGGTGGACACCGAACGGCGCCCCGCAACTTTACTGGAACGCACCACTAGCGGCCCGTATCATCCGGCGGCGGCGGCAGTGGCTGGAGCACGCCCTTCTCCTTTCCCTCCCGGTATTTTTTCATCAGCTCCCGCGCGCGGTGGTCTTTGGGCAGCAGGGCATTGTCGAGGATGGACTTTGTCATCTTTTCCGCATCGAAGTCCGCCAGCGGGATGTTCCGCCGGGGAGGTGGCGGATAGCCCTTCTCAGAGACCAGCGAACCATGACGATACCCGAGGGCTTTCGCTTTGTTATTGAACCAATGCGCCGTACCCGCACCGATGGCCACCATCAACACGGTCATGAAGACCCTCAACCACCGGGGAACATCCCCTGATGGATCAGCGCCGTTTTTTCTATCACTCGAAACAAAAAACGGGACCAGCACGCACATGCCCAACAGGATGGGACCGATGCAGAAACCCCAACTGGAATAAATCACCTTTGGCACCCCCCGCTCCATCTCTCTGATAGGCCCGTAAATGCCAAAATAACATCCCGCCACACCGCCAATGAATAACAAGACCACGGCAATCCAGAGTCCGTATTTCGCGGCGGAGGCAGACAGCAGGCGGGGATTCCCACCCACGTGAAAGCTGGTGCCGCAGCCCAGGCATTCAAGGTCCGTGCCCTCCATGGCGGGCGGCGCTGAATAATGCTGACGGCACTGCGGGCATTCGAAGGTTATTTTTTCCGCCGCCGGTGGTGATGGCGGGATGCACTGCCCGGTGGAACTGTCGAAGATCCCGGGGTGCTGCGCCATCAGGCGCTTCATTTTCCAGCGGCACCACCAGTGAAATATTTCCCGGGCCAATGCCAGCACCCCGACGATTACGATGAACCATCCGATAAGCAGCAAACGACCTTCAGGATGCTTTTTGCTCATATAAATCAGCCAGACTCCAATGAGTCCCGCCACCAGAACCAAAATAATCCGTCGCATGATCCCGGCAGTATATCCCTGGCGCCGGGCGTGTATGCACCGCATTGGCGGTCATCACTGCCGCGCTCCGCGTTTGTCATGGCCGCTGCTGCGGGTAGGAAGGTGCCGTATGAAGTCCCCGCTGCTCTCCCGTCTTGTTTGGCCGGCTGTTCTGTCAGGACTGTTGGCGATGGCCCATGCGCAGGCCGCGGAGACGGTGCCCGTTTCTCTGTATGACAAGGATCCGAACCACCTTTGGAACCGCGTCTATTCCACCCTGTTGATCCGCTCTCCGAAGCCCGAGACGCCCATCAATGACCTCCTCGATCCTCCCTACTGGGGCGACACCAAACACCTCCTCGATGGCGAGGCGAACCGGACGGCGGTGGCCGTGCTCGGAGAGTTTGTGAAAGGCGCGCCTGCTCCGGCCGCCATGACGCCATGGCAGCGCGCGGTGATGCAGCGCGATCTGCTGGGCATTTTTCAATGGCTCAGCGGTATTCAGACGAGGGACGCCAGCGCGGCGACGACTGATTACCAGCAGTTGTCCGCCGCCATCGTGGCCGCCATTCGCCACGTAGCTCTTACCGCTGAGGAAATCCGAAAACTTCCTGACAACTACGCCGCAGCCGTCAACGCACCGGATGCGGTCACCACGTTCCATGCCGCGCAGCCCGCCCCATTTTTGCCGAAGGACCTCCTGGCGGACGACGGCCCATGGGTCGCGCTCGGACGGATGGCTGACGAGGGCATCGCCGCCACGATGCATTTCACGTTCCTTGGCGGGCGCTCGGTTTTCGAGGTGCGCATGAAGCATCCGGAGGGACGCGCCGCCGGCGAAGCCTATATGTGAAACAAATCGCCGATATGAAGGATGCGCTTTTGCAGGAAGCCCCGGCGGTGCCTGTGCCGAATAATAATTTCGACGGCCCGCCCTGGATGAATCCGGCCACACCGCAGTTTCCGCCCGGCACCATGTGGGCGCTGGTGCGGCGGGCCCTGCTGGCCGATACGAAAGGGTTGCCCGTCGCCTCGCCGCTGGTGGAGAGCGTGCAGGTGAGGGTTTACGTCACTCTCGAGGCGCAGACTTTTTTCGAATGGGAAACCCGGCACGCGCTGCTGCTGGGAAAAGGCGGGTTTCACCTCACAAAACCGGAGGATCAGGGCTACGCGATTTTTCCTCTCGGCTCCGAGCGGGCCCTCAAGGGAAATCTCACGGCAATGCTGTGCCAGGGCTGCCACCCCCAGCCGGGCATCTTTTCGATCAACACCCGGAGCCCGTTTTGGCAGGACCCCCGGGACCGTCTTCCGCAGTTCCGCGCGGTAAGTCGCGCGCGCATGGACGAAATCGCCGCAAAAAAGGCGGAGGCCCTGCCGGCATGGACCTCGCTGCGAAAACGGTGGGATGATCCGGCACCGCGGTGAGACCCGCGCCGGAATTTTGCATCCGCGACGCCTCACCAGCGTGAGGCTGTCCCGCGACTCCCACGTTCCGGGCACCAGGCCGCGAAAGAATTTTGCAGATTGTTTTTGCCGGAGGAAAATGGGTTGAACAGAAGGAAACGGAGGAAGCGAAGTAACAGTGAGTTGAATGGCGCGTCCGTGCTCATCCTCAGGGTGAGCGATTCGTCATCCCGGCGGTGTCTGCAACTTCCTCAGCCTTTGCTGCCTTCGTTTCCTTCTGTTGAAATTCATCCGTGTTTTTAGGCTAACCATAGGGGAAAACGTTGGAGTCCCGCCTTCAGGCGGAATCATCAGCCTGAGCACGCCAGGACCCTCGCAGCATGGGTTGTTGATTCCGCCTGAAGGCGGGACTCCAACACTCACATGACAACGCACAGTTTGCCGGTCTGCCGGAAAACCACCACAGAGCGGCGGGCCACGGGCGTCACTTCACCGCCTTCAACTCCTCGTGCGACCACGGGGCGGTGCGGGATTCGATGTCCTTGCGGATGCGGGCGATGTCTTCGGCGGTGACTTTGCGGTTCCAGCCGTGCCAGCGTTCGCCGGCGTAGGTGAGGACGGTGGCTAACTGTTCGTCGGTGTGGGTTTTTTCCAGCGGGGGCATGAGGCCGGCGCCGTAGGCGATGCCGTCGATGGGGCCGGCCTGGCCTTTGAGCAAAATGCGGGCGAGCACGCCGATGTTGCCGTTGTTAGCCATCCATGCGGATTTGGCGAGGGGCGGGGCGAGGAAGTTGTCGGCGGCTTTGACGCCCATGCCGTCGAGGCCGTGGCAGGCCATGCAGAGGCTCTCATAAACGAGGCGTCCTTTGCGGGCGGGTTCGCTGAGTTTGCTTTGCAGGGCTTCGTTGTCGTCGTGCTTCCTGAGCGCGGCGACGAGCGGGAGCGGGCGATTGCCGGGCTGGAACTCGCCGGGCTGTCCGGCGTAACGCCAGGCGAGAAAGACCTGGGTGGCGACCTGCGCGTCGGGGTCGGCGGCGAGGGATTTGATAGCGGCGACGGTGGGCTCGTCTTTATGCGCGAGCCATGGTTCGGCGAGTTGTACGGCAGCACGGCGGACGCGGGGCTGTTGGTCGTTGAGGGCGGCGAGGACGGTTTCCTTTTTCAGCGAGTCGAGTCCGCGGAGGGACCACAGGGAATGGATGCGGGCGTTGGTGTCAGGGTTGCTCACCATTTTCTCCAGCGCGGGGCCGGCGGATTTGTCGCCGCGGGAGACGATGAGCATCTGCGCGGTGTCGCGCCACCAGCCGTTAGGGCTGGAGAGGTGTGCGACGAGTTGTGCGGGCGTCTCGTCCAACATGCGCGGGAGTTTGCCGGCGGGTTTGTTGTCAGGGAGCAATCGATAGATGCGGCCGTGGCGGTGGACTTTGATCATGCCCCACTTCTTGATGCGGTGATAGCGCTCGACCCAGAGTTCGAGTTTGTTCTTGCGGTAGTCCTCGACGTAGCGGGCGCGCAACTCCGGCGTGACGGCGGTGGGGAACCATTCCTTTTCCTGAATGATGCCGCGATAGAGATCGGCGATGTAAATGCCGCCGTCGGGCCCGCACTCGGTCCACACAGGGCGGAAGTAGCCGTCCTTCGCGCGGACGAATTCGCTGCCAGGAAAGGCATTGTGGGCGGTGCCTTTGCCGTCCTGCCATGAGTAGCGCGTCAGGCGGATGAGACGGCCCACGGGTTCGCAGCCGGGGGAGTGGCCGTGCCACTCGGGGAAGAGCGGACTGCGCACGACGCTCTGGCCGCAGGTGGCGGAGAAGCTGGTGAGTTGAGCCTGACGTTTTACATCGTAACCGCCGTCGCTGTAGTCCCACACGGGGCAGATGCCCCATGGGCGGAAGTAGCCGTCTTCGTGCTCGCGGATGTCGAGAATGGGATAGCCGGCGGGGAGTTGGAAGCTGTGCGCGGGATTCGCGCCGCCGCCCCACGAGCAGATGAGACGCCCGTCGTCATCGCGCGCGAGGCCCCACTGGCTGATGCGTCCGCGGCTGTGCGGCACGGCGTGGAGCTTGCCGTTCTCCCAGCGAAAGCGGCGGTCGTTCGTGCAAATCGTATTGTCCAGATTCCAGAGCAAACCGCTTTGCTGGTGCTCGATGTTGCCGTGGTCTTCGCCGCCCTGCCATGCGACCTCACGGCGGTCGGAGACGCCGTCCTTGTTGTCGTCGAAGTAAGCCCAAATGGTCTGCTCTTCGGTGAAGTTGACGAGCACGCGGTCGTGCATCGGGAGGACCGTGCGCGGGAGGATGACGTTATCGATGAAGACGGTGCGCTTGTCCATTTTGCCGTCGCCGTCAGTGTCGGTGAGTTTGACGACGCGGCTCACGGGATCGAGCTGGCCGGTGGCGTGTTCGTCCTGCATGTAGGTGCGCCATTCGCAGACGTAGAGCGAGCCGTTGCCGTCGAAGGCGATCATGGACGGCTCCTCGACCATGGGTTCGCTGGCGATGCATTCCAGATGACAGCCTTTCGGCACCTCGATGGTCTTGATAGTCTCCTCCGGCGACAGGGCGGGAAAGGTGGTGTCAGGATTCCATTCGCCATCGGCGGCGGCATGGATGGTTAGACAAAGCGTGAACAGGAGGAAGGCCGGGCGGGGCTGGAGCAGGGACATGGTGCGGGCGTAACGGCGTTCCGGCATCTCTTGTTTCAAACCACAGAACCGGCGCGGGCATGGACAAGGCGATTGCTCCCGCAAACCCGTCAACGATTTCCCGGGCAACTGTTTCGCAACGATGGCAACCCGATGCTGTCGAGACCGCCGGCCGGACTACGGTGAGACGACACGGAAAAACCGGCGTGGCTCTGCCGGACGTGGAAGCGTGACGGAGGTGGCTCCGCCCGTGACGGG
>Ga0190270_10001257_pt1 | contig 11679 bp, 7 predicted proteins | sample Popmic320T_FD_133748 | JGI IMG/M metagenome (GOLD analysis project Ga0190270, IMG submission 133748) | Populus adjacent soil microbial communities from riparian zone of Weber River, Utah, USA - 320 T | ecosystem: Environmental > Terrestrial > Soil > Riparian zone | place: USA: Utah | collected... | reverse complement strand
GATCTATATGTTGGGGGCGCCAAGATCTGAATTGAGGTGACGAGTCAGTACCGCGAGCGATAGCGAGTGGAACCTTCGCTAACGACCTCTCGCTACCGCTCGCGGTACCTGAGCATCGGTCAAAAGGCTTGCTGATCAAGGTCGTCACGCCGTATTTTTCAAATTTCTCCTGCTGACTCACTTAGCCTGTAATGAAAGCGGTCTTCATGCGTAAGATGGACTTTTTACCATGGGCACGGTAAGGAGAAGACCTTTTCAGTTCATGCATCGACGTTTTCGTGCGCCCTATCCGGCGTTCTCTCGATTCGTTTGCCCCCAGAAAGCCGCACACTTTGGATAAATCAAACAGTTAGGCCACGGCGCATCGTGTGGCCCGCCGAATGCAATACTTTCGAGCGAAGGCGCTGGGACCTATTTGCCATTGGGGTAATGTTGAACTCAGCCTAAGGTGAACGAGGAGGACAAACATGATTATCAAAGCTATCAAAACCACCGGACTTTCAATCGCGCTGGCCGCAACGTTCCTGGTCGCTGCCGGCAGTTCAAGGATCTTTGCTCAGGATGGGAGAGAGCGCGACGGCAGGCAGGACAATCGCCGAGATCGCGATGATCGGAAAGACAATGACCGTGATGATCGGAAAGACAATGACCGTGACCGTGACGATTGGAAAGACAATGACCGTGACCGCGACGATTGGAAAGACAGCCATCGGGAGCGATTTGAAGAACGCCGTGGTTACCGTGACGGGCTGATACGGGGCAGGGAAGACGCCCTTCAGCATCGCAGGTTCAATCTGTTCGGCTATCCCCGCTTCCGCTATGGCAACAGCGACTACCGCGAAGGGTTCCGTAGTGGGTACGCCCAAGCGTATCGCCGATTCACCGATGACTACGGCCGTCGCTATGGTCGTAGGGACTAAGATAAGCAGGGGGTAGGTATCGAATAAGAAAGCCCGCTGAGCGATCGGCGGGCTTTCTTATTCCGTCCGCTTCAAAGACGAGCCGCAAAGCGCTCCGACAGGCAAAGCGCAGTCAGGAATGGCAATCCCCAACACAACCTCTTCAATCAGGGCATCAGTTCAGCAGGCAGTGTTGGCGTCAGAAAGGCTTCTTTTAGCGAAGATGTCTTTCTCAGCTTATGCGGCTTGCCGCTACTTTTTCAAAGATTCATGTTGGATAAGGTCTGGTTTAGGAGAAACTCCTATGGCCGAGCTTCCACCAGAGACTGGTTCAAGAATCCATTGCGCGCTCTCCCACGCAGGAAAAATTGTTCCATGCTGCGCATGACCTGCAAGGTTTTCAACGTGAATATAGTTGCTTGGCTGCCACACGTTTTTAAATCTGATGAATCCGCCTCCGGCGTCCTCAAGTGTCCAGCGGGAGCTCATCCAACCCACAGTGCGGGTTGTACATTGAACATAACCGGTCAGGTTTTCAATGTGCATGTACTCGCCAGTGCCAACGTTTCTAATTTCTTTCTGCCCGCCGCCTACGTCTTCAAGAACCCAATTGTAAGCAGTTCCAGAAGCTGTGGCGCTATACCTTACGCGATCGCCCGCGTCATGTAGATAAGTGTTTTGCCAGCGGTTTTTGATTCTGAACGCAGTCGCGGCGCCAGTCACAGTGATTGCGCTTGTAGCCGTTCTGCCTTGATCTACAGTTGTAACTGTAATGACTGCTGATCCCGCGCCGACCGCAGACACAAGCCCTGAACTATTCACAGTGGCCACCGCAGTGTTGTTTGACGAATAGGTCACACTCTTGTTGGTGGCGTTTGCAGGCGCAACCGTAGGGACGAGCTGAACAGTACCCCCCAATGCCAATGACTGAGATGTCGGCGAAACGGTAACGCCTGTAACCGGGACATTGGCGCCTACGCTTGTAAATGTAATTCTGTTCAGGTTGAAGTTTGCATTATCAAGAAAAACTCTCATCACCTGAACGCCTGCCGTCAATGCAATGTTGGCTTTCGAGATTGTCGTCCAGTTTTGCCAACCGTTTGTGCTGACAGTCGTAAACAATCCGGTCTTGTCAACGCCATTGAATTCGATGTGGAAAGTTCCGCCTGCGAACATTGATGCGGCGCGGACGTCAATGTTGTAGTTACCGGCGGTCGCGACGTTCACGGTATACTCATACCACTCGCCAGTCGTAGTCCATCCGATGTTAAGGCCGCCTTCGCTACAGGCCTCGATATCTACGCCTTCGGTTGTTCTGCCTTGTCCGCCCTGATTTGCCGCATCGCTATCGTGATAAGCCACACCCTCTCCTCCGGTATCGAAGTTTTCAAATTCAATTGTTCCCGGAATCGCAGCTGGGTTCGGGCCGGGGAAAGGATTCTGAGTTGAAGGTGGTTGCGCACTGATTTGTACGTTGGTAAATGTCGCCGTAGCAAGGACGCCATCGGCATGTGATGTTACGGCAAGACCTACCTGCGCCGAAGCGCCCATAGAAATGGTCGCCGAACCGATGGTCGTCCAGGTCGCGCCGTTTGTTGAAGCCGAACTTGTGAAAGTATTTCCGACACGCTGCAAACGCACCCAGTAAGGAGCCGCGCCCGCGCCGCCTGCAACGCCATCACTGACGCCATTTGTTGCAGTTCTGCGCTGGAAATTCAACCCATTACCCGGGGTCACAGCCGTGAACGCATGTTGAGACCCCGCGGCAGTTGACGCCCTGATCATTACCCCCGCCTTCGCCCAGGCGTTGGTGTTGGTTAAGCTGGCAACGCGCGCGGTAATTGTAACATCGCCATTAATAGGCTGATAGACATATCTGAATTCGTCAGCCGTGTCCCAAATATCAGCGCCAGATCCATTGACCGTGAACGTCGCGGTTGAACTGTTAAAAGTTGCATTGCCTGCGGCGGCGACCGCTCCGACATCTGTAGTTACCCATGGAGCAGGGAGATTGCTCGGAGGAGATTGAACGGTAATCTGAACATCATCGACGCCTATTCCGCCTTTCCCGTCACTGGCGGATAATCTGAATACATAGGTATTACCGCCTGATAGTCCGGTGACCGCCGTATTTGCGCTTGAACTGTCTGCGATTGTGACAGTAGGGCCGCTAATCTGAGACCAACTGAACGTTATCGGGTCTCCGTTCGCATCTGTTGCGGAACCGCTGAGGTTTGCTGACGTTGTTCCCGAAGTCAAATTCTGATCCGGGCCTGCGTTCGCTACGGGGGCGTTGTTCGTATTCCCGCTACAGGTAGAGCCGGGGGCGCCATTGATCACAAATGTAGCGCTTGAATCATTCCTGGTCTGCCCGGATGGAGTATTACAAATATTCGTATTTGTAATGGTCATTGAACCATTGGTTTCGGGAAGCACGTAAATGCCATGGCCAGCGTAATCATCATATGTGCCGGAAGTGTAATTGTTGATGTTGCCATCAAGGCCTGCTCCGTTAAGTGTAACGTTGATGAATTCGAGGTTGGAGATTGTGAACGGGCTCGCGACATCATAGATCATTGCGGCGTCTTTTTGTGAGCCCTGGATGTCCACGTTTCTGAGTCTGAAGTTTTGAACATTATATAAACGAGTAAAGATATCCACTGCGCCATAGCGGTTATGCCAGAGATTAGCGTTTGTTCCACAACCAATAACTGTTGTTTCATAAACTTCAATCCATAAGGTTGAGCTGAATGAGTTTCCTACCGTCGGGAAGTCTGAGTTAATACGAATGCCATTTTCAGTGCTATCTTTGATCAACAAGTGGTGACCTTTGTGCCCTCCACCCCCAAAGAAGCCGATGCCGCCCGCCCGCCAGGTATTTTCTGCTGTACAAAACCTGAATTCGTTATTGAAACACTGCTGAGGGCCATCGAAGGCGGACCATGTAGCCATTGCATCGTCGCCATTGTTTCTCATGTCGCACTGTTCAACGATGCAGTTACTGCTGCCACGAGATAAATTGATACCATCAGCGTAGTTATTTCTGAATCGACAAAAGGAGACGCGAAGTCCATTTGTAATAGCGCCCGTCCAGGTCGTGATCCATGCGCCTACTTCGAAGTGCTCAATCCACAGTCTTTCAATTACAGAATTAATGCCATAACCGCCGGTGAGACCTTTGTATTCGTTTCTGATCGTGTTCTCTCCGTTCATGTAGAAATCGCGGAGTTGTACGTTATCGCCGTTCCCAACAATGCCGCCTGAGCCAGTGCTTGTGAAGTATAAAGTCGTATACCAAATACCCGCCCCCTGAATAGAAATATTAGTTTCGATATGCCACGTGGAACCCAAGTTGAACGTTCCCGCAGGGATATAGAGGCTTCTTCCTGAGCCCTGTAAGGCGATTCTTGCGCTGTTAAAAGCGTTCATATCCTCTTGACCATCGTTGGGAACGGCTCCAAATTCAGTAACACTGCGCATGGTGGCCGGGTTGAATGCGACTGCCTGGGGGATTGGCTCCAGCTCAATGAAATCGACCATGTAAGTAATGCCGTCACTGCCTTTTTGAAGCCTTACAGTGGCGCCTGCAGGAATCGAATTTGCCAGGAATACGCGTACCTCGTCAAAACGCATTCTTTGAGTGGCATTTGGATTAGGCGTATTCGATGGAATGTTAGGATCGCCCTGACCTGGTTTAGCAAAGTATTGCCACGACCATTTCGTGGTAACATTGATATTCTGAACAAATGTATTATTTACAAAAAGTCCAAGGGCGCCGCTCTGTCCGTCAGGAATACTATAGCGCAGTACGAGACCTTGCCCCGCCTGTGTAGTCGTCCAGCTTACTGAAGAGCCCGCCGCAGACAAGCTTGCGCAAATTCTATCGCTTGCTTCAGACTGAACTTTTGTCTGATCAAACGTCGGCCCTAACAACGTAGCGCCGCCGCCGAGTGATGTTGATGTAGCCTCATACCTCGTGTAAGGCATCAGGTGAGCTCCCCTTGGCAACCCATCGCTCTGCGCGAATACTGGCAAAGAGAAAAAACATAGAAGGAGTAAGAATGTAATCGTTTTCATATAGTTGTATTTGGTTTGGGTAAAAGACAATCCAATTCCGCTAAAGCCATTCGATCTCAATTCTTGTTTTCCCATGATGTTCTATCCTCCTTGGGCAAAAAGTTGCTGGACTTGCTACGAATCAGCTGCGCTCATAATTCTCTATCGTCCGTTGATGGTATTTGAATAAATAGCGCGCCCAGCAGTGTAGGGGCGGGTTTTCCCCGCCCCATCGCCTGGATCACAGACATGGGCGGGGAAAACCCGCCCCTACGTTAGGTTGCATTGGCGTATTTACTCTTCAAATACCATCAACGCCGGCCTAAATTGATCCTGCCGCGGTGTTAAGCGCCTATGCTGAATGTCAATAAAAACCAAGCAAAATCAGAAGCGGTTATGAGCTTGTCCCGGCCGGACCGGCCTGGATCTTTTGTGGGAGACTTTATCGCTCTTGTTTAACGGGAGGATTATCCTTTGTCGAAGGGCTGAAAACAGGTATCGTTAGGTAATGTTACGGTAAACGCGTTGATTCTATAGATCTTAAGAATGGTTGAGTTATCTGGCGACGCTGAGCGGCGGGGAGTCGAGGTCCTTTTGAAATGCCGCCTGGGTCTCGGTCACAAGCCCCTTGACGGTCTTCTCCCCGGCCATCAATTGTATCAGCCCCTCTTTCATGACTGAGCGCAACGCGGGGCTGGCGTTGTCATAAAAGATGCCGAGGTCGCACTCCTTGAAGGCCGAGAGTTCTTCGAGCAGATGAGGCGCAAGTGAGACGCCGCGCAGGTCATCCACACGCAGCGCCGGGAGATTCTGGTTTTCGATCAGGAACCGGCCGACTTCGTGACTAAGCATCCAGTCGGTCAGCTCAATGGCTGCGGCCTGATCATTACCTTTGAAAACCTGCCAGACGGCCGTAGGTGAGCCGGTGGCGATGGCGCGTTTCCCGAGTTCGGATGGCGGGAATGGGAAAAAACCGACGACGAATTGCGGCGGATGTGCGCGTTCTCTCTCTTGCGCCCAGCTTCCTCCCAGACCGAGATACAACGGCGATCCGCCTTCAAGGAAGCGGTCATAAGCCTCAGCGCCGGTGAGGCCGACGAAATCACGGTTGAAATAACCACGCCTCATCCAATCCTTCATCTTCTCGGCCCCTTGTTTGAACGGCTCCGAGTCGAAGGCGACGGAATTTTTACCGGCAAAGAGATCGCCGAGGATCTCGCGCGCAGGACGATCGATAAGGTCGAGGCGGTTGTTGATCAGCGCATACCATTGAAAGAGCAGGTGATCACCCGTTTTTCCGCCGATCACCAACGGCGTCTGACCTTTCCGCTTGAGCGACGCCAGCAGTGATTCAAATTCCGCCTCGGTTCTGGGAATCTGTAAACCGAAGCTTTCAAAGACCTGCCGATTGTAAAAAACGCCCGCGAAATGAATTCGCGAAGGGATCAGAAAAATTCCGCCGGTGTAACGGCGGCCGAGGTATTCGAGCATTCCCGGTTGTAAACGATCTCTCCAACCGCGCCGAGCCGCGGCGCCGCTCAGATCGACCAAGCGGCCCTGACGAACGAGGGCATCCACCGAATGCGATCCCTGATCGCCGCGCGCCAGATCGGGAAAGGCTGTCTCTCCATCCAGCGCGCTGTTGATAATACGAATGTATTCATCGAGGCTGTTGTAGTAAGTGACCAGGACCTTGACGCCCGTATGTTCCTGTTCAAAACGGCGTACCATATCGTCGGTGAAACGTTTTTCGTGGTGGCTGCCTCCGCCCAGGTACCACATGGTCAAAGTGACTGTTGCGCCGGCGCCGGTAGGCGTGAAGCGCTGACGAGATTGAAGGCTGAGTGCCATTGCTATCCCGAAAAGGACCATGAGCGTCAGCACGATCACGACGGGTCCGGATTTTAGTGGCGCCCTCAGTTTATCAACATTCATGTTTGCATTTGTATAGCGAATCGGGCCTTCCCTGTAAGTAATAAGATACGGTTATACGGTAACTCAATTGAGAACAAAGGGGTTATCAATATTCCAGGGCCAGCCGTGGTTCCTGTCCGGACGCGCCGCCTCCGGAGATATCCACCCATCCGTTCCCGATAGCCTCGGCGTCTCTGGCGCGCAGGGTCATTTCGATATGGCGGCTGCGCCGCTCTACCGCCTGACGAACGACCGGCGTGACATCCCACTCGTACCACGTCGCCGGGGCGCTGATCAGAATGGCGGATTGGAACGACGATGGCCCTTGATCTTCCGTTGCGCCGAATTGACTGCTTATCGCAAACTTGCCGTAGACCCGGACGACCTGTCCGCGGCCCGATGCTTTCAATCCTGCGCAGTACAAGCGCAACTTGGCGCTCAATACGCGCGCCGGCAGCGATGGAAGTTCGAACCTGATGATTGCCCCTGCTTCGTTATTCGTCTGGCTTATGATTCGCAATACCGACCGATTGTCCTGGCCGGTTGTAGACTGCGACTCCGCTGACGGAAGGACGGTCGTCATTGCCGCGTTGACCAAGTCAGAAGCCAGAATCAGACTGCCAAAGCCGGATGGATCGAACCAGTTGTCAGCTGTGCCGCGCCACATCAGTAATGAAGCGTCTTTCTCCCTCCGGCTGACGCCGAGATCGAAACCGAGTTTACGTCCGGCCTCGCCGGTGACGGCCAGGGTTGTCCAGGGAATCGCAGCTTCCATGCGGTACCCCCAGTTCTCCTGCACGGTGACCATCTTCACTCCGGCAGTGCGTCTGTTCTGCTCTGTCGCGGGGCCCCCTTGAACCGGCAGGATGAATTGGAAATTGTGCGCCCGGTAGCTGCGTTGCCGCTGGTTGCCGGTGTCCAGATAAATCTCGACCTCGTCTCTTTTTCGCGCCGCCGAATCTCCCTGGGCGCCATCGCGCACCTCTACGATCAAATAAAGATTCGCTACGTCCCAAAGCACGCCAAAGCTTGCGCTGAGATTTGCGCCGCCCTTCAGCTTCTTTTCAACCCGCTGGTCAATGCGGCCGCCCCACACCGTGTCCGGCAATCCGTCAATTTCGGGCGGGACCGCCACCTGAGCGGCTTGCGCAGAGCCCCTCAACGAGGTTTCGGCAGGCGCTGCGCCGTTTCGCCGCTCAAACCTGTTCAAAAGCGACCAGATTAAGGCCGCTCCGATCGCGACGAGCGCCATCATGATTGCGACCGACCACCAGCGAATGAATCTGCCTCGCCGAAAATCTTCGTCAATCGTCGGAGTATCGTCATTCAGGTCGCGGGCCGGCAAACTCGCGCTTTGAAGTTCGACAGCCTGCTCCGTCACGTGCGCCCTCGCGCCCGCAGCGGATGATTGCCGAAGAGTTTCTGGCCGCCTGGAGAAGACCGGGACATAGTGGCCTTTTGGGAGCGAGATGATCACGTCGCAGGCATCGGGATTTTCCGCATAGTACTCATCCAGCTTTTTGCGTAACCTGACGGCATAGTTTCGGACGATCGGATCAATGCGTGGATCGTAATCCGCTGCGCGACCAAAGACTTCTGTGCCGAGCACGTACTCTTTCAAGTGGTGGTCATTGCCTTTGAGTGTCTCTTGGACGATGTAATTGAGAAATGACGATAACCGGCTCGCGCCCTGAAACTGGCGGCCGCCGATGATGGCCGAAAGAGCTGCTCTGATCTCCGGTTCGGCCGGAGGCGCAGGTTCGGTTGTAGTCTGGTGATAGTTATCAGTGGACATAGTTGACGGAGTCGCCGCCGCTACTTTTTGACCATTAGAATAAAAATCCCCGCAGCTTAAAGTGCCACAGTAATTTCTATCTGTCCACTGTTTCGCTCACAGATGAAAATACAGCCTCACCGAAGACTAATGTTTAACGCTCAACGAGACTCGACCGAAGCTGAGGGCAATCGACACCCGGACTGCAGGGGTTCTATTACAAGAACTTCGGCATTGACATTCCGTTGGCCTCGCAGGACGGATCTTTTCCCGTCCGACCGGACTTTCACTGATTTAATCAGACGATCGGGAAAACTGTTTCTCAATCGTCGCCGAAGAATTCCTTCGATCTGATTTTCACCCGAACCGATACCCAGGAACGTCTTCTTCATATAAGCGACCATTATCCGACCCCCATCCGGGGTGACATTAACCGAGATCACTCTACCTGCCTTTGCCTCTTCACTCGCGTAAATAGCATTGACGATATGATCTCGTGAAATGCATTCCGGCTTAGGTATTCGTCCATCTACTCGTATCTCTCCTTCCCCTGCCCGCGCCGTCTCTTCGGGCGAAGGCGTTGGGGCCATGGCGCCGCTGTTCGCCTCTGCCTCTCGCCCAGGTTGGGCATCGGGCTGACCATCGGAACCGATCCCTTTCTGGCGGTCCATCTCCTTCTTTATTTGGTCACTTCTCTCCTCGCTCGGATGCAAAATCCAGTCGAGAGTCTTCGGGCGGACGATCGCAGTTATGACGAATGCGGAGGCGAGGATGATCCCGCCAACTACCAAAGCTTTCGAGTTCTTGCTGTCAGGCTTCATGGAGTATTTCCCCTCTACTAAAATAATCGGGCAATGGCGCCGTCAGGGGGATTATGGAGTATACCTCGGGGGGGAAGATGGTAAAATAACACACGCTGAGCGCGGAGGACACTAACGTGGCGCTTCTCAATCGGGTCACTATCGAACAACAAGTCGCCATTCTCGCAGAAATTGGCATCACTGTGAACGACGGCGTCGCCGTCGACGATTTGACTGAATTCGAAGACCGCGAGAAACTCGAATTACAACCGTATGCCGGGCTCGTAGAATCGCTCGGTTACGAAATCGAGCGCGAACCATTCACTCCAAAGTGTAACCGACTTTGGATGTGTGACTATGAGCGAATCGAGGATCACGGAGACTACGAGGTCGTCCTCGAACGACTCGAATTAATGACAGATTGCGCTCTTGGTCTACGAGATATCGAGGATTACGTAGATATCGAAGATGATGAGGCATGGGTTGAATTCACATATCGCGGCGCGACAATTCACTGGGACGCCGAAGTTGACAATGATTGGTTGGATCCATACATCATCGTAAAGTACGATGCGCTGCTGAAGAAAAGCCGTTCTTTGTTTCGCATCTACTCTATTCACACAGATTGCGGCGAAATTGCATTCTTCGCGGCGTTCACTCCAGAACAAAAGGCCAGGTTTGATGAGATTTTGAAGATCGAGTTGATCCTGATCGAAGAGCAGGCATAACATCCGTTCTCCGGCGCCTCGAAAAACGCGCCCAACTTCCATTTCGGATTAATGTCTATCGTTCCTTCTGATCATGCGCTACCTCGACCGAACAATGCGCGCGTGCGGCCACGGCGGATGAAACGCTGCCGAGCAGAAAGCGTTCGATCCGACCCATTCCCCTCGCGCCGACGAAAATGCAATCGGCGCCCCAGCTTTCCGCCTCCGCTATCAGCAATCGCTTCGGGTCTTCTTCTTTCACCACCGCTTCAGTTTTCAACGCGGCGGCGCGAAGTTTGTCGGCGGCCTCGTCAATCATATTTTTGATTCTGGCCTTTTCTTCGGCGACCCATGTGATGATCGAGCCGGCCATCCGTTGAGAGGTAAATTGTGGCGTCTCCCAGGTGGCGTTGACAATGCGAGCCTCGCTGCCGGCGGGCCATTTGCGCGCGGCGACGGCTTCGACCGCGGTTTCGGCGCCTTTCGAGCCGTCGAAGCCGACGATCAGCCGGACCGGCGTATCGGGTTCCTCGATGCGGCCCCGCGCCACGCGCACTGAGCGGCGCGCCTCGCTCAACACCTTCTGTGAAACGCTGCCGAAAAAGAACCGTCCGAGCGCTGTGTGGCCGTGCGACCCGACGACAATCAGATCTGCGCCCCATTCATCGGCCTTCTCGATGATCACCGTGGCCGGCGCCCCCGCGCCGGATTCGGACTTCACGTCCCAGCCCGGCTCCATGGAAACCAGTCGTGTTCCGCCGCGCCGCGCCAGCGCCAGATACTCCTGATCCCTGTCGATGTGTTCGATGATCTCAAACCCGGACGGCGGCGGCAGCCAGTTCTCGACGACCGACAGGACTTTGATTTTCGCATCCGAGGGCAGGCCGGCCATTCTCAGGTCGTCCAGCGCGGCGTCGGCGCACTCCGAGCCGTCGTAAGCGACGAGGATTTTCATTCGATCCGCCATATCTTCTCCTTACTATTTTTCCGCGCGTGTTTTTAGACGCACGATCTCGACTGAGCAATGAGCATGCGTGGCGACGGCGTGTGAAACCGAGCCGAGCAGGAATCGCTGCCATGCGCTGTAGCCGTGCGATCCGAGCACGATCAAATCAGCGTCCCATCGTTATGTGTCATTTGATTACTCCTCTCGCAATGCTGCCATAGGATCGATTCTGATCGCCCGCCAGGCCGGACCGGCGATAGACGCCACACCAGTAATCGCCACTAGAACTGTGACAAATGCGAATGTCACCACGTCCAACGGCTCTACACCGAAGAGCATCGTAGTGAGCACGCGGCTCAAACCTGCTGATACAGTCAGCCCTATGGCAACTCCGATTACGATCATGCGAGCGGCGCTTCCGAAAACAAGGCGGAGAATGGCGCCGGTTGTGGCGCCGAGCGCCTTTCGTATCCCAAAATCCCGTAGGCGTTGCTGGACCGAGTACGCGAGGATGCCGAACAGCCCTACCATGGCCAGCAAGAGCGCTAGGCCAGCGAATGTCGCCACAAGTACCGCCCGAAAT
>Ga0190270_10001256_pt1 | contig 11682 bp, 9 predicted proteins | sample Popmic320T_FD_133748 | JGI IMG/M metagenome (GOLD analysis project Ga0190270, IMG submission 133748) | Populus adjacent soil microbial communities from riparian zone of Weber River, Utah, USA - 320 T | ecosystem: Environmental > Terrestrial > Soil > Riparian zone | place: USA: Utah | collected... | reverse complement strand
GGCGGCGCGCTGCGCTACGCCGGCAAGGTCGGCACCGGCTTTTCCAACGACATGCAGCAGCAGCTGCGCGCCCGGCTCGACAAGCTCGCGGCGGAGAAGGGCGCGGTCGCCGTGCCGCGGGCAGACGCGCGCGGCGCGCACTGGGTGAAGCCCCAGCTGGTCGCGGAGGTGGCGTTCGCCGAGTTCACCGCCGACGGGGTCGTCCGCCATGCGAGCTTTCTCGGCCTGCGCTTGGACAAGAAAGCGAAGGACGTGGTCCGCGAGCTGCCGCAGCGCGCCCCCGCCCCTGCCCCCGCCGGCGACGGGATCAAGATCAGCAATCCCGAGCGCCTGCTCTGGCCCGAGGCCGGGATCACCAAGCAGGCTTTGGTCGATTATTACCGCGCGATCGGGCCGCTGATGACGGTGTGGGCGGGCGAGCGGCCGCTCAGCCTGGTGCGCTGCCCCCAGGGCCGCTCGAAGAAATGCTTCTTCCAGAAGCACAATACGGCGACCTTCGGCGAGCATGTCCACCAGATCGAGATCGAGGAGAAGAAGGGCGCGCGCGTCGACTATGTCTATGTCGACGACGTCGCCGGGCTGGTCGCCTGCGTGCAGATGGGGACGATCGAATTCCACGGCTGGGGGTCGCGCACTGCCGATATCGAGAAGCCCGACCGGCTGGTCTTCGACATCGACCCCGATGAGGGCCTGAGCTTCGATGAAGTGAAGCGCACCGCGCGCGATCTCCATCGCTACCTCGCCGACATGGGCCTGCAGAGCTTCCCGCTCACCACCGGCGGCAAGGGGCTCCACGTCGTCGTGCCGCTGACGCCGGAGGCGGAGTGGCCGGTGGTCAAGGACTTCGCCCAGCGCTTCTGCGTCGCGCTGGCGACCGCCGAGCCCGAGCGCTTCACCTCCAACCTCGCCAAGGCGAAGCGCAAGGGCCGGATCTTCCTCGATTACCTCCGCAACCAGCGCGGCGCGACCGCGATCATGCCCTACAGCGCGCGGGCGCGGGACAATGCCACAGTCTCCGCGCCGATCATCTGGGACGAGTTGGAGGATCTGGAGGGCGGCAACATCTACACGGTGCGCGACGCCGATTTGCTGGTCGAGCGCGCGTCGAGCCGGGCACTGCAAGGCTGGGGCGAAGCGAGCCAGGTGTTGCCGGACCTGTGAAGGGGACAGTCACTAGTGACTGTCCCTAACCGGCGTACCAGACCCCCGAGACGACGGCGAACGCGACAAGTGCCGCAACCGCGGCGCGCGAAGCGGGAGCTGCGACCATCGGCTCGGTTCCGGGAGGCGCCGGGCGGCGGCCGCTGACCATCGGGCCGATCAAATTGTCACGTCTGAACAGCAGATAGAATGCGATCGCGGCGAGGTGGAGCCCGATCAGGATCAGGAGATAATCGAACAGATCGGCGTGAAGCTCGGTCAGAGTTTCTGCCAGGTCTTCCGAAACGAAGCCCACGAGAGGGCCGCTCAGAAAGCCGTCTTCGTCGGAGGCGAACAGGCCGAGGGCGGTCTCGAGTGAGACCATTGCGAGAAGCGCGAGGACGCTTAATGCCCCGAGCGGATTGTGGCCGAGGACGAAGCCCGACCGCCCGCGCAGATAGGCGGCGATCGCGCGGGGGCCGCGCACGAAGCTCGCGAAGCGGGCGGTCGAGCTGCCGACGAACCCCCAGACGAGGCGGAAGACGACGAGCCCGAGGATGAGGAGGCCGGCGCGATAATGCCAGTCGAGCAGCTCTTCTTCGGCGGTCCACCAGGCGAAGGCGATCAAAGCCGCCAGCAGCCAGTGGACGAGCCGGACCGCGCGGTCCCAGACCGCGACGCATGAGGCCGGCGCCTCCGGCTCAGTCGCGCTCGGGGGCGCGGAACTTGTCATGGCAGTTGGAGCAGCTGTCCTTGAGCGCCGGCAAAGCACCGCGGATCGCGTCGACATTGCCGGTCTGCGCGGCCGCGTTGAACGAAGCGGAGGCCTGTTCCATGCGCTGCGCGGCGCTGCGGAAGGTCGCGGCGTCGGACCAGATTTCGGCCTTGGCGCGGGTGCGGCCGGCCTCGGGGCCGCTGCCTTGCGGGAACCAGGTCGGAATCTGCGGGCCGTAGCGAGCGATGAGCGCGGCGTGGCGCTGGATCGCGGCGACGTCGGGGGAGCCCGCCTTGAGCTCGCGATTGATGCCCTTCATCGCGTCGCCCATTTCCTCATAATTGTCATGGCGGGCCTTCATGATCGCCTTGTGGTTCGGCGGCGCCCCCTGCCCCGCCGCGACATTGGCGACGGTTGCGTTGGTCTGCTGGTTGGACGCGGAGTCGTTGGCGTCTTCGCCGCCGCCGCTGTTGCACGCCGCCGTCGCGACGATCGCCGCGATCGAAAGCCCGAGGACAATCCTGCTCATACGCTCACCTCCGTTGGGGGAACCGATGGCGGAATGCGCTCATGGGAGCAAGCGTGCAGGCGATGCGTGCGATCAAGGAAGCCGCTAGGGCTGAGCCTGTCGAAGCCCGGGTCCGCGCGCTTCAGGCCGCCCTTCGACAGGCTCAGGGCTAGCGGGGTTCTTGTTCCCGATCCGCTTACGGGCGCTCGGCGATCTTCGTCCACTCGTCGCCGCGCAGGGTGTGGCGGCCCCAGCGCCAGGCGCGGCCATCGCCATCGAACAGGCGCACCGCGAGCAGGCCGCCATAGCCGCCGCCGGCTTGCCTCGAATTGACCCACCAGCCGGCCGACGGATCGAACAATTTGACCTCGCCGTCGCCGGACACCAAAGCGCAGGCCTCGTGATAGATCACGTCCTCGTCGATCCAGTGAGTGGAAACCTGCTCTGCGTCCCATTTACCGAGCCATTGCGAGGTCGCCCCCTCGTCATATTGCTGGACGAACTGGGCGGGAAAGCTCTGCAGGCCGCGCTCGGCGAACAGCTCGCGCGCCATGCAGCCCAGAGCGCCGCAGTCGAGCGTGTCGCGCTCGACCGCCTCGCACCAGTGGATCGGCCAAGGCGAGGGTCCCCATTTCCACTTCTGCCGCAGCCAGCGCGGGCCGCTCGCGGCGTCGGCGCCGTTGAGTTGGGCGAAATCGTAGGACATCACCCATTCGCGGGCGACGTCGCAGCACGCCTCGCCGTGATGGGCGATCGAGCTGTACGGGAACTGCTCCCAGCGCGTGCTGGGGCACGGGCGGTCGAGGATTTGGGGCTCGTCGACGATGAGGTCGAGACGGTTATCCGCGGCCGAATACATAGGACATGCTCCTGTCGTAACCGCCGGCGTCGCAGAAGATGATGAGGTCTCCGGCCCTGGTGCCTTCGGGAAGCTGGACGTTGGCGGCGACGACGTCATGCTCCATGCACAGCCGCCCCATCAGATGGGTCTTGCCGCGCCTCAGCGGTTGCCACGCGCCGGTCTCGCCGCACCGGCGCAGCATGCGGTGGGGGTAGAAGAAATGCATCGGCAGCTCGGCGATCGAAGCATCGACCACCGCCTCGACATGATCTTCTTCATGCTGCTGGATCTCGAGCACGCGCATGGCGAGCGCCATCGACGGCTGGGCCATCGCCTTGCCCGGCTCGGAGACGATCTGCCTCACGTTCGGCAGCAAAGCGCGCACCGTGTCGACGGCGCGGGCGAAATCGCCTTCCTCGCCGTCGTGCCAGTCGTCCGGGAACCAGCCGCCGCCCATGTCGAGGATCTCGATGCTGCGGCCCGAAAGCGTCTCGATCGAGCGGCACCATTTCAGGATGCTCTCGAACAGATGCCACCATTGCGCGACGCCGATATGCGACGAGGCCATGTGGAAGTGGATGCCGAACTTGCTGTCCTGCGGCAGCCGCTTGACGCCGTCGATCAGCTTGCGGAATGTCTTTGGGCTGTCGAGCGGAATGCCGAAGCGCGAGGTGACGTTCGGCGTGCGGATGCGGACGCCGACATGGTGCGCGGCGAGGTCGCCCGCCGCCATCGCCTCGACGGTGCGCTCGAGGTCCGCGATCGAATCGCAGAAGACGGCGTGGAGGGGTCCGTCCGGCAGCATGTCCCGGGGCCACCATTTGCCGGGGCCGTTCAAGATGCACTCGTCGGTGCGGAAACCGACCGCGAGCGCCGCCTGGATTTCGGCGAGGCTTATGCCCTCGGCGAGGAAGCCGTGCTTGCGCGCCAGCGCGATCAGACGCGGATCGGGATTGGTCTTGATCGAATAAGCGTTCACCACCTGGGTCTCGTTGGTGCTGATCCGGTGGGCGCGCTCGCTCGCCTGCCTGAACAGGCCCTCGGCGGTCTTCTCGAAGAACAGGAATTCGGGGGTCTGCACCTGCTCGAAATCCACGCCGGCGAGATCGGCGAGGAAGCTTTCCGGCACGGCGGCCGGTGCGCCGCCTGAGTCAGCCGACCCGTCTTCGCCATCCATCATCGCCCGGCCGTTCTTGTGGAGCTGCTCGGCGAGGGCGGGCAGGCCGGACGGATGCTTCATCGAGTGTCCGATCGCGCCCGCGAAGGGCTCGGGCAGCGGCGGCAGCGGATAATCGGCGCGCACCGGCACTTCGAGGACGACCCGAGTGAATTCCTCGCTGTCGGCGCGCTCGGGCCGGGCGAGGATTCCGCTGGCTTCCTGGACCAGGCGGGCGGGAAGGTTGGTGCCGGCGATTGTCGCGCCGTGGACCCAGGCCGGAAAGCGCGGATTCCATTCGAGCAGCCAGAGCTGGCCCTTCGGATCGCGGACCATCTCGAGCTCGCCGCCGCCGGTCCAGTTGAGATCGCGCACGATCCGGCGGAGCGGGTCGAGGAAGTCGCCGGGAACGTCGCAGACGTCGCCGGCCCAGGTCTTGCCCTCGGGCGTGATGTCGCGCTTGCGCATCGAAACGGCGCCGAGCAGCTCGCCCCGATAGGCGGAGAGCATTACCGATTCCTCGTATCCGCCGACATGGGCCTGCAGGAACAGCTTCTGGGTCGACCAGACCTTGGAGAGGGCGGCCCGCGCCGCTTCGAACACGTCCCAGCTCGGCGTCCGCGCGGCGTCGTAATAGGGCCCCTTGAGCCAGACCCGCCAATTGTGCCTGCGGCAGAAGGCGTGGAGGTCCCAATCCGACACATCCGTGGAGATGTGGGTGGGGATCGCGACCGGAAGTCCCTCGTGCGCCTCGACGCCGGGCTTCGCGATCCGCTTGAACGCGGCCATCGGCGGTGCAAGCAGGTTGCGGTGGCCGTCCGGGAACAGGTCCGCGAGCCACATCGCCTCGAGGTCGCTGCCCGAGATCCAGTAGGCGCCGCCGTCGAGCAAGGCCTTCACCTTGGCGCCATAGCTTTCGAGGTCGAGCTCGTCCCACGGCCGCTGGATCCAGAGGTCGTCCAGATCCTGCCAATGTATTCCCGAGACGCGATTAGAATATTCGACGCCGGTCAGCGTGGCATTCGGATAGCCCTGCCGCAAGGAACGAACAATACCGACGCCCGGCTGCGGATTACCGCCGGAATAGAGACCGCTCACATAAATCTTCATGTTCGAACGCAATACCTCTCCGTCGCCGAGACCGACGGTCTGCAGGAATAAGTTCGTCGAGCGAACTTTAACTGGACTGTGCGGAATTCGTTAGGCTGAATATATGCTCTGCAGCACCAACACAGATTAAGAATTAGATTTTTAATAACCGAGACCGGCTGAACGGCGGAACCGGCGGAGGGTTCCGTTACGCCCCCGCTGCGGCGAATCCGTTTCGGCGCAACGGCTTATCGGGCGAAGGGGTGCGGCGGGCCGAGCGGGTTTCCGCCCTGCCGCGCAGCGGTGGGGCGGAACCTCCACACAAAAGAAGACGCCCCGGCCGAGACCGGGGCGTCTTCCACGCGTCGAAGCCTGAATACGGGGCTTCGAACTTCTAGCGGCAGCGGCGGGTGCTGCGGCCCCTCTGGACCTCGCGGCCGATCAGCGCGCCCACCGCGGCGCCGAGCACGGTGCCGGCGGTCCGCGAACGGCCGCCGTCGAGAGCGCGGCCGACCAGGGCGCCGCCGGCGCCGCCGACGATGAGGCCGGTGGTGCCGTTCGAGCGGCGGCAATAGACGCGGCCGTCGCGGCCCTGCCAGGTCGGACCGTTATAATAGCCCTGCGCCGAAGCGACGCTCGGGAGAGCGGGGACCGTCAGGGTCACGGCCGAGACGGCGATCAGGATCTTGCGCATCGGAATACTCCTTACTGTTCTCTCTCTGCAGGGATGCGGCCCCACGGGATGAAAGAGGGTCTAGGCCGATTCGGCTGAGCCCGGTCTGAACTGGGGCGTTAGCTGAGGTTCAGGAGAATAAACGCCGATGCGCCGCCCGATGCCCTCGCGCCCCAGAGTGTAAAGAGTTCGGTTAACGGCTTCTTTACCAAGGGCGTTTACTCCTCCGCCGGGTGCAATAGGGAATTCGACATGAGCATCATTCTTGCAGCCTTGCTGCTTGGGCCGAGCGGACTTCCGGAGATCGACCGCCGTTCGCTCGACTTGCAGGCGCGCGCCGAGGCGCTGCAGCCGCGGCTCGCCCGCTCGCGCCGCGAAGGCCTGTTCGAGCTCGAGGCGATGACGACCGTGTGCCGCGCCGCGGGCAATCAGCCGGATCCGCGTGCCTTCCTCGGCACGTTGAGCCGCGCCTACGGCCTCAACGCGACCGAAGCGGCCGCGCTTCGCGGCAGCTGCGCAGCCTATCTCGCCGGCCGCGCCGACGGCGGCCGCTGACGCTCCTCGGCCGCTCGGCCTGAGCGATCTGCAGCACTTCATGCTCTTGACCGTCCCGCTGCGGGGCAGCGGCGACGGCCCCATGGCGATCGGCGCGGCGCTACAGTAAGAGCCGCAATCGGCGACGAATAATTTCTGAACCGCCTCCGTGGTCAGTCGGCGTCAGGGGTGAGCGGGCGACGTGAAGATCGGGGTTACAATTTCCACATTGACGCTTCTGTTGGCGGCCGCGCCCGCTGCGGCGGAAGAGGCGCGTGCAATCCTGTCGGTCACCGCCATCGTGTTGCCCACCCCCACGGCCGTCCCGGTTTCGACCGTGACCGCGGTGCGCCCCGACGAGCGGCCGCTCGCCGACGCCGAAGCGCGGCTCGGCGCCCCCGTCCGCCGCCGTGGCCGGATCGTCTTTACTGCGCGGACTGTTTCCCGGGCCGCCGGGGGCGCGAACCGAAGCGCGACCCGCTACCTCACCGTCACTTACTGAGCCCTTGCCCGCTGGCGCCACGCCGCGTCTCTGCCTAAAAGATCGCCGACAAAGCGCGGAACGAGGGCATGATGGCGACGGCACGACCACCGGCGGACGAAAAAAGGGGCCTCAGGCGGGTCGTCTTCGCCAGCCTCGTCGGCACCATGGTCGAATGGTACGACTTCTTCCTCTACATCTCCGCCGCCGCTCTGGTCTTCAACGTCGTCTTTTTCCCGACCGCCGATCCGTGGACGGGCATCTTGCTCGCCTTCGGCTCCAACGCGCTCGGCTTTTTCGCGCGCCCGGTCGGCGGGATCGTCTTCGGCCATTATGGCGACCGCATCGGCCGGAAAAGGCTGCTGATGCTGAGCCTCGTGCTGATGGGCGCGGCGACGGTGCTGATCGGCGTGCTCCCCACTTACGGGCAGATCGGCGTCGCCGCGCCGATCCTGCTCGTGCTGCTCCGCCTCGTCCAGGGCTTCGCGGTCGGCGGCGAATGGGGCGGCGCGGTGCTGCTCGCCGCCGAGCATGGCGACGCGCGCCGGCGCGGCTTCTGGGCGAGCTGGCCGCAGGCCGGCGTCCCGCTCGGGCTGGTGCTCGCCTCGGGCGTGCTCGCCTTGATGTCGGCCTTCCTCAGCGAGGCGGAGTTCCTCGCCTGGGGCTGGCGCATTCCTTTCCTGCTTTCTGCTGTGCTCGTCCTGCTCGGCTGGTGGATCCGCAATTCGGTCCCCGAGAGCCGGACGTTCGAGGATTCGCTCGCCTCGGCCGAGGCGCCGCCGCGGATGCCGGCGCTCGACGTGCTGCGCGAGCGCCCCGGCGGCCTCTTGACCGGCGCCGGCCTCAGGGTCGGCGAGAACATCTCCTACTACATCATCACCGGCTTCTCGCTGACCTACATCACCAGCGCCGCGGGCCTCAGCCGCGACGTGGCGCTGCAAGCGGTGCTGATCGGCTCGCTCGTCCACTGCCTCAGCATCCCCCTCGCGGCGCGGCTTTCGGATGAGATCGGCCGGCGCTGGGTCTATGCCGTGGGCGGCCTCGGCCTCGCCGCCTTCAGCTTCGCCTTCTTCCCGATGCTGGCGAGCGGCGACCGGGGAACGATCGTGCTCGCGATCACCATCGCGCTCGTCCTCCACGGCACGATGTACGGCCCGCAGGCCGCCTTCATCGCCGAGCTGTTCCCGACCCGCTACCGCTATTCCGGCGCGTCGATCGCCTATCAATTGACCTCGATCTTCGCCGGCTCGCTCGCCCCGATCGTGGCGACCGCGATCTACCGGTCGACCGGCAGCGCCTTCTGGATCGCCGTCTATGTCGGCGCCGCCTGCCTGATCAGCGGCGTCACGGCGCTCCTCGCCCGCGAGACCAGGGGCGTCGAGCTGGCGTCGATCCGGTGAGCACGATCTTCCAGCCGGGTCCGTCCGCAGCGGGCGAGGCGCCGAGCCCGGCGCCGGGCGCGGGCGAGGCCTCGTTCCACGCGCTCGCCGATTCGATCGACCAGATGATCTGGTCGACCCGCCCCGACGGCCATCACGATTATTACAACCGCCGCTGGTACGATTATACCGGCGTCGCGGCCGGCGCCACCGACGGCGAGGCGTGGAACGAGATGTTCCACCCCGACGACCGCGAGCGCGCCTGGACGGTCTGGCGCCATTCGCTCAGCACCGGCGAATCCTACCATATCGAATATCGGCTGCGGCACCGTTCGGGCGAGTATCGCTGGGTGCTGGGCCGCGCCCAGCCGGTGCGCGGGCCTTCGGGCGAGATCGTGCGCTGGTACGGCACCTGCACCGACATCCATGACCTGCGCCTCGCCCAGGATGTCGCCCGGCGGGCGGAGGAGCGCTACCGGCTCGCCTTCCGAGCCACCAAGGACGCGATCTGGGACGTCGACCTCACCACCGACGAGCTCGACTGGAACGAGGCGCTGCAGACCGCCTACGGCTACGCGCCCGAATCGACGCGCGTGACGGCGGACTGGTGGCTCGATCATATCCACCCCGACGACCGCGCCCGGGTCGACGCCGGCGCGCGCGCCGCGATCGCGGGCGACGGCCAGGACTGGACCGAGGAATATCGCTTCCGCCGCGCCGACGGCAGCTACGCCCAGGTGCGCGACCGCGCGACCGTCATCCGCGACGAGTCCGGGCGCGCGGTGCGGATGATCGGCGCGATGCTCGACCTTACCGACTGGAAGAAGGCCGAGGCGCACCAAAGGCTGCTGATCAACGAGCTCAACCACCGCGTGAAGAACACGCTCGCCATCGTCCAGAGCATCGCCCACCAGACCTTCCGCGACGCCGCCGCGGACGGCGCGCGGCAGACGTTCGAGGGGCGCCTCGCCGCGCTTTCCGCCGCGCACAACGTGCTCACCGACCGCAGCTGGGCGCCGGTGTCGATGCGCAAGATCGTCGAGGATGCGGTGGCGCCGCACAGCGGCTGCGCGGGCCGCTTCGCGATCGCCGGACCCGACGTCGATTTGCCGCCCAAGGCGGCGGTTTCGCTGGCGCTCACCGTCCACGAGCTTTCGACCAACGCGGTCAAATATGGCGCCCTCTCCGCGCCCGGCGGCCGGGTCGAGATAGGCTGGCGCGTGGAGGGCGGCCGGCTCCGCTTCGTCTGGCGCGAGAGCGGCGGGCCGGAGGTCTCGGAGCCGACTCGCCGCGGCTTCGGCACGCGGATGATCGAGCGCGGCCTCGCCGCCGAGCTCGACGGCACCGCCGCGATCGAATTTCGCCGCGAAGGTGTCGTTTGCACGATCGACGCGCCTTTGCCTGCGGCCGTGGCGGCGGGGGCATAAGCTTGCTAGCAGCGGCGCGTCCCTCGATGTGGAGCCGCCTTGTGTCCCGTCTCTTCGCCCGCTCCTTGCTCGCCGCCGCCGCGCTCGCCAGTGCCGGCGCAGCCATCGCCGCCGAAGGCATGTGGACCTTCGACAATTTCCCGATCGCCGAGGCGAACCGGACGCTGGGCACGCGCATCGATCAGGCGTGGCTCGACCGGGCCCGGCTCGCCTCGGTAAGGCTCGGCGGCGCCTCGGGCGGCCTCGTCTCGGCAGAGGGGCTGATCTTCACCAACGAGCATGTCGTCTCGGGCTGCGTCGAGGACCTCTCGACCCCGCAGCTGAATTACGTCGCGACCGGCTTCACCCCCGCCGCCCGCGCCGGCGAACGCCGCTGCCCGGGCATGACCGCCGAGATCCTGACCGGCATCGCCGACGTCACCGCGCGGATGCAGGCGGCAGGGCGCGGGCTCGAGCGCGAAGCCTTCACCCGCGCCCGCGATGCCGAAGCCGGACGGATCGAGACGGAGGCGTGCGGCGGCGATCCGACCCGCCGCTGCCAGCTGGTGTCCCTCTACCGGGGCGGCCAGTTCAAGCTCTACACCTATCGCCGCTACACCGACGTGCGCCTCGCCTTCGCGCCGGAGCACCGCGCCGCGGCCTTCGGCGGCGACCTCGACAATTTCAGCTTCCCGCGCTTCGCGATCGACGGCGCCTTCGTGCGTGCCTACGAGAATGACAGGCCCGCGGCGACGCCGAACCATTTCCGCTGGAACCCGGCGCCGCCGCGCGAGAACCAGCCGCTCTTTCTCTCCGGCAGCCCCGGCGCCACCCAGCGCCTGCTTACCCAGGACCAGCTCAGGACGGTCGCCGACGTCATCTTGCCGCTCGAGCAGCTGGTCAACAGCGAGCTGCGCGGGCGGCTGATCCAGTTCAGCGCGCAAAGTCCCGAGAACGCCTTCCAGGCGCAGGGCCCGTTGTCCGGCATCGAGAACACATACAAGCGCGGCTACGGCCGCCAGCAGGCGCTGATCGACGCCCGCTTCATGGCCGCGCGCCAGGCCGCCGAGGCCGAGTTCCGCCGCCGCGCCGCCGCCGACCCGGCCATCGCGCGCGACATCGGCGATCCCTGGGCCGAGCTCGCCGCCGTCCAGAGCGAAATGCGGCGGCTGCATCCGGCTTATTACCTTCTGGAGACGCGCGCCGGCGGCGGCTCGCAGCTCTACAACTGGGCGCGCGACATCGTCCGCGGCGCGCAGGAGCGGGCCAGGCCCAATGCCGAGCGCCTGCCCGAGTTCGGCGACGCGCGGCTGCCCCAAATCGAGCAGCGCCTGTTCGCCGAGCGGCCCACCTATCCGGCGGTGGACGAGGTCCAGCTCGCCTGGTGGCTTTCGAAGACGCGCGAGATCCTGACGGTCGACGATCCGCGTATCCGCACCCTGCTCGGCGACCAATCTCCCGAGGCGCTCGCGCAGCGGCTGACGAGCGTCACCCGGATCGGCGACCCGGCGGTGCGGCGGCGGCTGTGGGAGGGCGGCCTCGCCGCGGTCCGCGCGTCCGACGATCCCCTGATCCGCTTCCTGCTGCGCATCCAGGACGTCACCCGCGCCGCCCGCAGCGATTATGAAGGGCGCGTGCAGGCGCCGACCGATCGCGCCAGCGAGGCGCTCGCCCGCGGCCGTTTCACCGTCTACGGCACCAGCCTCTATCCGGACGCGACCGGCACCTTGCGCCTCACCTACGGCCGGATCGAGGGCTGG
>Ga0190270_10001255_pt1 | contig 11684 bp, 9 predicted proteins | sample Popmic320T_FD_133748 | JGI IMG/M metagenome (GOLD analysis project Ga0190270, IMG submission 133748) | Populus adjacent soil microbial communities from riparian zone of Weber River, Utah, USA - 320 T | ecosystem: Environmental > Terrestrial > Soil > Riparian zone | place: USA: Utah | collected... | reverse complement strand
TCTGGAGAAGGACGCGCTCAGCCGCGCGCACGATCCGCGCTATCCGTTCGATGTCGCCAAGCTGATGCACAAGCAAGGGCTGATGGGCATCACCATCCCCGAGACCGACGGCGGCCTAGGCGGCACGCTGCTCGACGCGGTGATCGCGATCGAGCAGGTCGCATTGGTGTGCCCGCGCAGCGCCGACGTCGTGCAGTTCGGCAACTTCGGGCCGATCCGCACCTTCGCCGAATACGGCAGCGAAGCGCAGAAGAAGAAATGGCTCGCCGAGCTTCTGGCGGGCAACATGGTGATCAGCCTCGGCATATCCGAGCCGGACGCCGGGTCGGCCGCGACCGAGCTGAAGACCTCCGCCAGGCCGGACGACCCGCACTACATCCTCAACGGCAGCAAGGTGTTCTCCACCTTCAGCCCGGACGCCGCGATCTTCCTCGTCTATGTGCGCTATGGGCCAGGCACCGGCGGGATCGGCTCGGTGATCGTCGAGCGCGGCGCGCCGGGCTTCACCGTCGGCCCGCCGCAGGAATTCATGAGTGGCGAGCAATGGAGCGAGCTGCATTTCGACAATTGCCGCATCCCGGCGGAGAACGTGCTGCTCGGCCCCGGCGGCTTCAAGAAGCAGATGGCGGGCTTCAACGTCGAGCGCATCGGCAACACGGCGCGCTCGCTGGCGTTTGGCCGCTACGCCTACGAACGCGCGCGCGAGCACGCCTCCGTGCGCAAGCAGTTTGGCCGGCCGCTGTGCGAATTCCAGGGCCTGCAATGGAAATTCGCCGACATGGCGATCAAGCTGGAGAGCGCGCAGCTGCTGCTCTATCGCGCCGCGGTGAACGCCGACCGCGGTTTGCCCTCCGCATACGAGACCTCCGTCGCTAAGGTTGCGTGCAACACCGCCGGCTTCGAAGTCGCGCACGAGGCGATCCAGATCATGGGCGCGGCAGGCTACAGCAAGTCGGCGCTGGTCGAATATTGCATGCGCCGCTGCCGCGGCTGGATGATCGCCGGCGGCTCGGTGGAGATCTTGAAGAACCGCATCGCCGAGCACGTGTTCGACCGGCGGTTCGATCAAAGGCCGCCGAAGCCGAAATCCGCTGAGGCCGCGGAATGACTCTCTCGATTCCTACCTCCCCCGCCTGCGGGGGAGGGAGACGAAAGGGCGCCGCTGACGCCACCCTCGCCCAACACCTCTTCGCGCCGAAGTCCGTGGCCATCGTCGGCCAGTCGAACGGCGCAACCAAGACCGCCGGACGCCCGCTGAAGTTCCTGCGCCAGGCCGGTTATGCCGGCCGCATCTATCCGGTCAACGCGCGGCGCGACGAGGTGCTCGGTGAGCGCGCGTACCCGTCGCTCGCGGCGCTGCCTGAGGTGCCGGAGCACGTCTACGTGGTCGCGAACACCGAGGCGACCATCGAGGCGATCGAGGAATGCGGACGCCTCGGCGTGCCGGTCGTCACCGCGCTCGCCAACGGCTTCGCCGAGGTCGGCGCAGAAGGCCACGCGCGCGAGATGCGGCTGCGCGAGATCGTCGCCACGACCAAGACCCGCATCGTTGGGCCGTCGAGCCTCGGCGTGGTGGACCTGCGGCACAAGACATTCCTCACCGCCAACGCTGCCTTCGACGAAAAGGATTTGCCGGTCGGCCGCATCTTCGCGGCCTCACACTCCGGCGGCATGATCGGCACGTTCCTTTCGCGCGGAAAGGCACGGGGTATAGGATTTGCCGCTCTGGTTTCCGTCGGAAACGAGGCTGATCTGTCGATCGGCGAGATATGCGCGTCAACGCTCGACGATCCCGGTATCGACGGCTACGTGCTGTTCCTCGAAACCATGCGCAAGGCGTCTGCGCTGCGCGCCTTCGCGCTCGAGGCGGCGAAGCGCGGCAAGCCGGTAATGGCCTACAAACTCGGCCGCTCCGAAGCGGCACGTTCGCTCGCCGTGTCCCACACCGGCGCGCTGGCCGGCGAAGACGACATCGCCGACGTGTTCCTGGCCGAGTGTGGCATCGCGCGGGTCCACACGCTGGAAGGGCTGATCGAAGGCTTCCCGATGGTAGCGCGCGTTCCGGCATTGCCGCGCGGCGCCAAGCGCGGCGCGGTCGCCGTGGTGACGACGACGGCTGGCGGCGCGGCCACCGTGGTCGATCCGCTCAGCGTCCGCGGCGTCAAGGTCGAGCAGCCCAGCGCGGAGACGCTGGCGCGGTTGAAGGCAAGCACCGGCGTCGATGTCGCGCCGGCGCGCATCGTCGACATGACGCTGACCGGCACGCAGTACGACGCCATGAAGGCCGCGCTCGGCGTGCTGACCTCGGCGCCGGAGTTCGACATGGTGGTGGCGGTGATCGGCTCATCGGCACGCTTCTATCCCGACTTGGCCGTGAAGCCGATCATTGATAGCGCCGGCGCGCAGAAGCCGATCGCGGCGTTCCTCGTTCCCGAGGCGCCGGACGCGCTGAAACGTCTCTCCGCCGCGGGCATACCGAACTTTCACACGCCTGAAGCCTGCGCCGACGCGATCGCAGCGGCGTTAGGGCGGCGCGAGCCGCGTGTGATCGCTGGCCCCCATCCCAACCCCGCCCCTTTCAGGGGGAGGGAGAAGCAGCTGGCGGTCCGCATGCTCGATGAACTGGAGGCTTATGCATTGCTCGACAAGCTGGGTGTGGCTCACGCGCCAAGCGTCGCGCTCGATGTGAACGCGACGAAAGTACCGTCCCTGCCCTTTTCCTATCCCGTCGCTGTCAAAGCGCTGTCGGCCGAGATCGCACACAAGTCCGATGTCGGCGGCGTCATTCTCAACGTGCGCGACGACGCGGCCCTGCTGGCTGCGACAAAGCAGATCGCGCAATCCACCAAAGCGCCGCGCGTGCTGGTGCAGCCGATGACGCAAGGCCTCGGCGAAGTGCTGATCGGGTACCGCGTCGATGCCGACGTCGGGCCGCTGGTGATGGTGGCGGCCGGCGGGGTGCTCGCCGAAATCTACCGCGACCGCAGTCTTCGCCTCGCGCCGGTCGATCTCGCCACTGCGCATGAGATGATCGGCGAAGTCGCGGCGCTCAAGGCGCTCGCCGGCTATCGCGGCAAGCCGCCGGGCGACCTCGACGCGCTGGCGAACGCGCTGGCCGCGCTGTCGCAGCTTGCTGTGATGGACGGGCCCGCCGTCGCGGAAGCCGAGGTCAATCCGCTGATGGTGCGCGCCAAGGGCCAGGGCGTCGTCGCGGTCGATGCGCTGGTGAGGATGATGTGATGCCGCTGTGCCACCCTCCAGCTGTCATGCCCGCGAAAGCGGGCATCCAGTACTCGAGGAATTTGCAGTATCGTCGAATGTCTGTGGTTACTGGATCACCCGCTTTCGCGGGTGATGACAGCGGTGTTTGGTGTGACAGCAGTGCGTGACGGGAGAGCCGTAATGATCGAACGCATTCCCGATTTGGTGAACGCCGACGCCAATCTCGTGCGGCGCGGCCGTTTTCTCTCCACCACGTTTCTGGTCGAGATCAGCGACCAGGGCTATCTTGTCAAAATCCTGGAAGGCCGCATCGCCTCGATCACGCCTGGCCCGTTCGTGACGCCGAACTACAGCTTCGCGTTGCGCGCGCCGCGCGACGAATGGGAATTGTTCTGGACCGAGATGCCGCCGCCCGGTCACCACGACATTTTCGCATTGTTCAAGCGCGGCAAGCTGAAGATCGAAGGCGACCTGCGCCCATTCATGCAGAACCTGCTCTACATCAAGGATGTGCTGGCCTCGCCGCGCAAGCACGCCGGCGGCGGCGGAAGCGCGCCCGCGCCGAAAGCGGCGCCGGCAAAGCCGACCTTCGAGCCCATCGTCGGCCGCTACCTCAACTTCAATCTGCTCGGCAGAGCGCACCGGCTCTATATCGAGGAAGCGGGCCAGGGCATTCCGCTGCTCTGCCTGCACACCGCCGGCTCCGACGGGCGTCAGTATCGCGGACTGCTCAACGACACGCGCATCACCGACAATTTCCGCGTCATCGTGTTCGACATGCCCTGGCACGGCAAGTCGTCGCCGCCCGAAGGCTACCAGGACGAGGAGTACAAGCTCACCTCACGCGACTACGTCCGCATGGTGCTGGAAATCTCCGACGCGCTGAAGCTCGACAAACCCGTGGTGATGGGATGCTCGATCGGCGGCCGCATCGTGCTCTATCTAGAGCACCAGCACCCCGAGCGGTTCCGCGCCATCATCGGGCTGGAGACCGCGGCGCATGTCGCGCCCTACTACGACGTCGGATGGCTGCACCGGCCCGACGTGCACGGCGGCGAGGTGTCGACCGGCGTCGTGTCCGGGCTGGTCGCGCCGACCGCGCCCGACAATCACCGCTGGGAGACGCTCTGGCACTACCTGATGAGCGGGCCCGGCGTGTTCAAGGGCGACCTGCATTTCTACAAGGTTGACGGCGACATCCGCGCCAAGGTCGACGAGATCGACGGCCGCAAGACGCCGCTCTACCTGCTCACCGGCGAATACGACTATTCCTGCACCAGCGAGGGCACGCTCGACGTGGCGAAGCGCACCGGCGCCGAGGCAACAATCATGAAGGGACTGGGCCACTTCCCGATGAGCGAGGACCCGCCGAAGTTCATCTCGTATCTGCTGCCGGTGCTGGAGAAGATACGGAAAGGCTGAGTTCGCCTCCTATCCGCTTTCAATCGAAGGAACCCCGGTTACGGACAAGGTGACCGAGCAAGCAGCACCGGTGTAAGCTCCCTCGAAATCGAGGAAGCGCCATGTCCCACGCCGAAGCCGTTCACACCCTGCAGCCCGCCGCCGGCGCGACGCAGGCGCTGATCGCGTTCAACCGCGATCTGCGCTACGACGCGATCCCCGAGGAGGCGCGGCACTACGCCAAGCGCCACCTGCTCGACACAGTTGGAGTGATGATCGCCGGCGCGCCCGGCACCATCGCGACCAGCGCCGAAAACGTCATCGCCTCGGTGCGCCCAGCCGGCAAGATCCCGGTGCCTGGCCGCGCCCGCCGCGCCGACCTGCTCGACGCCGCGTTCCTCGGCGGCACCGCGGCGCACGGCATCGAGCTCGACGACGGCTACCGCAACGGCTCGGCGCACTGTGGCTGCGTGGTGGTGCCGGCCATTCTCAGCGTCGGCTACGAGCGCCGCGCCTCCGGCGCCGCGCTGATCGAGGCGATGGTGGCCGGCTACGAGACCAACATTTCGCTGGCTCGCGCCTGCGCGCCGGACCTGCGCCACCGCGGCTTCCATCCGACCAGCGCGGTCGGCCCGTTCGGCGCGGCGATGGCGACCGCGAAGCTGCGCGCGCTGCCGGCCGACAAGCTCGGCAACGCGCTCGGCATCGCGGCGTCGAGCGCCGCCGGGCTGTTCGCCTTCGTCAACGGCGGCGGCGACATCAAGCGGCTGCATGCGGGACACGCCTCGCGCGAAGGCGTGCAAGCGGCGCTGCTTGCCGAGCAGGGTGTCGAAGGCCCGCCGAACGTCATCGAATCGCGCGACGGCTTCATGCAGGCCTTCGCGTTCGGCCGGGTCGACAAGGCGCGGCCGATCACGCTGCCGCCGCAGGCGGACTACGGCATCACCGACTGCTACATCAAGCCGTACGCCTGCTGCCGGCACATCCAGCCCGCGGTCGAGGCGGCATTCGGCCTGCTGAACGACGAGAAGATCAAGTTCGAGGACATCAAGAAGGTCGACGTCGAAACCTACAAGATCGCCGCCGAGCACGCCCATGTGCCATGGGACGATTTCGCCAGCGCGCAACTGAGCTTCCCGTACTTGATGGGGCTCGCGGCGCGCTATCGCGGCATCAAGTTCGAACATTTCGACGAGAGAACGCGGAAGGACCCGGCGTTCGCTGATTTCGCCAACAAGCTCTCCATCACGGCACCGACCGAGATCGACCAGCTCTATCCCCGACTTCGCCCGGCCCGCGTCACCGTACACACCGCGAAGGGCACGTTCGTCCGCCAGGCCGACGAAGCCTGGGGTTCGCGCATCGTGCCGCTCGACGACGACGGCCTGATCGCCAAATTCCACGACCTCGTGACGCCGGTATACGGCGAAGCGCGTGCCAAGCAATTGTCGGAGCGGCTCTGGAATATCGAGTCGCTCAAGGACGCCGCGCCGCTGATCGAAGCGCTGGCGAGGTAAGCAGGTCTCCTTACACCCCCACCGCTGTCATGCCCGCGAAAGCGGGCATCCAGCACTCACAGCACTGTTGGGTGGTTACTGGATCGTCCGCTTTCGCGGACGATGACAGTCACAGCTTGATGCCCCGCTTTGCATAACGCACTATGCCGGCAATCGTTGAGGACAACAGCATGAATTTCGCCGACACCAAGCGCCTGACAAACGCGGGCGCCAAGACGATGATGGCCACCGCAATCGCGGGGGCAAACAAGGAAGGCATCGCCGTCTCCATCGCCATCGTCGACGCCGGCGGACACCTGATCCTGCTGGAGCGCATGGAAGGCGGACGCTTCCACACCGTGCATTCCTCGACCACCAAGGCGGTCGCGGCCGCTTCGAACAAGCGCCCCACCTCTCCGAAGGGCGCGGTCGGCCAGGACCTCGACGTGGTCAACGCCATCGGGCTGACGCTCGCCGCCGGCCCCGAGCGCTGGACCGCGACGCGCGGCGGCTGCCCGATCCTGGTGAACGGCGAGTGCATTGGCGGCATCGGCGTCGCCGGCGGCGACTGGCAGACCGACCTCGATCTGGCAAAGGCCGCCGTGGAGTCGATCGGCGCAACCTGGGATCCGGACGCCAAATAGGAACGCCCGAATGGCAACGAAGCCGCTGCGCGTCGCGTGCCTCGGCATGGGTTGGTGGTCGGACGTCCTTGCCGACGCCATCAAGCGCACCGACAAGATCGAGATCGTGTCCTGCTACACGCGCTCGCCGGACAAGCGCGAGGCGTTCGCCAAGAAATACGGCTGCAAGGCCGCGGCAAGCTACCAGGACGTGCTCAACGACAAATCCATCGAGGCGATCGTCAACACCACTCCGAACAACGCGCATCTGGAAACCACGCGCGCGGCGGCGGAGGCCGGCAAGCACACCTTCCTTGACAAGCCGATTGCCAACAGCGTGTCCGAAGGCCGCGCCATCGCCGACGCCTGCCGCAAGGCCGCTGTGGTGCTCGCACTCGGCTATCAGCGCCGCCGCGAAAGCCACTTCCGCTACGTCAAGAAGCAGATCGACAGCGGCGCGTTCGGCAAGCTGGTCAACGCTGAGGCCAACATCAGCCGCGACCGGCTTGGCAAGATCGATCTGTCGTCCTGGCGTTATCAGGCGCAGGGCATGCCGGGCGGCGTGATGCCGCAGATCGGCATCCACTACAGCGACGTGCTGGAATACCTGATGGGGCCGATCGTAGCGGTCAGCGGAAGACTCGCTCAATTAGTGCTGCCGGGCGACAACCCGGATGTCGCCAGCCTCGTGCTCGAACACCAGAACGGCGCGCTCTCAACGCTCAATGCCAGCTACGCCTCGGCGTCGGAATATTACCTGCTCAACGTCTACGGCAAGGAAGCCAGCGCCTACTACGACATGCACAACGGCCTGCGGCTGCTCAAGCGAGGCACCGACAAGGCGACGCATGTCCCTTGCGACAAGAACGACGTATTTGTCGAGGAACTGGAGGAATTCGCCGCGGCGGCGCGCGGCGGCGCGAAGCCCGAGATGGACGGCGACAGCGGGACCACCTCGCTTGCAGTCCTTCGCGCGGGTATCCTGTCGGCCAGGGAAGGCCGCCGCGTCGAAGTCGCGGAGGTGATGAAGAACGACTAGGGAGGTTTGGAATGAAGTCGGCGGCACGAATTCCGGTCATCTTCTGCGCGCTGATCGCGCTCGGCTCAGCCGTACAGGCGCAGGATTACCCCGCGCGATCGATCACCGTCGTTGTGCCGTTCCCGGCCGGCGGCCCCAGCGACGTGGTCGCGCGCATCGTCGCCGAGCACATGTCCCGCTCACTCGGCCAGACCCTGGTGATCGAGAACGTCGGCGGCGCCGGCGGCACGATCGGCAGCGGCCGCGTCGCGGCCGCGGCGCCCGACGGCTACACGCTGCTCGCCGGCAGCATGGGATCGCATGTCGCCGCGCCGGTGCTGACACCCAACATCAAGTACGGCGCCGGCGATTTCGCCCCGATCGGACCGACCGCCCACGCGCCGGCCGTCGTCGTGGCGCGCAAGGATCATCCGGCCAAGGATCTGCGGGAGTTCGTCGAACACGTGAAGATGAACCCCGCCGCAACCAAGCAGGCACACGGCGGCATCGGCTCGTCGTCGCACATGGCTTGCGTGCTGTTCAACGCGTCTGCCGCGCTGAAGCCGACGGCGGTCGCCTACCGCGGCACCGGCCCCGCGATGAACGATCTGGTCGGCGGTCATGTCGACTTCTTCTGCGAGCAGTCCGTCAGCGTCACCGAGCAGGTGCTGGGCGGCTCGATCAAGGCCTACGCCGTTTCGGCGGACGAGCGGCTCGCCGCATTGCCGAACGTCCCGACCGCCAAGGAGGCCGGCCTCGATTACCGCATGAGCATCTGGGCCGGCATCTTCGCGCCCAAAGGCACGCCGGCGCCGGTGGTCGACAAGCTTGCCGCCGCACTCGACAAGGCGCTCGACGACACGGGCGTGCGCGAGCGGCTCAACAAGCTGGGCGGCTCGATCCCCGGCAAGGCCGAACGCACGCCGGCCGCGTTCGATGCTTACGTGAAGTCCGAGGTGGTGCGCTGGGCGCCGGTGCTGAAAGAGACGCCGGTAAACTAGCTCAAACCGAACATCTTCGCCGCATTGCCGCCGAGGATCGCCGCCTTGTCGGCGTCGGACACGCGCAGGCGCTGCACGTGCGACAGGTCGGAGCCGATGAAAGGATCGTCGGTGCCGGCCAGAACCTGGCTCGCGCCGACCGCGCCGACCACGAACATCAGCGCCGCTTCGACGAACGCGCAGGTGTCGTAGTAAAGCCGCGAAGCGTACTCGCTGGGCAAGCGGTTGATGTGCTTGCGGCAATCCGGGAACAGGCGATAGCCGTTGTCGAGCCGCTCCAGCAGCATGATCAGCGCCGCGCCGCTGTGCGCCAGCACGAGCGGGAAGTCGGGATAGCGCTCGAAGATGCCTGCATAGATCATGCGCGCCGCCATCAGCGTAGTGTCGAACATTAGGCCGACGCGCAGCGGCAGCTCGAACTCGCCCATGTCCGACGTGTCCTTGGGAAACATCGGATGCTCGATCACCGGCAGGCGAAGCTCGTTGATTCGCTTCCACAGCGGCTCAAATCGCCGGTCGTTGAGCGGAGGGCCGCCGATGTTGGAGCCGATTGCCAGGCCCTTGAGGCCCAGTTCGCTGACCGCACGGTCGATCTCATTCAGCGAGGCCCCGATATCGTTGAGCGGCAAGCTGGCGAGGCCGATAAAGCGGTCCGGATGCGCCTGGCAATACTCCGCAAGCCTGTCGTTGACGTGGCGGGCCATGCGGATCTGCTCGTCACCGGCGAACGGATAGACGTTTGGCGCGCTGACCGAGAGGACGCGCATACCTATTCCCTTCTTGTCCATGTCGCGTAGCCGGTGCTCGACGTCGAACATGTCCGGCCGGGTCCAGGCGATGGTGGCGCCGCGGTCGCGCAGCAGCGTCTTGCCGTCAGCCGTCTCCTCGACATCGAGCTTGCATTGCCGGGTCAGTTCGTCGAGGTAATGCCGGTCGACGAAATGAGCATGGATATCGATATTCATTCGCGCGCTCGCTGGGCTGGACGATAGTCGGCGAGATGCAACGGGCTGGCAAGGGATGGGCGCCGGAACATGAAGCTGCGCATCGCCGGCTATCAGGATGCACGCTCGGTGCACACCCGCGCCATGCGCGCGCTCGAAGCGTCGCTGAAGACGAAACTCGGCGATGGTATCGCCGTGGAATTCGAGGAAAACATCGCGACGCGCGGCCGCAAGGTGACGGACCTGCTCGACCTCGTGGAATCCGGCGAGTTGGACCTCTGCTATTTCTCGTCGAGCTATGTGACCGCGCGCGTTCCGACGCTCGGTGTGTTCGACATTCCCTTCGCGATGACGGATCGCAATCGCACGCGGACACTTCTACAAGGCGCGCTCGGCGAGCGGCTGGCGAGCGACGTGGCAGCGCGGACCGCCTACAAGGTGCTCGGCTTCTGGGATAACGGCCCGCGCCACATCTCCAACCGCCTGCGGGCGATTCGCATGCCGGCGGACTGCAAGGGCATCAGGATCCGCACGCTGCCGAGCGCGGGCCATCACGCCACGTACCGCGCGCTTGGCATGGAGCCGGTGACGATCGACATCCGGGATTTCGTCGAGGCGATCGCCAGCGAAAAGGTCGACGCGCAGGAAAATCCGCTCACCAACGTACGCCAGTTCGGCCTGCAGAAATACCACCGCCACGTCACCATGACCGCGCATTTCCACGGCATCGCGCTGCTGCTCTGCAACGCAAAGATGCTCGATACGTGCGCGCCCGCGCTTCGCGACGCGCTGGCGCAGGCCGCATCCCTGGCAACCCGGGCGCAATGGGATTTCGCCACGGAGGACGAGCGGGAATCGCGCGCCGCGCTCGAAGCGGAGGGCGTCGCCATCGTCGATCTCGACGACGCCGGCCGCGCGGCGTTCCGCGCCGCGGTGCGCCCGCTGGCCGAGCGGCAGATCGAGGCATTGCCGGCGGAACTGGCGGCCCTGCTCAACCTCGCATAGCCGGAACCGGGCGCCACTCGTGTGCGTTATGGTTGCGGAGGCGGCCTTCGGGCGCTTCCAATTGTACGAAACCCCGGTACCGCAGAGGGCCGGGGTTTCGCCTTGTTGGCCAACGCTATCGGGGCTCGCTGTGCGTGATTTCGATCATCTCGATCGCGTTGGGCTTGTTCGGAAGCGCAACGCCGGCATGATATAAATTCTGACGGCGCACGTTCGTCCTTACGAACCGGACGGGGCACGTCACGAGGCCCTTGCGTCCCGTTCTCAGAAAAAGACTTTGTCCCGACCGGCACGTCTTCGCGAAACGCTTGGACCAGGCATCCTCGGGCTTGGCGCCGACGAACAACCCGTTGGCGTCGATGAACTTGGACGACACGATGAACGTCGAGACCAGGATGCGCTTCGCTTCGGTGGTCCGCCGCACGATCACAACCGGCTCGTCCTGATCCGACCACACCACCACGTTCTTGTCGGGCGCCGCCGTTGCGATGGCGTCCTCGTACTTCTTCGGGACCGGTCCGGTTTCGGACTTGAAGCCGCGCGCGCGGTAGAGGTCGAACGACAGGCTGGCTTGCGAGCCGTTGAACGCCGCGACGTAGCCCTTCACCTGTCGGTCGTACAAACCGACCGAGCACAGCAGGTAGCGGAATTTCGCGTCGGCACGCTTCTCCAGGGGCTCGCAATCGCGGGCGCGATAAGGTGACCTTTTGCTCGCCGCCGACGGAGCTTCGCTCTGGGTTTCCTGAGCGCGAACGGCAGACACCGGGTCCAGCACGAGAACCAGGGCACACACCGCAGCAGCGAGTTTTCAATGTCCAGACAATGCGCATCGCGCCTCAGACCCCGTTCAAAATTGGCGGTCCCGGGAAGACTCGAACTTCCGACCTTCGGTTTAGGAAACCGCTGCTCTATCCGGCTGAGCTACGGGACCGCTGGGAAAAACCTATAAATCATCAAAAACCGGGTGGCGAGTG
>Ga0190270_10001254_pt1 | contig 11691 bp, 13 predicted proteins | sample Popmic320T_FD_133748 | JGI IMG/M metagenome (GOLD analysis project Ga0190270, IMG submission 133748) | Populus adjacent soil microbial communities from riparian zone of Weber River, Utah, USA - 320 T | ecosystem: Environmental > Terrestrial > Soil > Riparian zone | place: USA: Utah | collected... | reverse complement strand
GGAAACCGACCCCGCCGCGCTCCACATCCTGTTGCACCGGAACGAGCGCGTCGCGACCCATGCCGAGCTCATGGCGCTTGGCCTGCCACGCTCCACCATCACCAGTCGGATCCGCCCCAGCGGCCCATGGCAGCGGGTCTATCCAGGCGTGGTCGTGACGCACAACGGACCGATCAGCTGGCGCGAGCGGCTCCTCGGAGCGCTCCAGTACGCCGGCGAGGACGCGCTGATCACCGGCGAGTCGGGGCTCCGGCTGCATGGCGTCGAGATCGACAGACGACGGGCCGGCGACGTCCCGCACATCCTCATTCCCCACAAACGCCGCCGCACATCTCACCACCTCGCGATCATCGAGCGGTGCCGTGACATACCGACGCCAGCGGTGCGCTATGGGCTCCCGGTGGCTCCGGTCGCCAAGTGCCTGGTCGATGCTTGTCGGCGCGTTGAGGCGTTGGATCGCGCCCGCGAACTGGTCGCGGCGTGCCTTCAAGACCGCAAGTGCGGTGTCCGGGATCTCGCCGAGGGGGTTCGGCGGGCGAACCGGCAGCGAACGGCGTTGTCGCGGATCGCGATCGCCGAGATCGACGCAGGTGTGCGGTCGGTGGCCGAGGCCAAGGTCAAGGACGTCCTCGAGGCGACTGAGATGCCGCGACCCTTGCTCAATCCGGTCCTGCGAACGCTAGACGGCAGGTTCATCGCGTCGCCCGACGGATACTTTCGGCACTGCGCCGCCGGATACGAGATCGACTCATTCGCGTACCACTTGCGGCGCTCGTCGTACTTGAAGACCCAGCGTCGATTTCGGCGTACGGTCAAGCACGGCGTACTCCTCATGGGCATCTCGCCGATCGATGCATACGAGGATCCGCACGGCTTCGTCGACGATCTCCGCGGACTCATCGCCGTGGCCGAACAGCGTCGGCTGCCGCACATCGTGGTCGAGACCGATCCTTCGGCGGCGTAGCTCAGCCGACTCGCGACGTCACCGACTGGGGAAGATCGCGCCAATCGCATTTTGGCGCAGGGGTCCCCAGTGCCAATAGGTTCGTCGCAGGGGTCCCCCGCGCCAACAAACCCGTCGCCCCTAGCGCGCCCGCCGTCGCAGCCGCTCCACCTCGATGAGCACCACCGAGCGCGGCTCGAGCCGGAGCCACCCGCGCATGGCGAAGTCGGCGAGCGCCTTGTTGACCGTCTCCCGGGAGGCGCCGACGAGCTGGGCCAGCTCCTCCTGGGTCAGGTCGTGATGCACGTGGATGCCGTCGTCGGCGGTCCGACCGAACCGGCGGGACAGATCGAGCAGGGCCTTGGCGACCCGCCCGGGCACGTCGGAGAACACGAGATCGGCGACGACGTCGCTGGTCTTGCGGAGCCGCGCGGCGAGCTGGTTCAACAGGCCGAGAGCCACACTCGGCTGGTCCTCGAGCCAGCGCAGCAGCTCGTCGTGGCCCAGGCTCATCATGGTGCAGGGCGTGACCGCGGTCGCGGTCGCCGAACGCGGCCCCGGATCGAACAGCGACAGCTCCCCGAACATCTGGCCGGGCCCTAGGATGGCGAGCAGGTTTTCGCGCCCGTCGGCCGAGGTCCGGCCCAGCTTGATCTTGCCGTCAGTGACCACGTAGAGCCGATCCCCCGAGTCGCCCTCGTGGAAGAGTACGTCCCCCCGGCCAATGCGGGTCTCTGACATCGATCCTCGCAACGAGTTGGCGGCCTCGTCGTCGAGCGATGAGAAGAGCGGCGCCTCGCGGAGCACGTCGTTGTCCACGGATCCTCCTCGTGACCGGTGCCGCCCGCCGATGAATCCCCCGTACGGGTCCCGCACCTGGCCGATCTCGTGGGTCACAGTCTGTCCTATCCCTGGGGCACGTCCACAAGGAGTACCAGGAATCGGGCGCCTGATCTCGGCCGGAGCGGCTCCGTCGTCGCCACACCCTAGGCTTGTCGACGTGTCCTCGCCCAGCAAGCCGATCGTCCCGCTCAAGCCTCCGACAACCCTCGTACGCCGGGCCCGCAAGATCAATCGGGTCCTCACCGATACCTATCCGGACGCCCGCTGCGAGCTCGACTTCGAGACCCCGTTCCAGCTCCTGATTGCGACCGTGCTGTCGGCCCAGACGACCGACAAGCGGGTCAACCTGGTGACGCCGATCCTGTTCGGGCGCTACCCCGACGCACCGGCGCTGGCGGCGGCCGAGCGGGCCGACGTCGAGGAGATCATCCAGCCGACTGGCTTCTTTCGGGCCAAGACCAACTCACTGCTGAAGCTTTCCCAGGCGCTCTGCGACAACTTCGGTGGCGAAGTGCCGGGTCGACTCAAGGACCTCGTGACGCTGCCCGGGGTGGGTCGCAAGACCGCCAATGTCGTGCTCGGCAACGCGTTCGGCGTGCCGGGCATCACGGTCGACACGCACTTCAATCGACTGGCCCGCCGGTTCGGATGGACCGAGGAGACCGACCCGGACAAGATCGAGGCCGAGGTCGGAGCGCTGTTTCCCAAGCGTGACTGGACGATGCTGAGCCATCACCTGATCTGGCACGGCCGTCGCTGCTGTCACGCTCGGCGGCCGGCCTGCGGCGCCTGCCCGGTCGCGCGCTGGTGCCCGGCGTTCGGTGAGGGCCCGACCGACTCGGCGACGGCGACCAAGCTGCTGAGGACCGAAGGCCGGGCATGACCCTCGGCCGAGCCGTCGCCTGTGCTGCCGCCGTGACCCTGGTCGTCGTGGGTTGCACGACCGACAGCACGTCCGACGCGTCCGACGCCGGCTCGGTCGACGTGGCGTCGGCTGACCTCGTACGCCTGAAGCGCCAGGCCGACATGGTCGACTGCCCCCCGTCCGACGCCACGCGGCCGCCGGTCGACGACGGTCTGCCCGACCAAACGCTGCCGTGCCTCGGAGGGGGCCGAGACGTCCGGCTGGCCGGCCTTGACGGGCCACTCGTCGTCAACGTCTGGGCGAGCTACTGCGCTCCGTGCCGTGACGAGCTGCCGGTGTTGCAGCAGCTCCACGAGGCGGCCGGCGACCAGCTGACGGTGATCGGCGTCGACTACGACGACACCGCGCCGGGCGCGGCCCTCCAACTCGCCGCGGACTCGGGCGTCACCTACTCGTCGGTGGCCGATCCAGCGTCCGACCTGCGGGCCGATCTCGAGGTCATCGCCCTGCCACAGACGGTCTTCGTCGACGCCTCTGGTGAGGTGGTCGCGACCGAGAGACGCCAGCTCACGTCCTACGCTATGGCCGCCGACCTCGTACGCGATCATCTCGGCATCGACCTCGCGTCGGACTCATGACGGCGCATCCCGATCGCAACGGCGTGCCCGGATGGCTGCATCCGGTGGTCGACGCGAGCCGGTCGATCACGGTCCACGAGCTCTCACGTTGGGCGCCGGCCCCTCCCGAGGCGGCCCGGCCGGCTGCCGTCCTGATGCTCTTCGGAGAGTCTGAGGCCGGCCCCGACCTGCTGTTCATCGAGCGGGCCCACGACATGCGCTCACACCCGGGTCAGCTGGCGTTTCCCGGTGGGGCGACCGATCCCGGCGACGACGGCCCGACCGCGACGGCGTTGCGCGAGTCGCAGGAAGAAGTCGGCGTCGATCCCTCCGGCGTCGACGTGTTCGGTCGGCTGCCCCGGTTGTGGCTCCCGCCGAGCAACTTCGCCGTCACGACTGTGCTGGGTTGGTGGCGGCAACCGTCGCCGGTCGCGGTGATCGACCCGGCCGAGGTCGCTTCGGTGTTTCGGGTTCCGATCGACGAGCTGACGGCGCCGGACAACCGGTTCATGGTGCGGCATCCGAACGGCTGGATGGGCCCCGCGTTCGCGATCGACACCGACGCGGCCGACGGCGAGCTGATCCTGTGGGGCTTCACCGCCGGGCTCGTGAGTCGGCTGTTCGCGTACGTCGGCTGGGAGCGACCCTGGGACGAGTCGAGGGTTCGACCGTTGCCGGGCGTGGGAGGCTAGGGCGCAGTGAACTTCCTCGATCTGCTGCTGATCCTGCTGACCCTTGCGTACGGAGTGTCGGGCTACTGGCAAGGGTTCGTGACGGGTGCGTCGGCGACGGTGGGTCTGTTGCTGGGCGGGCTCCTCGGCATCGTGGTGATCCCGCACCTGCTGGGTGGGTTCGAGCCGTCGATCGGGTTGTCGCTCGCCGCGCTGGTGACGGTGCTCGTCACCGCGTCGTTGGGCCAGGGGCTCGGGGCCTACGGCGGCGGCTGGATTCGTGGCCGCATCACCTGGGAGCCGGCCCGCGCCGTCGATGCCGTCGGAGGGGCGATGCTCAGCATGGTGGCCGTGTTGGTCGTCTGCTGGGCGATCGGGTACGCCGTGAGCGGCGCCCGGTTGCCGACGATCACCGACGAGGTACGCGGCTCGACCGTGCTCGATCGCGTCGACAGCTTGATGCCCAACGCCGCCGACGAAGCGCTGGGCGCGTTCAACGAAGTCGTCGCGTCGGACCTGTTCCCGCGCTACATCGAGCCGTTCGCCGTCGAGCGGATCCCCGAGGTCGAGGCGCCGTCGGCCCGGATCTTGCGGCGGCCCAGTGTCGAGGCGGCCGAAGCGAGCGTGGTCAAGATCGTCGGAGACGCCGACGAGTGCAACCGAAGCGTCGAGGGATCGGGCTTCGCGTACGGGCCTGAGCGAGTGATGACAAACGCCCACGTGGTGGCGGGGGTGACCGATCCGACCGTCGAGGCCGACGGCTCGACCTACGACGCGACCGTCGTGCTCTACGACTCGGAGCTCGACATCGCCGTACTCGACGTTGACGGGCTCGACGTGGAGTCGCTGGAGTTTGACGGCAGTGGCCAGGCCGGCGACGCGGCCGCGGTGCTGGGCTACCCCAAGGACGGGCTCTACGACGCGCAGCCGGCTCGGATCCGCGGCGAGCAAGACCTGCGCAGCCCCGACATCTACAACGAGGACACGGTCGAGCGTGAGGTCTTCTCGATCCGGTCGCTGGTGCGCTCGGGCAACTCCGGCGGCCCGCTGGTTTCGCGCCGCGGCGACGTCTACGGCGTGGTGTTTGCGGCGTCGCTGTCGGACGACGACACCGGCTACGTGTTGACCGCCGACCAGGTCGCCGACGATGCGTCCGCAGGTCTCGACACTTCCAACGAGGTCTCGACCGGCGACTGCGCTTAGGCAGGTGGGGCCTCGCCGTCGCCGCTCGTAAACGTCTTCTGGATGTCCTTGGCTGTTTCGATGGTCTTCTCCGGCGCCTTGACCTTCTTGAGCTTGCGTTTCCCGAGCAGCGCCAGGATGAGGGCGAGGAGGATGTAGAAGCCGGTCACGATGAGGTAGGCCCACCACGGGTCGAGCCCGGCCCAGATGATGAACTGCGCGATCGTGATCGACGCGAGGATGATCACGATGAGGCCGATGAAGGCGGCCAAGGAGAGGAGCGCCGCTCCGGTGCCGCCCGCCTTAACGCTGACCCTGAGCTCCGACTTCGCCAGCGCGATCTCGGACTGGATCAGCGTGGAGATGTCTCGACTGGCATCGGCGACGAGCCGTCCGAGCGTGGGCTCCCCCTCTTCGGGGATACCGGCCTCGGAGGGACTCGTCTCGGAGAAACCGGCGTGGTGCTCTCCGGCGGTGCTCATATCGCTTCTCCCTTCGGCGCGGCGTTCCCGATGTCCGGTCCGCACGACGAGCCTAGCGACACGCCCGCGGTCTGCTTGCACCGAATCACGTTGAGGCGGCACGAGTTCGCCGGTGGAGAAGGACGGTCGCGACCAGGGCGGATAGCACCGATCCCAGGAGTACGGCAGCCTTCGCCTCCTCGGTCAGCTCGCCGTCGAAGGAGAGTTCGGCGATCAGCAGCGACACGGTGAACCCGACGCCGGACAGTACGCCGACCGCCGCGATGTCGCGCCACGCCAGGTCCGGCGCCAGCTCCGCCCGGGTGTATCGCGCCGTCAGGTAGGCGCCCCCGGTGATGCCGATCGCCTTGCCGACCAGCAGGCCGAGGGCGATGCCGAGGACCACCGGTTCGGTGACCAGACCGGTGCCGATGTCGACGTTGACTCCCGCCGCGAGCAAGGCGAACGCGGGCACCGCGATGCCGGCAGCGATCGGGCGTACGTGGTGTTCGTGGATCTCGACGGGCGAGCGCTCCTCGCCAGGGTCCGGCTTGACGCGGGTCAGGAGACCGAGCGCGATGCCCGCGATCGTGGCGTGCACTCCGCTCTCGTGGACGAGCCACCAGGTCGCTACGCCGATCGGGATCAGCAGCCAGACCGAGCTGATGCGCCGGTGCTGGCACCACGCGTACACGGCGAGCAGCGCGACCGCGCCGAGAAGGGGCGCGAGGTGCACGGTATCGGTGAAAAACACGGCGATCACCACGATGGCGCCTAAGTCGTCGACGACGGCCAGCGTGAGCAGGAACGCCCGCAGTGACGACGGAAGCGATCGGCCGACCACGGCAAGCACGGCCAGGGCGAAGGCGATGTCGGTCGCCATCGGGATCGCCCAGCCGCCGAGATCGCCACTGGCGTTGATCGCGACGTAGACGAGCGCCGGCGTGATCATGCCGGCGAGCGCCGCGCTCACGGGCACGAGGGCGTCGGCCGGTCGGCGGAGCGTACCGACGACGAGCTCGCGCTTGAGCTCGAGACCAGCGACGTAGAAGAAGACCGCCAGGGCGCCGTCGGCGGCCCATTGCTCGAGCGTGAGCGGCCCCAGGTCGAAGTGGCGAAGGTCTTCGTACGACTCTTGCCCCGGTGAGTTGGCCCAGACGAGCGCGATCACCGTCGCCACGAGGAGCAACGCACCGCCCACTGTCTCCTGTCGCAGCGCGCGCCCGAGAAACGTCTCCTCACCCGGCTCGGGACGCGTGAAGATACGGCGTCGAAGCGGTGTCGAGGGCGGATCGTGCGCCACGATGAGTCCATTTCGGGTCGGTAACGTGTGAGCCGACCAGACTTCCCGGCACGCCAGACCGCCAGCCTAGCGAAGATCAACTCGACCAGAGCCATCGCCGAGTGGCGCACTATCGCCGGAATTCGGCGCCAAGAGCGACGACGGTGCGCCACTCGGCGGTTCGTACACCGGCGTAGCGTCTGACCCATGAGCGACGAATCGCCCGCTGCCCATGAGACCGACTTCGAGCGGACCAATCGCAACTGGCAGGAGCTGCTGCAGGAGCTGCGCGTCACGCAGACCGGTGTCCAGATTCTGACGGCCTTCCTGCTCGTCCTGCCGTTTCAGCGTCGGTTTCCCGCCCTGAGCGAGAGTCAGGAGTGGCTATATGTCGGGGTGCTCATGGGATCGATCGTGAGCACCGGGCTGATCGTGGCACCGGTGTGCTTCCATCGCGTGATGTTTCGGCAGCGGCTGCGGCCCTGGCTGGTGGATGCCGGTGACCGGGCGGCGCGGGCCGGGCTGCTGACCATGGCGCTCACCATGAGCGGTGCCGTGCTCCTGGTCGTCGACGTCGCCGTCGGTCGGGTCGGGGCGTCGATCGCGGCGCTCGCGAGCGTGCTGTTCTTCGCGATCCTGTGGTGGGCGTTGCCGATCAGTGTCCTGAGACGGACGCGCTGACCCCGATCACGAAGGCGGCGCCGACCAAGACCGTCATCGTCGAAGCGAGCATCCGCAGCTGATGGCGCATCGCCGGGCGCTCCTCCGGCAACGCGAACACGCGACGCGGCCAGTGTCGCCACGACACGTACCAGAAGATCGCCGTCGCGATCGCGAGCAGGCCGGCCTTCACCAGAATGGCCGCGGTGTGCTCGAAGTCGTCCATCGCCCACAGCGCGACGCCGGTCCCGGCCAGCGCGACGATGAGCGCGATCACCTTCCAACGGTTGCCCTGCGCGATCAGCGCGACGAACTCCTCGTGCCGATCGTCGTCATCTGCGAAGAAGCGGGCGACCTTGGGCTGCACGACGGTGAGGGAGTACGCCATGCCGCCGAGCCAGACGGTGGCCAGCCCGGCATGCACGACGACCAGCGCTGCGTAGATCACAGGCGCCATTCAACCGCGACGAGGGTCAGACCGCCTTGAGCAGCCCCGAGTCGACGACGATGTCGGCGCCGGTTGTGCTGGCCGAACGCGGTGAGACCAGCAGCGCGACCTGGTCGGCGACCTCCTGCGGCACCGCCAAACGGCCGGTCGACAGTCCCATCGCCTCCGGGACCGCTGCGTCGAGGACCTGGTCCCGATCGATGCCGAAGCGCTCCGCGAGGATGTCGGCGACCCCGCCTTCGTCGGTCCACCACGGCGTTCGTACTGGACCCGGCGAGACGGTGTTGACCCGGATCCCCTGCGGGGCGTACTCCTCCGACAGCGCCTTGGTGAGGTTGGACAGGCCCGCCTTCGCAGCGGAGTAGTCGACGTTCGGGAACGGCTGTCGGGCGTGGGTCGAGGAGACGTTCACGATCGTTCCACCGCCCCTTCGCAGCATGACCGGGAGAGCCGTACGAACGAGGCTGACGGCCGCGAACAGGTTGAGCTCGAACATCGCGCGCCACTCCGCGTCGCTCGCATCCATGAACGACGTCCGTGGCATCACGACGCCAGGCGGCGGCCCACCCGCTGCGTTGACCAGGCTGTCGAGGCCGCCGAACGTGTCGACTGCGTGCCGCACGACGCGGTCGGCGGCGTTGGCGTCCATCAGGTCGACGGCCACATGGGTCAGTCGGTCGCCGGCGAGTCCGTCCAGGTCGAGTCCGGTCGTACGCGAGACCGCGACGACTCGAGCGCCTTCGTCGAGCAGCGTACGGGCGACCGCGAGGCCAATGCCCTTGCTGGCTCCGGTGACAACGGTGATGTGATCCTTCAGTTCGAGGTCCATGCAGTCCACGATTGCCGGGGACGGGCGTCGAATCTGGCGGGATTCGGCCGTCGCGTCAGTCGGTCCAAGGGCCGAGGCCGCCGACTCGCTCGGGCGTGATGCGCACGATGTAGCCGGGGGCGGCGTACTCCGGTGGCGGGAAGGCGATGTCAGGACCGAGGTACACATGCGCCAGGCGCTGCAGCAGCTCGGGCGCGCCGCCCTCCTCGACGCGGGCTCGGCCGTGCACGACGAGGTATTCGCCGAGCCCCATCGGGTTGCTGGTGGGGCTCTCGATCGAGAGCGTGACGCGCGGGTCGCGTCGAATGTTGCGCAGTTTCTGTCGCTGCTCCAAGTGTCCGCTGATGATGTCGTCGCCGTCGAGACCGGCCCATACGCAGGTCACTTGTGCGCTGCCGTCGGTGTTGAGCGTGACGAGATGGACGAGCGCGTCGGATTCGAGGAGGTCGCGGGCCGCAAGATTGAGCAAGGTCATGCGTACAGCCTCTCTCGCTAGGTATGGTCCCGAGCAATCCGTCCTGAGGAGTGTGGCCATGGCGCTCAGCGAGTCTCTCAGCGCTCCGAGCTCGGTCGAGCTCGAGCAGGGGACGATCGGCTATCGCGAGCGAGGCTCCGGGCCGCCGATCGTTTTCGTCCACGGGCTGCTGGTCAACGCCGATCTCTGGCGGCAGGTCGCGCCTCAGGTGGCCGATGCCGGCTTCCGTTGCATCACGCCGGACTGGCCACTCGGTGCGCACGAGCTGCCGATGCGGGAGTCCGCCGACCTGAGCCCGCCCGGGTTGGCCGCGACGATCGCGGACTTCCTCGCCGCCCTCGATCTGACCGATGTCACGTTGGTCGCCAACGACACCGGTGGCGCCCTGGTGCAGATCTTGATGGCGCAGCGGCCGGAGCGGGTCACGCGAATCGTGCTCACCTCGTGTGACAGCCTCGAGCGATTCTTTCCGCCGATCTTTCGGCCGCTGTCGCTGTTGGCGCACGTTCCGGGCTCGATGTGGCCGGTGACGCAGTCTCTCCGGCTGCGCGCGCTGCATCGGCTGCCTATCGTCTTGGGCTGGGTCGCCAAGCGTCCGATCCCCGACGAGATCACCGACTCCTACCTACGCCCGGCGCGGACGCATCCCGGCGTGCGACGAGATCTACGCCGCTTCCTGCGTGGCGTACATCGCCGACACACCCTTGCCGCTGCGAAGGAGTTTCCGCAGTTTCGGCATCCGGTCCTGCTGGTGTGGGCGGAGGAGGATCGGCTGTTCCCGGTGTCGCTGGCGCGCCGCATCGAGGAGCTGCTGCCCAATGCCGAGGTCCGGCTCGTGTCGGACAGCTACACCTTCATTCCCGAGGATCAGCCCATGATGCTCGGGGATCTGATCGTCGAGTTCGTCGAATCAGACCGGGCGAGCTGAGGGCCTCATGAGTCCGAGCCAGACGTGCGCAGCGGACGCGCCGCCGGGGTGAGCGCCGAGTCGGATTGGCCCGAGCCGCCAGACTGGGGGCGTGTCGCCGAGTCAAGATCCGCCGCGGTGCGTGCTGCACGTCGACCTCGATCAGTTTTTGGCCGCGGTCGAGGTGCTACGGCATTCGGAGCTGCGCGGCAAGCCCGTCGTGGTCGGCGGCAAGGGTGACCCGACCCAGCGCGGCGTGGTGTCGACCGCGTCGTACGAGGCGCGCGATTACGGCATTCGCTCCGGCATGGCGCTGCGTACGGCGGCCCGCAAGTGTCCCGACGCGGTGTTCTTGCCGGTCGACGAACCGACATATCTCGAAGTATCCGAGCGCGTGATGGCCACCCTGCGGAGCTTCCCCGCCGTCGTGGAGGTGCTCGGCTGGGACGAGGCGTTCATGGAGCCCGACCCGGTGCCGTCGGACCCGGAGGCGATGGCGCGCGACATCCAGCGGGCAGTCCGCGAGGCGACCGAGCTGTCGTGTTCGGTCGGCATCGGTGACAACAAGCTGCGGGCCAAGATCGCGACCGAGTTCGGGAAGCCGGCCGGGACGTTTCGGCTGACCGACGAAAACTGGTATCCGGTGATGGCCGACCGCCCCACGGATGCGTTGTGGGGCATCGGTCGCAAGACAGCCAAACGCCTTGCTGGGTTGGGGATCGAAACCGTACGCGACCTCGCGCTCTCCGAACCGCGATGGCTCGCCGAGCAGATCGGACCCACGATGGGTCCGTGGCTGCGTCGGACCAGTCGCGGCGTCGACACCTCGCCGGTCGACGCGTCGCCGTGGGTACCTCGGTCTCGCGGCCGCGAGACGACCTTTCAGCAAAACCTGACCGACTGGGACGAGGTGCAGGTCGAGGTGCGGCGGCTCGCGGCCGAAGTCGCTGCGGACGTCGTCGCCGAGGACCGGCCTGCGATCCGGATCGCGATCAAGGTTCGGTACGCCCCGTTCTTCACCTACACGCGCAGCGTCGGCCTCGCCGAGCCGTCGAGCGACGTCGAGCCGATCACCGCTGCCGCCCTCGAGGCTCTCCACCGGCTCGATCGCCGCGACCCGATCCGGCTCCTCGGCGTACGCGCGGACCTGGCCCCCGTCGAGCGTTAGCGAGGTCCTCGTCCGTGCCCGTCAACGGCGCGCGTCGACGACGGTGAACCACACGGAGCCGGCCCCTCGGTCACGGCGTACGGTGACCTGCCAACATCCGGGATCGGCGAAGCGGATGCCCGTACCCCACTCGTCTCCCGGCCGCTTCCAACTGCTGTCGATGTGCGCCTCCGGACCGTGGCGGCAGCCGTCGGGATCGACCGGGCCCGGCGTCACGCTCGACCGTGCAGCGGGGGTTGGTGCCTCGGCGGCTGGCTCGTCGCTACATCCGGTGACCGCGACGAGCGCCAGGGCGACCAGGGCACGCCGCCCCGGGTCAGGCCGGCCCACGGACGCGTCG